>ERZ772953.68-NODE-68-length-24886-cov-5.292981_pt1 | contig 24886 bp, 17 predicted proteins | sample MGYA00580685_ERZ772953 | MGnify/ENA primary metagenome ERZ772953 (study PRJEB29015, sample SAMEA2738080) | human oral metagenome | biome: human oral; feature: human-associated habitat; material: saliva | place: China | collected 2209 ...
CCTCCAGGTTGGGGGCTTATACCGCGTCCGGCTGGACCCGGTACGGGGGTTCGACTCCAATGCCGTTCCCTTGTATATATTCTAGTACGGAACATGGTTTATATCACTAGATATGACAAATATTTAGCCCAAATAATAGCTATTTATTCGTCTGCGAACTTTAAAAGCTAAAAATCGTGTATCTCTTGCAACTAACTACAAGAAACGCTATGTCTGAGCTTTTTTCGGTACCGCCGCCACGGCGCACACGCCCAGCACCCGCGAACCTGACTCCTGCAGCACGCGCACCATCTCAGAGGCGGTCGCGCCGGTGGTCACCACATCATCACAAATAATGCTCACCCGCCCCGCACACAGGGCAGGTTCCATGACGCGCAAGGCACCGTGCATCCGCTCGGCGCGGCCCACAGCTCCCAGGCTCTTCTGCTCGTTCTTTGACTCAGAAGCGCCCAGAAGAGAAGACACACGAGAAGACACCATACGAGAAGATGAGGAGGCGCCGCTCCCGCCCCGATTACGAGGCGCATAACCGATGATGTCTACGGCGCGCACCCGCACCGATGCGGGCAGACGCTGATTGAGCTGACGCGCCGCCTCCTGCACCAGAAGATTCGCCGGCGCATAGCCGCGGCGGCGCACACTCTGCGCCGAGGACGGTGCCGGAATCAGCAGCACCTCAACCGGTGCGGCGGAGGTACCTACAGAAGAGATAGAAGACCCCGGCGCGTTCTGAAGCTCCTCCCGGTGCGCCCGAAGCAGCTCATACACGCTACGCGCCAGACCCTCGCCCAGCAGCGGCAACAAGTCAGTGCGACCGGCATTCTTCAACGCCAATAGGGCACGCGGCATCATCCCCACGTAACGGGACGCCGCACGCACCTCAGGAGCAGCCGCGCCCTCAAGAGGCTGCAGAACCTGCACTCGCTCCACACGCGCCAACGCCGAATGTAGCTGCGGCAGACACGCCTCACACAGCGGCGAGCCGGAACCGTAGGCGACCGGCACCGCACAGCACGGGCAGGTACGCGGCATCAACACCTCGCCCAAAGCCCCGCTGGCACTCTTGAAAGCACTGGCGAGGCGGGTCAAAGGCTCGTTCAAGGGCACGTTATTAGAGAGCGCATTGTTTGAGGGCGCGCTCAAGGAATCGTTCAAACCACGCTGTTCTGAACTCACCGAAAGCACCCTTTCTCGCTCGCGCCTGCCCGAGGCTAACCGGCGTAACTAATCTCGTGCAGAGTCGTATCCAGACGAATCCAGCCGCGCTCCTCCATCAGGTAGCACGAACCGTCAGAACGGTGCGCAATAATATTCGACGTATTATCCGCCGTCGAAATGGTCATCACACCATCCAAACGGTCCAGCTTCGTCTCTTCACCGCTGAGGGAAATCACCTCAGACTCACCGTTCTTCACGTTCACCACCACGACGCTCTGGTCGCCAGCCCAACGGGCATTACGCGGAGTCACAGAAGAGCTCAGGCGCACCATCTCCGTCAGACGCAGAGGCTTGCCGGCATCATCACGCACAATACCGGAAATAATCACAGCCGACGCACCCTCAGTAGAGGCCACAATCGCTATGCGGGCACCATCGTGAGAAACGTTCACGCTCGTAAAGCTCAAATTACGCTGCCAGGACAGGCCAATATCCACGCCGCGCTCACGCTCATTCGCGTCCTCGGAATCCGGCTTGAAGGCGCGAACAATGCCTCCACCATCCGCAGCCCACACCCAGCCGTACGCATCAAAGCTGGGAGCAGTCAGCGCGGTACTCTGCCACACGCGGCGGGCAGTACCCTGATACACCGTGTACAGGCTCGCGGCGTCATTCGCCAAGCAGGCGTAGACATCAGCCGAATAGCCCATCGCCGGGGAGCTCAACTGGCTCACGCCACGCAGAAGCAACTGCTCACCCGCATTGCTCATATAGTCATCGCGCGCCACCATCTGGCCGTTCGGATTAATAGCAACCGTGCGGGCGGGAACACCCGGGTTCAGCTTCACCGCAGAGAAGCCGCTCGGTGCGTTCTCAGGAATCATAGTGCCGTTGTAGAACACCTCAGTCTTACCCAGACCGGAGAAGTTCTCCAAACCGTGCATAATCTGCTCACGTACACGCGCCAAACGATTATCGTCCAGGCGCTCGCCCGAGAGTCGAACCAGCACATCCTGGTTATCGCTCATGTTAGCGGTCTCAAGACTCATCGACTCATTCAACACCGAGAACGCAACATCCTTCAGATAGGACGCCGGACCAGCCATGAGGGTACGCACCAGCAACTCAAAATAGCGGTCCGTATGCGGGAACCAGCGGATATCCGGCACAGCATAACGGAACGCACGATCGTAGAAATACAGGCGGCACGGGCTAAACACGCGCTCAAACTCGGTACCGTCCAGCCACAGACCATCCGGGCACGAGTTAATGCGCCACTGGTTATCCTCCATGACCATCGTGAAATCATGAGTCTCAGTCTGAGCCTCCGGGAAGGTGCTCGTAATACCCTGACTATTCACAGTCGCCGTCTGCTGGAAACGCACATGATACATGCCCTCAGCATTGCCGCTATCGTCACTGCGAGGCTGCACCGTATTACGGTACACACGAGTCGTACCCATAGGATTCCAACGGCCCGCAAAGGAAGAGCTCAAATACTGGCGCGCCACCGCATAGTTCTCGATACTATCCACACCGGCACGCACGAACCCCTCAATAATCGCCTCGGGGGTAGCACCGGCCAGCGGACCCGGCGCACGCGCCGGAGAAGTATTAACGCTCTTCACATCCAGACCGCTACTGTGCTGAGTCACCCGGTCGTTCGTGGGAAGACCCGCGCAAGAGCTCACGAGCGTCGCCAAAGACACCGCGCCCAAAGACAACGCGGCGCGTCGAGAAACAATAGCCCTGTGAGACATGGAGGTCTTAACCTTCCTCTACGAACAAAGACAAACAATCACCAGCTAAGGCTACAGGCCGTCGCAGCGCGGTGAAAAGATAACCACAGCGAAATAACAACACTGTGAAAATACATCTGCATTGATTGTACTGGGTAAACAGTGCAAATACGCAAGGATAAGCACAAATACAATCGCACCGGCCCCAATCCCCTGCTCTATGACAGAGATCGGAGCCTCTCGCCTACCGGCCTTTAGAGGTCAGCCTCAATGTTCGTACGAGGAGCGATATTAGGCAGCGTATCCTTCGCGGTTGCCGAACGATGCGCACTCACCTCAGGCTCACCCGTCACCAGGACCGGCGACTCACCCAAAGGCGCACCGTGCACCAGCGGCAGGTTTATCGTGAAGCAGGCACCGCGGCCCTTCTCGCCCCACGCCTCAATCGTGCCGCCGTGCAGACGCACATCCTCAGCAGCGATCGACAGGCCCAGACCGGTACCGCCCAGGGTGCGCTTACGCGAAGTATCAGCACGCCAGAAACGGTTGAACACCTGAACGGCTTCATCCTCAGACAGACCGATACCGTGGTCACGCACCGCAACGCCCAGGTTCGTGGCGTTCGCGCCCACGTACACGTCAATCGGTCGGGATTCGCCGTGCTCAATCGCGTTGTACAGCAGGTTACGGAGCACACGCTCAATACGTACGCGGTCCATATCCACCATGATGCTCTCATGGCTCGTATGCACGTTCAGCTTCGTGTTCGTACGCTCCAGGTGCGGCAGAGCCTCCTGCAGAATATTCGACAGCACACGCATGAAGTCTTCAGTGTCGATGGTCAGCATTGCGCTACCGGCATCGAAACGAGAAATTTCCAGCAGGTCAGCAAGCATCGACTGGAAACGATCCACCTGATCATGCAGAAGCTCCACAGTGCGACCCAGCGGCCGGTCCATATCCCCACGCGAATCGTACAGAAGCTCAGTACCCAAACGCACCGTCGCCAGCGGAGTACGCAACTCATGCGACACGTCAGACACAAAGCGCTGCTGCAAAGTCGACAGGCGCTCCAGCTGAACAATCTTCTCCTGCAGCGAATCAGCCATCAGGTTGAACGAATAACCCAGACGCGCCGCCTGATGCTCACCGTGTACAGACACACGCTGATCCAGGTCACCGGCAGCCAGCTTCTCCGCCGTAATAGCGGTCTGCGTAATCGGGCGGACCACAAAACGAGTCACAATCCACACCACAGAAAGCACCACAGTAAGCAGCGCACAGAAACCACCAAAAAGAACAAAGTTAATATGCGCAATCGTGGCGGAAGAATCCGTCATATCGTACACAAGGAACAAACCGTAATTAGGGTTCTGTGCAATAGAAATATGTGTACCAACAATAAGCACCGGATAGGTACGCTCACGATTATTTTCGATAGTCGTCACCGTAGACGTCTGCCAGAAAATACCTTCTTTACCACGAACAGTTGTTTTGAAATCATTCGGAATGCTCGAAGAGTTCAAAGAATTATTACTACTCTGCTCAGGAATAAAGCCCTGTTTACCTTGACCTTCCAAAGGCACAAGAATCCAATTGCGTTTACCTGAGCTACCCGCGTCCAAGATGGTCAGAGTACGGCTCACGTTACGGCGAATTTCGCTATCACTACGAGCCTCAGAGGAGTCCAGCACGCTCTGAACATTGCGGAAACCACTCTCCGATTCCGCCAGCGCCTGAGCTTTCTGGTTTTCAAAAAGACTCGTCGCAATCTGGCTCGACAAGGACCAACCTACCATCAAGAAGCTCAGGAACATCATGATGCCCGCAGTGCCAAGGGCGCGGAACTGCAGGGATTCCTTCCACAGACGCTGAGCGCGCTGCATCAGGCTCCTACGCGGCTTCTGCGCCTTACGCGGCTTGGAAGTGCGGGTACGCGAAGAGGCGGAGGCTACCGCCTCCGCCGTCAAAGCGCCGTGCTCATGGCTCGACTTCGCAACAGACAATCAGGTTATCCCTTCGCCTATGAATAGCTTCCGCTTAGCTACCGGAAGATCCCACCAGCTCGGCCGGAATCTTATAGCCAACACCACGGACCGTCTGAATGAAACGATCCGCACCCAGCTCATCAAACTTAGCGCGCAAACGCTGGACATGCACGTTTACCAGCGAATCGCTCACATCAGTGTAACCCCAGACCATATCCAGCAGCTCCTGGCGGCTCAACGCCTGACCCGGGTGACGCACCAGCGCAGCCAGCAGGTCAAACTCCAGAGGAGTCATGGGAACCTCAGTGCTGTGGTACTTGACGGTACGACCGTCCATATCCATGACAATATCGCCAATGGACACGACCAGCTGGCGGCTCTCACGCGGACGCAAACGAGTGCGAATACGCGCCAAAAGCTCAGCGTGCTTAAAAGGCTTAGCAATATAATCATCAGCGCCAGCCTCAAGCCCCTTAACAACATCTTCAGTGTCGCTTTTAGCGGTCAACATAATAATCGGCACATTAGAAGAGCGGCGAATTTGCTGGCAGACTTCAATACCGTTCATGCCAGGAAGCATCAAATCCAAAAGCACCAAATCGGGAGTGGAGCGCATAAAAGTTTCAAAAGCGCGGCCGCCATTTTCGCAGAAAACAGCGTTAAAGCCCTCTTGCGCGAGCACGAGGCCAATCATTTCCGCCAGAGCATCATCGTCATCAACCACCAAAATGGTGTGTGCGTCGCTTGCGCTCACAGTACCTCCCTATAGAAATGTCGTAAATACTTACATAAAAATGCTGATTATCTAATCATACCGCGCACTCAGCCAATGCACGGGCACACTCTGTCACACGAGCCAGCGAAGCCGTGGCATCCAGCACACTCACCGTACCCGAGGTGGATGCAGAAGGCACAAAACCCGTTTGCGGGCGCTCATCAGCCATCAAACCCACCGCATTCAACTGCGTCGGTTCAAGACCGACCTCGCGCCACAGGCTGTACAGGCGGCGCGCCTGATCGGGAACCCGCGCAGAAGTCACCACCGGCAACCACAGCTGAGCATTCGTCTCCAGAAGCTGCGCCACAGGTTCCCAGGAACGAGGGTCGCTCAGCGGCGGAACCTGCAACATGCCCGGCCCCTTGAGGCGAGCACGGTCAGGATGCAGCAGCAACGCGCAGGAAGCGGCACCCTCAACCTGCATAGCTTTCAACAGCGCCAAAGCGTCAAGGGCGGGGCGGGGCTGGGTCAGCAGCTTCAGCTCCTGCACCGGTTTAAGGGCAGTGCCGTCAATATCGAGGATGAGCTGCAGGTTCAACTCAGCAAAACGCTCCGCCACCCGACGGTACACCTGCTGATAGTAGTGAGGTTGCAACGCCGACAAGGAGCGGAAGCCGCTCACGGTAGGAATGGATCCTTCCAGCAGACGCTGAAACTCCGATTCGTCCAATTGCACGGCAATCAGCGCCTGGGGAGCCTGCAGAGCCTCACGCAGAGACTCCGCCCAACGCTCCAGGCCTTCCAGGAACGATTCCAGCAGGTCACGGCTCGCCCCTGCATCACTGATAACGCGCTCGCCGCCGGGCAGGTAGATACTCGCGGCAAGAGTCAACGGTCCGACCAGCTGAATCTTATACACCGGGGCCTGTCCTGAGCCAAAACGTTTCTTCTGCGCGCCCACGCGGTCAGCTAGAAGATTGATATCGGAGAGCAGACGGTCCTGCGCCAGGGCAGACTCGCGCGCTCCCCTGCCGCCGCTATGCACCATGCGCCAGCCAAACGAGGCGCCGTCAAAGGCAAGTCCCTCGCACACCGCCAGGGTGCGTGCCAGCGGGGTACTCCGCCAGCCCAGCGCCGGCAGATGCGGCAGGAACGGCAGGTGCGGGGCACCCAGCTCGCCTTCTACACGGGACATCGCCTCAGCCAAATCATCGCCGGGAAAATCGCCCCGGCCGCTGGCACGCGCCAGCGGACGCTCAGTAGCGAGCGCGGCAAGGTCCTGCTCGGTCAGTTCGTCCCCTTCGGGGGCGCGGTACTCACCGGGCAGCAGCAAGCGCTCAGGCACCGGCTCGGTGCGGGCATTCTGGCGGGAGGAAGGTTGAGGGAGCATGAACGGGTGAGGTTAAGGCAGGTTAGGGAAAAGTACGGGCAGATCGAAGCTCTGCTGATGGAGGCTCAGCACGGATGAGAGCAGAGCTCTCAGAAAGTCTTAGCTTTTCAGGCTCTTAGCTTTCAGACTTTTCAGTCTCTTCGTCATGGTCAGCGTGCTCGTTCGCGATGCGCACGTGGTGGCGAATCACCTCAGAGATGATGAAGTTCAGGAACTTCTCCGCGAATTCCGGGTCCAGGCTGGATTCCTTCGCCATGGCACGCAGGCGAGCAATCTGCGCCTCTTCACGGCCGGGGTCGCCGGCGGGCAGGTTGTGCTCAGCCTTCAGGATGCCCACGCGCTTAGTTGCCTGAAAACGCTCCGCGAGGATGTGCACCAGCGCTGCATCGAAGTTGTCGATGGAGCGGCGCATGGCGAAGAGTTCCTCGTAGACCTCCGGTGCGACTTCATCGCCCATGGAGGTGGCGTGGGGGTCGAATTCGCAGGAATTGTGTTCGGCAGTCATCGGTCTCTCCTCAGTTCGGTTGTGGTCTTCTGTGCGTTGCGTTCAAGCAGGCTGTTGCGGCAATAGTCGCAACAGTTGGGGATAGCGAGGTGCGCGGCTATTCCGTGCAGCTATTCGGCGCGGTTAGTCGGCACTGGTAGCGGCGCCAGCCGACAGGGTTTCCTGAATGTCTTCGCGGTCCAGCGAGTAGGCGCGGGCGATGGTGGACTGACCCAGCACGCGGGTGCCCTGGTAGAGCACCATGGTCTGTCCCGGTGCCACGCCGGAGAGCGGATCCAGTAGGCGCACTACGGTTTCCAGGCGCAGCGCGCCTTCTTCTTCAGCTTCGGGGTCGGGTGCCCAGGTCATGTATGCCTTGGCGCGGACCGGGTCAGCGTGCGCACGCACCTGTGCGGTCACCTCGAACTCTTCGCTGCGAGCGCCCAACTGTGCGGGCTCTTCCAGGAAGCGTGCCGCCTGTTCCACGGGTACGCCCGCCCAGGTGGCGCGGATACCGCGGATTTCGTGCACGGCAAGCAGCTCGCGGGAGCCGACGATGACTTCGTTTTCCTTGGGACGCACCTCCAGCACGAAGCGGGGCTTGCCGTCGGCGGCGGGGCGGCCCAGTGCCAGACCCTTGCGCTGACCTACGGTGTATGCCTGCGCGCCGGGGTGCTCGCCGAGCACCTCGCCGTGGGTGTCCTTGATGAGGCCGGGGCGCATCTTAATGTGGTCGCCCAGCCAGGCACGGGTGTCACCTTCGGGAATGAAGCAGATGTCGTAGGAGTCCGGCTTCTTCGCCACGGAGAAGCCGCGCTCTGCCGCCTCCGCACGTACCTGTGCCTTGGAGGGGGTGTCCGCCAGGGGGAACCAGGCGTGCTTGAGCTGTTCGTGGGTGAGCACACCGAGCACGTAGGACTGGTCCTTGGCCCAGTCGGCGGCGCGGTGCAGTTCGCGGTTGCCGTCTTCGGTGGTGATGACGCGGGCGTAGTGGCCGGTCACCACGGCGTCGAAGCCGAGCGCGAGGGCGCGTTCGAGGAGCGCGGCGAACTTGATCTTTTCGTTGCAGCGCATGCAGGGGTTGGGGGTTCGTCCGGCTTCGTATTCGGAGATGAAGTCGTCGACGACGTCTTCTTTGAAGCGTTCTGAGAAGTCCCAGACGAAGAAGGGGATGCCCAGCTGGGAGCAGACGCGGCGGGCGTCCATGGAGTCTTCGAGGGTGCAACAGCCGCGGGAGCCGGTGCGCAGGGTGCCGGGCATGCGGGATAGGGCGAGGTGAACGCCGACTACTTCGTGTCCTGCTTCTACGGCGCGGGCTGCGGCGACTGCGGAGTCAACGCCGCCACTCATAGCTGCAAGAATTTTCACTGCCTATCCTTCTGTTGTGTTGAGCCTTCCAGAAAAGTACGCCTTGTTGGTGTGGGCGGACTTTCCGTTACTGTAGCTACCCATTGTACGCAGGGGCTCGGCGGGATATTGGGCAGTGCACCCTCAGCCAGCCCTCAGCGAACGCTGAGATTGCAGGCTGAGGGCGGTTGGGTGTCTTCTCTTCTGGTGTTCTAGTGCCAGTGTTCTAGTGCCAGCGGGAGGCGTCCGGCAGCTGCGAGGACAGCCCCGCCTTTGCTGCCTGTTCGTAGGCGGCGGGTAGTGCCGCGATGAGGCGCGCAATATCGGCTCCGGTGGTGGAGTGGCCGAGGGTGAAGCGCTGGGCGCTGCGGGCGGTGTCTTCGTCCATTCCCATTGCCATGAGCACGTGGGAGGGGCGGGTCACCCCGGCGTTGCAGGCGGAGCCGGTGGAGCTGCTGATGCCCTGCATGTCCAGCAGGAAGAGCAGGGTGTCACCTTCTGCGTTTTCGAAGGTGAAGTGGGCGTTACCGGGCAGTCGCTTCTGGCCGGGGTATTCTTCGGTGAGCGGGTTTTCGCCGCTCAGGTGTGCCTGCGGGATGAGCACGCTAATTGCCGCAACGAGTTCGTTGCGTAGCGCGGCGATACGGGCGGATTCTTCTTCGAGGTGCTGTACCGAGTGCACGGCGGCCTCTGCAAAACCTGCGATGGCGGGTGCGTCGATGGTGCCGGAGCGTACGGAGCGTTCCTGGCCGCCTCCGTGCAGGACGGGGGTCATCTGCACGGCGCGGGTTGCAACGAGCGCACCGATGCCCATGGGACCACCGATTTTGTGGCCGGAGATTGCGAGGGTCGCCACCCCGCTGGCGTGGAAGTCAATGGGGACCGCACCAAATGCCTGCACCGCGTCCGAGTGCACGGGAATACCGTATTCTGCGGCGATAGCGGCGATCTCGGGGATGGGCTGTACGGTACCGACCTCATTGTTCGCCCACATGACGGTCACGAGCGCGACGTCTTCGGGGTTCTTTTCGATGAGTTCGCGGACGGTCTGCGGGCTGACGCTGCCGTGCTCGTCCACGGGGATCCATTCGAGCTGCGCGCCTTCTGCCTTTTCGAGCCATTCGCAGGTTTCTTCCACGGCGTGGTGCTCAATGGAGGAGACGAGAATTCGGGTGCGCTGCGGATCTTCTTCGCGGCGCTTCCAGTAGATGCCCTTGACGGCGAGGTTGTCCGCTTCGGTGCCGCCGGAGGTGAAAATAACCTCGGCGGGGTCGGCACCGACTGCGCGAGCAATGCGTTCGCGGGCGTATTCGACGGTGGCGCGGGCGTCGCGTCCTACGGCGTGCAGGGAGGAGGGGTTGCCGCCGTTGCGCATCTGTTCGACCATGGCGTCGATGGCGGCGGGCAGTACGTCGGTGGTGGCGGCGTGGTCGAGGTAGACGCGGCCGTTCTGACGGTTGGTTTCTGCGCTCATGGTTCCTCCTGCTGGGTTGTTGGGCGGTTTTTCGCCTCGCTTATTTTATCGCGCTCTATCCGCGCTCTTCTAGGCGTGTTCACCTGCGGCTGGGTTGGCGAGCGCTACTCCCCCGGGACGTGCGGGGCTGTTCGAGGGCTGTTTGTAGGCTGCGCGGTACACTTAGGAACGTGTTCAAGATTCTTTTCTATACCCCTGAGATTCCCGGCAATACCGGCAACGCTATCCGTTTGGCGGCGATTACTGGCGCTGAGCTGCACCTGGTGAAGCCGCTGGGTTTTAACTTTGATGATGCGCATCTGCGCCGCGCGGGTCTGGATTATCACGACCTGGCGGTGGTGACGGTGCATGAGACCCTTGAGGATGCGTGGGAGGCTCTGGCTCCGGAGCGTGTTTTTGCGTTTACGACGACTGCATCGACCTCATACGCGGATATTGAGTACCGTCCCGGTGACGTGTTCATGTTTGGCCCGGAGTCGGTGGGTCTGCCCGCTGAGGTTCAGCAGGACCCGCACGTAACTGAGCGTGTGAAGATTCCGATGAAGCCGGGCCGCCGTTCGCTGAACCTTGCCAACTCTGCATCCATTGCGATTTTTGAGGCGTGGCGTCAGAACGGTTTTGAGGGAGGCGCCATCTAGCATGGCTACAGCACACCATAATCTGTCAGGGTCTCTGGTTCAGCAGATTCTGGAGACAACCCCTCCCCTGGCCGAGCAGATTCGTTTGGATCCGCAGAATAGGGAGTTCACGGAGCGGGGCTGGGAGCCGGTCTATTCGGCGTCCCCTCATGCCCGTATTGTGGTGATTGGTCAGGCGCCTGGACGCGCCGCTCAGGAGAGCCGCATCCCGTGGAATGACCCGAGCGGCGTGAAGCTGCGCGAGTGGATGGGCGTGACGGATGAGCAGTTCTACAATCCCGAGCTGATTTCGCTGCTACCGATGGATTTCTACTATCCCGGTAAGGGCGCGCACGGCGATAACCCGCCGCGTAAGGATTTCGCACCCAAGTGGCATCCGCAGCTGCTGGAGCTCATGCCGAATGTTCAGCTGATTCTGCTGGTGGGCGCATACTCGCAGAAGCACTATCTGGATGGTGTGCATGCCCCGAAGGCGCAGAAGAATCTGACGGAGACGGTTCGTGCGTGGGAGTCTTATCTTCCGAAGTTCCTGCCGCTGGTGCATCCTTCACCGCTGAATTTTAGGTGGCGGGCAAAGAACCCGTGGTTCGAGCAGGAGGTCATCCCGGCTTTGCAGAAGCGTGTGGGAGAGGTTCTCAAGGACGCTTAGCCCGCCCGTTCTGCAGTATCGCTATAGTTTTGCCTCGCTCATGCAAGATGCTCCCACCCCGCGTATGGGGTGGGAGCATCTTTATTGTGCGCGTTGTTTAGACTGACCGAGCAGTCTCGTCTGAGCGGATGCTTCTCAGCTGCGCCGCACTGCTACTTCAGGATTAAGGGGTTACTTCTGGCTGTCGGCGTCGCCCAGGGTCACGGTGATGTCATGGGTGGAAGAGCCGCGCTTAATCTTCAGCTTCAGATCAGAGCCTGCTGCTGCGGCACGCACGGTACCGTTGAGCTCGTCGCTCTTGGTCACGGCGTGGCCGTCGGCTTCAATCACGACGTCGCCGGATCGCAGGCCTGCCTTCGCGGCGGGGCTGTTAGATTCTACCGAGGCAATTTCAACGCCACCGGGGATGAGCTTGGAGGAGCCCGAACCGGTGTCCGCGGGGCTGTTCTTTACGCTCGCGCCCAGGTAGCCGTGGGTTGCCTTACCCTTGGCGATGATCTCGGAGGAGATGCGCTTGGCGTAGTTGGAGGTAATGGAGAACGCCATACCGTCGGCGGTGCCGCCATCCTGACTTGCCTGGCCCTGCGCGTTAATGCCGACCAGTTCGCCCTTGAGGTTCACCAGCGGGCCACCGGAGTTACCGTGGTTGATGGGCACATCAACCTGAATCATGGGGATGTAGTTCTGACCCTTCGAGTCAGCGGGCTGCACGCGGTTGACGTTCGAGACTACGCCGGCGGTCACCGATTCGCTACGACGATACGGTGCGCCGAGGGCAACCACGGCTTCGCCGGAGACCAGCTTGGAGGAGTCGCCCCAGGTGATGGGCTGCAGGTCCAGGCCGGAGGGGCTGATCTTCAGAACCGCCAGGTCAGCGGCAGAGTCCAGGCCCACTACGGATGCGGTGCGCACGGTGCCGTCGCTCAGGCGCACCTCAATGGTGGATGCAGCGTTCGAAGATGCAAGGGTGACCACGTGGTTGTTGGTGAGGATGTGGCCATCCTTATCGAGGATAACGCCACTACCGCCGCCGGTGCTGGAGCCGTTTGACGCCATGATGGTCACGGTGGAGGGCAGGACCTTCTTCGCGGTTTCTGCTACGCCTGCCACGGTGGAGGAGTTGCTGATATTGGAGCTGACGGAGCCACGCGAGGAAGCGCTAGAGGAGCTGTTGTTCGATGCTGCGATGCCGCCTCCGACGCCCGCACCGACGCCGCCGCCGACGAGGGCTGCGAGCAGAGCTGCGGTGAGCACAACACCGGCGCCGTAGCGCTTGTTGTTATCGGTGGCCTGGGGTGCAGGCTGTGCCGAAGTAGCCTGGGCGGTAGCCGCCTGGGGGTAGGTGTATCCGGGCGAAGCGTATGCCTGCGGGTATGCGTTCTGACCCTGCTGGTAGTTTGCCTGTCCGTTCACACTCTGCAGGGGGCGGGTTGCATCCGTGACGCCGTCGTTGCCACCGTAAGACCATCCGTTGTTCTGAGTCATAAGTTCTCCTAGAGTCGCGCGTGTGCGTCGCCCTGGGCGCACGCTATCTTTCTACTGTAGAGGGTGTTTTATGGTGTTCTATATCTTTTTGCTGTTGGTTATCGGGGAGTTCCCTGGGAATTTCTCCCATTTTTTCATTCAGTGCAGATTGGCTGGTGTGGGGCGCCCTGTCGTTCCGCGAAAGTTAGCTTTATTTCCTATGCTTTGTCCGCTATTTTTCGTCGCTCTCAGGCTTCTCTTTTAAAGCACTCGGTTTTTCTTCACGGTTTACACAGCCTGACGCGCCCGCATACACAGTTTGAGCACAGGGTCGGTCCGTAATGTTGAAGGCACATAGAGACGACGACAAAGGCAAAGGACAAAGGCAAAGGAGAAACCCATGATGATCGGAACCCTGATTTTCTGTGCGATCTTGGCAAGCTCCATCGGTATCGGTGCGGGTATTGTGGCGTGTTGCTCGGGAATGGTGTACCGCCGTCATCGTGCGGAGAAAGCCGCCGAGTTGGCGCAGCCTCTAGCTACCCAGGCGTTGACCGGCGGTAGGTAGCGCATAAAGTTTGATAGTTTTCGAGTTTGATAGTTTTCCTGGCGGGAGATGAGAGCCCTGCACCGGAAGGGGCGAGAATCCCCAGTATGTCCCGAAGGGTCGGTGTGAGGACCGGCCCGGGTGTGATAGTGAGTGAATGATGATTGATGCGGCGTGAGCCCCTGCATGAGGGTTTGCGCCGCATCGTCTTTTAACCGTGATGCGGGCGCGGGAGGCGGTGACAGAAAGAACCGGCGGAAAGCACCCGGTACCCCGGCTACTTCCCTTTTAGTATGCGGTAAGGAGACGGCGTTGCGGGCACCCGGGATTTAGCTGGGTTATGGTGAAGTTATGAGGATTATTTCTGCTGCTTTCGCTCTTCTTGGCGCGCTGCCAGTCATGCCTGCGGCGGTGGCGTCTTCTTTGGACGGCGCAACCCGCCTGTACGCGCTGCTTATATTTGTTCTGATCTGCGCGGCGGTAGCATTTTTTGCGTCGTTGAGCCCCTCACGCCGTCGTGCGCGTGAGATTAGGCGGCAGGTGCTACAACAGCAGCAGAACCAGGCGATGAATCAGCAGGTACCGCCCCAGCAGGCGCCTTCACAGCCTGCGCCGCAGCAGGTACCTCCGCAGCAGGTTCAGGGCGCAGTGAGCTACCCGATGCACTATCAGCCGAAGCAGGCTCAACAGGTTCAGCAGACTCAGCAGGTTCAGGTGCCCTCGCCTCAGCCTCCTCAGCCGGTGGCGGCACCTTCCCCTCTGGAGCCGATGCAGGTAGGTGGTGAGTCTAGTTCTTCTACAGCCCAGAACCATTCGGCGCAGAACCATTCAGCAGAAAGCCCTTCAGCAGAAAGCAAAGTGCAGCAGAGCATGTCCCAGAACACCCCGGCGGAGCCTGAAGAGCGTCCGCAGCAGGAGGCTCCCGAACAGGCGCCTGAGAGCAAGCCCTCCGATCGTTTCTCTTTGAGTACCAACCACAAGCTCATTTTCCCGCTCGAGAACGCCCAGCGCAGCCGCTACCCCATGGTACTTTCTGTCAGTACATCTGAGGATGAAGTTTTTGCGCTGCCGTCGATTAGCGGTGTGCCGCAGCATCTGTTGGTGGGCACGCAGGAGAATCATGTTCCGCTGAATCAGCGTCAGCGCTGGCAGCAGATCGAGATTCTCGAGAACTACCTCATGCGTGCGGTCATGAACCTGCAGACGCTGGAGCGTGCGCAGGTTTCTCCGCTGCACAGTTTCAAGGAGACTGCCCAGGCTGACCGCACGGTGCTTGCCGCCGAGCTGGAAGAAACCATCCGGGTATCTCGGCTGAAGCTGAGCGGGGCGTTGGAGTTCTATGTATCGTTGCCGCGTTTGGCGGAGGCGCCGGGCTCTTTCACTTTTGCTCGTGATCATGCGTTCTCCCTGAGTGCCACCGTCATTAGCCTGACGGAGCAGTGCTTTGAACGCACCTTCCGTTGGCGTCTGCTGGAGGATACCCTCCCGGATTCTTTGAACGACCGCCTCTACGCGGTGCGTTATCTGCGTGAGAGCGCGCAGAAGCTGGCGGCTTTTGTGGAGCTGAGCGATTTTGATCGCGCCATGCAGCTTGCTGAGACCTGGAAGAAGACGGCGCGCAAGGATTCGAATCTCGATGAGGTCAAGGTCTGGAATGAGATGACGGAAGTTGCCTTTGACGTTCTGCCCGAGTTGCGAGAGCAGGCGTTGAAGGGCGTTCAGTCTACGTTGGAGTTTAGCGAGCTTTTCTACCGTTCCAGCGAGGATGGTACGCACCGTATGCTCCGCCCGGAGCAGCTGAGCGAGTTTGAGCTCAAGGGCGTGCAGTCCACGCTGGAGGAGCGCCTGGAGAAGGTGCGTCTTGAGCTTCAGGATGCGGAGTTCTGCGCCGCTGTTCTGACCCTGCAGGCGCGCGCTGTCATTGAGCTTCTGGAGGAGCTTCTGCAGATCGAGCAGGACGGCGTTCTGGCGGAGATTGTGACCGATTTGCGGGCGCTAGCTCACCACTCGCCCGACCTTGCCGAGCAGCCCATCCAGACGTTGATGTTCAGCCACGAACAGTACGCCCCCGACGGGGAAGATCTGCCGACCATTGGCGAGCGCATCCGTTCCCTCTCGAGCGTGCCTGAGGTTCTGGCGTTCGTTCACTACGAGGGACCGGCGCTTCTGACAGGCGTCGCAGACCCGTATAAGGCGTTTTCCGGTGAGGGCCTCTCCGAGGGTCTGCTCTCGGAAGAGAAGAAGTTGTCTTCCATGCCGCTGTCGGTGTTGCGCACCCATTCGCGGCTTCTGCAGCAGGTGCTTCGCCTGCAGAATCTGCGGTTGAAGCTGGCGTGGGTGAGTAGCTGTAGCGGCTACATGCCTTGGTCCCTGGTTGATCGCCATTTCGTTGGCCCCTCTGCCGCTGACGAGGATTTGAAGGAGCTGACCGAAAATATTGAGGCGCTCGCCGATCTTCTGGACGCCCGCTCTAACTCCCAGGTGTATAAAGGCCGCGGCGTGCCGACTACACCCTTCCTGTGGGTGCAGATGCGTAAGCAGGCAGATCGCAGTTCTAGGTTGCTGAATCATGTGCAGTTCTTGGGCTGGATGTACGCCTCGTCTTCACGGGTTCAGGTGGTGGATGGCATGGTACAGAGTATCCACGATGTTAATGCCGCGGAGGTAGTGGGTCACCTGATGAGCAATCTGGAGATTGCGCGTCGGCGTTAACTGAATATCCGGTGAGCCGGGGTCTAGTATGAGGCTAGGCCCCGGCTTTCCTGTACACCGGTTTTCCGGTACACCGGCTTCCTATATACCGGCTTTCCTGTATAAAGCCTGGGAAGTCGGTAAACGGGTGGCAAACAGCGGCGCAACATTCTCGTATCTGTGTGTTTGCGTGGCTGAGCCACCGCTACACTAATAATGTGACCAGCACTAAGGCGTGCGATGTTCAAGCACGCCGTGAAGTACAGGTCCGTTCATACTTCACGACAACGGAGGAAAGACCATGACCGAGCACGCCTTTGCGCGTCAGATTCGTCCCGCACGCCCTCGCCTGCGCACTATCTTGGGTGCCACAGTGCTGGCGGCAGGTCTTTCTTGTGCCCCGGCGGTTCTGCCGGCTGGTTCTGCATTTTTGAGCACGTCGGCGCAGGCTGCTGCCCCGATGCAGATTACGGGCACCACCGTGTACGATTCCACGAACTCTTTGGGTGATACCGCTACCCTGAAGTCTAAGATTTCGGCTCTGTCGAAGAAGCACAACGTGGATTTGCACGTGGTGGTCATCGATAAGTTTGAGAACCCGTCTACTTCTTCGAGCTGGACGAAGGCGCTTGCCACGAAGAACAATTGGGGTTCTGCCGATGTGGTGCTGGTGATTGCTACCGAGTCCCGCCAGGCGTATTTCTTGGCGGGTAGCACGAAGACCCTGTCGAGCGATCAGCAGACGAAGGTGTACCAGAACTACATCAAGCCGAAGCTGCAGAACAGCGACTATTCGGGTGCGGCACTGGCCGCGGTTGAGGGTATCGAGGCTCAGAAGGGCGGTAGCTCTTCTGGCGTGGTGACCGGCGTGCTCGGTGTGGGTGCGGCGGCGACCGTGGGTGCTGGTGGTTACGCGATGTACCGCCGCCGCAAGAAGAAGAACGCTCAGCAGCAGCCTCAGCGTTCCTACGGTGCGCCTCGTAATTACTCCCCCATCCCGGAGGTTCCGCTGGAGGAGCTGCGCACTCGCGCCGGTAGCGCCCTGCTTCAGGCTGATACGACGATGAGCCACGCGAAGCAGGAACTGGATTTTGCGCGTGCACAGTACAGCGACCAGCAGGTGGCTGAGTTCGCTCAGGAGATTGCGCGCGCTGAGGATCTGATGCGTAAGTCCTTCCAGCGTCAGCAGCTTCTGACCGATAGCATCCCGGATACCGAGGCTGAGCAGCGTGCCTGGTTGACTGAGATTATTGATAACTCTCAGGAAGTCACCCGTATTGCTCAGGAGCAGGACGCTAAGCTGGCTCAGCTGCGCAACCTGGAGCAGGAGGCGCCTCAAGCTATTGAGGCGCTGGCTCAGCGCCTGCCGCAGCTGCGTGCCTCGGTGGAAGAGATTGCCGCCCAGTACCGCGCATTGAAGGAACGTTACCTGCCCAGCGCCCTGGAGCCCATCTCCAAGACTCCTACCCTGTTGGAGTCGAACATGGTGCTGTGCGCCGCCGAGGTTGAGAAGGCTCAAGCGACCGTTGCTACGGCACGTTCGGAGGCGGTCGCTCACCTGCGTACCGCTGAGGAAGCTGCCTCGCAGATTCAGGCGCTAGGTGCGGCTGTGAATACCCGCTCGCAGGAGCTGGAGCAGGCTCAGCTGGGTCTGAGCACCGATCTGCTGAGCATTCAGCGTGACGTGGCGGAGGCGAAGAGCCTCGCTGCTTCTCAGCGTCGCGATGATTTGGGCGCGGTCGCCGCCGGTATGGAGGCGGTACTCAACCAGGTCAACCAGAGCGCTTCGGCTCGCCCGAATGACCCGCTGACTCTGGCGAACCAGCTGCGTCAGCTCTCCGCTGAGCTGGATAAGGCAATGACGAATATGCGTGCTACCCGCGAGCGTTCTCGTGCGGCTTCGCAGAACCTGGATCGTACGATGCGTTCTGCCTACGCCGCGGTGAACGGTGCGCGTAGCTACATCAATAACCGCCGCGCTGCGGTGGGCCCGATGACCCTGACCGCTGTTTCTGAGGCGGAGCGTCACCTGGGTCAGGCTCAGCGCCTGGCTTCTTCGGATCCGCTGAACGCCATGAAGGAAGCCAATATGGCTATCCAGAAGGCGACCGACGCACAGAACCGCGCTCAGAGCGAGGTTGGCAACTACTACAACAACCAGAACGACCGCGGCGGCGGTAGCTTCGGCGGTGACCTGGCGAAGGGTCTGCTGCTGGGCGCTCTGATGACCGCGATGAACTCCGGCACCAGTAGCTGGGGTAGCAGCGGCGGCCACAGCAGTGGCGGTAGTAGCGGCGGCAGCTGGGGCGGCGGCTTCAGCGGAGGCGGCGATTGGGGCAGCGGCGGCGGCGACGGCGGCAGCTTCTAACCGCCTCCACACTGGCTGTCCTGCCGGTGCTGGCGATCCTGCCGGTCGGTTTCTGCAGGTATTTCTACAGTCTGACCGGCGGGGCACGTAGCTTACCTCACCGGTTTTTCCCCAGTCGGAAAACACCCGAGGCAATTTACCAAAAGTTTATGTAACAGAAATCAGGCGTGCATCATTTTCACAGCATGCACCCAGAAATCTGCCACATAATTAGTTATACGGGCACGGCTCACGAGGAGCGTAGTGCTCCCCCGCAGCCCGTTGAACAGAAAGTAGGAGATTATGGCTAAGCAGACCATCTTCGGCCGTATTGCACAGCTCGCTAAGGCAAACATCAACGCTCTGATTGATGCAGCTGAGGACCCGGAGAAGATGCTGGACCAGATGGTTCGTGACTACACCAACAACATCCGCGAGGCGGAGGCTGCAGTAGCACAGACCATCGGCAACCTGCGTCTGCTCGAGAAGGACCACGCAGAGGACGTCAAGGCCGCTCAGGAATGGGGCACCAAGGCTCTGGCAGCTTCTAACAAGGCTGATGAATTCCGCGCAGCTGGCGACGTTGCCAACGCTGACAAGTTCGACAACCTCGCTAAGATCGCTCTGAACAAGCAGCTGCTGGCTGAAAAGGCAGCACAGGCTGTTGAGCCTCAGCTGGCTTCCCAGACTCAGGTCGTCAACCAGCTCAAGGACGGCCTGGAGAAGATGCGCTCCAAGCTTGAAGAGGTCAAGTACAAGCGCGATGAGCTGACCGCACGTCAGAAGACCGCAGCAGCTCAGACCCAGGTGAACGACGCTCTGAAGGCGTTCGACGTTCTGGACCCGACCAGCGAGATGAGCCGCTTCGAAGAGAAGGTTCGCCGCGAAGAGGCACGCGTCATCGGTCAGCAGGAACTGGCAGCTTCCTCCCTGGACGCACAGTTCAACACCCTGGACCAGATGGAGCGCGAGACCGAGCTGGACGCTCGCCTGGCCGCCCTGAAGGCAAAGAACGCTCCGGCTGCTCCGGCTCCCCTGGCTGTGGAAGCTCCCACCCAGACCCTCTAAGCCCGGTCTAGTGCCTAGCTTCTTGAGCTAAACCTCAAAAGATCCGCCCCGTTCCTGAACTTTAGGAACGGGGCGGATCTTTATGCGTTAAGGGATGCGAGCCTTAGTTCGCGTAGATGTACAGGTAACCTGCCATCGCAGAGCGGGTGATCGCAGCATTGGAGGTGGAACCGGTACCAATACCGTTGGAGGCAGCCCACGCCAGAGCCTGGGACGCGTAGCCGCCCTGAGCCTGTGCCGGGGAGCCAGCTGCACGGTACATGAACTCAGCCATGGTGGACTCGGTGACGGCCTCCAGGGGGCGGAAGTCGCTACCGCTGATGCCCTGCTGGCTCAGCCAGAAAATTTCCTTGTACGCGGGGTGGTTGACCGGAACGTCGCTGAACGGCGAAACAGCCGGTGCGTTCACTGCGGGGCGACCAGCCACGCGGTACAGGTAGGTTGCCAGCTGCGCACGGTTGACCGAAGCGTTCGGGCGGAAAGTACCGTCCGCGAAGCCGAGCATGATGCGCTTATCAGAGTTCCAGCTGATCTCGTTGTAGTTCGGGTCCGAGTCGGACAGGTCGCGGTAGCCCAGCGCGGGGGTCTTACCGGCGAAGTCCAGGGAGGACGCCAGGATGTGCGGCAGGTCGTAGTCGTGGTGGCTGAAGCCGTCAATCAGCTTCACGCGAGCGTTGGAGAAGCCAGCGCCCAGGTATGCGTTGTAGCCGGACTCGACTGCGCCTCGTGCGCTCCAGGTGACGGGATTGGTGTTACCGGAGGTGTCATTCGCGCCAACCCACCAGTACATAGGCAGGCCCTTGGTGGTGGCGTCGGCGTCAACGGAGCCGTCCGAGTCGCCGCCTGCAACCATGATGGAGCCGCCGCCGTTACGCCATGCGGTGTTGTGGTCGGTCAGCTCGTAGGTGATGAACTCGGCGCCACCGGAGTAGCCCATGGTCCACACCTGAGAAGCGTCCAGGTTGTTCTGGTTGATGAAGGACTTCGCGAAGGAGCGGAAGAACTCGCCGTTAGCGTCCATGTCTTCCCACCAGGTGATGCCAGCACCGGATGCGTTGGTATCCGGGGAAATGACCGGCACGAAAACCATGTTGCGGGCGTTCGCAATCTTGCCCATTGCCGCGAGCATGCCCTCGTCGGGGGTGTAGACCTTGGACTCGTTACGCTGCCAGTAGTCGCCGTCGAAGTAGAAGACCACGCCAACAGGCTTGGAGTAGTCCAGGTTGTTCGCGTACACGTGGTACTGGGAGGTGGTACCCGCCGGGGAGGTGTAGCTCTGGTAGGTTGCGGAGCTCATGGTGCGGGCACGCTGAGTGTTCTGCTGCTTCTGCTCAGACTTCTGCTCTGCCTTCTGCTCGGCCTTGGGAGCGGCGGTTGCCTTGCCCTTGGTCAGCGAGTTGCTCAGAATCTGCGAGAAGTTGTAGTCGAAGTGGCCCGAGCCGTTCAGAACGGTCGCGGAAGCGTTGGTGTAGCCGGCGTTGCGGTAGGCGTTGTAGCCGCCCTCAACGGCGCCTCGTGCGCTCCAGGTCTGCGGGTAGGTCTCGCCGGTGCCGTCGTTCGAGTTTGCGTACCAGAACATGGGCTGGGACTTCAGCGTAGCCGAGGGGGTGCCCTCGTCCAGACCACCGCCAGCGACCATGATGGAGCCGCCGCCGTTGCGCCAGGTCTGGGGCTTGGTGTTCAGCTCGTAGGTGATGAACTCAGCGCCACCGGAGTAGCCCATGGTCCACACGTTAGAGGAGTCCACGCCGTTAGCCGCGATGAAGGAGGAAGCGAAGGAGCGGAAGAACTCGCCGTTACGCTCCATGTCTTCCCACCAGGTCACGCCAGCATCGTAACGGTTGGTGTCCGGGGAGATGATGGGCACGAACAGCATGTTCTGTGCCGCTGCGGATGCAGCCATCTGAGCCAGTTCACCGGAGGGGTCGTAGACCTTGGACTGGTCGTTGCGCCAGTAGTCACCGTCGAAGTAGAAGACCACGCCAACGGGCTTGGAGAAGTCCACACCCTCAGCGTAGACGTGGTACTGCGAGGTGGTACCCGCCGGGGAGGTGTAGGACAGGAAAGTCTGGTTGGTGCGGGTTGCCGCCACACCGGATGCCGCCTGAGTAGCCTGTGCGGACTGGAAAGTAGCCGAGGGGGTCGCCTGAGCAGTGTAGGTCTTCTGGATGGGCTGAACCGCGGTCGTTGCGGGAGCCTGCTGAGTCTGCTTTGCCTGTTCAGCCTGCTGGCGGATCTGTACAGCAACCTGCGAGAGGGTGGGCTGCACGGTGGAGGTGAACAGGGACTTGGGAGCGGCGGTTGCGGTAGCTGCGCCGGGGATGTCCAGAACGACGGGTGCGAAAGCCGAAGCGGGTGTTACCAGGGTGCTACCGAGCACGGAGGGTACAGCGATGGCTGCGAGAGAGCCAGCCTTAACAGTGCGGGGGCGAAGTGCCATGGGTTGTCCTCGTTGTTGGTGTTTCGTGGGGCGCGGACGCCCGTGAGTGGTTGAGTGATAGGTGGTCTATAGGTGAGAAGCCTATAGGCGGTCGGCCTGCGGATGTGACGCTGCAATGGAGCGAGTCCATAAACCGTCCCGTGTGTGTTGCGGGGGGTGTCCTCATGTGATGGAGGGGTTCAGTATTCATCCGGAGAGCTACGCGGCGGACCGCGGTGACCACGTACTCAAAGCTACCAGGTCAAAAAGCCTTTTCCAGCGGTTTTTTGGGGCTATTTTTGGGTATCGAACAAGATTCAATCTTAACAAGAGCTTTTTCTAAGCTTCTAGTTTAACTTGAATCACCCTCAAGTAGAGGTTGAATGGGCTATTTTTCCTTGATTTTCCGGGGTTTTTGAGCGTTTTTTGAAAGAGTTTCAAAAAACTCTACAATTAACTTGAATGTTTCGTATGTGATTACAATCACTTTCAGAGTGAATTGTTGCACTCGAAGCCCAATTTTTGCCAAAAACCGCGGAATTCCGGGGCAAAACGGGTGATTTCCAAGCCCGGAATATAGGCACCTTTCGCATATTCCACTTTGAGAATGCACTTTGAGGCAAAAACAGCCCCCTCGCCACTCCCCCCACCCAGGCATCCTATCGGACCCCTCATCACGCTCTTGAGACCCGCCCCAGAGCCCCCTTCAGGACCCCTTTCAGATCCCCTTTCAAGGAGCTCAAAAGCAGCGTCTCAAGAAGGCGTAACCACCCTCCAGCAACCGCTCGGAAGTGACTCCACCACCCCCATGGGCACACCCGCTTGAAGCCCCGATAGACGCCCTGAGGAATACCTCGAAAGACGCATCGGGAGACGTTCCGAAACCAGTCCAGGGTACTTTCACGACGGTTCTATGAAATTCCGTGAGGAGGTTTCAAGAGGGGTTTCGAGAGGCCGAAAGATCCACCTCAAGCACCCCGGAAGGGGCAGCAGGCTGCCCCCCCCATCAGTCTCCCCGAAGCACCGCCCCGACAAGGTTCAGAAGACCCCCTCCGCAGATTACAGAAGGCAGGAGATACGGAGAGGCAGGAGATATAAAGAAAGCCGCCCAGCAGGCGGCAGAAAGGTAGCACAAGAAGAAGAAAAGTAGGCGGCAAATGAAGACAGGTCGCCGACAGGAAAGGTGCAGGAAGGTGGCGAAAGAAGGCAGACCGGCGGTCGGAAGGTGACGGGAGGACAGCAGAAGGAGACAGGTCGGCGGGAGTACGGGTTTTAGGGAATAAAAAAACTCCCGATAGCTAAGCTATCGGGAGTTATCCGTTGCGGGGACAGGATTTGAACCTGCGACCTCACCGATCTTGTTTGCTGTCGTTCCCACGACTTGGATTTTAAAAGGCGCCACCTTTGGCTCCTATATATTTTCTACCGGGTTTCTGTTGGCTGCGATAAGTTCGGGGTTTTTACTAACGTCGGTGAAACGTGCATAGCTATACTTCACTTGGAAAAGCGTATGTGAGGATAGCTGCACTTCCAACGGATAGGTTTCCAAGTGACGGCAAAGCGAAGTCAGCGTTTGCTAAACTGTTCTATCGAATCCCAGTTTGAGATCGGTCCTTGCAAGTTCCACACCTTCGTTTTATTCCGCTATCACGAAGGCTATTTCCGGCTCTTCCGAGTTGAGTGTGGGTGACCAGGTATTGGTCGGGGGTTGTGGGTAGAGGTCGAGGTCCTTGATGATGAGCGGACTTCTACCACCGCGATCTTCAAAGGACCTCCTGTTGACTTCTTACCGTGACGGATCATGGGGCAGCCACACACAGAGCACGATGCAGTATTCACAGGAACGAGGCAAACACGACCAACTGAAAGAGTGACTTTCCCGCACCAGAAAGCCGAAAAGTCACCCAACCAGCAACACGTAGTGTCCTATAACCCAGAAAGAAAGCTCTCCCTGGAAGCCACTGAGGCTTCCAGGGAGAGCAGTCAGAGAGTGCGAAAGACGAATACACCGCTATCAAGCGTGAGGCGGCCGATGGGGGAGTCGTAGGTGGCGAGCGCCGGATCAGAATTGCTCGGGGTGATCGCGGTAGGCATACGCCCACACTGTCACGGCGACAGTCACAGCGCGAGTCCACGCGTCACGGACAGCGTCCAGTTCTGCGCCCTCGAAGCCCTCCGCCAGGAGACGGTGCCCGACCTCCACAGTCGGCGCGATGAAGGCGAGCACGTAGCGCAGAGGCACGAATGGCGTCGAGTCCGCCCCATCCGCCGCGTTCTTCGCCGCGGTCATGTGTCGAGCTCCGATCAGGTACTGGTAGTCCAACCACGCCTGATCCCGCTCGCGCGTGCACATGTCGATGATCCACTGGGCGAATCGGGGCTTTGACGCCTGCGCGTACTCGGGGTTCGGCTGTCCATCCGGATGCGCGGAATGTGCTGCCAGGTAGGTCTTTTGAGCCAAAATCCCGCGCCACGTGTCGACCATTTCCATGGCATGCGGCGCCAGGATGGGTTCTGCTCGCGCGAGCAGCTCTGCGTCACCGGGCTGGACGTGCGCGGCGGCCTCAATCTGGCGTAGATCCTCGAGTGTGAGCGGAGACGTGGGGACGGCATCGGTGCCGTAGGTGTACCCCGACGAGTGGTCGTAAGCGGTCATGCGAACCTCCTTGAACTTATGCGTCAATTGTAGAACGTGCTCTTGCTCAGGTCAAGTCCTGTGGAGTGGTGTAATCGTTTTGTGTCCTTCGGGTTGGGTTATGCGCTGA
>ERZ772953.69-NODE-69-length-24749-cov-4.546408_pt1 | contig 24749 bp, 24 predicted proteins | sample MGYA00580685_ERZ772953 | MGnify/ENA primary metagenome ERZ772953 (study PRJEB29015, sample SAMEA2738080) | human oral metagenome | biome: human oral; feature: human-associated habitat; material: saliva | place: China | collected 2209 ...
CGAGCACGAAAGTGAGGTGGGAAGCAGGGGGTGGAGCTCGGGCGCGGGGTGTGAGGCCTGCCGGCGTGTTGACGTTCACGACGGGGCAGGGGTCTGGTGCGGGGTCGAGCCGGGGCGCGGGGTCCGGGCACTAGAATCCGTCGCATGCCCACGAGCCATGATCTCGTGCTGGTCGTCGATTACGGCGCGCAGTACGCGCAGTTGATCGCCCGGCGCGTCCGCGAAGCACACGTCTACTCCGAGATCGTCCCCCACGACACGTCCGTGGACGAGATCCTCGCGCGCAGCCCCGCGGCCGTCATCCTGTCCGGCGGCCCCGCCTCGGTGTACGCCGACGGGGCCCCGCGGGTCGACCCCGCGCTGTTCGAGGCGGGCGTCCCCGTCCTCGGCATCTGCTACGGCTTCCAGGCCATGTCCGACGCCATGGGCGGGCGGGTCGAGCGCACCGGGGACTCCGAGTACGGCCGCACCGCCGTGACGGTCGAGGAGCCGGGCCGTCTGCTGAAGGGCATGGCCCCCGACTCCTCGGTGTGGATGAGCCACGGCGACTCGGTGACGAGGGCCCCCGCCGGCTTCACCGTGCTCGCCCGCACCGACGGTGCCCCGGTGGCCGCCATCGAGGACCTCGACCGGAGGCTGGCCGGCGTCCAGTGGCATCCCGAGGTGCTGCACTCGCAGTACGGCCAGCAGGTGCTCGAGCACTTCCTCCACGACATCGCCGGCTGCCACCGCACCTGGAGCAGCTCGTCGATCGTCGACGAGCAGGTGCGGGCCATCCGCGAACGGGTCGGCGACCGACGCGTCCTGTGCGGCCTGTCGGGCGGCGTCGACTCGGCCGTCGCCGCGGCGCTCGTCCAACGGGCCATCGGCGACCAGCTCACCTGCGTCTTCGTCGACCACGGGCTGCTGCGCAAGGGCGAGGCCGAGCAGGTGCGCACCGACTTCGTCGCGGTCACCGGCGTCGACCTCGTCGTCGTGGACGAGTCGGAGCGCTTCCTGGCCGCCCTGGCCGGCGTCACCGATCCGGAGGCCAAGCGCAAGATCATCGGCCGCGAATTCATCCGCTCCTTCGAGGCCGCCGCTCGTCGGATCGCCGGTGACAAGGGCATCGACTTCCTGTGCCAGGGCACGCTGTACCCCGATGTCGTCGAGTCCGGCGGTGGCGACGGCGCATCCAGCATCAAGAGCCACCACAACGTCGGCGGCCTGCCCGACGACCTGCGGTTCGAGCTCGTCGAGCCGCTGCGCACCCTGTTCAAGGACGAGGTGCGCGCCGTCGGCACCGAGCTCGGCCTGCCCGAGTCCATGGTGCGGCGCCAGCCGTTCCCCGGCCCGGGCCTGGGCATCCGCATCATCGGTGAGGTGACCCGCGAGCGCCTCGACCTGCTGCGCGAGGCCGACGCGATCGCCCGCGCCGAGCTCACCGCGGCCGGCCTGGACCGCCAGGTCTGGCAGATGCCGGTCGTGCTGCTCGCCGACGTTCGCTCGGTGGGCGTGCAGGGTGACCACCGCACCTACGGCCACCCCGTCGTGCTGCGCCCGGTGAGCAGCGAGGACGCGATGACCGCCGACTGGTCGCGTCTTCCCCACGAGGTCATCGAGCGCATCAGCACCCGCATCACGAACGAGTGCCCTCAGGTCAACCGCGTCGTGCTCGACTGCACCTCCAAGCCGCCGGGGACCATCGAGTGGGAGTAGACGTGGCCGACGCGAGACAGGGCCGCATTCTTCGTGGATTTCATGCGTCGTTCCGGACGTGATCGGGACATGCGGGGCGAGGTCGCCCCGAAGAAACCGCCGTCCTGGTCGGGCGGAGGAAATGGTCCGGCAGTCACGTGCTCGTCGGGATGAAGGCCGAGGCGACCATGTACGTCTCCGGAGGAGTCGCCACCGGCATCATCGCGAAGATGGTCGAACGGACGGGGAGGACCGTGCAGGAAGGGCTGACCGACTGGCGGGATGCCAGGATGCGCTCGGTGCTGACCGGGCAGGCCGGGAACCGGGACGCGGCGAAACCTGTCCGCGCCCAGAAGCAAGAATTCAAGACCATCTTGGCCCGGCCGCCCTCCCGGTCCGGTCTGGTGGGCGGCCGGCAGAGGCCGGCGAGCGGGGCCCACTCACCGCCCCGGAAGGAGTGTGACGCCATGCCGAGACGTTCCGAGCCCATCCGCACCGCTTCGCCCTATGCGTACGCGAACGCGCAGGAGGCCGTGCGCAGGTTCCTCGGCAGGCATCGGCGCATCGTGATCGGCGCCGTCCTCGTGCTGATTGTCTGCGCGGTCCCCACTGTCGTCCGAGCGCCTGACATCGAGGGGCTCGCCGTGTACGCGGTGGTGTGCCTGGGCGTCTCGTTCGCCTCGGTCGTCCTCAGCAGGCGCAACGTCGACGGGCTCTTGGGCATCTTGTCTGCCGACTGCTGCGCCCGGAAGATGCTCGACGCAACGGCCCTGTTGATGGGGAAACGCACGAGGCGCCGCGAGAGGCCAACCTGGGAGGTGCTCTACGCCATGTGCTCGGCGCAGCTCGGATACGACGACATCGCCCTCCAGTGGGCGGACGAGGCGGAATCCTCCCCCGGACTGAGCCTGTCCAACAGGCTTCTGGCCTGCAACGTGCGCGCGGTCGTTGCAGAGCATCGTGACGACCGGGACGCGTTGGCGAACGTCCGCGGGCGGGTCGCCGCCCTTGCCGTCCTCTGCTCGAACGGGCGCGCATCGGTTCGGCTGCGCAGGACCGCCCATTTGCTTCTCGCATGGATCGACTTCGACCTTGCCCTGGAGGACAAGGACTGGCAACACTGCAACGAGCTTCTGGGGGCCATGGATGCCCTGAGCTCCACACGCCAGCAGCAGGTGGGCGCGGAACGTCGCCGCGGACTGCTCGCGGAGGCGCGCGGCGACCTCTCGGCCGCGCGTGACCGCTACGCGTTCGTCGCCGACAACGGCGGGGATTGCTGCATGGCCCGAATATCCTCCGAATGGCTGGACGCTCATGAGGGCGTACAGGAGGCCACCGCCCGGACTGCCGGCGCCGGCAGTTGCGCCGCTTCCGGACCGGGGGAGGCAATGGGCGCCGGCCCGGAGCGCGCATGAGTGCCGGTGCGCCCCGGTTGCTCGCGGGGCCGGTGGCTCCGGCGGCATGGGCGGCAGGATGCTCTGCCTCCCACGCAGGCATCCCACCAGACGGCGTCTGCGCGCGGGGCGCATGAGGAGGCGCCGTCCGGTCGCCTCGTGAGATTAAGGTGGCAGCATCGCACGTGGGAACCGGACAGGCGCATGCGCCTGTCCGTCTGCAGGTCATGGGAGGCTGCCGTGCCTGCGCATCCGAGACGTCGTGCATTCGCCATCATGGCGGTGTGCGTCGCGCTCGTCGCATGACGCTCACGAGCCGCCGTGGATGGGACGGGCCCCGGCCGGTGCCGTCGGGGCCAGGACCGGAGGAGGGGCGGCGACGGGCTCGGGCCCAGGCGGGGCATCTGAGGAGGGGCGGCGCCTTTCGGTGAGAGGAGTGCAGACGATGAGTCGGAACCCCGGTGGAGCCGGGCGCGGACGCGCGCCGGACCGGACAGCGGTGCGCGGTGCGCGCGTCCACAACCTCAAGGACGTCGACGTCGACGTCCCGCTCAACGAGTTCGTCGGCATCGCGGGCGTGTCGGGCTCGGGCAAGTCGAGCCTGGCGCTGGGCGTGCTCTACGCCGAGGGCTCGCGCCGCTACATGGACGCGCTCTCCACCTACACGCGCCGACGCATCGGGCAGGCGAGCAGGGCGCAGGTCGACGAGGTGCGGCACGTGCCGGCGGCGCTGGCGCTGCGGCAGCGGCCCGCGGTGCCGGGCGTGCGCTCGACCTTCGGCACCGCGACCGAGCTGCTCAACCATCTTCGTCCGCTCTTCAGCCGCACGGGCGCCTACACCTGCCCCCACTGCGGCGCCGAGGTCCCACCGGGCATGAACGAGGCCCGGATGGTGCCCTACACCTGCCCCGCCTGCGGGACGGCCTTCGACGGCCTGGGCGCCGAGCAGCTCGCGTTCAACTCCGAGGGCGCCTGCCCCACCTGCGGCGGGACGGGCGTCACGCGTGTCGTGGACGAGTCCACGCTCGTGCCCGACGAGTCGATCTCCATCGATGACGGCGCCGTCGCCCCGTGGGGCACCCTCATGTGGGATCTCATGAAGCAGGTCTGCGGCGCGTGCGGGGTGCGCACCGACGTGCCGTTCAACCGGCTCACGCAGGAGGAGCGCGACATCGTCCTCCACGGCCCGGCCGAGAAGAGGCACATCCTCTACCGGGCGAAGAAGGGCGACACCTTCGCCGAGATGGACTTCACCTACTACAACGCGGTCCGCACCGTGGAGAACGCGCTCTCCAAGGTCAAGGACGAGAAGGGCATGAGGCGCGTCGAGAAGTTCCTCACGGTGGGGCCGTGCGCCGACTGCGGCGGCACGCGCCTCAACGAGCGGGCCCGTTCGATGACGGTGCGCGGCATCGACCTGGCGCAGGCCACCGCGCTCACCCTGGACGAGCTGGCCGACTGGGTGCGCGGCGTGCCCGCGTCGCTGCCCGACGAGGTGCGCCCCATGGCGGTCGCGATCCTCGACGAGATGACCGAGCCGATGGAGCGCTTGCAGCAGCTGGGGCTGGGTTACCTCTCGCTCGACCGCGCCGGCGTCACGCTCTCGACCGGCGAGCTCCAGCGCGTGCAGCTCTCGCGGGCGGTGCGCAACCGCACGACCGGCGTGCTCTACGTGCTCGACGAGCCCTCGATCGGCCTGCACCCCGCCAATGTCGACGGCCTGCTGGGCGTGGTGGACGATCTGCTCGCCGACGGCAACTCGGTCGTGGTGGTGGATCACGACGTGCGCGTGCTGCGCCGGGCGGACCATCTCATCGAGGTCGGGCCGGCCTCCGGCGCCGATGGCGGGCGCATCATCGCGCAGGGCACCGTGGCGGAGGTCGGGCGGAACCCGGCGTCGCGCATCGCCCCGTTCCTCACCGGCGAGCGCACGGTGCGCGTGCGCAGCCGCGTCCCTACCGCCGAGATGTTCGCCGCGGGATCGATCGACCTGACCACGGGGCCGCTGCACACCGTCGGGCCGCTCGAGGTGCGCATCCCCCGCGGGCGGCTCACGGCGGTCACGGGCGTCTCGGGCTCGGGCAAGACGACGCTCGTGCTGGAGAGCCTGGTCCCGGCGCTGAAGGCGAGCGCGGCGGGCGAGCCGCTCCCGGCGCACGTCAGGAGCGTGGCGGCCGACGGCATCGGACGGGCCAGGATCATCGACGCCGCGCCCATCGGGGTCAACGTGCGCTCGACCGTGGCCACCTACTCGGGCGTGCTCGACGAGCTGCGCCGCGCCTTCGCGCGCACCGAGGACGCCAGGGCGCGCGGCCTCCGGGCGGGGGACTTCTCGTACAACACCGGCGCCCTGCGCTGCCCGACGTGCGACGGCACGGGCACCATCACGCTCGACGTGCAGTTCCTGCCCGACGTGGACGTCCCGTGCCCCGACTGCGGCGGTGCGCGCTACGCGGAGGAGGCGGGGCGGGTGCGCCGACCGGTCAAGCGCGCGAAGGACGCTGCGACGGGCGCCCCCGGGTCCCGTGCGCGCGCCGTCCCCGAGGCGGTCTCGCTGCCCGAGCTCATGGCCTGCACCGTCGACCAGGCGCTCGTGCTGACGCGGGGCATGCGCACGGTGACCGCGCGTCTGCGGACGCTCCACGACCTGGGGCTCGGCTATCTCACGTTGGGCGAGGCCACGCCAGCGCTCTCGGGTGGCGAGGCGCAGCGGCTCAAACTCGCCGGTGAGCTCGGCAGACGCCAGGACGACGCGCTCCTCGTGTTCGACGAGCCGACCATCGGCCTGCACCCGCTCGATGTGGGGACGCTGCTCGGGGTGCTCGACGGCCTCGCGCGGAACGGCGCGACGGTCGTGGTCGTCGAGCACGACCTCGACGTGATCGCCGACGCCGACTGGGTCGTGGACATGGGCCCCGGCGGCGGCGGGGCGGGCGGCGCCGTCGTCTGCGCGGGCACGCCGGAGGACGTGGCCGCGAACCCGGCGAGCGTGACGGGGCGCTATCTCGGGCAGGAGCTGTGAGCCGGGACTGCTGGTTCGCCGTCGCGGCCCCGGCCGTGTCGTGATGGGGCGCTGTCCCGCTCGGGCAGGAGCTGTGAGCCCGCGGGCGGGCTCCCCACGGGTCCGCGGCCCGACGAGATCACGGGGGCTCGTCCGCGGGGCGGCTCGGAAGCTCTCCGGCTCGCCGCAGCCTCATCCGACGGTGCCGACGGTGCTGCGAGAGCTGTTCGGGGGCCTGCTCGCAGGGGCCCGATCATGATGGTCGTCCCCGGTCGGAGTGTCCGCCGCGGATGCCGTGGACGAGCCTCGCGGAAACCCCGTGCAGAAGCGTCGTCCCTTGTCGTGTCCCCGGAGACAGATGCGGTGAGGCTCATTCACAGGAGTCGTTCGCACGAGCGCTCCCCCTTGTCAGGACTCCTTTCCGTCGTGCTGTGAACAAGCTTCTGTGAGCAAACCTCCGGGAATGATTCCCATGGTCCGACGAGTCATGGTGTTTGACTTCTGGAATCTTGTCGAGTAATGTTCAAAATGATTTGCTCGCGAGGATCTCATGGGGACCGGTCGGGAGGCTGATTCCCGGAGGGGCATTCAAAGCTGACTCGTCATCAAGGAAAGATCGTGGTCAGGGTTGGGTCCGACAAGGGTTTTGAATGAGCCTCCCGGTCAGGAATGTCATTCCTCACCGCCGGAAAATCCCGTGAACGTGAAGAGTTTTCACTGCCCATCCGGGGCATTGTTCGGAACGGGGGACGCATGGCGGCGGCGAGGCGGTCGAGGCGGCGTGCTCTCCTCGTGGTCGCGATCGTCCTGGTCGGTGTTCTCCTCCCCGCCCTGCTCCTCTCCCTTGCTCTCTGCACGTCGCAGCACTGCTCGCAGCGCGTGCGGATGAGCGCCTACAACGCCCGGCGTGCGCAGCAGGCGCAGCAGGCGGTCGTCGACCACTGCCGCGACAAGTACGGCTTCGAACCCGAGATCACCGGCCACCGGGGGAGCACCGACATGGACGACGACCCCTCCCGCACGGCGGTCGACGACGCGGTCGTCTTCACCGCGCGCCACGACGGACGCGATTTCCACGTCGAGGCCGACTATGCGACGCACGAGCGGCCGATGTACAAGGTGCCCGATGGCCCGGTGGACGCCGGCATCTCGTCCTTCAGGGACAGCTACCAGGCGCCGGAGATCATCGCGGACACGTACCGGAGCATCGCCGATGCGCTGGACCTGCCGGCGCCCGTCTCCACCAATGCTGACACCATCGACGAGTCCGAGGTGATGGTGAGCGACCTCTACGACGGCGGCGACCCGCAGAGGGTGTTCGGCGCGACGATGGCCAGTCGCAACGATCTCGAACTGCTCTACCCCGGCGACGTGGACATCCGCGGCGCGCTCGACCGCGCCGACCGGCTGCTCGCCGGAGCCGGACCGGGGAACCCGGAGAACCTGGCGCTCCACTGCGTCCTCTACCAGATGAAGGACGGGGCCGATGCCGGCACCTGGAAGTGGGGGCAGGACCGGGACGCGGTCCTTCACGACGAGAGCCTCTACTTCCCCGAGGTCACCCGCGCCCTGAGGATCGACGCCCCCCTCTCCCAGGACTCGGATCCGAAGCGCGAGGCCACGACCCTCGTCGACGAGGACACGCCGCTGCTCCAGTGGGGGAGCTCCGCGTCGTTCGCGGAGCAGTTCACCGAGGTCGCCCCCCAGGATCTCCCCGACGACCTCTGCTGGGGGCGGCGCTCCTCCTGCTCGGCAGCGGAGCCCGTCGGCCCCACGTACCGGCGCACAGTCGACGGCGGGTCCGAGGGCCGACCCGTCTGGATGGACACGGTCTACATCCCCGACTCCGTCATGGCGGGATACCTGGCTCAGGGGCACGGCGATCCGGTCGTGCTCGTCCACTCGTCCAGCGAGTACCAGGGGTCCTGCTGCCAGAGATACGGGCTCGCGCACGTCGGCGGCTACTATGTGCTCGACGCCCTCCTCATCGACGACGGCGACTATCTCACCGTGGCCGCGTGACATGGCCGGTGCCGCGTCCGCGGCGCCGTCGGCCGGAGAGCGGAACGGGGCGGCTCGAGGAGGAGTAATGGAGTACACGCGACTCGGCGCCACGGACATCACGATCCCGCGGCTGTGCATCGGGGGCATGAGTTTCGGCCGGGTCTTCCCGGACTTCCACCAGTGGGTCATCGACCAGCCCGCAACCCAGGCGGTGATCGCCAGGGCCCTCGAGCTGGGGGTGAACTTCATCGACACGGCGAACGTCTACGCCCACGGCACGAGCGAGGAGTTCATCGGGCAGTCGCTGAAGAACTTGGGCGTCAACCGCGAGGACGTGGTGCTCGCCTCGAAGGTCTACTTCAACGAGGGGCACCTGTCGCGCCGGGCCATCGAGCGGGAGATCACCGCCACCCTCGGGCGGCTGGGCACCGACCACCTCGACCTCTACATCATCCACCGCTTCGACTACGACACCCCCGTCGAGGAGACCATGGAGGCCCTCGATGCGCTGGTGCGGGGCGGCCGCGTCCGCGCGATCGGGGCGAGCGCGATGTACGCCTACCAGCTGCACACCATGCAGGTCGTCGCCGACGGGCACGGCTGGACGAGGTTCGCGTCCATGCAGAACCACTACAACCTGCTCTACCGCGAGGACGAGCGGGAGATGATCCCCGTGTGCCGCCGGTACGGCATGTCGCTCACGCCCTACAGCCCGCTCGCCTCCGGTCACCTCGCGCGCCCGGACTGGGACGCGGACAGCGTCCGGGCCACCACCGACGTCACGATGCGCAGCAAGTACGACCGCGAGCGCGAGGCCGACCTGCCGATCGTCGCCCGCGTCGCCGAGCTCGCGGCCCGACGCGGGGTGCCGATGGCCGACATCGCCCTGGCCTGGCACTGGGCCAAGGGGGTCGCCGCCCCCGTCGTCGGCTGCTCGCGGCCCGGCCGCGTCGACGACGCGGTGCGCGCCCTCGACGTGCGGCTCACCGCCGACGAGGTGGCGCGCCTCGAGGAGCCCTACCGGCCGCACGAGCTCGTGGGGCCGCTCGTCCGTCCGGACGAGGGAGCCCTCGCCGGGACCGTTCAGGAGCCGCCGAAACGTTCGTGAGGGCGGGCCGACACGCCATCCACCATCCATCCAGGTGGCGGCGGTCGCCGTCCTGGTGCCCGTGAGGGCCGCTCGCCCGCCCGGACCCTGCCGGTCCGTTCCTGTCCGATGGCGCGGGCGGGGACGGCTCCGGCCGCGCGGCGCCCTGCCCATCACCCGGGTATCCGATTTCGACAAGGACAGACAGTTCCGGCCGCGCGGCGTCCCGTGCTCACAGCGAGGCGCTCGATCGGGAGCGTCCGAGGACGAGACCGATCACCAGGATCGCCACCGCGGACAGGACGCACACTCCGCAGTCGGACACCAACGGGTGCGGGGCGCTGTCCCGCACCCGGCCGTCACCCTGGGTCATGAGCGCTTGTGGCTGCGCAGCGCCTGGACGCCGGCGCAGGCGGCGACGAGCGCCACGGCCCCGAACAGTCCTTCGAAGGCGTCCTCACCGGTTCGCGGCATCCTGGCGGGCCTCGTCGTGGGCGACGTTCCCGGCGTCGGAGCAGTCGTCTCCTCAGGCGTCGTCGGCGCATCGGGAGTCGGCGTCACCTCGGGCATCGGGGTGGGTGTCGGAGTCGGCGCGGGCATCGGGGTGGGTGTCGGAGTCGGCGCGGGCGTGGCCTCGACGGCCTCGTTCGTCACGACGATGGAGATCACCCGGGTGTCCGGGTTGTACTCGCGCTGGTAATTCGCGGTCCAGCCCTCCGGCGCGTCCTCCTCGATGGTGGCGCCGGAGTTCAGCGGCAAGCCTTCGAAGGTGTGGGTCCAGCCGTTCGACTCATCGAGCACGGCGCTCTCCACACGGTGGCCGTCGATGGTCAGCCAGACCGTGGCGTTCTCGGGTGCGCTGAGCGCGGTCTGGCCCGGGTCCCAGTGCTTGGTCACGGTGAGGCTCTCGGTGTATTCGTGCTCGTTGCCGAGCACGACCTTGCCGTTCGAGCCGATGCCGCCGCCGCGGGTGGATGAGTTGTTCCGGATGGTCACTGTGGCGAGGCCGGAGGAGAGCTCGATGGCCTCTTCGCTCGGGGTGGCCTTGAGTTCGTAGGAGGCCGGGTCGTCGGTGATGCCCGAGACCGCCGTCTGGCCGGCCGTGTCGGTGGAGTAGCGGGCGACGTCCGGGTCGGGCACACCGACCGAGTTATCGGCGTCGGCTTCGAGGGTCGCGCCGTCCAGGTGCCAGTCGGCCAGGCCGCCGCCCAGCATGCGGTCGGAGATTGTCGCGGCCGTCTTCTTCTCGTTGTCGGGGAAGCGCACGATGGAGGCGTCATCGCCGGCGCCGGTGGCGGTGTTGCCGTAGAGGGCGGTACCGCTGTTCACGTTGATGCTGGCCTCGCCGGTGGGGCAGAACCACACGCCGCCGCCGAGCACGGAGGCCTCGTTGTCGGTGATGAGGGAGTCGTTGATGTACAGGGTGTAGGGCACCGAGCCGACGTAGAGTCCGCCGCCCTGCTTGCTGGCGGTGTTGTTCTCGATGGTTCCGGCGTTGATGCGCACCTCGCTGGAGGCCACGTAGACGCCGCCGCCGCAGCCCCTGTCCGTCTGCGTCGTCTCCTCCATCCGGGCGCTGTTGCCGGAGATCGTGCCGCCGTTCATGGTGAACGAGGCGGGGAAGAAGCTGGGCCACTGGCTGTAGACGATGTCGTAGTAGCGGCCGGGCGCGTCCTCGTAGGCGGTCTTGTGGAAGTAGGCGACGAAGGTGTCGTAGGTCGCGACGCCGCCACCCACGCCGACGGAGGTGTTGCCGGTGATGGCGCCGTCGTTCATGACGAAGTCGCTGCCGCTCTCGACGTAGACGCCGCCGCCAGCGCCGTCGGAGAGTTCACCCGTGGCCGTGGTCAGGCCCGTCGCCTGGCAGTTGGAGATCGTGCCGCCGTTCATCGTGAAGTGCGCCTTCGACCAGAAGTCGCGGTAGCCGGCGGAGCCGCCGTAGACGTAGACGCCGCCGCCATGCGGGGCCGAGCAGTTCGTGATCGTGCCGCCGTTCATCGTGAAGGTGGACTCGATGGCATTGTCGGCGGCGGCCCCATTCGGGTTGACCGCCAGGACGAGTACGCCGCCGGAGGTCTGGATCTGATCCCCGGCTGCGCCGTTGGAGATCTCGCCGCCCTCCATGGTGAAGGTTGCCCCGTCGATGAGGACCGATCCTGCGAACTGGTTGTCGATCGTGGTGTTCGTGATCGTGCCGCCGCTCATCGTCGCGGTGGCGCCGTCGCGGACGTAGACGGCCGCGCCATGATCGCGTTCGATCGTGGTGTCGGTGATCAGGCCGCTCGCCATGGTGAACGTGGCATCGCCGCCCGAGGCGATCACAGCGCCCACGTTCTGGTCGTCGGCGCCCTGCCGGGAGGCCAGCAGATTGCGCAGGGTGGCGCCGTCCAGGGTGAAGGAGCCCTCTGTGCGGACGAAGCTGTTCTCCCGACCCTGGCCGTCCAGCGTCACGTCGCCGCTGAGGGTGAACGTGCCGCCGGCCGCCACCTGGACGAACGGCTTGGCGCTGCCCGTGACGGTCGGCGCCGCGCCGTCGGCGTTCGTGATGGTGATGACCTTGCCGGCGGGGATCGTGACGGTGCCGGTCAGGGCGATGTCGCCCGTGAGCTTGATCGTCGTCGCGTCGCCGTCGGTCGCGGCGGCGATGGCGGCCAGCAGGTCCGCCTCGTCGTCCACCGTGACCGTCACGGCGTCGAAGAGGGCCGCGCGGGGCTGGGACGTCGACAGCGAGTCGGAATCGTCGGCCGGGGCCCCCTGCTGGAGCACCTGGGCGGGGATCGAGTTGCCCAGCCCGGTCGCTGTCGTCGTCCCGCCCGGTGCCACGATGCCGAACGCGAGGATCGCGCTCAACAGATAACAAAGCTTTTTCCTCATGAGTGCAGCCCCTCCTGGTCTGCTTCACGCCTCCGGGACTCTTCAGGGAGTGGCAGGGGTGTGAAGGTATTGAAAATTTATCTCTGACATAGTAGCAAGTCGTGGTGGAGAGCGGCACCGCATGGGCCGCATCGGCGCGGCGGTCACATGCCTGCTGTGGCACTGGCTAGTGGTGAGCCGGCGCGAGCAGCCCCTGCCGCCGTGGTCGACGGGCCCTGCTCGATCGGGCACGTGCGTGATATCCCTACTCAACCCTGAGCAGTTCCCCGGTTTCGATGAGGATGTCGAAGTGACTGCCTGACCACTCAGGGCTCCGCCGTGTCAGTGGTGGGGCTCTGTCGTGCGTTGCCCTGACTGATCAAGGAGGATCCGCATGCCCCTGCCGAACGACGCGTCTTCTCGATCCGATCCCGCGTCCCGCGATGATCCGACGGCCGCGCTGGTCGAGGTCGGGGCCGGCATGGCCGTCCTCTTCGCGGACAGGCCCCCGTCCGAGATGGAACTGATCCCCTTCAGCATGATGGGCACCGAGACGACGAAGAGACTGACCGACCGGCTCGCGATCGGTGCCGGGCTGGTGAATACCGGGGTCCAAGGCGTCCAGGGCGCGCTGCCGGCGCAGGGGCTGGTCCGGCTCGCACCCCAGACGCTGGAGGCGCTCAAGACCGCGGTTCCGGTGCAGTCAGGGGGCTGGAACCTGGGCGTCCTCACCGAGGGCCACGGTTTCTCGCACGTCATACGGTGGGCTCCGGCGACCAGTGCGCAGGCCGCCACCCTGCTGTCCTCGCTCGGGCCCGCAGCCGCGCTCCTGAGCCTGCAGATGCAGTTGGCCTCCGTCTCCCGCCGGGTTGATGAGAACCTCGAACTCACCCAGGAGGTTCTGAAGGAGTTGCGTCAGGACCATTGGAACACCCTGCTCGGCCTGTACGAAACCACGGTCCGTGCGGTGGAGGAGGCCCAGATGGTGGGCTTCGTCAACCAGCACATCTACGGTGCCGTGAAGACGAGGGAGGCCGACCTGCGCGCGGAGCGCCATGTTTTCGACGACTACGTGAAGGGCCACGTCAAGGCCCTCAGTCCGAATGCCAGGAGTCGCAATGAGTATCTCCAGGGGCACGGCGAGGAGATCATCGCCGACGCCCATGGGCTTCTCATGGCCGAGGGTTCCTGGTTCCGCTTCCGGGTGCTGCGAGCCGCCTCCATCGCCTACGACGAGGACCACGCCGCTGAGAATCAGCAGCTGCTGACTTCCCTCGTGGAGACGACCCAACAGGAGCACGACGAGGCGATGGGGCGCATCGCGGAGCTGCTCGAGGCCCTCGAGCGGCGGGCCCCCCTGGTGGCCGCACTGCCCCGCAGGCGGTCGTTCAAGCTCGGCGCCGGTCGAGGTACGGACCGCCACGACATCGCACCACTGGCCGAAGCGCTGGCCGAAAAGGTGGCGGTTCTCCGCAACCGTCCCCACCGGATCGGCGAGTTGCCGCAACCGGCCCTGGCAGTGTTCAAGGACGGGACCGCTCCGAAGGAATTGCTGCGGATCCTGCAGTACGTTCTGCCGGAGGGGACGAGGCTGCTGGCGCTCGCCGATGTGAATGACACCGAGCATCTCATCCACGGCAATGCGTATCTCGGTGTCACGCCCGAGCACTTCTTCCTCTCGTCCCAGAGCGGCGTCAACAGCCAGGGCATCATCGAAAGACAGATTCCACTTGCCGACATCCGCTACGTGCGCACCGGCGCCGACAGGGCCGCAGGACTGGTGCTGGACGTCATCACCAAGGATGAGAACATCCGGATCTCCTTCGACGCGTGGGCCCAGGAGGGAGAGCGCCTGAAGGATGCTCGTCGGCTCGGCACTCTGCTTGCGTCCGCCATGAACATCCCAGATGAAGAGCTGTGTTCGGACCCGTTGCTCCCTTCCCCGGCGGTGCCGGACCGAATGGAACTGCCCGGCGATCCTCAGCGGTTCCCTGCGCCGCGTCGCTCGGCGTGAGCCGGTCGAAGGGCCGCATGGGACCGGATCGCTTCCACCGACCGACCCGGCATCCCCACCGGGGACGTCATGGACTGAATCCTGACTCTCATCGAAGGCGAGTGGAGGACATGCGGACTCAGTGATTCACAGGCATCGTCGCCGTACTTCGTCGCGTTTCTGTCTGTCGTAGCCCGCGTCCGGCATCCTTCAAGATTTTCCGTCCTTGGTCTGATTTGATCTCTTCAAATCATGCGCTGACCGCTGGGGTCAGCAAGAAATGGGTGCGATCATGTCGAGCAATGGCGTTTCCCCTCGTTTCCGATACATGGCAAAGGGTGCTGATGGGGCCGAGGGAACGATTGTCATCCGTAATGGCGAGTGGCTTGCTGTCACGTGGCCCGGTGAGGGGCATTCTCCTGACGAGAATGTCTTCCCTGGTTCGGAGAGACTTGGTCAAATCCTTCCTTCCGGACCAGTCTGCTCGACCGCGTGATCCGCACGAAGCGGCAGCGCCGCGCAGCGGCGGAGGAGGTCGAGGACGAGCCCGAACCGCTTGAGGCGGGGTCGGTGCTCTGGGGGCGACGGTCGTGGCTGCGCCGGGGCGGCCGCCACGAGGCACGGCTCGCCCTGCTGGGCGGCGGGCCACTCGCAGCAGGCGGCCTCGGCATGGCCGGCGGCAGTTCGTCATCGCGATCGCGGGGCGTCATGGTCTCGGCGCGGCGGCTGTCCCGTGTCCCATGGCTGGACCGCCGCCGCATGTCTGGCGCATCAGGGGTAATCTGCCATGCCGGGTGCCGCCGGGCCCGCCGGGGAGGCGGGCGCCGCAGCGGCGGGGGAGAGTGGCCAGTGGCATCGGGAGCCGGGGCGAGGGCGTTCAGGGCCGTGTTCCCCTGCACGTTGCCCATCTTCGCCGGGTTCTGGTTCCTGGGGTTCGCCTACGGCGTGTACATGAACGTGTCGGGGTTCGGCTTCTGGTTCCGATGCTCATGAGCCTGACCGTCTTCGGCGGCTCCCTGGAATTCGTCGCCGTCTCGATGCTGCTCGCCCCCTTCGCACCGGTTCAGGTCATGGCCATCACCTGCATGGTGCAGGCGAGGCATCTGTTCTACGGGATCGCCATGCTCGACCGGTACCGGGGCATGGGCTGGAAGAAGGCCTACCTGATCTTCGGGCTGTGCGACGAGACCTTCTCCATCAACTACTCGGCGCGGATCCCCGAGGGCGTGGACCGCGGCTGGTTCTACTTCTTCGTCACCCTGCTCAACCACTTCTACCGGGTCTCGGGCGCCACCATCGGCGGTGTGGCCGGCTCGCTCGTGGTCTTCGACACCTCGGGTCTCGAATTCGTGATGACGGCCATGTTCGTCGTGATCTTCCTGGAGCAGTGGCTGAAGGAGCGCAGGCACTGGACCGCGCTCATCGGCGTCGGCGCGGCGGCGGGGTGCCGGCTCGTCTTCGGCGCCGATTCGTTCGTCGTGCCCACGATGGTTTGCATCCTGGTGCTGCTCATGGCTCTGCGCAGGCCGATCGAGGTCGAGGGAGGTCTGCTGTGAGTCCTGCCCAGCAGGTCTGGACCGTCGGTATCTGCGTTCTCGGCACTGTTGCCATGCGCTTTCTGCCGTTCCTCGCGTTCGGCCGCGGGCGGCGGACGCCGGAGTTCGTCCGTTACCTCGGCCGGGCGTTGCCCGCAGCGGTCTTCGGCATGCTGGTGGTCTACAGTCTCAAGGACGTCTCCCTCGTCTCGGGCGGTCACGGGGTCCCTGAGGTGATCGGGATTGCTGTCACGGTGGGGCCTCACCTGTGGAGGCGACAGATGCTGGTCTCCATCGCGGGTGGCACCATCGTCTACATGCTGCTCGTGCAGTTCGTGTTCTGAGCCCGCCGGCCCTGGCGGGCCGGACCGAGAAGAAGGCGATCTGCCGCTCGGCGTACTCCTTGTACTCGTCGGGCGTGCCGCCTCCGCCTGCCATCTTGAAGCCGGTCCTGACCACGCCGGGGACGAGCGTCTTCACCGGGTGCCGTAGGGGGCGAGCTCGAAGTGGAGCATCTCGCACATGCCCGTGACCGCCCATTTGTTCGCGGCGTGGATGCCGTCGAGGATCAACCCCATCTCACCCGCGAGCGACGTGGTGGTGAGGATCGTACCCGCACGTCGCTTCTTGAAGTGCGGTATGAACTGCTGCGTGACGCGAACCATGCGCAGGACGTTGGTGCCGATGGAAGCGGCCATGTCCTCCTCGGTCATGTCCTCGAATCGCGCCTTCATGCCGTAGCCGGCGTTGTTGAACAGGACGTCCACGTTATGCTCGGACAATGAGGCTTGTTCACAGGTGGCTCGGCGAGAGTCGCAACCTCCAGCCATGGCCTGGTTCATTGAGGCTGTGAATGAGCCTCAGTATTCGTGCGGAGGTGGCCCGCATCTGCTCGGGGTCGGTGACGTCGAGCGGGTAGAGGTGAATGCTGTCGAACGCCGTCAGCTCGTCCTCCCCCTTGGGATGTCGCATGGTGGCGACGACCGTTCATCCTCGCTCGGCGAAGATCCTGCTCGTGGCCTTGCCGATACCCGACGACGAACCGGTGATGACGATTGTGCTCATGCCTTCTCCTGTGCCCGGAAGGTGCTCTGTCCATGGAACGGCCGGTCTGTCACCGGTTCCATTCCCTCATGGTCATGCCGTCGAACTCGACCTGCCCGCGATGGTCGTGCACCTCGATGGCATCCAAGGCGGCGTCGAGCTCGCGGAACTCCACGCCGGAGAATTCCACGTCGCATGCGCCGAGATTCTCCAGCACGCGCTCCCTGCGCTTCGAGCCCGGGATGGGCACGATGTTCGGGTACTTCGCCAGCATCCATGCCAGCGCGATCTGCGCCTTGGTCGCCCGGTGCGCGATTGCGCAGCGCTCCAACAGCTCGAGGACGGGCTGGTTCGCCCTGATGTTCTGCGCGGAGAGCTGGGGCACGAACTTCCGCACGTCATCGGCGTGCGAGAAATCCGTTGCCGCGCCGACTCCGCCCGAGAGGAAGCCGGAGGCGACCGGTGAGAAGGGGACGACCCCGATGCCGTGCTCCAGGCAGAACAGGATGACCTCATGTTCGCAGTCGCGCTCGAGCATGTTGTAGAGATTCTGGACCGCCGAGACCGGGGTGACGGCGTGCGCCGCGGCGAGCGTGTTCACGTCCACTTGTGACAGGCCCCATCCCCGGATGAGGCCGTCGGATGAGGCCGTCGCCGATGAGCCTGCTCATGACATCGGCAACCGCCTGCACCGGAACCCTGCGGTTCACGCGGTGCAGATAGTAGAGATCGACGTGGTCCGTTCGCAGGTTCTTCAGCGACCGGGCGAGATGGTCGCGGATGCAGGACTCGACCCCGTCGGTGCCCTCGGGGGCGTCTCCCATGAAGTGGAACTTGGTCGCCAGCGTCACCGAGTCGCGGAAGCCCCGCACGGCGTCACCGAGCAGCTTCTCGTTGTGCCCGGCGCCGTGAAGAGCTGCTCCATAGCCCTCTGCGGTGTCGAAGAAGGTGCAGCCGGCGTCGTAAGCCGCGCGGATCGTCGCGACCGACTCCTCCTCGGGCGGGATCCGTCCGTAGCCGTGGGACAGTCCCATGCAGCCCATCCCGGTCTCGGAGACCTCCAGGCTGCCCAGACGACGTTTCTTCATGCTCCCTCCCACCTTCTGCTGCTTCATCCTGCTGCTTCATCGCGGGTCCTGACGGCGCAACGCAGGTCGGGCCCCGGCCCCGTTCGTCCACCGCTCAGTACAGGGTGCCGCCGCCCAGCTGCTGGGTCCTGACCAGGTCGCGCACCAGCCAGCCGACGACCTTCGGGTCGTAATGGTCGAAGATGCGCGGCAGGGTGCCGTCGTCCAGGGCGGCGAAGGCGGCCGTGTCCTCGGCGTCCAGCTCGAAGTCGAAGACGTCGAAGTTCTCGGCCATGCGCTCGCGGTGCGTCGACTTCGGGATGACGACGACGTCCTTCTGCATGAGCGCTCGCAGGACCACCTGGCCCGGCCTCTTGCCGTGTTTGGCGTCGATCCCGGCCAGGGTCGGGTCGGCGAAGATGTTGTTCTGCCCCTCGGCGAAGGGCGCCCAGGCCTCGTGGACGACGCCCAGCTCGGCCATGACGGCATGCGCGGCGTCCTGCTGTCGGAAGGGGTGCGTCTCGACCTGGTTCACCGCCGGTGGGATCTCGGCCAGGGCGGCGACGTCGACGAGGCGCTCGGGGTAGAAGTTCGAGACGCCGATGGCGCGCAGCTTCCCGGCCCGGTACGCCTCCTCCATGGCGCGGTAGGCCCCGGGTAGTCGCTCATCGCCTGGTGCAGGAGCATGAGGTCGATGTGGTCGGTGCCCAGCTTCTCCAGCGACTCGTCGATGGAGGCGGCCGCCCGCTCGTGGTTCATGTTCGACACCCAGATCTTCGATGTGATGAAGATCTCGTCGCGGGGCACGCCGGCGGCGGCGACGGCGGCGCCCGCGCCTTCCTCGTTGGCGTAGGCCTGGGCGGTGTCGATGAGCCGGTAGCCGACTTCGAGGGCCTCTGCCACGCAGTGCTCGGTCTCGTCGGGCGGGGTCTGGAGGACGTCGTAGCCGAGCATCGGCATCTCGACGCCGTTGTTGAGAATCACGGTGGGGACGGTTGTGGTCACAGGTCCTCCTGAAAGGTCGCTCTGAGCGGGTCAAGTTGTGCAGCCGCCGCGGGGCCGGATGGTGCATGCCCCCGGAGCGCCTGCGCCGACGAGCCGTGTGCTGTCGTCGCCGCGGGGCGGGCCCTCCCCGTCGGGGCGCGTGTCAGCCGGGCCGGGTCCACCCCGCCAGCGGGTTCAGGCCTGCTGGGAGTAGTCGTTGGTGGTCAGTACGAAGGCGGGCGGCTCATCCGGGATCCGGTAGTAGGGCTGCTGCGGGATCCCGTTGATCGTGGCGATCTCGGCGGCGGTGAGCTCGACGTCGAGGGCGGCCAGGTTGTCGGCCATGTGGGCGGGGCTGAGGGTCTTGGGGAATGTGATGTTCCGCTCCGCCAGATGCCAGGCGAGGATCACCTGGGCGGGAGTGGCGCCGGTGCGCTGCGCGGCGGCGGCGATGACGGGCTCCTCAAGCAGCGTCTTGTCGCCATGGCCGAGCGGGTACCAGGCCTCCACCAGCACTTCGGTGCCGGTCGCCTCGGACATCCGGGCCTTGAGCTCGTGCTGGTTCCAGCGCGGGTGCGCCTCGACCTGGTGGACGGCCGGGATGATCTCGGCGACGTCGAGGATCTCCTGGAACTTGGCGATCGGGAAGTTGGACAGGCCGATCGAGCGGACCCTGCCGGCCGCCACGGCCTCCTCCATCGCCTTCCAGCCGGACACGTACTCCCCGTAGGGCTGGTGGAACAGCAGCAGGTCCACGTAGTCCAGGCCGAGCCGGGCCAGGGTGGCGTCGATGTCCTCGACCGCCTGAGCGTAGGGGTAGGACTGCGGGAACAGCTTGGTGGTGATGAACAGATCCTCGCGCGCGAGCTCGCCGGCGGCGATGGCGTCGCGCACCACCTCGCCGACGGCGACCTCGTTGAAGTAGGCGTTGGCGGTGTCGATGTGCCGGTAGCCGAGCTCGAGCGCCTGGGGCAGATGCTCGCGCACCTGGTCGGAGGTCATGAGGAAGACGCCGTAGCCCAGGGCGGGGATGGTCCGGCCGTTGTTCATCGTGAAGGACGGGATGGCGGTCATGGTGCGCTCCTTCGGATCGCGAAACGTGCTCACCCCAGATTCACTGCGGTGCTTGTCACAAGTCTTCGTCGGATCGTGGCGCGGATAAAATGCCAATGTCGGAACCGTTGATGCACCGAATGCATGAGCGAGAGGCGGGCGCGACGGATCCGGAGCAGCTGCGGCAGCTCGATGCGATCGCGAACGCGGGCACCATGAGCGCAGCCGCCCGCACGGTGCACATCTCCCAGCCGGCGTTGAGCCGCTCGCTGCGTCGTCTTGAGACCGAGCTCGGCCAGCCCCTGTTCGATCGGGTCGGCCGGCGTCTCGAGATGAACGAGGCGGGCAGGATCGCACTCGAACATGCCCGGCAGATCCTGCGCGACGAGCGCCTCATGCGCGACGCCCTCGACGAGGCGGCCCGCCGCACCAAGGCGCTGCGCGTCGGCACGGTCGCGCCGGCCCCGCTGTGGCGCCTGACCGCGCTCATCGTGGAACGCTTCCCGCAGACGGTGCTCACCTCGCAGATGCTCGCGGAAGCGGACGTCGAGGCGGGCATCATCGCCGGGAACATCGACCTCGCGGTCGCCCTGCGGACCCACCCCCTGCCGACGGTCCGATCCACCCGGCTCATGGTGGAGAATCTCGCGGTCGCCCTGCCCGCCGATCACGCCCTGGCCGGTCGGAGCGCGGTGAGCGCCGCCGAGCTCGATGGCGAGACCTTCCTGCTCTTGGCGGACATCGGTTTCTGGCGGGAGCGCTGCGACCGGCACCTGCCGCACGCGCAGTTCGTCGTGCAGGAGGACCGTGGTGTCTTCGAGCAGCTGACGCGGACCTCGGCACTGCCCTACTTCGTCACCGATGCGCCCTCGCTGTCCGCGCCTGCGTCGGGGCGCGTCGTGGTGCCGATCCGGGACGCCATGGCGCACGCCACCTTCTACCTGCTGGCACGAACGGAAGGGCGCCAGGAGACCACCGACGTGTTCGACTGGGTCAGCCGGCAGTAGGACGCGCCGGGCATGGCGCGGGCATCCGCCGCCGGGCGCCGATGCGGTGGGCCACCGCCCTCGGCGGTCAGCCGAGAGCCGGCGCGGGAGCCGCTACGAGGGGCGGCCGGGAGTCCGTCTCGGGCGGCCGCCGACCGACGAGCCCGTACCGTGGCCCGAGCCCCCTGACGAGGGCCGCCACGATGAGCGCCGCCGCCGTCTCCGCGACGACGACGGAGAACCAGATGCCCGTCGGGCCGAACAGGGGCGGCAGCAGGAGGACCGCGCCGACCTCCAGCCCGAGCGTGCGGACCGCCGCCAGGGCCGCCGAGAGCAGACCGTTGCCGAGGGCGGTGAACAGCGACGAGCCGTAGAGGCCCACGCCCATCGGCAGGAACGAGAGCGAGAAGATGCGGAAGGCCCGCTCGGTCAGGGCGAGGAGCGCCGGGTCGTGGCCGGCGAAGGCCAGGGCGAGCGGGCGGGCCAGGAGCTGCGAGACGACGAGCATCCCGGCGCCGGCGACGGTCACGACGACGAGCGAGGCGCGCATGAGGCTGCGCTTCTCGACGGCGTTGGCGGCGCCGTGCTGGAAGCTCATGAGCGGTGCCGAAGCCATGCAGAATCCCTCGAAGACGGCGGTGAAGACCATGCTGACGTACATGACCGTGCCGTAGGCGGCCACGCCGTCCCGGCCGATGAGCCGCAGCAACTGCAGGTTGTAGACGATGCTCACGACCGACACCGCGATCGAGGCCATCATCTCGGACGAGCCGTTCGCGCAGACCGATCCGAGGGCGGCCGGGTCCCTCGCCGGGCGGCCCAGTCGCAGAAGGCTGTCGTTGGGCCGTGCGAACCAGACGAGCGGGGCGAGGCCGCCGATGAGTTCGGCGACGACGGTCGCCCAGGCGGCGCCGGTCACGCCCAGACCGAGGACGCCGACGAGCAGGAGGTCCAGGACGACGTTGGCCAGGCCCGCCGCGATCGTCACGCGCAGTCCGAGCCGGGGCCTGCCGGCGGTCGAGGCGAAGGTCTGGAAGGCGTACTGCAGCATGAATGCCGGCAGGGAGACCATCGAGATCCGGCCGTACCGGACGCACAACTCCAGCAGCTCGCCGGAGGCGCCCAGCGCCTCGGCGACGGGGCGCATGAGGACGGCTCCGACGACCGCCAGCACGATGCCGGCGGCGAGCGTGGCATGGATGATCATCGAGAAGTAGCGGTTCGCCAGCTCGTCGTCGCCCTCGCCGCGCGTGCGGGCGACGAGCGCGCTGCCGCCCGAGCCCATCATGAAGCCGAGCGTGCTGAGGATCATGATGAACGGCATGATGAGGTTGACCGCCGCGAAGGCCGTCGTGCCGGCGCAGTTCGAGACGAACAGCCCGTCGACGACGCCGTAGACCGAGGTGAGGATCATCATCGCGATCGAGGGCAGGGTGAAGCGCAGCAGGGCGCGTCGGCCCAGGTGTCGCGACATGTCCATCGTCAGGACGCTCCTGTGCTCGTCACTCATCCGATTGCAGATCGAGCCCCCTCGGCACGAGCCGGTGCACGAGGACGGCGACGATCACCGTGATGAGGCCGCCGACGGCCGAGGTCAGCACGACCGAGCCGTTGAAGGAGGCGGTGGCCCGGCTCGCCAGCTCGTCGAGGCCGTGCTCACGGGCGATCGAGACCGCGGCCGCGTAGGACTGCGAGGCCTGCGCGGCGAGCCCGGCGTCCACCCCGGCCTCGGCCAGGGAGTCGGCGTCCAGGCCGAGGCGGTAGGTGATCGAGGCGATCGAGCCGAGGACCGCCACCCCCAGCACATTGCCGAGATCGTAGGCGATCTCCTCGAAAGCCGCCCCGCTGGAGGCCTTCTCGGGCGGGGTGGCTCCCATGAGCGCGGCCGATCCGACCGCCAGCGAGCCCATGCCCAGGCCGACCAGGGCCATGACGACCGCGACGAGCGGATAGCCCAGGGCGCCCCGCAGCAGGAACAGCAGCAGCAGGGCCAGCCCCGCGACGGCGATGCCGCCGGCCATGACCCGCCGGGCCCCAGCAGCCGCGCCAGAGCGGGGGCCGTGGCCCCGGAGAGGATGCCCGACAGCACCGCCGGCAGCAGCAGGACGCCCGAGCGCAGGGGGCTGAAGCCGTTCACCAGCTGCATCCACTGCGAGAGCAGGAAGAGCATCGAGGCCAGCGCGAACATCGAGCCGAATGCGGCCAGGATGCCGCCGGTGAAGGTCCGGTCGGCGAACAGCCGCACCTTGAGCAGGGGCTCGGCGGCCCTCAGGCAGCGGCGGACGAAGAGCGCCAGGAGCGCGATGCCGGCGCTCAATGCGAGTGCGAGGGTGAGCAGCAGCCGGGGCGCCGGCGCCTCGTCGCCGGCGGCGATGTGTTTGAGCGCCCAGACCGTCAGCACCATGCCCAGCAACGAGAGCACCGCGGCGGCCGGGTCCCAGGGGCCCTTCTTCACCACCTTGATCTCCGGCAGCACGGCGATGCCCGCGACGAGCACGAGACCCATGAGCGGGATGTTCACCAGGAAGGCCGAGTGCCAGCTGAAGCGCTCCACCAGGAATCCCCCGAGCACGGGGCCGACCGCCATGCCGGCGCCGCCCACGATGGACCAGGCCGCGACGGCCACCACCCATTCCACCGCGTCCAGGAAGATGTTGCGCACCGCCGAGATCGTCGTCGGCATGATGAGAGCGGCTGCGACGCCCATCACCGCCCGCACCCCGATGACCCCCGGCGCGCTGCGGGCCGCCAGGACCAGTGCGGAGCCGATGCAGAACACCAGGGCGCCGCTCAGGAAGGTCCGCTTCCGGCCGATGCGGTCGGACAGGGAGCTGGCCGCCACGAGCAGCCCGGCCAGGACCAGGGAGTAGACGTCCACGATCCACAGCTGCTGCTCGGAGCTCGGGTGCAGCTGCGTCGAGATGCCCGGCAGCGCGATGTCCATGATCGTCAGGTCGATGGCCAGCACGAACTGGGCGAAGAGCAGCACGAGCAGCACCGCCCAGCGGCGCCGTCCGCCCAGCGCGGTGGTGAGGACCGTGCCGGTGCGGGGCTCCTCGGCGGGGATGTTCCTCTCGCAGTGCGTGGTGCTCATGCCCGCCCGCCACCGATCCGGTCGAGCGCCGCGCAGAGCGCATCGGCGTAGTCGCCCATCGCTCTCAGCAGCCGGGGGAGCCGCTCGGCGGGGACGGTGCCGAGCGCGGCGAGCTCGGCGGCGACGACCGGGGCGATGTGCTCGTCGGCCAGGGCGAGGCCCTCGTCGGTGAGGAAGATCCGGGTGGCGCGCCCGGTGCCGTGCTCGATGCGGACGAGGCCCTCGCCCTCGAGCTTCTTGATCGACGAGTTCACCGTCTGCTTGCCGGTGAAGCACAGCTCGCACAGCTGCTTCTGCGAGCAGCCCTGGCCGGCCACGTGCAGGGCGTAGAGGATGTCGAAGGCGCTGTCGGACAGGCCCGCCGCCCGGGCAGCCCGGCCGTAGGCCTCGTCGATGCGTTTGGTCGCCCTGTTGATGCTGCGCTGCGCGCCCTCGAGCTCGCTCCCCACTGCGCCTCCGTCCCTCCCTGAATCCGATTTCGGACTCGATGCAATCGCCTGGAATGCTACCCGTCCGGGGGAGCGCTCAAGTCGGGTTGCAACCTGGCCGGGGCCGCGGATCGGCCGCCCGGCCCGGCGGGGGCCCGGGCGACTCGGGACACCGGCTGCATGCCGCTGGCGGCATCCGGTGGCGCCGGTGGTGCAGGGCATCATGACGGCAATGGCCGGCGCCTCCCGTCCGGTGCTCGGGCTCGGTGCTCACTGCGCTGCCGACCGTCCGCCGGTGGTCGCTGCCTTGGACGGCTGGGTGGATGGTCCCGAACCGCTCGCGACCCCTCGGGATTCCTACGAACTTCCGCGGTCATCCGAGTGGCCCACCACCGGCGGCTTCTCGGGGTGTTTCCTCTGGCGGCGCTCATGGCAGATCTTTCCGTGCGTTCGCTGCCTTCGTGGAGCCCTGGGCGGTTCAATCAATTCAGGGTTCAATCATCCCGGGTTCCGGGACCTTCTCCGCGCCTCGTCCTTTGGTGGTTCACT
>ERZ772953.71-NODE-71-length-24651-cov-5.981094_pt1 | contig 24651 bp, 27 predicted proteins | sample MGYA00580685_ERZ772953 | MGnify/ENA primary metagenome ERZ772953 (study PRJEB29015, sample SAMEA2738080) | human oral metagenome | biome: human oral; feature: human-associated habitat; material: saliva | place: China | collected 2209 ...
CAATATTACACAAAGCGAACTATGATGACACGACAAACGCGTAAAGAGAAAAGTTCCAATAAATTTTTGAAATACAAAAGATTTGAAAGATTAATTCCATATTTTTCTGAAAGACGCTTTAAGCTGATTCCTTGTTTCCTTAGTTCATAGATTTGAACTTTAGCTTCATAACGCAATTTCATTATAAAACACCCCAATGTTAGATTTTTTCTGTCTAACTTTTGGGGTGCAGTCCATTTCAAGCGTTATTTCTTTTTCTTGAATTCAGTACATCGCAATATAAATCAACCGAATCACTACTTTTTTCACTACCTTTATTTGAAATGAGAATATCGATTCGGACAATCAAAAGTAAGAGGAACTTCATTATGAGGCTCCTCTTTTTCTATGCTCGCTCCAACATCTATTTTATTATTGTGTTATGCTAAAATAGCATATAAATTAATGCCGTCCAGCTTTATTCAGCTCGACAAGCTGAAATCTGTTTACTTACGGTATTCCTCTACTTTAGATTCATACTTTTTTAAAAGTTCCCGTGAGTAAACTTTTTCATATGTCGAGTTTCTAACTTCTTTCCAGAGAATAGCTGCAACTTTTAACTTATTAGAATAACAATCGCTCAATTCATCTAAACAAAAGTCTTTTAGAAACTGATTCCATTGGCAAGCCGAACTATCATACTTGGCATAATCTGACTCACCATAATATATTTTAATCATATCTTGAATAGTGAATGTTATATCTTTATCCCTTTTTACTTTTCGCCAAGCCGTTGCCATATCAGCACTAAATTTAAAGGGACTAATGCCTGTTACAGCTGAAAAATAATCTCGAAATTTTTGGTTAAAAGAAAAACCACAGTTAAGTAACGGAGTCTCCAAGGCTATCACTTCGACTTGACTTTTGTTTCCTTTACTCAAAAATTTTTCTACTTTATTTCCCCTAAAATATTGTTCGATAATATAGTTCAATTCTTGCTTCGTACATCTATACTCTAATCCAAGGGACTTACAAATTTGTGAAAGTTCTTCTCGATACCAATAGTATCTATTAAATTCTTCAAATGATTTTATATCTCGAAAATCAGGTCTTTTTTCTCCCATATGCACACCTTAATAAATCAAATTTGTCAGACAATCAATTTACTTGCTAACTTGTAAACCCGTCTTATCACTTTACTTTCTAAGTTCTAGCTATCGAGCTCAATTTTAAACAACTAAAAATCGATCCGAAGTTTTTATGATATGTGCTGTTTCTTTGACGTCCAAATCATCTGTATACAGCAAATGATTTTTCTCAATTTTTTTAGTTAAGAACTCATTTCTTGACTGGATAGATAAATCGCCTGTTCTTTCAATTTCTTTTCTAGAAGAATCTCGGTCTCTAAGCGTTTCTTCTTCTGCTAGCAAGACACAGTATTTTAAGTTTATCTGTCTTGCCTTTAAGAACTCTGCGATTTTCTTCAGTTGTTCCTCAAATATGACGTATTCTATGATGACTGTAATGCCTCGGGCCATGAAATTATTGGTCAGACTGATGACATTATCCCAAAACAAGTCCATGTAATAACCATCATCCTCCCAAGGTGCTACTAGGCCGCTTTTAATCATTAAGTAGATCATGTCGCCTTCGATCACCGCACTTTTGTCAAAAGAGTAAGCTAACTCTTTGCTGACCGTGCTTTTTCCAACGCCTGGAGGTCCAGAAACAATATAAACACAATTTTCCAACCTAATACCTCTATCAATTCTAACGATTCTGAGAACAACTGCTCATATTATAGCATTTCTAAGATATTATTTCTATCGACTTCAAATCCTTCAAACAGAGTGTGAAAATGGGTAAAATTCGGAAAAAAGTTCTCATAAAGAAGCAAGAAAACCCTTTCTTTTGAAAATTTTCATTTTAATGCAATAAATTTTGACAGATGGTCTGCTAGCCTTTATAATAGTATTATTATTAGAATTAGGGAGAGTATGTCCATGCCAAGCAATGAAGATAACAAAGGTATGTTGCGTAATTTTTTAGGGGGCTTTAAGCGTCTTATAAAAGGAGAAGAGCAGGAGGAAGAATCGTCTGCTTCCAATAATAATCAAGGAAGCACCCCACAGGTAAATATGACCCAAGAAGATAGAGAGAATTTCCTCATTGAGAAAGCTTTGGAATCTATCCAATACTACGACCGCTTAGATGTTATGAATATCGGCGGAGAAGAAGATCCAGACGAATCTCAAGCTGTAGAAAGTGAATCTAGTCTGGCTCAAGAAAAAGTGACAGTTAAGGGGCCTTCGACTAGCGAGGCAGATTCTGCTGAAACAAGCCTCTCAACAGCGGTAGATTCTCGGAAAAAGCGGGGCTTGAAGAGCGCTGCAGACTCAATATCCTTATCATTGAGTATCGAAAGCAAAAAAGCGTCTCGGAGCTTATCTGTCTCCAAATCACAAACACAAAGTTTGGCAGTTGGCCAATCTGACAGCAAGGAAGCTGATACTTCTTCCAGCTTATCGGTGGCTGAGTCGATTGCACAAAGTTATGCCATCGAACAATCTATCTTTGAAGAAAATAGAGCATCGTTAAGCCTATCTATTTTTGAGTCGGTATCGCAAAGCATGGCCGCTGAAGAGTCTATCAGTTCAGATAACGAAGCATCTACCAGCCTGTCCGTAGCTGAGTCTGTGTCTCAAAGCATCGCCATCCAAGAATCAATCAGCGCAGAGAACGAAGCGTCTACCAGCTTATCTGTAGCAGAGTCTGTTTCTCAAAGCATTGCTATCCAAGAATCAACCAGTGCTGAAAACGAAGCGTCCACTAGCTTGGCTGTCGAGGAAGCCGAAGTCTTAGATAGAGCTATTGAACAGTCTATTATCACGGAAAACGAAGTGTCTTCTAGCTTATCTATCGTAGAGTCTGAAGCACTAAGTAAAGCGATCGAGTTATCAATTAGTGCGGAAAATGAAGCGTCCATCAGCCTATCTATCGCGGAATCTGAAGCCTTAAGTCGGGCAATTGAACAGTCTATCAGTGCTGAAAACGAGGCATCGCTAAGCTTATCTATTACAGAAAATGAAATACAAAGTATCGCGATTGAACAATCTATCAGCCTAGAAAATGAAGTATCTACTAACCTGTCTATGGCGGAATCCGAAGCGAAAAGCGTGGCCGTAGAGCAGTCTATCAGCTTGGAACAAGAACAGTCACGCAGCCTATCTATCGCTGAATCGCAATCACAACATGCGTCGGTAGAACAATCTCGCAACCTGGAACAGGAATATTCATACAGTTTGGCAGCTGCGGAATCTAGAGCGAAAAGAGATACTATTGAGCAGTCTACCAGCTTGGAGCAAGAACAATCATTTAGTTTATCTACTGCAGAATCTAAAGTCCTCAGCAGAGCCGTTGAACAATCAATCAGCGTCGAACGGGATCATTCATTCAGCATTTACCTTGCCCAATCTGAAGCACACAGCATTATTATTGAGCAGTCTATCAGCCTAGAGCAAGAACAGTCACGCAGCCTGTCTATTGCTGAATCACAATCACAAAGTATCGCCATTGAGCAATCAATGAGCGTGGAAAGAGAGCGTTCAATCAGTCTATCTATCGCTGAATCGCAATCACAAAGAATGATCATTGAACAATCAATCAGTGCAGAGAGAGCCCATTCGATCAGTCTGTCTGCTGCCGTATATCAATCGCAAAGCATGGCTTCTGAGTTTACTACTGTCACACAGAATTTATCAACCTTGGCCATGATTACCAAGAGACATAAAAAATAAGCTCAGAACAAACAGCGAATGAATACTGAAAGGAACTAATATGATTAGAAATATTCTATCAAGTAATGGTAAAAGTCTAGGAATCACCGACATTCTACCCCAGTATGGTGAAGACTATCGTCTCTCTGTCATGGACGGAACAGTTGACTATCGAACAATTCCCCTAGGAGCCTACGATTTGTTCAAACAAGGCTCCAGCAAACAGGATTATCTAGCAGACATTGAAAAAATTAAAACAATGGGCTTCAATACCTACCAGCTATCCCTTTCATGGACTCGCCTCTTTCCAACTGGAGAAGAGCGGAGACCCGATGCTAAGGTCCTTGCTTTCTATGAGTCAATTATCGATGCACTTCTCGAAAATGACATCGAACCAATTGTAAGCCTGTCTCATTTCGATTTCCCGCTTCATTTGTATGAAAAATACGGCGCATGGAAAAGTCGTCAAATGATTGCCCTGTACGAAAAGTATTGCGAAGCCGTTTTGACCCACTTTAAAGAAAAAGTCACTTACTGGATTACCTTTAAAGAAATGAGCGCTCTTTCCTATTTGCCATTCTTAGGCGCTGGACTACACTTTGACAGCACGGAAAACCAAGAGCAACAAATTTGGCTGGCTGCTCACCATCAGCTAATCGCGTCCGCAAACGTGGTTAAGCTCGGTCAAACCATCAATCCAACCTTCCAATTTGGTAGCTTGATTACCATCAATAGTGATTCCCACCAAGAAAATCACTCAGCTACCGATGCCTTGGGCCATGAGTTGAACAGACGTAAAAACTACATTTTTACAGATGTGCAGACCAAGGGCCACTATCCAAACCACTTCCTTCGCTACATTGAGCGAAATCAGCTGGATCTGGGCATTACGGAAGAGGATGTCTTCGCCTTAAGAGAAGGAGTCGTGGACTTTATTGCCTTCTCACATTATGCGGCAGAAAATATCCAAGATTTGTTTACCAACAAATATGTCCGCAAAAATGTAGAAACTTGCCTTGCACAACCTGTCCTTCTTCGGATTGCCATGTCTGAGCTATACGAGCGCTACCACAAGCCTCTGTTGGTCATTGAGACTTGTTCTGAGGTCTCTGACCACCCGCAATTAGCTAAGAACATTCAAGACAACGTTCAAGAAATTATTAAATCCGTTGAGATTGACGGGATTGAGTTGCTTGGCTACACACCATTTAGCTGGAGCGATGTAAACATCTAGGATTCAATCCCAAGTTCAAAACATAGAAAAAATCTCCCTAAGAAAGTGGACAGCCACTTATGGGGAGATTTTTGATATTTTAGAATAGAAATCAAAACCTTAATCTTTTCCTTTGCTATCTCTAAAAATCCGATAGCTAGTCTCAGCGACAGGCAGGCCGATGATGGTGTGCATATCGCCTGTAATTGAGCGGATAAAGCGAGGATCCAGCTCCTGAAAGCCGTAAGCACCTGCCTTATCCAGCGGACGCTTGTCATACAGATAGGCCTCGATGACAGGCTCTAATTCTGGGTAATAATCTACAAAGTCCACCTGAGCCACGGTGTAAAAAACTTCTAAAAAATCCTGCATACGGAGGCAGACCGAAGTCACTACATGGTGGCTCTTGCCAAAGTAAGAGCGAAACATCCGACTAGCTTCAGCTAAATCCTGTGGTTTATTGTAAATCTGACCATCCACTACGACGATGGTATCAGCTGAAATATAAAGGGTTTCAGCTTCCAAGTCCAAATCGGACTTGGCCTTGGAAATCTCACAACAAATCTTGGCTGCCTTGGTCAGAAAATCCTGATCATCGATGGTTGCCATGCAATGCTCTTCGATAGCTCGCTCGTCCACTTCTACAGCCTGAATCTCTGGATTCAAAAAACTCAGCAATTCCTTGCGTCTAGGCGACGTAGATAGCAGGACAAAGCGACGAATTCTTCCCTTTTCACCTTCCCTTTGGTAGTCAAAAACCGTCTTCATGATTGTCCTCCTATGTCCTTTAATTGAAAGAGTTCTTCCACCCGCAAATCAAAAACCTGAGCAATTTTTAAAGCCATCTCTAGCGAGGGATTATAGCGGTTATTTTCCAAGTGCAAGATCGTCTCGCGTCGCATGCCGATGCGGTCAGCCAATTCCTGCTGGGTCATGCCTCTGGTTTCACGGACAGATTTGAGTTTGGTGATAATATTGCTTTCCTTGTCCATCTTCAACCCCTCTTTTCAAATAAAAAGAAGACAAATCCAAAGAGTAACACTAAGACACCAATCATGATGAAAAATATTCCGACATTGACTGTGATGGATCCTATATTAGCACTAATCCCTGCAAGCACCAGTAAAATTGCTATACAGACGGCAAACATCAAAGTCGCTGCTTTTGCTAGATTGGCATAAAAGCGCTCGTCTGCTCTCTCCTTGACCTTTTTCAAGGCAAAAAATAAAAGAAAGAGAAACTGGATAGCGAGGAGGCTTCCCAAAGCAATGTGCTTTATAATGGGCGGATTGGTGCTCGGAGTCCACAACCAGATTCCGACAGTATAGATAGAGGTTGCCGTAAGATTCAACAGATTATAAAATTTCATGGTCAGATCATAGACCTGCTTTTCTTGAATCTCTTTCATCTTCTTAGGCCACGGTTTCATGTGAAACCAAGACCAGATGCTTATAAGCTGACCTATACTTACCAAACCGACAATCATCCACTTGGCTGACCAGCTGAGATTGCTGGGAGCAAGGAAAACAGTAAAATCAATAAAGAGAGCGGTGGCGACTAAAATGAGGCCACCCATTTTTTGACTTTTTTTCATGATAGACTCCTTTCGTAGTGTTAGAAATATTTAACACTCTTTATGTTATAAATATATCACATATAAGAATAAAAGACAAGCATTTATGTGCTGTTTGGGAAAATTTTTTATTTCCGCAAACAAAAGCCCCAGAATTTTTCTGGGGTGCTGGCTTATTCTTTACCAATACAATATTCTTGGTGCTCCTGCAAGCTTTCATCGGTCTGAATGGTTACTTTGGCAATGCCATGAGCTAGAAGCTTTTGGCGCAGGACAGCCTGCGTTTCAGCCAGCAAAGTAGGATTTTCCAAACAGATATGGAGCATGGCAAATTTTTCCAAGCCATCTGTCGTCCAAACATTGAGCTGGGTGATGGCTCGCACATTTTCCAGCGCTGCTATTTCCTGATAAAGCTGACTGAGGTCCACATCGCTGGGCACATGGTCTAGGAAAATCTGTATATTTTCCCGAAATTTTGGCAGAGCCTGACTGAGAATAAAGCCTGCGATGACCAGAGAAAGCAGCGGATCCAGGAAATACCAATCGGTGAAACGCAAGATGAGAGATACTACGATAACCGCTATCCAGCCCAAAATATCCTCAAGAAAATGCAGGCTGAGAATGGATTCATTATGACTGTGTCCATGGCTAACAACTCGGCTGGCCGCTGTATTGACGACAATGGCGACAATCCCCAAAACTAACATACCATCATAATTCACCCTCTCAGGCGCAAATAATTTAGGAATATTTTCCACGATCACCAAGGTTGATCCGACCAGCAAAATCACCGAGGTCAACAGGGCTCCCAGCAAGCTGTATCGTTTATAACCCAAGGTATATTTTTGGTCTTCTTTTTTTGTGGAAATCTTTTCAAAAAGAGTCGATAGACCAATAGCCAGAGCATCTCCCGAATCATGAATCGCATCCGCTAAGATAGCGCTGGAATTAAAGAGAAGGCCAAAGATAAACTCAATAATAGCAAAAGAAAAGTTTAACAGAAAGGCGATTGTCATATTTTTACTGGATTTCATGCGAACCTCCTTCTTTATTTTCCTAAGTAGACAATACTTATGGTATAATCTAATCAATACCGAACACTATGTTCAATTATATTATCTCCTATTATTAGAAAGGAAACAAGAGCCAGTTCATGTCCTTTGTCTCTTAGCAGACAAAAAGCTCTTTTTGTACGGAATTTCCATGGATAGACGAGTAAAAAAATCACGCGCAGCCATTTACCAAGCCTTTATCAGCCTGCTCAATCAGAAAAGCTACGAAAGCATCACCGTTCAGGAAATCATTGACCTAGCAGATGTGGGACGCTCCACCTTCTATAGCCACTTTGAGACCAAGGAAACCCTGCTGGAGGAACTCTGCCAAGATCTCTTTCAGCATACCTTTATCGAGCGCTCAGAAGGACGCGATTTATTTGAAGCGACAGCCCATATTTTCCATCACTTTCGGAAAAATCAGGATCGGATAGCCACCCTTCTCTTGGCTAAAAATACTTACTTCATCAACCGCCTGAAAATCGAGCTGGAACACTATCTCTTTCCCATGATTCAGCAGAAATTATTGCAGGAAAAGGACCATCTGCCTGAACATTTTCTCAAAAATTATGTGACGTCAACTTTTGTGGAGACGGTCAGCTGGTGGCTGCAGCAAAGAAAGCAGATCGACGAAGACACGATTTCCCACTATTTTCTGGACTTGATGAACTAATCTGCAATTTACCTGTCATTTTCAGGAAAGATGTGGTATAATCGTTCCTTGACGCACGAAAGGAGATTGATAACTCATGAAAAAAGAACACTCACCATTTTTAATTCCAGGTATTATCATGATTGGGGTTGCCTTGCGGGCACCTTTTACTGTTTTGCCTGTCGTTTTGACGGACATTGCTGATGGACTTCAGGTTCCAGTCAGTTCTCTGGGTCTCTTGACTAGTCTGCCTTTGATTATGTTTGCCCTCTGCTCAGTCTTTGCTCCGCGCTTGGCGCAAAAGATGAGCTTGGAAAAGCTGTTTGCACTTGTGCTAGTCGTCCTAACTCTAGGCTCGCTGATTCGCGTGTTTAATCTTCCCTTACTCTATACGGGAACTATTATTTTAGGAGCGGCTATTGCTGTCTTAAATGTCCTTCTTCCAAGCCTGATTCAGGCCAATCAGCCACATCGAATCGGATTCTTGACAACCCTTTATATCACATCAATGGGGCTGTCGATTACGATTCTTTCTGCTCTAGCTGTTCCCATCGTTCAAATGAGCTCTTGGCGAGGTCTCATATGGGTGTCGACTCTGATTTGCTTTGTGATTCTCTTGGTTTGGCTGCCCAATGTCAAATATAGCCATCGCTTGGCTAGTAAGCAGCAAGGAAAGCAAGAGCACGGAGCTCTTCTGAAAAATCCAAGAGTCTGGGCCTTGATTTTATTTGGTGGTTTACAGTCACTACTCTTTTATACCAGCATGACTTGGTTGCCAACCTTGGGGCAGCAAGCCGGTCTTTCTACTGATACGACCGGACTACTAGCAGCGGTCTTTTCTCTGATTAGCCTGCCCTTTTCGATGACAATTCCTAGTTTGACAGCCCGCTTGAAAGCTCGTCAACGTCTGGTCATGATTAGCTTGGTTTCCGCAGCAGGTCTGATTGGTATTGCCATGCTCTTGATTCGGACAGATTCCTTTGCTTACTGGTTGATTCTTAATCTCCTCATTGGCATGTCTGTCAGTGCTCTCTTCCCCTATCTCATGGTGACCTTCTCCCTCAAGACCTCTACGCCTGCGCAAACGGCTCAACTATCTGGACTGGCTCAAACTGGAGGATACATCCTAGCTGCTTTCGGCCCTAGCCTCTTTGGCTACAGCTTTGATTTGTTCCATTCTTGGACACCAGCCATCCTCATCCTCCTCGGTCTGACCGTCATCATGACCATGAGCCTCTTTTACATAGAAAAATTTGACAAGATTCTATAAAACTTCTGATTCTCCATCAGGAGTTTTTTGCTGCCAAGTTTCTTGGTCGGCTAGTAGCTTTTTCTTGGAGATCAGCAAAAAAATCTGCCCTTGAGCAGATTTTTTATTGATGATAATCATAGGCAAGGCGAGGGCTGCCATCTGGCAAATAAATCGTGCCACACTGGCTAAAACCGTAGCGGCGAATGGCTGCCTGCATCGGATGGTTATCTTCATGCGTATCAATGCGGAGATAGGAAATTTTCTGCAGGCAAAAGTCAAAACACTGATGAGCCAGACCCTTGACTTGCCCATCTGAAGCGATACGGTGGATTGTACCGTAGGGCTCTGAAAAATGCCAAGTACCTTCAATCTCTTGGTAGGTTGGATCTGGTCCGATGATGAACGCAAAGGTTCCAACAACTTGCCCAGCCTTTTCAAAGACATAGCAGTGACCTGCCCGAATATCTTCCTCTACCAGCTGACGATTCGGATAGGAAGCTGGCCACTGACTGGGATTTCCCATAGTCCGCATAAACTCCCTAGCCTGATCAAAAATTGCTAAAATCGCTGGGATATCCTGCATTTCCGCCAAGCGAATCATGTCGCCTCCTTCCAGCCTATTACCTTATTTGACAAATTCCTCGTAGTTCCCCGTGTAATTAGCCCACTCCTTACTGAAGAATTTTTCATTGATCTGATAATTCGGAGCAGGTTGAGGGTTAGAGACAAAAGGATCGACAGCCTTGTCGAAAGCCAGCCAGCCATTCCAACCCATGTGGATCGTGTCCTGCATAAAGTAAGGCTTATCGCCGTCCTTAGAAAAGTCAGCAATATTTGTAAAGCCTTGACTCTCCAGCTGGAACTTAATCTTCTCAACTGTACGCTGGTACATCTCCTCACTCAATCCAGTATAGGCCATCCATTTGGCATTGACTGGTGGAATGACAAAGATGACATTCGTATGGGATTTGGCAAATTGTTCCAAAACTAGCTGAAAATCATTGTACTCAGGAGACTTTTCGTAAGACTGTTTGGATTGGAATCCTTTGAACTTCTTGATTTTTCTAGCCAAACGCTTCTTATAAAAGTCGTTATCGATACCTAAATCATTGTTATTGGTCTGCTTGACAGCATCTGCCGTAGCCAGTTTTTCCAATTCTTCATAAGAGAATTCATCTGGAAGACGGGAAAGCTGAGGTAAAACCTTCGTGTCATAGTTGCCATTATTACCAGCAGCAAACGTGCTGAAAAAAGCATCCTCCCGCTGATAAATACGGCTCATAGTATGGATATACTGCTGCTCAAAAGAAGTCAGTTGGCTTCCATCGGCCACTTTCCTGACAATATCCCCCATAGCAATGTTGGGATAGAGCTGCAAAAGCCGCTGAGCTGCATACTGAGCGCCTACGCCACCGTCCTGAAAGCTAAGAAAACCAGCTAGCTGGTCGCTATTGAAATACTGCTGAAAAGCCGCCGCGTCATAGCCCTTTTTAGTAAACCATTGGGGAGAAACGACATAGACAGCCGTCTTATTTTCCAGCTCAGAGGTCATCTGCTGCATTCCAAAATATTGGTTGAGCGAAGCCGCCCCCCGCTGCCCTAGAAAATAAGGTCGGTAATTGCGGTCATACTTCTCAGCCAAAACAGCTGGGTGCATACTGTCAAAGCGCAGCCATTCGCTGGAGCCAAAGTAGGGCACAAAACGGGTATCTTGATCTGTCAGGGCCGTCATTTTTTTGCTACGGCTCTTGAAAGTTTCTGCTGTAAGAGTCACAGCTGCCCGCTTCTCTGCTTCCACATCATGCTTTTTCTCAAGCGGATAGAAGAAAAAGAGTAGGGCGACCATGACCAAGGCGCAGAAGACCGGCCCCAGAATCAGCCAGAGTCGTTTAAGCATTACGAAGCTCCGTTACGCCTTCAACGATTTTATTGGCTGTATTCCAGTCATCGCGGCCAAATTCTGATACTGGCACACGGATATCAAAACGGTTTTCCAGCTCAACAATCAGCTCGACCGTTCCCATACTGTCCAAAACGCCGGCATCAAACAAATCCTCGTCCATCATGTCCGAAACATCTTCCATAAATAATTCGTCAATAATTTCAATTACTTCTGCTTTTACATCCATTATAGTTTCCTCGTTTACATTTTATTTTTTAAACCAAAGGTCATTCAAAAATCCTGAGAAGATCAAGAATGAGAACATGACAACATGGAAGGTGATAACAACCCCCAGCGCTTGGGTCCACTTGTTGTCAGGTAGGGCTGGCAGGCCCTTGCTTTTACGCTCTTTATTGATAGTCTTTTTCTTACGAAGCCAGGCGTCATTGACCACCAAGCCCAGACCGTGGAAAAGACCATAGGCGATATAGTACCAGGTCACACCATGCCAGAAGCCCATGACCAACATATTGATCAGATAGGCCACACTGGAAGTCGTATTGCGGTTTTTAAAGACCTTGTTGCGCATGAGCACCATGACTAGTCGCATAAAGACAAAGTCGCGGAACCAGAAGGACAGGCTTATATGCCAGCGATTCCAAAATTCCTTCAAATCGCGTGAAACAAAAGGCTTGTCAAAGTTGATAGGGCTCTTGATGCCCATGAGATTGGAAATGGCCACCGCAAACATCGAATAACCGGCAAAGTCAAAGAAGAGATCCAGACCAAAGACATACATGACGCCTAGCGTTCCTAGATTGAAGAAACCGCCAGTATAGAGGGCATAGGTCTTGACATGCCCTAAAATCATGTGGCCAAAGATATGAGCCAAGACAAACTTATAGAGAAAGCCCAGCATGATATATTTGACCGACTGCTCCAGCATATCCAAAAGCTCATCGCGCTCTGGTATTTGGAGATAATTTTCATTGAAACGCTTGAAACGATCAATGGGACCACTAGAAAAAGTGGGCATAAAGAGCATAAAGCGGAGGAATTCCCAGAGGCTGAAATCAGTCAGCACGCCATCCCTCAGCTCAATAATCATACCAACTGAGCGGAAAGTCAAATAGGAAATTCCCAAAAAGCCAAAGAGTGATTGGTGGCCACTGATAGCTGGCTCGACCTTGACCCAGAATAGGGGCAGGATCGCCAATGCTGTATGCAAATAAAATATCCACTTGCTGTCCCGCTTTTTGCGGTAGAATTTATAAGAATAAACCCAGATCGTCTGCCAGACGACATAAAAGAGCAGGGCATAAAGCTGCGCCAGACTAGGACCTGTCAGCATCAAGACAATAAAGGCCAAGCTGACCAAGGCTTCGTAGACCGGGAAACGTTTCTTAAAGAAAAGTCCGATAAAGATTGGCAAAACAGCCAAGATAAGATAAAGGAAATACTGTGGGTCTCCGTAAGGCTCCAGATGAGGAAGCTGTTTCAAGAAATCCATCATGACTTGTTGACCTCACTAATCAGCCCCTTGATATCAATCTTACCGTTTGGTGTTAGGGGCAGAGATTCCCGATAGAGGAACTTAGACGGCATCATATAAGACATCATGATATCCTGTAGATCCTCCTTGATAGCCTTGGTAATATCGATTTCGCGGTCAAATTGCTCTGCAACACCGTCTTTCAAAATAACGTAGGCTAATAAGTTTTGAACCTTGTGGTCCTTATTGTAGCGTGGCACTGCTACTGCCGCCTCGATATACTTAGATTTGTTGAGGTTTTGAGATACGTCCTCTAGCTCGATGCGGTAACCGTTAAACTTAATCTGGAAGTCCATACGACCGCCGTAGAGTAGGAGGCCTTCATCAGTCATTGTACCTACATCGCCTGTATGATAGGCTGGTAGCCCTTCAAATTCAAAGAAAGCTTCAGCCGTCTTTTCAGGATTGTTGAGGTAACCCTTAGATACGGCTGGTCCACAGACAATGATTTCGCCCTGCTGACCATTCGGCAACTTTTGCCCATTTTCATCAATGACAAAGGTTGGTGAATCCGCCTTGGTATAACCGATTGGCAAGCGCTTGAGGGTCGCTAGCATCTCATCTGTGATAGCAACTGCAGATAGAGCCACCGTTGCCTCAGTCGGCCCGTAGGCATTGATAATACGAGCCTCAGGGAAACGCTCCCGCAATTTCTGAGCTGTCTTGACCGTCAGCTCCTCTCCATCAAAGTAAAAATGCGTAATGCCTGGCATCTTTTGGCTGTTAAAATCCTCTGAAAGCATGGCCATATCCGCAAAGGACGGTGTAGAAGTCCAGATTGCTACAGGGAGGCTGAGAATCGCTTCAAATAGCTGCTTGAAGTCCTGAGTCAGACTAGAAGGCAAGGCATAGAGCGTGCCTCCCAGCGCCAAAGTCGGTGCCCAGTACATAACTGACAAGTCGAAAGAATAAGGCGGTTGCGCCAGCATTTGCGGACGGCTTGGTGTCGCAAATTCCTTATCTGTAATCATCCAATTAGTAAAGCTGAGCAGGTTATCATGAGAGATTTGCACACCTTTAGGTTTACCAGTCGTACCAGAAGTAAAGATAATGTAGTAATTATCATCGCCCTTGACTGGATGACTAATCTCATAGGCAGTCTTCTCTGCGTAAGCCGCTCGAACCTGATCCAGACTGAGAATAGCTGCATCTGTATCCGCCAGCGGAAAATCCGCAATGGCGATAATCAGGCTTGGCTCAGCTACTTCCACAATAGCAGTCACGCGCTCCAAGGCTGAATGACTATCAATAGGAATATAGGCATGACCTGCCTTAGTCAGAGCCACAAAAGTAGCCAGCATTTCATACTCCTGACCACCGTAGACAACGACGGGTGACTTAGGAGCCAGCCCCAAGCTATCAATCTTGGCTGCCAGTGCATCGGAATCGGCCTTTAGATCTCCGTAGGTATGAACTTGTCCGAGGACATTGTAGACAGGGAAATCTGGCTGCGTCTGAGCAAAGTGCTCAATCGCTTCAATCATATCTGTAATTGCTGTATTTGACATGTGTATAGTACTCTCTTACATTAAAATTCATTGTAGATAAAGCCACCTTGACCTTGACCAAGATAACTAAAGAAATAAAGCAGGGCTACGAAAATCACAAAGTATAGCAATGTCTGCCCTACAAACTTATAAATCGTCTTATATTTCGTCATTTCATTCACTCTTATCTTTTTTTAGATAGACATAGATTATTTTACCATTTTATAGAGAAAGATTTCAATATAAAAGCTATCAATTGTGTAAAGTTCTTGTAAGGAAATAAAGAGAAAAAGAGTTACTTCCCTTATCTTTCAAGGATGAAATCCTTTTCAAATTCTATAAGTAAAATTTCTATATATTACTTGACTTTTAGTTCAAAGGGCGGTATCCTATATGTAGAAAGTTTATATATAATATTTTTATATATAGGAGGTAGTACATGTATTTTCCTACATCTTCTACCCTGATAGAATTTCTGATTTTAGCGATTTTAGATAAAGAAGATTCCTACGGCTACGAGATTAGCCAGACCATCAAGCTCATTGCAGATATCAAGGAGTCCACGCTTTATCCTATCCTGAAAAAATTGGAAAAGAGTCAGTATTTAGAGACTTACTCTCAGGAATATCAAGGTCGAAAACGAAAATATTACTCTCTGACCCCAACAGGTCAGAAACAACTGGGCAGCCTCAAAAATGAATGGGAGCTTTATACCAGCATGATTAAGGGCATTATCGAAGGGAGTGTTCGCCATGACAAGAACTGAATATCTAGCTCAACTAGATAACTATTTGAAAAAGTTGCCAGCAAAAGACTATCAAGAAGCCATGGACTACTTCACCGAGTACTTTGACGAGGTCGGTCCAGAGGGAGAGGCAGCAGCTATAGCTGAACTGGGCAATCCTAAGGAAGCGGCTCACGAGATTATCATCAATCTTCTGGACAAGAAAATAGAAGAAGACAGTCAAGAAGCTAGCTCCGTCAAAAATAGTAAGCAGATCGTCCAGATTGCTATTCTGTCCATCTTGGCGGCTCCACTAGCAATTCCTCTATTAATTTTGGCTTTGACTTTGACTTTCACTTTCTTCCTCCTCGTCAGTGTCCTTGCTTTTGTCATGGCCGTCTTTACCTTTGCTATGCTTCTCCTAGGGGCTAGTCTGATTTGGGACAGCCTGACTCTCGGCATGGCTACTTCGATTCCTGCTTTTGCTCTCAGTTTGGGGATGAGCCTCTTAGCCTTGGGGATGGCTGGACTCTTTTATCTCAGCATTGGTCCTATCCTTCGCTTTATCAAACTGAGTTTTGTCAAACTCGCCCAAGCCTTGGCACGGAAAGGAGGCCGTCATGTCTAAAGTAAGAAAAACCATATTCAGCTTTGCTATTGCTGCCTGTCTGCTGGGTCTAGGCCTCATACTGGCAGGGCTAGCTAGTGGTGGTCTGCAGGATCTGGTGAAGAGCTCAGCCGCTAGCACCAAGATGGCCAAGCAAGAAGAAACCTATGACAATATCCATTCCTTAAATCTAGAGTTGAGCAACCGCTCGGTTATTATCGAAGAATCGCCCGATGATAAGGTTCACTTAACCTATTATCAAGGAGACGGCAAGACAACTGAAAAAATCAGTACCAAGGCTGAAAACGGTAGTCTATACATTAAGGAATCCAGCTTTTCTATCAACATTAACAGCGGCCTACGCTCTTTACTGGGCTTGATAAATGGAGAACTGGAAAGGACTCAACAAATCACTCTAAGCCTACCTAAGGGAAGGAACTTGGAGCAGGTTAAGGCCAGTTTAGCTAACGGCAGCCTATCAATCAATGACCTGACAATCAAAAAATTAAAAGCCGATCTCAGCAATGGCTCTATCGAACTCAGTCAGAGCCAAATTAAGAGCGGTAGCATTGAAAGTGCTAACGGTAGCATCGAGCTAGTCCAAACCAGCCTGACCGATACTCAAATCAGTCTCTCCAACGGTAGTATCACTAGTGATAAACTAACCCTCAAGGGCAATATCAACATGTCCAGCGACAATGGCTCCATCGATCTCCATCTCACCGAAGAGACCTACAAAGCCATCTCACTAGACCTGCAAACAGACCTAGGTGACATTGAACTGCCCAAGGATATACAGACCAGCTACGACCGAGAGGACTTCATAGGCGATCGGGTCATTCATACCAATGAACAGGCTCAAGCCAAGCTGACCGCCAGCACCAGCGCCGGCAGTATTGAGATTAGTCATTAAAAATAGAACGGAGCCTGATTGGTTCCGTTTTTTATGGTCAAAATGGTAAAATAAGATAGAGAGGTGTTTCAAATGACAAATTATAAATGGATATTTTTTGATATTGGTTCTACTTTAATTAATGAAGAGAAAGCTTATCAAGATAGGATTGAACAAGCAATTGCAGGAACAAATATCACTTATGATGCATTTTATCAGCGGATGCTACTATCATTTAAAGAGGGGCAAAAGGGAGATTTAATAGCGTTACAAGAGTTTGGTCTAGAACGTCCGAAATGGAACTCTGAACTAGAAACACTTTACCCAGATACAAAAACGGTCTTAGAAATACTACATAATCGCTATAAAATAGGTATTATCGCTAATCAACTACCCGGCTTAGAGGAGCGATTAGAAAAGTTTGCTATCAGTCAATGGATTGATCTGATTATCTCATCAGCTGACTGTGGATTTTCCAAACCTAGTTCTGAAATTTTTCAACTAGCCCTTCAACAAGCTTCATGTTCTGCTTCACCTGCTATTATGATTGGTGACAGACTTGATAATGATATTGTGCCAGCTAAGGCATTAGGCATGAAAACTATTTGGATAAAACAAGGATTTAGTGCATATAGTCCAATCCAATCACCGTCAGAAGAACCTGATTTTACTATAAATTCCTTATCGGACTTGCTAAAAATTCTCTAACCCCACCTTTACTTCCTATAGCCTTTATGTTATGATACTCTATAAAAAATTATCACAAGGAGGTTCCTATGAAAAAACTCACATCTGGCATGCACATTCGGGTCGTCAGTCCCTCGTCGTCAATCGAACACATTGGTGGCTTTGAGGCCAATTTAGCCGCCAAGGAGCGCTTGGAAAAGCTAGGATTTACCGTGTCTTTTTCGGAGCATTATCTGGAAAATGATATACTAGGCTCTGCCTCCATCGAAAGCCGGGTGGCAGACATCCATGCTGCCTTTTCGGATGACTCCGTTGATGCTATTCTGGCCACCATCGGCGGTTTCAACTGCAATGAGCTCCTGCCCTATCTGGACTTTGAATTGATTGCTAGAAATCCTAAGATTTTCTGCGGCTACTCGGATACTACTGCCTTGCTCAACGCTATCTATAGCAAGACTGGCATGAAAACCTACATGGGACCGTCCTACTCCAGCTTTAAGATGGATGCCCTGCAGGACTATCAGACCGAGAGCTGGCTCAAGGCCGTCAGCCAGACTTCTTATGAATTGACTCCTAGTGAAAAATGGGGCAGTAATGCTTGGTATCTTCCAGATGCGCCACTGACTTTCCATGAGACAGTGTGGAAAGTCTACAACCATGGAAAAGCCCAAGCCACTGTTATCGGCGGTAATCTCTCCACCTTCTCACTTCTACGCGGCACCCCCTATGCCCCGACAGATGAAAACTATGTGCTCTTTGTTGAAGAGGCGGAGGAAGATGATTATGTGGAGTTTGACCGCAATCTAGCTGCCCTCCTTCAGGCCTATCCTAACCCACAGGCCCTTCTCATCGGCCGCTTTCCAAAAGAATGTCAGATGACAGAGGAGTTGCTCCTTTATATCTTGGATAAACATCCAATTCTCAAGACTATTCCCGTCCTCTATGACTTGGACTTTGCCCATACTCAGCCGCTCTTTACCATTACCATCGGTGCTCAAGTGACCGTAAATACGGAGAAGATGTCTATCAAAATTGACGAATAAACAATAATCCCTCCTTCCAGCTGGAAGGAGGGAGATTTCTTTTTTGATTCTATTCAATTAAACTGTCATGATTAGGCTTAGTGCCCGCCTGGACCGCCACCTTGTCCGCCTGGGGCACCGCCACCACCAGGACCATCGGCTGTGATTTCGGTTCGGGTTTGCCCATTAACCGTGATAGTCCCGCCCGTATAGGTAGCCTTGCCATCAAAGTCAAAGGCAGATACCGTGGATGTGATAGCTAGGTTTCCTCCTGTCATGATGATATCGCCATTGGAATCAAGAGCATCTGTGTCGCCTTGGCCGACCTCAACCTTGATATCACCGCCAGTAATCTTGATGAAAATTTCAGCCCCAGTCGCTGTACTAGCTGCATTGATTCCATCATCCGTCGCATAAAGATCCAGTTTCCCGCCATTAATCGTGACATTTGTTCCCTCTAAAGCTTCGACACTGGACTTGACTGTGATGGTACCACCGTCAATCACTGCTGCATTGCTAGCATGAAGACCGTCATCACCAGCATTAATCGTAATGGTACCAGACTGGATATAGAGATTTCCGAGCGAAGTGTCCTCGTCATTATCTGCATGGATCGCATCCTCCGTCGCGGTAATATCCAAACTAGCCTCCTTGATGTTAATGGCATCATTGGCTGACAAGCCATTCTTATAGCCCTTGATCGTATAAGTTCCGCCTGTGATACGCAGGTCATCATTAGACTCGACTGCGTTACCGTATTTTCCTTCGATGGTCAGACTGCCTGAGCCGTTAAAGGTCAAGTCATCCTTACTGTAAATAGCTGCATCGTAGTCAGTATTAGTATGATTGGCTGAGTCAGAAATGCTATTCTTGCTTCCTTCAGCTAGGGTAATGAAGGTTTTATCCGCATTTTCTACCACAATCGCTGCATCCGTCCCTGTCATAGTCACGCCATCCAAGACGATCTGAACCTTGTCTTGATCGCCAGCCTTGACAACAATCTGCACATTTTCACTGCTGCCAGAGAGGACATAGGTTCCAGCTGCCGTAATGGTCACCGTTGAGCCAGAAACGCTCGCTCCGTCACCAGATGTCTTGGCTGTAGAGCCGCTCAAGCTAATCTTGGTCGCTGTCGACTCATCATAAGAAGCATCCTGATCACGATCCGTGAAATAGCTAGATGTATCTGTCTTTGTCGTACTGCTAGCCGTTTGAGTGGTCGTGGCACTAGCACTCGTAGGAGTGCTGGACTGGTTGGTCAAGCTGCAAGCTCCCAAGGTGACACTCATTAGCGCTAGAGGCACCATTAGTTTTATTTTCTGAACTATTTTTTTCTTGCCTGTTTTCATGATTGACCTCTTTCTAGATATTATAATTCATTTTCTTTCGTAATGTAGCGGCTGATGGCAATCTCTAAATTTCCATTGCGCGTGCGCAGGGCATCGATGAGTTCTTTTTCGGTCATTCGACCATTCAGCTGAATAATGTATTTAAGCTTGAACAAGCTCCCCATATCAGAGGTTTTGACATTGGCTAGCTCAATATGATTTGCAGCTTTGTTAAAAATATCATCAAAAATGCTTTCATAGTCCAGACTTTCTGGTATGACAACAGTCAGCTGGCGCATAGAATGCTTCATCTGTCCAAAATTGACCACCTCAAGCAGCAGCATGGCGAGCGACATGATGAAGGTAAAGACGGTCGCAAAGACCAGATAGCCCATTCCGATGGCAATCCCGATTGTCATAACTAGGAAAATGGACACCAGCTCCTTGGCCCCTCCCGGTGCGGAACGGAAACGAATCAAGCTGAAGGCCCCCATGACGGCAACCCCTGCTCCCAGACTTCCATTGACCAAGAAAATCACAATTGCAATCAAGGTCGGCAAAAGCGCCAAACTCATCACAAAGGATTTGCTGTAAACCGTCTTAAACTGGTAAACCTTGGCAACGACCAAGCCCAAAAGCAAGGACACTCCGATTGCCAGCATCATCATGGCCGGATCTACGGCCGTATCGGTAAAAATATCATAAAATAAGTGACTAAGCATGATTTACAACTCCTTTATAGTCTGTCGTTTTCTTGTAAGCAACCCCGTATTTGGAAAAGGAACTTGGAAAGACCTGATGGCGATCCAGAATCTCACTCAGTCAGAGCGGATAGGCTCCTGGCACCTTAACTTCCATAATCACATGATGATCCGGCAGAAGATTTTCCCCGTAATGACCATGCAAGAGGCTCAAATCATAGTTGCGGTAGGTCAAATCGTGGTCAATGGTAATCCGAACATTGGGATCCTCAATCCCCTTCATAGAATAACGATTGTAGTAGATATACATCATGGGCTGCAGGCCACCGTAGCGCTGACTCAGCCAGTCGATTTCCTCACGAATCTGACAATCTTCAATCTTACTGTGATCGCCCTCCAAGTAAGCCTCTGCAGCCACTAGATCTGTCGAAATGCGGCGTTTGTAGACAATCTTGCGCACCTTTTTCTTGATTTCCAGAAAGACTTGACTATCTTCTCTCGGCTTTTCATCGTAGGTCCGCACGCGTAATTTTTCTTTAAAATAAGGCTTTTCTAAGGACTCACGAATCATTTGATAGGTCGGGGTGTCGTAGTAAAGATTGTTAATGGTCGAATAAGCATGCTCATCCTCCACCAGATGGCCTTCAAACTCGGTCAATAAATCGGCCAAAGTTTCTTTGGAAATAATGTATTTGGTTTCAAATCGTTGAAATTTATCTTTAAATGTTTTTTTAGCCATGGATTCTCCCCTTGTCTTTCTTGTAACTAGAGCCATTTTACGGATGAAAACTTAAAGGAAGGCTAAAGAAAACTTAAAGAAAACAAAACATTCATATTTTCATACCGAATAAAATAGACTTGTGGAGAACATCTATACAATAAAATTCTCTGCTGTTTCACGTGAAACAAAAAAACTTGGTTCTGTTCACAAAACCAAGTTATTCCTTTCGAAGAGAAAATAGTCTACCCTCTTCTCTATCTTAAATGATTTTCTTCTTATCAGGACGATAGGCCATTGTGCCTAAGGCCATGAAAAGCAGTAAAGTCGCGGTCAAGAAGGCTAGTTGGCTACCGATTTGACTATTCATCGAGATCGTTTCCCGCAGTCCTGACACCGCATAGCTCATCGGCAAGATTGGATTGAGTTTTTGGAAGATTTCCGCCGTCAGGGGCAGCGGATAAGTACCAGCGCTGGAAGCAAGTTGCAGGAGCAAGAGGATTAAGGAGATAAAGGCCCCGACCTTACTATCCCAAGTGACCAGAGTCGTCACAACCGCCATAAAGGTCATGCTGGCTAAAACAGTCAAGGCCAGCGTCGCCCATTCATAGTTAGCCTCAAGGCCAATCAAATGAACCGCCCCATAGACCAAGATGCCTGCCAAAACAGAAATCAAGCCATTGACCTCCAGACGAGCCTTGAGCCAAGCTTTGCGAGAAGCTGGAACTTGGCCAGAAGGGAGCGTGCCGAAAATAACATTGGTCGAAATCGCTGCTACAAAAAGAGCAACAGAAATCATGTAGGGAGCCATACCAACACCATTTTTACCAACTTGATCTTTATCTGTCTTTTTCAGCTCGACAGGGCCAGCCAAGGCAGCCGCATTGTCCTCTGTCACTGAAAGTTCAGATAATTGACCCTTGGCATTCGTCAAGCCTGTATTTAGAGTCTGAGCACCGATTGATAAATCTCCCAGCCCACTGTTCAAGGTAAGACCACCAGTCGCTAGCTGCTGAGAACCATCCGCCATTTGAATAGCACCCGTAGATAATGTTTGCATCCCTGTGACCAAAGTAGATGATTTATCATTTAATTGAGAGAGGCCTGAGCTGATTTGACCGATTCCTGAAGTCACTTGGTCATTATGGCTCGCTAGATTAGCCGCTCCTTGAGAAAGCTGATCAACCCCTGCAGTATATGCCGCTACTCCCTGAGCTACTTGAGAAAGGCCACCTGTATAAGCCGTAATGCCTTGAGAAAGGGTCGCTGAACCAGTGCTGGCAGAGGATAAAGCTTCATTTACTTGACCTAGACCACCATAGAGACCACTAATCATAGCTGAAGCACCTGGCAGGACTTGGTTGGCTGCTGCCGACAGCTGACTTGCCTGACTGCTGGCCGTTTGCAAACCTTGCAGATTCGTTTGGATAGCTTGAACTTCCTGTACAATAGCTGCCGCTGCACTACTGCTAGAATCAGTACCACCTGCTAGAGCTGATTTTAGTTCTTCTTGCTCATCGGCAGAAAGTTTTTGGTAAGCAGCTGTGCCTTCTAAAGCGGCCACGGCTGCAGCCCGATCACTTTGCGCACTACTTGCCAAAGACTGGGCATTGGTCGCAATCGTCGTGAGAGAAGCCGCAATTGTTTCCGTTGGCAAGCTCGTTCCCGATGTGGCATTCTGAATAGCTGTATTGAGCTGATCTAGACCTGCCGTCAACTGAGCAACCTTTTCTTGATTAGCAGTAACACTGCTATTAACGGATGATTGCAGTTCTGACAAACCACTATTTAGACGCTCCACACCAGCGACTAATTCCTGTGAATTGCCCGTCAGTTGGTTGGTTCCATTCAGTAATGTTTGTGACTGAGCGGTTAATTGACTGGCACCAGCTGAAAGCTGCCCAACTCCATCTGTATATTCCGTCATCTTGCTAGTAAAAGTTGGCAAGCCAGCATTGATCTGAGCCACTCCATTTGTGTATGCTACCAGACCAGTTGACAGCGCTGTGGCTCCATCTGAGAAAGTGAGGCTGGACTGAGCTAGACTTTCCAAGTTAGTAGACAGCTTTTGGCTGCCGTTTGCTAATTCTTGACTCCCTTCAGCCAATTTAGCAGTCCCATCTGCGGCTGTTCCAAGTCCACCTTTTAGCTTGTCCATACTCGCAAAAAGGCTTGTCACATAGCTGTTCGTGATCTTCTGACTGACCGACTGCTTCATCGAAGTCATGGCAGAATCACTCATTTTACTAGCGATAAAACTATGGCCACTGGATGTTTGATAGTGAATCGTGACTTGCTTGGGCTGATTGCTCAAGATACTAGCCGCATTGGCTGACAGATCCTTGGGAAGAGTTACAACCATATAATAGTCGCCCTTTTCCAGTCCCTTCTCTGCCTGATCCGCATCCACAAAATGAAAATCCAGCGCTGCATTTTTCTTCATATCTTGGACCATGTCTGAACCAATGGACAGGTCTTGTCCATACAGGCTCGCTTTTTGGTCCTGATTGACCACCGCTACTGGCAAATCAGAAAGTTTGCCATACGGATCCCACATGGAACTCAAAAAAATCACATTATACAAAGCTGGAATCAAGGCAACTCCCAGCATGACCACTATAATCTTCGGTTTTTTGAAGATAGCTTTCCATTCTTTAAACATCTTTTCTCCTTTTTTATACACCTTGTCTAAAAATTTGATATAATAGATTATACACAATAAAAAAATTAAGGCAAGCAGAAAATTCTGTTTTTGTACATCTTGTCTAATTTTGTGCAATTCAATAATAAAGGAAAGATTGAAATGACAGAAAGTAATAAACGTAAAAAAACCAAGGCCATCATTGAGAAGGCCATGGTTGAATTATTGCAGAAGGAGTCTTTTGACCACATTACAACAGTCGAATTGGCCAGAGCTGCTGGCATCAGTCGCAGTAGCTTTTATACCCACTACAAGGATAAATATGATATGATTGAGCGCTATCAGCAAGGGCTCTTTCATCAACTAGAATACATCTTTGAGCACAATCGTGAAGATGTTGCAGTCGCTATCACAGAGGTCTTTCAGTTCTTGACCCAAGAGCCTCTTCTGGCTGCCCTCTTGACGGAAAACGGTACTAGAGAAATCCAAAATTTCCTGCGCCATAAGCTCCAATCCTTACTTTCCCAAATCCTACAAGAACGGTTTCGACACAAAGCTTTCAATCAAATCGAAAAGGAATACGGCATCGTCTACCTCGTTAATGCTTTCTTTGGCGTCTACCAGATGTGGATCGCCCGAGGCAGTAAGGAAAGCCCTGAACAAATGGCTAATCTTCTTTTAAAAATGCTATAAAACTCGACAACTAATAAAGGCTGGGACAAGATATCCCAGCCTCTTTTTGTTAGTCGAATAAAAAAGAAGCCGAAATCGGCTTCTGAATAAATTTCCAATAGAAATTAAAGCATTTTGTTGTAGAATTCAACGACAAGTGCTTCGTTGATTTCTGGATTGATTTCATCGCGTTCTGGCAAGCGAGTCAATGAACCTTCCAATTTTTCAGCGTCGAATGATA
>ERZ772953.73-NODE-73-length-24599-cov-5.419003_pt1 | contig 24599 bp, 26 predicted proteins | sample MGYA00580685_ERZ772953 | MGnify/ENA primary metagenome ERZ772953 (study PRJEB29015, sample SAMEA2738080) | human oral metagenome | biome: human oral; feature: human-associated habitat; material: saliva | place: China | collected 2209 ...
TTTCGATTCCTGCAGGTTTTGCGCAAGGTCTTCCAGTTGGTTTGCAGTTGATTGGTCCTAAGTATTCTGAAGAAACCATCTACCAAGCTGCAGCTGCCTTTGAAGCAACGACGGATTACCACAAGCAACAACCCCTTATTTTCGGAGGTGACAATTAATGAACTTTGAAACAGTCATCGGACTTGAAGTCCACGTTGAATTGAATACAAACTCAAAAATTTTCTCACCAACCTCTGCTCACTTTGGGAACGAGCAAAATGCCAATACCAATGTGATTGACTGGTCTTTCCCAGGGGTGCTTCCTGTCTTGAACAAGGGTGTTGTGGATGCTGGTATCAAGGCTGCTTTGGCGCTGAATATGGATATCCACCAGCACATGCACTTTGACCGTAAGAACTATTTCTACCCTGATAATCCAAAGGCCTACCAAATTTCGCAATTTGACGAGCCAATCGGTTACAACGGTTGGATTGAAGTGCAATTGGAAGACGGAACAACTAAGAAAATCGGGATTGAACGTGCCCACTTGGAAGAAGATGCCGGTAAGAACACTCACGGAACAGATGGTTTCTCTTATGTCGACCTCAACCGTCAAGGAGTGCCATTGATTGAGATTGTATCTGAAGCCGACATGCGTTCTCCTGAAGAAGCTTACGCTTATCTAACAGCCCTCAAGGAAGTGATCCAATATGCTGGTATTTCCGACGTTAAGATGGAAGAAGGTTCTATGCGTGTGGATGCCAACATCTCCCTTCGTCCTTATGGTCAAGAGAAATTCGGTACCAAGACTGAGTTGAAAAACCTCAACTCCTTCTCAAACGTTCGCAAGGGTCTTGAATACGAAGTCCAACGTCAAGCTGAAATCCTTCGCTCAGGTGGTCAAATCCGCCAAGAAACACGTCGTTATGATGAGGCAAATAAGGCAACCATCCTCATGCGTGTCAAGGAAGGTGCTGCAGACTACCGCTACTTCCCAGAGCCAGACCTACCCCTCTTTGAAATTTCAGACGAGTGGATCGAGGAAATGCGGACTGAGTTGCCAGAGTTTCCAAAAGAACGCCGTGCTCGCTACGTCTCTGACCTCGGCTTGTCAGACTACGATGCTAGTCAGTTGACTGCTAATAAAGTCACTTCTGACTTCTTTGAAAAAGCTGTTGCCCTAGGTGGCGACGCCAAGCAAGTCTCTAACTGGCTCCAAGGTGAAGTCGCTCAATTCTTGAATGCTGAAGGCAAGACACTGGAACAAATCAAATTGACACCAGAAAACTTGGTTGAAATGATTGCCATCATAGAAGACGGTACTATCTCTTCTAAGATTGCCAAGAAAGTCTTTGTCCACCTGGCTAAAAATGGTGGTGGTGCGCGTGAATACGTGGAAAAAGCTAGCATGGTTCAAATCTCAGATCCAGATGTCTTGATTCCAATTATCCACCAAGTCTTTGCCGATAACAAAGCCGCAGTTGCCGACTTCAAGTCAGGAAAACGTAACGCAGATAAGGCCTTCACAGGATTCCTTATGAAAGCAACCAAAGGCCAAGCCAACCCACAAGTTGCCCTTAAACTCCTTGCCCAAGAATTAGCGAAGTTGAAAGAAGATGAATAACAGACTTTTTATATACCTTTTTCTATTTTAGAAAGAAGAAAAAATGAACAAATTTTTACGATTGCTATTTGTTTTAGTCATCATCGCTATGTTAGGCGCTTCTATACTACAAATTTTCTTTCCATCATACATGGGAAGTCACTCCGGGTACGGAATCTCTGCTGGTTGGCAACGAGAAATTGGAATATGGAACCTAGCTGTATTGATTCTTATTCTCGGTGTCAATATTAAGTACGATTGGTTCTATCTACGAATCGTGCTTCTCGCTCTCATCTTCGGTGGGATTGGAATAGGAACAAATCACTTAGTCAATTTTATGGAGTATCATTCTCCTGTAAATGCTATCGGTGCTTTCGAAAATTACTTGCTAGCGACGGGGTGGATTGTAGGGTGGCTCATTGAACACCATTCCATAAAGAAGATAACTGCTAGTAAATAACGCCTAGTACATCTTAAATGATTTTTAAAAGGCTATAAAATAGTTTAATAATCATTCAAATTAAGAAATCTACCTTTTCAATAGTCTCAATACCAATCAAGAACTCTTTAACAAACTTGCTAAACAAAAGGTCAACAAGGTTTGGACAAGTCTATACGGGATTGAAGCAATCAATATCCTTCTTGAAGACCTCAGCTACGACCAAGGAAGTCTTTGTCCACCTAGCTAAAAATGGCGGTGGCGCGCGTGAATACTTGAAAAAAGCAGGTATGGTTCAAATCTCAGATCCAGCTGTTTTAATTCGAATCATCCACCAAGTCTTTGCGGATAACGAAGCTACAGTTGCCGACTTCAAGTCAGGAAAACGTAACGCAGACAAGGCCTTTACAGGATTCCTTATGAAAGTAGCCAAAGGCCAAGTCAACCCACAAGTCACCCTTAAACTACTTGCCCAAGAATTGGCTAAGTTTAAAGATAATTAAACAGGTTCTTTGTCAACTGTAGTAGGTTGAAGAAAAGCTAAGATCGAGAAGGAGTCTGGGACAAAAGTCTAACCCTAAATATAAAAAGCGAACAAAGCTAGTTATCTGATACTCAGAATTCTATCTTGTTCGCTTTTTTGTCTAATCTATTGATTTTAAAAAATTATAATAAAGAATTCTTAAAATCAAAATCTTTTTATCCTAGGCTCCTTTCATTTTGTTTAAGACTTAGTCACTTGCCTCTAAAAGAGGCTTTAGTATTGCTTGCTACTATCCCTAAAGGGATCCTCTTATTCTTGAACACTCAATTTATCGACTGCTATATCATACTTTACTCGTTCTCAAATTTTCATACTCGTGAAGAAATCATCTTCTAGATAATTTCTTTAATCTAGAGTATATTTCTTAATTGTGGCTTTATTAAGTCCCACCATACTTACATAATAACCCTCTGTCCAGAAATGTCGATTTTCAAACTTGAACTTGAGGTTGGCGTATTTGTCAAACATCATGAATTAGATTTTACCTTTTAAATACCCCATGAAACTCGAAACACTTATCCTTGATAGAATACTTACTAACATATCTACATGGCCTGGCATTAAGTGACCCTCGATAATTTTAACTCCTTTATAACTATACAAACGATAAAATATTTCGCCATTTAGGGGTGAACACAATGTGATAGAACAGTGCCTCTTTGTGTGCAATAAACTATGAGCCTTTTGTGACATATTTTCTCCTTTCGCTTTACAATTGGCTTGAACACCTTTATTGTATCGCGTTTGGAGTTTTTTTGATATAACCTTAGACGCGCATCTGACGAAGCGAGACAGACTGAAAGTCACATAACAAAAAGGATTTAATCCTGTTATATACAGAATTAAATCCCTTGAATATAATATTTGAAAATTTTTTTGAATCAATTAATATTAGTCGAAAGCATTTCAGTAAAACATTAGGTACTTTTTATTGTTTTACAATTTTATAAAGTTTAGTAAATCACAAATTTTAAAGCTACACAAAATAGATAATTACTCTTGTAGAAATTAATATAATTTTGTAATTACCAAAATATTTTAATAGGACTATGAATTGTTTTTAATAACTCAGTAGAATTTGCTAGATCTGATATCCTACTAAAATCTTTACGAGCTTGTTCAGATAAAATAATTCCCCCTGGCAATAATTCGCGACTAAAGAATTCATAAAAATATCTGAAAGATTGAGCAAATGCAACACCATCTAATTTCATTTCAGATACTATTTTACTAACTAGACTATAAGCTTGGAAATATTGTTCTTGAGGTAAGTTCATTTCTTTAAAGCTAGTTTCAAATTTTACGATTGCATCTAAACATTGATTTCTAAACTGTTGATTCATTTCGATACTCCTTCATTACTATAACATCCTGCTATTATCACAGCTATTTCTGATACAATACAATTTACTACCGATTCTATATTCATTTTGAAATTCCGAGAGTTCCAATTCAATTTCGTATATAGATAATCATTCCTACAAATAATATTATCTGAAAACATTCAAATGATAACTACAATCCAATATGGAATGTCTCCTACAATATCATAAATGACACACAAATTACGTGATTTAATATAAAATTTAAAAATCTGAATTGCTTTTAATATTTTTTATACTCTCTAAAAGCACCTTTATAATACATAATCAGACCTAATATAGCAATAAATTTATGAATAATAGTATTTGATTTGAATAAAATGTTAATGACTATCCCAGTCATTATAAAACTAATTGCAATTATCAAACGCTGCTTCATTTGTACCTCAACTTTCTATTTCGTAGAAAAAAATTCAGTTCCTATCCAAAAGCCTATAATAGCTCCACCATATCCCCTTAAAAAAACAATACCTTCTCAAAGCATGAGAGTTTACCTTCAATGCTTGATAGCATTGCTTCATCCATTACTTCAAATCGTTTCACCATCGTATTCATCACGAATATTTCCTTACATTTATATTAATTTTTTATCTTGTTACAAATTTGGTAAGTTTTTTCTGCTCATTTTTCCTTATCTCGTTATACCAAAAGAAATTAATCCTTGAGCTATATTTTTACTCAATTCTCCATATGAGGCAATTTCTTTATAAAATGTCGCAACCTTTGGGCTCAATAATTTCTGACTATGAATCCCACTAACAGCCTGCTGTCGAAGAGCTTCTGCCAACTCCATGACAACTCTCTGCTCATTTTTTGTATTCTCTAATCGAGTTTTATAATGTAATAAAATATCTCGTTCATTTTTATGAATATCTGTATCTAAAATCAAATTATAAACCTTATTGAGAATTTCTTCTGTTCTTTTATCCATAAATTATCCTCTATAATCTAAAATAAAATCGCTACTACCCATTGATGATATCCAACCATTAACTATGATTCCTCCTTCAACAGTAGCAAGAGCATCAAAGTTAAATGTTTTGAATTGTTCCATATGAAATATCTTATAAAATGTTAATGGCTATCCCAGTCATTATAAAACTAATTGCAATTATTAAACGATGCTTCATCTGTACCTCAACTTTCTATATCTCCAGTTCTTCCAAAAAAGCTTATTATAACTCCACCATGTTCTATCATACAAATCCACAAAAGTCATGAAAACGTCCAGAATGATTATAATCTGATTCCCCAAAATATGATCTAGACGCAATTACTTAATATCATTCTGCATTACTAGTTTAATTTGATACAGTGCAAATCGAAAAATTATTAGCAATAATAAAAAGCCATTCCCAAAAAACAAGAAATACATTGCTAAATCACTCTTTAAATAGTATAGAAACCAAATAAGCATCCAAAGTATGCTCATTTTTATAAAGATATTACTTAATATCCATTCAATCTTTAGCAAGAGATAATTAACTATGTTCATTATAACAATCTCCATGTTTCCATCCTCATCATATCTATAGCTCAATCACTTTACTACTATGTCTCAAAATAATTTATTATTATATACTATAAGTAAAACGCTAACTCATTCTTTTTTTGAAATATGTAATTCGATATTATTCGAGCAAATAATGTATCCTACTGTGAATAATACTACAAATATATGAGTATAAAATAATACAGAAGACGACTTATAACCATCTATAACAACAAAGATAATTGATAATAGTAACAGAAAAGATGTAGGTGCTAAAATCTTTTTAATAAATTGCTTGTATCGATTAAAGCATAGTTCAGAACTAATGTTTCCTCTCTTCTTACTATGCGTTAATAAGTGAATCAGCAACTCAAAAAACACACTACCTACAGAAAGAACTAAAACTTCGCTTATTGGAACATTTAGAACTATTCCAATCGCACCTATTATAAAAAAAGATATAAAAAGAGCTAAAATTAGCCTAAATTCACCACTTTCCATCAACTAACCCCTTTTCTACAAAAATCTAGCGATAGCCCATATACCTGTGCAATATTGTGCTCATAAAACACCTCCAGCCCAAGTTCCAGCTCTTGGTGCAACCAAACTACCAATCATTTCTCCTGCTAATGTGCAAACTTCCCCTGCACTAACTGTTCCTCCCTCAATACTAGCCAACATTTCGGTATCCAAAACATCAAATTGAATCGTTCTCATTGTTTCCATGAGGAATACCTACATATTAATTTTTATTATTTTTGTCGGATTACAATCTTAACAAGTTCAGTATAGCAGAACAACAGAGATTTTTACCGCTAAGTCTTAAAATGTACGATTTTCATCACGAAACGTATTTTTTTCATGATTTATAACCATTCATTTTATTTTAATTATAAACCACGAGATAAGAAAACGAGTATCTCCAACTACGGAATACTCGTTTTTGATAGTTAGAAGTGGGGCTTTCCCCTGCCTCTATGTAACATGCTCAAAACTTTTCAAAATACATTAATATTAAAAGAACTAATAACCTAATGAAGAGTCAAATGTTGCTAACTCCACTTATCTTCAAATTTAAATAGACACATTATCGGAGTTATCAGTAAGAAAAAATCTAACCAGTTCAGATAATTCATAATATAGGATATAATACCAGCCATAACGAAAAGGTACAAAGCTGTACGATATCCTCTCTTTGGATTTTTATCAGCCTTAGTGTTAAAAATAATGTACACACAACAAATTGCAATGAGTATAAGTTGAATCATAGTTTCATTTAACATATTAACATCCATTCCTTTTTTTAAACTATTTTGGGAGCCTCAATCCATAAACTACAAAGCCACCTATGATAGACCCCCCTGTTGCGCAAATCAAGTAAGCTTGAGGGCCTCCAGTAATACAGGATTGTCCTGCCTGAAATGCACCCCAAAAGTTAGACAAAAAATATTAGCTTCTAAAAATTATATAGTGGGCAAAATCACTGTAGGAATTATGAAGCCTATTTAATTGTTTACCTTTGACAAATCATGAGATTGTACAAAAGGTTCTCTTCTACTCTCAAGACCTCAGTGAGCATAATGATTCTATCGACTATTACTCTTTCATTTTCAATGAAAAAACCATCTATAGACTCATCAAAGCAAGGTTAGATTTCCCTAACTCACTACAATTCACAAAAAATCAAAGAGCCCACCAAACTTTCGTTTAGTGGGCTCTTGGTGGGGAATGAAATCATTTACCACCCTATTTCGCTTTTTGACATTGCTCAAAACCTTGCTACGCTGGGATTTCGCAATGTAATTGCGTACCCTTATTATTTAAGAGTAATTGAAAAGCACTATATAGATGAACACATATACACCAAAAAAAGCTTAAAATAAGACTTTATGCATTGCAAAACACATCTACTACTTGTCATAAAAATACAAAAGTTTACTACTTATGCCCCTTTTTTGCCCCTCTTTCGCTTGGCTTGCGCGTGATTTTTCACGCGCAAACAGACTGACATCGCTGCCAGTCTGTCAAGTCTATCACTACGGAAAATTTTAAATTTTTCCATTATAACAGAAAAAAGCCCCAGCCAAAAGGCCGGGGTAGATTAAAATTTAAGAAAGTATTATTTTATCGCAGTTTCCACTGCGGTTTGTTTTAGCTCAAATCACCCCAAAGAGTGATACGATTTCCTGCTTCGTCAGTTTGACCAATGGCCATATAATTACGATTGCCAGATTCCCCAACGTAGGAGATCCAGCGGTAGCCATTAGCTGAACCCTTGCTGTCATAATTAACAGATTCACCAGGTTCATAGACATGCACGATTTCACCATTAAGATTTGGCTCACGGCGCACATTGATAGCTACTTCTCCTACCTTAAATGTGCCTGTTTCAGGCGTGAGCTCAATTTCGTCTGATGTTGGTGATACATCTGCTGGAGTAGCTGGCGCTGGGCCGTCGCTGTATGGTGGATAAAACCAGCCAATTACGTCCTCAAAACCTCGATTATTGTACCGAGCTGGCCCTCCAACGATTAGAGCATCAGCGTTTCCATCAACGTTTTGCTCGACAGTTCGCATCGTAATACCATCAGAATCCTCAATGACGATACCACAGTGACCATAGTTAACACCACCAAACCAAGCATTCATGTTAAAAAACGCTCCAGCTCGTGGGTTTTCGTCAGTTGGCATGCGGTGTACTTCCCAGCCAGCAGCTTCTGCGGAATCTAGCAAATCAACGGCATTGCCCCACAAATCCACTCCAAAGAAATGTTTAGATGGGTAAGTCAGTAGATCGGCGCATTGAGTGCCTGCAAATCCATCTTTATCAACACCCATACCTGAGTTTGCTAGGTCAATCGTAAATTGTACAAGTTCATTTGCTGTTGTCATTTTTTATTTTCCTTTCAGATTTTCATTCATTTCTTTTACTGCAGCCTCGATAAAGACATCGAGGTCTTTATCTGCCATGTAGATGTTATATTTTTCCAGCTCGGTGAGAATCGCCCCTTTTGCCTGAGCAAGCTTCTGCTCACCTTTAAATCCGGTCTCTTTCGCAATCTGCTCCACAGCATTTACTGCGTTTTTGGCCAAGATTTCGACAATTTTGATTGATTTCTCTCCACCTTTTGCGATCAAAAATTCCTTGACCGCTTTAACCGCGACTCCTGCTAAAATAGTCAGAATGCCAATTGCTGAGCTTAAAACAAGCTCTGTAATTTGATTCATATTATTTATCACTCCTTCGTCTTGTGATTGTCCACACGCTCATTGATAAACGTGGTTACGTAAGGGATTTTTAGACCCAAAATGTCTAAATTGGTTACCAAGCTAGCACCATAGCTAGCGCACAATGCCGTAATAATCATATCCGCTAACGCCCCAGCATTAGCAAACAGGAAAAACGGGTAGCCAATCGCTGTGATGATGAAGATAGCCGAATGGGTCACAATCCCTGTCCGGGCTTTTCGACTTGAAAAGTTTTTCAATGCCCAAGCCTTGCAGAATCCAGTAATCACATCGGCTATTACCAAAACAAATAAGACAAACACAAAGAAATGGTCATCGATCCCTGTCTCATAAAAGTCTTTAACGACCTCTATGATTGCCCAAATTCCATCTGGTTCTTGCATTCATCACCCCTTATTCTTCTCTACTTGCCTGTGCTGGCTCTGTCCAATCAGGATTGCCTTCAGCGTCAAAAGCCATGATGTAGTACTCAAGATTAAACAAGTCAGCCACATTGATGGTTGTTGCTGTCCCGCCCCATTGAGTAAATGCCCAGACAGTTTCCACGTCTTTGAATTGACGACGGCCATTGATGATGACAGGGCGCTTTTGGACATCGCGGTACATATAAAAGTCATTCGTCGCATTCTTGCAGCGGATAAACTCACCATTTTCCTTCATGTATTTTAGGGCAGTTGCCAAATCAAAAGGTTCTGTGATGTTTTTAAGGTCAAGTAAAGTATTTTCTGTTGTTGTAGTCATAATTATTCTCCTTTTTCTGTCTCTGGTGCTCCGCTTGTTTCAAGCGAGTTTTCAAGCTCTGCATTACGCTCTAAAGCTTGCTGCAGTTGAGCTTGCAGCTCTTCGTTTTGAGCTTCAAGTGTTGCGATTCTTAATGATTTACTAGCGATTTCAATCGCTAGCTTTGACTGGATATTTTCATTCATATTTTACCTTTCTATCCTACGTTCCGGACGATGTCCCAAGCGTTCTTCCTTGCTCTGATTAAGTTTTTCATAGCATCTGTCATAGTGACTTGACCGCTTGCTGCGTGGTTTAAGATATCCCAAATCGCTGCTACGCTTGTTTCTAAGCGGATAAACTGCGTTGGGCTATCCGTGTCTCCTTTTGTGTTACGAGGCACTACGAAATGTCGTGCCCAAATTTCCGAGTTTTTGTTCCATGTGCCAGGCGTCATTGTCTGCGTCACGACGCTAAAGTTCCATCCATCATCACCTTGCGCGTGTCTCATGTGATTGTAATCTCCAAATTGATAGATTTTATCAACGCTGTTGTTTGAATTATTATCAATGACAAGACCCGCGAAAGAGGCTGATTTCCAAGCGTTGGTTCCGTTTCGATTACTACCGATGATGGTGCGGCCGTGGTTTTGGCCGTTTTCCTGCTTGTTTTCGTAGCGGATAAACTGCGTTGGGTAACCTGCCGCAACTCGCTTGATGGATGCATCATCGTTATAAAAGAGCACATGGCCATCGTTTAGATTGATCTGCATCGCGTCGTTTTGAGCGCTGATGGTCTTACCTTTCATCCACTCGATAAACGCTAACTCAATCTTAGACTTGATAAAATTCGCATCAAGCCCGACAATCTTATTTGCGTTTAAGTTGATGATATTGACATTCGCAGCGTTGAGCGTGCCTGCTGTTATTTTGTCCGCTAGCATGCTTTCAATCATGGCGTTCTTGATGACGCCGTTTTTAATGTGAGTCTTATCGCCGATAGAGATCAGCCCCTCGTTGATTGAGACTGATCCATCTGGATTTAAATTGAGCTGACCAAGGATATCGCTAGCTGAATTGAGGTTTTTAATTGACCAGCTCCCTGCTAGTTGGCTCTGGACAGTTCGCAAGCCTTGGTTTTTCGAGACCTCTGTCTGAAACAGCTCGTTAGACAAGGCCATGCGAGAGACCTTGTCTGCGACCTCTTTTTCAGTCGAGCCAATCAAGCGCTCATAGAGTTTGCTAGTCTCTTGTACACGCTGGAAATCAGTCTGGCTAGCCTTCCCAGCGACTTGCTGAGTAATCGTAGATAGCTGCCCCTCTGCCGTGCGCTTAAACTCGGCCAGACTAGTCTTAGTCTCGTTTAGGCCTGTCTCAACTCTGCCGACCTTGTTCAGCGTTTCCTGCGCTGACTGCTTCCATGTATTAAAGCTCGTAAGCGAGCCATTGGCCGTATTAAGGGCGGATTGCACGTTGGCCAGTTGGCCGTCGATGCCTTGCCTAAATTCAGCCAATTTGGTATCTGCGTAGCTCTGCCCATTAGCAGGAGACGGCTGGTATGGCCGCTTCATCGCGCCCTCGTAGACATCAATCTCGCTGATCCAGACGGTTGCACTGCGACCATTGCTAGATCCCATATTGTCAAACCGCAAGGCAAACCCATCAAAATCACCGCTATTAAACTGGACCGTAATTCGCTCTGCTTGCGTTGGTGACAAGCTCTTAGTATATGTAGGCAGGGTCTTCTTCCAAGCATGGTCTGTGTTGGATAGTAGGCCAACCAGCGCCCGAAAACCTGACACGTTGTTCGACGCGAATGCAGTAAACGATAATGTATAATCTGTATTCCGCTTCAGCACGTTGTACTGATTTTGTTGCATAAATGCAATGGTCGCTTCGGTTGTGTCCAAGACAAACATTGCAGCCGTGCCGTTTTTAAAAAACGAGTGCTTTCGGTCTGCTGTAAGCTTGCCATTTGCAGGCCAATCCTTAAGACCGAGCTCTGTAGCACCGTTTGAGACAAGGTTGGGTCCGCCCGAATTCAGCTCCTCGAAGCGTCTACTTATGCTCCGCACATCCTCTGCGTGCTGGGCTTTGGCGACGTAGCCAGCCTCAATAGCCTTGCGCTCAGCTGTCAGCTGACGTGCGGTCTCTTCGCGAGAGTAAGTGCGCAGAGATTCGGCTCGTGTGCCGTCAGTACTGACGTAAGCTTGAACAGCCGTGAGGTCCTGTCTCAGACCCTGAGCTGTGCGCTCAAAGGTCGCTTTGGCCTCGGTGATTTGACCTTCTGTGTCTTCCGGAGCAGGAGACCAGCCTGTCTTAAATGAGCCTTGCTCAACTTTGACCTCCCAAACGCTTTTAAGCTTTTCGGGAACTTTACGATAGGTATTGACTCGCAAGTGATAGGTGCCAGTCGGACGATTCCAGACAAACTCTGTTCCAGTTGTGCCAGTTTTGGCATCTGATACGATTTGGTAGTTTGTTACAGCTTTGTCCACAATCCAAAGCACAACATTATCTGACTCTTTAAATCCGTCATGACGAGAGGTAAAGGTTCCATCAGTTTTAGCAGATATTCGATACCTTTGTCCATTAGCCATGTAGATAGATGTCTCGTTGTGATAAAGTACATTATTATCAAAATTTGCAGGGTTTCTGTTTGGCTTAAACGGCCCTTTTGAGCCTTTCAACAGATTCCGTCCGCCAACCTGCAGACTAGCCAACTCCTCCCTCAACCGCCCAGCCTCTGCCGTGACCAAGGCCTTGTCAGCCTTGTCCTTTGTTGCGTTGACGATTTCTTGGCTAATTCGATTTGCTCGCACATCAAATTCAGCTGTGCTCAATTTTGAGTCCAGCTTGTTCTGCGTGTCAGTCTCGAGCGACTTGACCGACTGTTTGATGCTATCCGATAGCACAGTCAAAGCGCTGCTGTCAGCCTTGGTCTTTAGACCTTCCCGCAGGCTGGACACCCCAGCCTCAAGCGAGTCAGCTCGTTGCTTAAAGGTCGATTCAACCGCTGAGATTTGGTTTTCAACATCTTCAGGCGCCTCCGAGTAAAGCGTATCTGTGTCGCTTACTTCAAATTTTGGCATCCAGATCCAGACCGTGTCTGCTCTGTTGAGGTTAAACAGCCATTCATTAGTCGTTACTGGGGATGAGCCTGTCCAACTTTTCGGTAGCTTAACTACATAACGCTTGACTTCCGTAGTCAAGCTCATGTTGCCGTCTTTAAACCAGATATTCCCAAGTCTTGTCCGTAAAATTGTCCCAGCTTTCTCAGCTTTAGCATAAAAGCTGATGGTCACATCCTGATTTGACATACTTCCAGGCACTACTTTTCCATACTGGCCAGTAGCCGGATAAGTGATTTTAGGGTTGTTCCCATCTCGCCCCGTCGGGTCTTGTCCAACGATTTTCAAAGCGTTGTGACCAAGATACTTACTTTCGCTATCGATGGTAGCTGTGTAGGTGCTTGTCGCCCAAATACCAGTTTTTCTGATATCCTGCTTAAATAGCGAGTTTAAAAAGAGGTTTCGACCAGAGGCTTGCACACTCGCAATCCGACTACTCAATGCCTGAGCAGTCTGCACCAACTCCGACTTGCTGGCCTTGCCATCAGCCAGATTCGTCAGCTCAGCCAGCCTGCGTTGCGTGCTCTGCTCATAGGTTGCTTGAGCGGACTTCACGCCCGCAAGCTCGGTTTTGGTCGCATTGAGCGCCTGTACTTGCTTGCCAATTTCGGCTTCGTGCTGGCTCTGCTTGGTGCGGATGTTGGCCAAGTCGCTTTTTAGGAGCGCCGTTTGGTCGTTCGCTGTCTTCTGAGCGCTAGCAAAGTCAGATTTCAGTCGGTCAATCGCAGCCTGATTGGTCTGCTTAGCGCCCGCAAAGTCCTGATTGAGCTTGGTGATAGCACCCTTGGCCGCCTCGATAGCTGATGCGTTAGCACCAGCCGTGCGGAGGGCTTGGGTGGTTTGCTGGGTCTGGGTGGCCATAGATTGGTTGATCTCTTTAGTTTTGGATTCGTATTCCTTACGAAATTTCACGAGATCCATTTCTAAAGGGTTGAGTTCCCATTCTGCCCCATTCCAAAAGTATAGATTAGTCTTTTCTCCCTCTTTTAGATAAAGCTGATCGCCTTTTCTAAGAGTACCTACAGGCTCGTCTCTCGGTTTGCTTTCGCTAAAGTAAATCGTGTTCTTTCCATCGGCAGAAACAAGAGCTTTTGTTGCTGTGGCAATAGCCTTAGCATTCTCTGCAGCGACATCCTGAACTGAACGAGCAAGACTGCTCATTTCGCTTGCCCTTCGTTGAACAGAGCCGATATCATTGCAGACAACCTTACGACTGATTAGATTGCCACCCACGTCGTATTCGCTGGTAAACGACACAATACGAACCTTTTGGCTAAATCCTAACGTTTCGTTAATGGCTATAATGTAGTCGCCCGGATTTGGACGACTAAGTCGATAACCAGCGCGTGACAAGTCTTCCATATCAATTTCAACAGAAACCTTATAAGACTTATCGACATTCTCTTTTAAGCGTTCTAAGAGCTTGCCAGTTTCTTTGTAGCGTTCATCTACGACAGGCTCTGCTTCGATTCGTCCATAGATTTTCGCTAGCGGACTTTCGTACTCAGATTCATAGCGACCTTTTGAATGATCTTCATCATCTTTCCAAGCACCGAGGCCACGTTGGTAGGTTACGAAGCTATTGATATTCTTTTCGATTTTCAACTCGTTCATATTAAAGTCTTTACGAACGATTGTTGATAGATCTGTTCCGATTCGTTTTAAGATTCGGACCACATGGCCACGGACAGAAAATTCAAGTCCAGCAGTCTTGATGATATCGTTGAAAAGTGAGAGTCGAGATTTATTTCCGAAATTTTCTTTTCGAATAGATCCGACTGTCGTTTCCAAACTGTAGGTGTAGCCACTACCTGAAAAAATCGCTTGCAGATATGTTTCAAATGGTTTTGAACCATTTAAAGTATCATAGACCATTGATTTCGACATATCGTAGAAGAATTGATGTACTGCGTCAAATTCAACTTCAATCTGTCGTCCTGCATCGTTAGGCTTTGCATAAGTAACACGATAGTATTCATCGTCTAAGCGAAAACGCCAGCCACGATCTATGCCGTGCAAGACCTTATCGTTGGTGTAGATTGTGCCTTTTACAGACAATTCACCGTTGACCGCATTGGTTGCAGAGTAAGCAACTAAAGCACTATGCTCTGTACCTTTTTCATCAATAAATGTAATCAATCTACCACCTCCTTACTTATACAATTCTTTAAAACCAAAGATTTTAATAGTGCCCCTGAAATCCGTAGAATAGCGCACTTGTTTCTGCGGATTTGGACGAATGACAAAATATTCATAATTCGTTCGAATGTTGATATTCAAGTCTGGCAATGCCACGCCTTTATAAATCACGTTTTCAACACCAGATAGGCGTAATTTATCACCTTCTTTGATTGGTGTTGAAGCATGATTGTAGGCCCAGCGTCTTCCGTCGATCTCCAGGAAGAAACTTGTTTGGCTAGCGCTTGCAGTCAATTCGACTACATAAGGCACCTCTAGCTGACTAAGAGCTGCGGTGCCCTTGTACGGAATAACTCCGCCGGATAAAACAAGGTCTCGAGGAGCAGTTTCACCAAACGGCAGTTCAGCAGTTACCAGTTCAAAAGAAATGTTATATTTTAAGCCTGCTACTGATTTGCCAATAAAACTATAGTCAATTTCATTTCCGATATGCACCTTATATCGATACTTCCAAGGCGTATGCGGGATTTCCAAAAGGTTCAAATCGCCCTTTTTTGCTCCTGGCAATTCAAACCCGTACAAGTCATCTTGTACTGGGTGCATTTTCGTAACGAAATAAGGCTCATCACCGTACAACCAGCCTGCAAGTTCATCTTGCTTTTCCATAAATGCCAAAAGGCTAGCAACTGCCAGCCTTCCAGAAACTCTAATTGTTTTTTGACGCAGGGTAACCCCATCGTGGATATACCCACTGCGTCCCTTGACTGTACGCCTGTCCACTTCAACAGAAGGCGTACTATCAACAATTTTAATGTTATAAATGCCTAACTGAGACAATTTAGTTTCAGCGTTAGCATGTGTAATCAATAAATCCATTTCGTAGCCTTTCTATTCGTAGACAAAGTAGTCATCCTTGATACGATCACGCGCTTCCTTCTCTTTAACAGTCGTATAGATCTTGTCTCCCACAATTTCATTGTGGATTTCAAATTTCGTATCTGACAGCTGAGAATGCTTCACATCATCGCTCAGATTCTCAAGAGACGAACGAATACCGCTGTTATTTACGCTAGCTGAGGTAGTAACTACGCTATCGACTCCGTATTTCTGGTCAGTAATGGCCATGGCGTAGTCTTTTGCGACTCCGTCAATCGCTTTGACCCAACCAGCCATACCGTTATACATCCCTTCACCTGTAAAGCCACCAATCGCATCCATGACTCGAGATGGGGAATGGATATCCAGAGCAGAACGCATCACGCTTGCAATATTAGAAGCGATTGAATATGCGAGCGCGTACAGACTGCCAGCCATGCTTGCCAAACCGTTGTAAAGTCCTGAGCCGGCATAAACACCTACAGAATGCAAATGACTAGCCAGCGTATTGAAAACAGCCACAATCTGACTATTCGCAGAAGACGAAATGCTGACGGCTTGGTTCATTCCGCTGTTAAAAGCAGATGAAACGGTAGACATCCCCTGCTGGACTGAACTCTTGACTTTATTCAAGGTACTATCAAATGTCTGAGCCATCTTATTTCCGCCTGAAGTTGCAGCTTGATCAACCTTATTCATGCCGTCTGTCACAGCCTTGGAAACGCCGTTCATGGCATTTGTCGCAGCCGTCTCGGCATTCTTAAAGTTATTTGTCACTGCATTTGCGACCGCTTGAGAGCTGCTTTCAGCATTAGACTGCATAGTAGTAAATGCCGAAGTGGTAGATCCCTGCATGCTATTCGTTGAGCCTGTCGCATTTCCGCTCATAGTATTGTAATTACCCGAAACAGCGGCAGCCGTGCTACTAGAAATAGCACTAGCATTGGTTTGAACAGTCTGGAATGCAGCATTTGAGTCTGTTTGAAGCGCCTGCATGTAGGAACTAGCACTTGTATTCAAACCGCTCAAATTGCTTGATACGTTCGCATTCATGGTTGCTGACTCAGCCGTAGCGGTTGCCTGAGCTTGTTGCATATTGCTAGATACATTGCTGCTTAAAGACTGCATGTTAATACCCGTAGTCGTAACAAGCGCCTGCATGTTCGTATCTACGTTTGTATTCATGGTCGTTACTTTATTCAGCGTATCAAGCCCCATCAAGTCCATCGATGTACCGACATTCTGTTGCATGGTCTGCGCCTGCAACGTAGCATTGGTTTGAGCCTGTGTCATGCCATTTGTGACATTAGCTCCCACGGCCTGCATGTTCGTATTAGATGATGTCACTAGATTTTGGAAGCTAGTATTGACATTTGTACCCATCGTATTGACTGCATTAGAAGCATTCAGCCCCATCGTGTCCATGTTGAGTTGGACACCTGTAGCCATATCTTGAGTATTAGTCTTCGCAGCCGTGGACATTTCAGAGGTCTTAGCCGACACAGATGATGTCAAATCATCCATAGTCGCCTTGGTCTTGCTAGCCCCTTCTTCGTTTTTGCCGGTGATCCAGTCCCAAATCCCGCCGAAGAACTCACCTACTTTTTGACCAATTCCAACAATTCCGTCAATCAAAGCACCGCCTAGAGCTTTGATAAGCTCCCAACCAGCTTCTAAGACTTTCGGTATGCCAGTTATCAAACCAATGACTAATTGAGCAATCAACTGCAGACCACCCATAATCAATTGAGGTGCTGCTTGTATCAAACCAGAAACAAGTGAAATGACGATTTGAGCTGCTGAAGCGATAATTTGTGGCAAGTTTTGAATCAAGCCTGTCACAAGAGACATGATCAGCTGGATGCCGCCCTGGATAATCGCAGGCAAGTTAGATACCAAACCTTGGATAAAGGACGTAATGACCTGTACCGCAATTTGCAAAATTGTTGGTAATGACTGGACAATCCCAGTTATCAGATTTTGCAGGATTTGGATCCCATTTTGTATAATCTGAGGCATTTGTTGGCCAAGGCCAGTCAAGAATGTCGTCACTGCCTGTTGAGCCGTTTGTAAGACTTGTGGCATGTTGTTTAGCGCACCCTGAGTTAGGTCTGCGATTAGTTGCATACCCATGCCCAGCAACTGCGGAAGTGCACTTACAATGGATTGTAAAAACGCACCGATAACTGTTATAGCCGAGCTGTGAAGCGACTGTGCGTTCTGACCTACTCCTTGAACCAAACTACTAATCAAATCAACACCAGCCTGTACCAAGACAGGGAACATAGTTGCAAAAGCGCTAGCAAATTTAGCTATTAAATCCGCTCCTGATGCTATCAAAGCAGGAATTTGACTTGTTATACCTGAGACAAGATTTTGAATGATTTGAGGGCCTTTTGCCGTCACTGTATTTAGTAATTGGTCAATTTGAGTGCCAAATTGATTGTTGATGATACCCAAACCAGCCACGACGAGGCCAAGGATTGCAGCAGGGCCAATAGCTGCCAGGGCTACACTCATGACAGAGCTGATGCCGCTTGTCATCATAGACAAGACAGACAATCCTTTTGATGCCGCTCCGCCTAAAACACCGCCTAAACCGCTAACTTGAGCAGCAAAGAGGCCAACCATTCCAGCGGCTGAGCTAAAACCGCTACTCAATATGCCTCCAAGGGCGCCTACCTTAGTTCCCAAACCTCCTAATAGACCGGTAAGTAATGTTAGCCCTTTAGTTGCAGGACCAAATGCTAAAAGTCCACCTACTAAACCAAGGATAGGTGCTACAGAAGACATCGTCCCTTTGAATTTCTCCATGACACCATCTGCTAACTTAGTACCATTCAAGAAATGGTCTAAAACAGGATTGATAGTAGCCATAGCATCAGTAAAGTTTTGAATGCCTTGCGATTGACTGAATTTATCTACCAGCTTATCCACATATCTTACGATTGTAGTGAATAGTGGCAGGACAGATTCTCCAAGCTTAATTTGTAGAGTCTCAAACGACCCACTCAAGCCTTCGATAGCGCCTTTTAAGTTGTTTAATTTTTCAGCAGCAACTTCTGCAGCAGTAACCTTGCTGATTTCCGCTTGCATCTTATTTGCGCCATCTGCGCCCTCATTCATTGCGATAGTTGCCGCACGCACGGCATCTGTACCAAACATGGTCTTGAGTGCTTGTTGTTGCTGTTGCTCTGTTAGACCACTCAAGCTTTCTTTTAATACTTGAGATACTTCAGCAAATGATTTGATTTTACCTTCTGCAGTAAAGAATCTATTAGACCCATCTTCTGTGATGATGCCTAGTTCTCTCATCATATTTGCCTGCGCCTTAGTCTGAGGTTGCAAATTCATTAGCATCGTCTTGAGAGATGTACCGGCATCAGAGCCTTTAAGGCCATTCTGAGCAAACACTGCCAGCGCGTTAGTCGTATCCTTAAAGGACAGACCCAGACCGCTAGCTACAGGGGCAACTGCCGAAAGTCCGTATTTCAATTCGTGGACATCCGTAGCTGAAGCATTCGCAGCACCAGCCAATTGATTAGCTGCATCTACTACGCTCAGATTATCTCGCTTGAAGGCATTCAAAGCGGTTGAAGCGATTTCTGCTGCTTCTTTCAAATCCAGCTCGCCTGCGGTTGCTAAGTTCAAAGCACCCGTTAGACCACCATTTAAGATATCTTTTGTAGATACCCCAGCTTTCGCCAATTCCTCGATGGCATCTGCTGCTTCGGTAGCAGAAAATGCCGTATCAGCACCCGCTTTAATTGCTGCATCATGAAATTGCTTCATCGTTTCAGCACTAGAGCCAGTAACAGCCTTGATGCTGCTCATACGTGCTTCAAAGTCTGCTGATTTGGTAATGGCACCACCAATTGCATTCTTGATAAAGTTAAATCCTGCATAAGCTGCAGAAATGCCTAGAGCTGTCTTGATTAGATTGCTTGTAGCGGAGGCTGCTTGATTCGTGTGATTCACAATCCCCATCAAAGCATTAGTAGCTTTACTACCTGCTTGTTGAAAAGCGTTACCTAGACCACTGGAGATTTTGCTAGATAAAGTGCTGACCTTACTAATCAGCTTACCACCTAACGTATTGCTAGCCTGATTTGCAAAATTATTTACTTTTCCTAACGCTAAACTAAAAGCGTTTCCGACAGAGCTACCGAGCGAAGTAATTTTGGTCGCTATTGGAGATAGAGCACTGGAAATCTTAGAATTAAGACTAATAAATGCTTGAGCTACCTTGTTTAACCCGTTTTGTATGGGTTCAGGCAAACGTTGCCCGATATTGGACGCAATTCGATGGATTTCGCCAAGAGCGATGTTTAGACCGCCTTTGAAGCCTTGACCGATTTTCTGGCCAAGCGTACTGCTATTGCTAGCCAACTCATTCATCAGCTGTCCGATTTTTTGGATCATCTGATTGGAGCTATTCACCGCAGCTTTTTGAGCATTATCAAAAGCTTGTTTGGTCATGACAGCAATCTCATTCATAGCACGCTCATACGCTCTAGTATCTGCGCCAATATCAGCAAAGACTGAGCCATCAAAACTCATGCATCCACCTCCTTCATTATTTATTTTCTGTTTGCGAACATCTGGCTAGCTTTTTCAAGCTTGGCCACAAATTCGCTTTTATTTTTGATTTCTTGTTTTGTCGGCTTGTGGAAGTTTCTACGCACCCTTTCTTTTTCTTTGCGCTTGCTAAGCTTGTTAGTGTCAACCTTCTTGCTATTGAGCGTATAGCGCAGTTCCAAAGCTAAAGCCGATAAGTTTTCGCGTTCTTCAATCTGCCTATAGTGCAGACCTTCGAGAATGGCGTCAAGCTCCCACTTATTGCAATTCAAGATTGTTTCTTGGTCAGTTAGACCAAGTCTTGCGCATTCGGTTAAGAGAGCGCGCTTTCCATCTTGCCAATAATTTCTGAAATGGCCTTGGCTTGCATTCGAGCTGTTGCGTCGTTTTCTGTGGCTTGACTCTCTGCCAATTCCAGCCCAAGACGCATGTTCTCGATATATTTCAAAATCTTCTTCTTGAAAAAACCAGATTGGACCATTTCTTCCTGAATTTCTTCAAAGAGCGCTTCTTGCGGATCTTCAGCGTCAGATTTTTCGAAATAATTTTCAATAGCTGACAACGCTTCATCCTCACTGATCGCTTTTCCTTTTTTGCTTCCGCAAAATTGGATCAAATCCACAATGCCTTGGTCGTCGCGATCGACGATTTTATAAAACAGAGCACCAATTCCGTTTTTTGAAGACTGGCCATTCGCGTCTTTTGTCGCAAGATCCTTGTCGATTTTAAACATCAAGCGGAAATCAAATTTGATTTCTACAAGTTTGCTGCCGATTTTAAATTCCATTGTTTTTCTCCTTTAGTCAATAATAAAAGGGCGACCTATGAAAGCCACCCTCCTGAAAATTAGCGCTGAATATTATCGTAATCGCCGGTTGTTTCGCCCGGATTTTGATAAGCGTAGATATCGTTTAACAAAGCGAGTTCTTCAGCAGAAAGCGGGAATTTACCATCTTGCAAACGGCCAACAATTCCAGCTGTATATGAAAGCTCGGCGAATTCTTCTACGCCATCGTTGAATTCAACGTCATCAGTGATTTTAGCATAGCCAAACTTGGCAGGGTAAGCATCTTTTTGATTACCAGACTCACCGATTTTTGTTTTGACACTTTCGTCAACGATAACACGCCAAATCTTGATTGATTCGCCTTTGGCTTGAGCATTCAAGATTACATTTACCGATGGATCCATCGGCGCAAAATATTGAGTCAATTCGATTGAGTGCTCGTCACTTGATTTTTCAAGCAAGCGGCCTTGTTGCGTTTGCTCATCTTGATACTCACCGCCAAGCGTTGTGCTTCCATCTGTACGATAAGCCGGCAAAAGCGCTCCTTCGCCTTTTTCTGCATGGATTGATTGGATAAAGTAGAATACCTTCTTACCAACAATCGGCTTAGCTGTAGTAATTTTCACTTGTCCTTTTTCAGCCATTTAGGACCTCCTTGTTTAAAATATTGTTTCGGTCGTTTTAATTACGATATGATAGACCTCTCGACCGATTGAGTTGTCCATCAAAATAGTTGATGTCATCCGCCTATTGCGACCTAATAACCGAATAGCTTGTGATTTGATGTTTTCTGCGTAGACTCGACTTTTAGAGCCCGGTAGAAAGATATCAATCTGGATAGTGCTGTCTTCGATTATCAGCCCCGTCTGAGCCGTTTTTGATGTATCGGATGCAATACCGCCCACCACAAGAAACGGCTCGGCTACGGACGCGTCCGGTAACTTAAAATGGATTGGGATGCTTAATGCTCCCAATCGCTTTTTTAAGTCTCTTAGTAAATTGCTTGTTGGTGAATCCATAATCACCTCTTAAACATCTTATTTAGATTGCTCATCAATTTTGGATATTCCTCTTGTACAGCGGGATGCATAAACGGTTGCGGCGCCATCTTCCGCGTTCCCAACTCAACATAGATTGAGTAGTAAGCAGGAGAAATGACCTTATAGCCCATAAACTTCGCTTGCATGCTGTAGATGTTCTCGCTCATCCAACCAGTGTCCCAAGGAGCGTACAGTTTAGCCAAACGCTCAACGCGTAGGCTGGAGCGATTCAACTCTCTATCAACAGCAATTGGAGCTTGTCGCCCCTTCTTCTGTACCTCACGCAGAAATTTATCTAATCCCTTCACACGATAAGTCAAACTCATAGATAAATTACCGTACTATTTTTGTGATGTTTCCTGCCTTTGATAGCGCGACGTTTGCCATTATAAATGACTTCTGAGAAATCTTGATGAATACCTTGTAAATGCAACTTAAAACTGTCTAGATTGTATTTTCCAAAGATCCCTATCTGCTCATTATTAGTTAGCGCCCCGCGTTGGCAAGGAAAAGGTCCAACTTGCTCAGCCACAACATCGTCTTCAAGACCATCACTTGAAACGGTCTCTTTTATCAAGATGACTCTGTCGTTGTAAATCACAGTATCACCTCCTAGATAAAATGCGCAATTCCTCGAGCTTTCCGCTTGCTAGCGAAAGAAATGAGAACCTGTTTATCATCTTCAGATAGATAGCTATCTTCCCATGTAAACGTTCGCCCTTCTTCGCTATCAGCCTTAGCACCCTCAGAATTCAACTTGTTAAATCGTTTGATGGCCACATCACGAACAATGTAGGCTGCATTGTTTGGAATTTCCGTAATTGATGTTTCAGAGTAGCGATTGACAAAGGCAAGGATGCGCTCAATGCTTTCTTTGATGGTCAAATTCAGCAAGTCATCCTGCGCAGTATCGCTTACCCCTTTTAATAATTTGATCTCTTTTAAAATCTCATTCGTATCAATCGCTGTCATTGATTACCCTCCAGGAACTGCTGCAGGAGCCGCTTTTTCGATAGTCGTTTCTACGACACCTTGAGGGATTTCTGCAAAGAGTACATTCGCACCAAAGAATACAGATTCGTAAGTAAGGTTTTTCAATGCACGGTCACGCGCAACAGCGATCAAACCAGTTTCATCTGTGAAATCCGCAAACAACCCGCCGAGGTCTCCAGAAGAGACGTTCAAGTTAGCAAACACAAGGTTTTCAATCGCTGTTGTATACACCTTGCCTTCTGGCACACCGTTCATAACGATGACATTTTGCATGCCCAAGAAGTTTTTTAGCAAGGTCATACCGAATACATTAGATGCATCAGCTCCAACACCTGCATTACCAAGATATGTGGCTGCATCAAGTGGATTGATGAATGAAACGATAGGCGAACCTTCAAACTCATTAAATGTTGTAATTTTAGCCCACGCTTGAGCGAGCGCACCTTGCAAACCAGCGCCTTTGTTTTTGGCTGGATTCTTTTTCAGGAATGCAAAGAATTGATCCTTGATTTTGTTTTGGATCTCACGCATCAAACGTGTATCAGCTTCTGTGATGGCGACGGATGCGCCGTGACGTGCGATTGATTCAGCAGATACTAAACGACGTTTCTTGAACCACTCCACTTCGTAAGCATCACCTTTAGTGCGTACCATTTTAGAAAGCGGAATATCTTCCCCTTCTCCTGGGTTTGTTGCATCCACATCTGCAGTCCATTTGTAAGTTTGGATCTTCAGGTCGCTTGTCAATTCTTGTCGACGGCTAACCCCTAAAAGGAGCAGCAAGTCGTTGATGTTTTTGGAAAATTTATTAACAAAATCAATAGACTTGATTTCACCCAAGTCAGCCATAGTTGTTAGTTTTTGTTCAGCCATATTCTAGCCCTTTCTAAAAAGATTGATATTTTCAGCAATCATAGCCTGACGCTTGTCAGTGTCTTCAATTGCCATAATTTGTTCTTTCGTGATTCCTATTGTAGTACCACGGCGAGGCGCGCTTTGAACCAGTCGTTCGTTCACACGCTTTTCAACTTCGCTATCAAATACAGTTCGCAAAGCCGTAATTTTAGTCTTTACTTCCTCAGCAGTCGAAGCTAGTACATGATCTAAAAATTCTTGTGGCAACCCTTCATCTGCCAGGAGCGATTGTGTTGCTAATCTCATCTCACGTTCAGCTATATCCTGCTCGCGCTTTTCCAATTCAGCAATTCGTTTTGCCTCCTCTTCTCTAGCGCGTTCGTCCTTAGTCAGCTTAGCCAGTCGTTCGCCTTCGCTTTTAGCCTGTTCAAGTGCTGTAGCTTGCTCAGCTTCCCACTTGGTTCGTTCAGCAGCTAACATCTTTCCGATTTCAGCGCGAGTGAAAGTGCGTTCGTGCTTTTCGCTATCTGCATTTGATTCTACATCTACTGTTTTCTCATTCTGAGTGTCGACGGTCTCAGTTTGATCCACAGTCGTAGTAGTTTCGTTGATTTCTTCTGACATAATTGTCCTCCAGCGATTACGTCGCCACTCGATAGTCTCGTTTTACGCCCGGCGGCGAAACAGTACAGCTTTTAACGTCTTCAGAAAAGTTTGGACAAGCAAAAAACCGCCTCGAATTCGACACGGTTAGTTTTATAATTCGATTTCTTCGATTTCTGATCGAACTTCT
>ERZ772953.75-NODE-75-length-24344-cov-3.740623_pt1 | contig 24344 bp, 33 predicted proteins | sample MGYA00580685_ERZ772953 | MGnify/ENA primary metagenome ERZ772953 (study PRJEB29015, sample SAMEA2738080) | human oral metagenome | biome: human oral; feature: human-associated habitat; material: saliva | place: China | collected 2209 ...
GGGAATGTTTATTGCTTGTTTGCTGATTTCGGCTATGACATTTTATATTATGTACTCTCAAGCGATGGTCAATAGAGATTTGGAAAGAAAATACTATGACTTAAAACAAGAACTTTTAAGAGCTTTTGGTTGGGATGAATATGACTGGGCAAAAAATTTTAGGGACTATGCACGAGAAGTTCAAAAACTTATCAAGTTTAAAAAAGAAATTGAACAACTTGAAATTATTAAAAAAGCATTAGAAGTCAAGAATTTGGAAGAATTGCAGAAGAAGAAAGAACAGATTGAAAGTGTAATCAAAACGTTAGAAAAATGAGGAGGTGGAAGGGTGATACCAAAGTTTAGAGCGTGGTTGAAGAAAGAACAGAAAATGGATAATGAAATTGACCACATCAGTTGGCTAGAGGATGAGTTATATTGCATTGGGGATGGAATTACTTACATGGTTTTAGCAGAAGATTTAGTACTCATGCAATCAACAGGACTTAAAGATAAGAACGGTCAAGAAATCTTTGAGGGGGATATAATCCAAACAAGCGCTTTCGCTTGTATAGTAGGTTTTGGTGAGTATACTTACATTGGCGATAGAAACACCCTAGAAACAGAAATTGGATTTTACTTATCATTTTTGAACATCAAACCAGCAACTTATGCGCCTTTTGATAAGTATTATTGGGATAATTGCGAAGTGATAGGAAATATTCATGAAAATGAATTAGATTTGATAATGTATGAAGTTTCAAAATTCAACAAGGAGATAGAAGATGAAACCTAAAAAATATCCGTATTTAGGAACTACAAAAGCAAAAGAAACAACTAAAAAGGAAAAGTTAGAACTTGTGGCGTTTCCAAACATAGCTATCAGAAAAGATTTGCTTAGACATATCTACACGGTTGTCAAAAACCATGACAATACAACTATCATTTATTTAAGAATTTATAAAATTTTTGGAGCGTATGAAGAACAAGAATTTAAAATCAATCTAAGCTACGAGGAAACTCTAAGGATTTTGAATTTTGAGGTGTAAGGATGAACATTGAAAATCTAAAGAAAGCAGAAGAAATTAGAGTGCAAATTGAAGAGTTGGAACGGTTTATTTCTTGGAAGCCTACATCACTCGAAAAGATGTTACTAATTAAAGAAAAAAGCAATAAAAACAAATTCAGACTAATTATTGAAACATATTTCTTTATGAGTGAACCTAATCGAATGTATATTACATCAGAAATTTTGTCAGATGCAATCAAAAAAGCGTTGCAACAAACTATTGACGATTTAAAGGCGCAATTAGTTCATTTAGGAGTGGAAGTAGAATGAAACGTTTTTTAATTGGCTATTGCCTATTATCAACTTGCTTGTTATTCATGCAACGTGAAGCACAAAAACCCTTGCTAGTCTATCATGCTGATAGTAAATACGCTATCACTGGCAAGGTTACAGATAAGAAAAAAATCGGAAATCTATTCACTATCACGGTCAACGGTAACGTGTTCGTGGTGAGTGAACAGAAATATAATGATACAGAAATTGGAGAAGAGGTAACACTATGAATTACAAAGTAAGAGTCAACGGTAAATTAATTGAATACGGTGCACTAGTTGAAAAATCACGTTTTTCAGACGAAGAATGGTCTGCTATTTATGCAGAGATTGTAGAAGAAAATTACCCAGAAATTTTTAAAAAAAGAAAATCGGATACTGCATTTATTGACACGCTTGGTGCTTTGACTTCACTAGAAGAACGATATGAAGCATTACTAGAGCTACTGCCACAAGATCAATTCTCTCGCGCTGGCACTCATCCGAAATGGGTAGCAGATGCAGTAGCAGAAAATACTTTGAACAAAGATGATACACGATACGACATGTTTGTTTTAATTGAACGATGCGAAACTCTAAAAGAGTTGAAGAACGAGCTGACAGAGTATTTTGAGTTGGAAGAATTGTAGGAAACGAGGTAGAAATATGATGAAAAAATTATTCGCTACAATTTTAATTAGTTTGTCTTTTGTTAGTCTTGTAGGATGTGGAAATAAAGACATTTTAGGAACAACCTTTACTTTCAAATATGCAAAAGTAAAATTAGTTGACGGGCAAATTGCCGAAGGTAAGGTTGCGCAATGGGCGAAATATGACCAACAAGATAGCATTCGAGTTACTTTTGAAAACGGAGAGGTGTATTACACTCACTCAAGCAATGTAACCTTGTATAACAAATAGAAAGGAGCAATTATGACAACAAACATGGAACTTTTAGCACACAGAGTTGAGCAATGGGCGAAAGAGCGAGGTTTAGATAACCCTAACAATAGCACGGCGCAAGCGTTGAAATTATTTGAAGAAGCGGGCGAACTTGCACAAGCGCATTTGAAAGAACGTGAGAAAGATGGTAAAGATGCGGTAGGTGATATTTTGGTGGTGTTAACGATTTACTGCCAACAGAAAGGCTGGTCTATTGCTGAATGTTTCCAGCTTGCTTATGATGAAATCAAGAACCGAAAAGGAAAAATGGTTAACGGTTCATTTGTTAAGAGGGAGGATTTAGAATGAACTACGAGCAAAGATTAAATGATAATCAACGGAAACGATTTGCATTCATGTTGAAGCAAAAGCGAAAAGATAAGAAACTATCTCAAGATGAATTAGGGGATATTTTAGGATATTCCCAAGCAAGTATTCAACGTTGGGAAGCTTGCAAGATAAGTCCTAAATTGTACCAAGCGGAAGATGTAGCAACGTACTTCAATCTTCCTTTGAATGTTTTAATCGGAGAGTGAGAGTGCAATTAAGAAAAGAATTGAAGAAACTAAAAATTAAAAATATCAAAATACGGTCAATTCATAGAGAGATACAAGATTTAAGAACTGGAATTGTAAAAGGACAGTCATTTAACGGGATGCCCAAAACTCCAAGCAATGATAATCGCACAGAAGATTTAAATATAAAAATCACAGATAAGATAGACGAGTTATACAAACAGATAGATCATGAACAAAAAGAACAAGAAGTTTTGACACGAGCGATTGAGTCATTAGAAGACCCTATTGAGAATATCGTGATGCGCTTATTGTATATCAACGGTCTAAGCTGGAGTGAAACAGAAAGAGAATTAAATTGTAGCCCTGCAACTATCCAACGTGCTAGAGATAGGGCAGTTGCAAACATATCTAAAATCTTTGATAATAACGATAGTATTTGATAGTTTTAAAGTGGTATTATGTTAGTATCAGCAAAGCGGTAAGCATGGCTGATAGACTCCTATATATTTTTCGGTGTTAGGAAAGTATTCATTGTTGATTTTCCTTTGCGTTTTTTAATTTTATAGTTTATATATCTCTAAACTTCCTAACACCGTTTTTTAATTAGTTACTCCATTTGTCAGCTTTTAGCTGACTTTTTTGTTTGTAGAAAAGAGGTGGTGGAAAGTGGGAATGACTGAAAAACAAAAGGTATTCGCAGACGAGTACATCATTTGTTTGAATGCTACACAGGCTTATAAGAAGGCTTATCCGAATGTTAAGAAAGATGATGTTGCAAGAGCGAATGGAAGTAGATTGCTTGCAAAAGCTAACGTAAAAGCTTATATAGACGAGCAACTAGAAAAACTAAAGTCTGAACGTGTAGCAGACCAACAAGAAGTGCTTGAATTTTTAACGGCAGTCATGCGTGGAGAAATCACAGAGCCTTTATTGGTGCTTGATGGGGACGGTTATCAAAAAGTTATGGATGCTAAACCGAACGTATCAACAAGAAAGAGCGCCGCGGTTGACCTTGGGAAACGGTACGGCTTGTTTGTGGATAGGCAAGAAATCACTCAAAAAACTATTGATATAAAAGTAGGCGATTGGGATGATAACGAAGAATAAACCAAAAATCAATATCATTATTGACTATCCAAGCCGTGTTTTTAATAAACATATTTTTGATAAGCTATATGACTATTCAACCTTTACCGAGGTTCACTATGGCGGTGCTTCGAGTGGCAAAAGTCACGGAGTGATACAGAAGGTAGTCTTTAAGGCTTGTCAAGACTGGAAGCATCCAAGAAAAGTATTGTTTCTTAGAAAAGTAGGCTCAACGGTTTATGATTCAATTTTTGAAGATGTGAAACAATGCTTGGATAAATGGCAGTTACTTGATAAGTGCAAGGTCAATAACTCAGCATATCGGATTGAACTACCTAATGGCGCACAGTTTATTTTCAAGGGTTTAGACAACCCTGAAAAAATCAAGTCTATCAAAGGCATATCAGACGTAGTTATGGAAGAAGCTTCCGAGTTCACGCTGGACGATTACACACAATTGACTTTGCGTTTGCGGGACAAGAAACACTTGAATAAGCAAATATTCTTGATGTTTAACCCCGTATCGAAAGTGAACTGGACTTACAACGCCTTTTTTGTTAAGAAACCAAAAAATACAGTTGTTTATCATACGTCATATAAAGATAATCGCTTTTTAGATCAAGTCACTATCGAGAATATCGAAGAACTAGCAAATAGGAATGAAGCGTATTATAAAATTTACGCTTTAGGAGAGTTTGCGACACTTGATAAACTGATTTTTCCAAAGTTTGAAAAGCGATTACTAAATAAGAGCGAGTGGGAACACTTACCCGCTTATTTTGGTCTTGACTATGGATTTATCAATGACCCGTCAGCATTACTTCATGTTCGGGTAGATGACGAAAACAAGCGTTTATATGTCGTTGATGAATTCGTGAGAAAAGGCTTGACAAATGACAAGATAGCAGAAGCAATCAAGGCGCTTGGATATGCTAAAGAGCAGATACGGGCTGATAGCGCTGAAAAGAAATCAAATCAAGAATTAAGAAATCTTGGTATTCCACGAGTTATTGACGTTCAAAAGGGCGCTGGCTCAGTTATGCAAGGCATACAATACTTACTTCAGTATGAATGGATAGTAGATGAAAGGTGTGTCAAGTTGATTGAAGAACTAGAAAATTATACTTGGAAGAAAGACAGAAAGACAAACGAATACATCAACGAACCAGTTGATAGCTATAATCACTGTATAGATGCTATACGCTACGCATTGCAAGATAGGATTTATCAAGCTAAGAAAGAAATTGACGTTGATAGAACAATTAGCAAAATCAATAAAATGTTCAGGAGGTAGAGAGTGGACAAAGTAAATGAATTTGAACATGGTATAGACACAGTAAATAAATCAAGGTCTGACAGTCTATACTTTGGCAGTATTTCAAACGAGCAATTCAGATATGCTTCAAGTGATGAATTACTGAATACGGATAACGGCAAGAAAGTCTTTAGAGGGATGATAGAAGCGTTTTTTAATAGCCAACAAAAGCGCTTGAAAGTGTTATCTTCGTATGCTAAAGGTGACAATTATAGTATCTTGTCAGGAAACAGACGACTAGACAACGAAAAAGCAGATTATAGAGTACGGCACAAGTGGGGCGGTTATATTTCTAGTTTTGCTACTAATTATGTTATCGGAAATCCCGTTTCTATCGGTATTCTTGAGGGAGCGGACGAAAAGCAACTTGAAACTATCCAAGAAATTGAATGGAACAATGACATCAACGCTTTAAACGGAGATTTAGCCCTTGATGCTTCAATCTATGGCCGTGCTTTTGAATATCATTTTAGAGATAAAGACGGAGCGGACAGGGTTGTATTGATTAACCCGCTTGAAATGTTTGTTGTTCGTGATCTAACAGTAGAACAGAATATTATTCTAGCCGTTCATCTTCCAGTATTCGCTGATAAAGTGAATATGACGGTTTATACGAAAGACCAAGTTATTACTTTCAAGCCTTATTCAACAAATGCAGTACGCTTAATTGTTGATACAATCACGAAGCACGAATATAAGGATGTTCCAGTTGTTGAATGGTGGAATAATCGCTATCGAATGGGTGACTTTGAAAGTGAAATATCTTTGATAGATGCCTATGATGCTGGACAATCAGACACAGCCAATTATATGTCAGACTTGAATGATGCAATGCTTCTTATCAAGGGTGACCTTGATGCGCTAGGTTTATCAGCAAGTGATATTGCCAAAATGAAAGATGCTAACACGTTATTACTTCAAACTGGTATTAGCGCAAATGGACAACAAACAAGCGCAGATGCTGGATATATCTACAAGCAATATGACGTGCAAGGAACGGAAGCATACAAGAATAGACTAGCAAATGACATTCACAGATTTAGCCGTATTCCTAACCTTGAAGATGATAGATTTAACGCTACATCATCAGGTATTGCACTTCTTTATAAAATGATTGGCCTTGAGCAAGTCAGAAAAAATAAAGAAACATACTTTACTAAGGCTTTGCGTAGAAGATATGAACTAATCAGCAACATTCACAAGGCTATTAATAAGCCTTCAATCGAAGCTAGCAAGCTGACCTTTACTTTCCATCCGAATATTCCACAAGACGTTTGGAATGAAATTAAAGCGTATATAGAAGCTGGCGGAGTGGTATCGCAAGAAACTTTGATGAACAATGCAAGTTTCACGGACTACAAGACAGAACAATCACGCATTTTGAAAGAGTCCGGAGCAAGTGATAATGAAATCATGCAGTTAGTAGGTGGCATGAATGAGCAAGAAAGCTGATAACCGACTATATAACGCTGAACGTAAGGCGCAAGCTGAACTAATCAAGCGTGATTTAGACCGTGATAGACTGATAACGCAGTTATATCAAGAAAGCTATGACAGACTGCAAGCGCAGATAGATAAGTTTTATCTTGGGTATGCTGGACGTGAGGGTTTAACAAAGCAAGAAGCTATGAAGCGTGCTTCTGAATTTGACGTTACCAAGTTTGCAGATAAGGCAAGAAAGGCTGTTAAAGAGAAAGATTTCAGTCACAAAACTAATTCTTGGTTACGAGTTTATAACTTGAAGATGAAAGTCAGTCGCTTGGAACTTTTGAAAGCTGAGTTAGGGCTTGAGATTAACAGTTTGACAAGTAACCTTGAAGAAGTATTTGACAAGGCTCGTAGAAGCGAATATTTAGCCGAATTTAAGCGACAAGCGGGCATCTTGGGTATTTCTTCAAGTGGAGCGAAAAAGCGCTTAGATTCGATTTTAGACGCTGATTTCTACGGACAAAACTTTTCTAGTCGTGTTTGGGGTAAAACCGGACTTCAGCCATTGCTTCAAAGGGATGTATTCGCTTCTTTAAATCGTATCTATACAGACATGAACGGTTATCAAAAAGAAATGAAATTGCTTGCTAACAAGTATGGTACAAGTGAGTATAATGCTAAACGGTTGATTAAAACTGAGATAGCAAGGATAAACTCAGATACAGACCACGCTATGTTACAAGATAACGGCTTTACTCACATGATTTTTGTTGCAGAAAGTGGCGCTTGTGATATTTGCAAGCCGTTAGATAATACAGCGGTACCGATTGACAAGGTTGAAAAAGGCGTAAATATGTTCCCAATGCATCCGAATTGCAGATGTTCAGCTTATGGACATATTGAAATGAAGTACAAAGACGGAAGAAGTACCTTAAACGATTTTAAATTAAACAAAGAGGATTAAAAAATGCCAAAGTTGTTAAATAAAAATAAAATTAAAAATAAAATTAAAAATAAAATTAAAAATAAAATTATCCCAAAACACCCTTTGATAGTAGCGCATGAAAAAATGGCAAAATCAATAGCAGAGGGATTGAAAAAAGGTATCGAAAAATGAAAGTAAAAGAACTTGCTGAATTTGTGGAAGAAGGAACTTATTCAATGTAACTCAGGAAGGAAAATGGCTGGATGGCGAACATTCGGTAGATTTTTTAAATTGTGAACTAGAAATAAAGAATATTTCCGTTTCTGCTTGTTCAACTATGATTATTGAAACTTAACAAAAGGTTGGATTTAAAATCCAAGCTTTTTTATATTGTCCAAACCGTGCTTATGACATTAAAAGACGCATGAGTTCGAGGGGGTTGCTCGTAAAAGCGTAGAGAAAGGAGCCAAACATGGCAGAAGAACAAACACAGACAGTTGATACTCAAGTTCAGGACACTACGGTTGAGGAACAAGCTAGCAATCCTAATCAAGAACCTGAAAAGACGGTATCAGTTGCAGAGATGCAAAGACGACTTGAGCAAGCAGAGAAAAAGCACGCTCAATCAACACAAGAAGCTATTGCTAAAGCTTTGGAAAAGTACAAAGCAGAAACGGAATTATCAGGTAAAGAACTTGAAGAATATCGCAGAAAAGAAGCTGAAGCAGAAAAGCAATCACTACTTGACAAAATCGCTGGTCTTGAGAAAGAACAAACCAAGCGAGAATTGACAGATGAAGCTATTAAAACTCTATCAAGTCGTAAGTTGCCTGTAAATGAACGTGTCCTTGCTTTTGTCGTAAAAGACACGGCAGACGGCACACTTCAAGCTATTTCAGACTTTGAAAGCATTATTAGTGAAATCAAGTCTGAATACACACAATCAGAACCGCCCGCAGTAAGTACGGCTTTTGGTGGTTCTAAGACACAATCAAGCGGAGAAATCTTCCGCAATTCAAGAATTATCTAAAGGAGATTTTATAAATGACAGTACAAACTTTTAACCCTGCTAAAGTCCTTGTTTCACAAAAACCGGACGGAACTCTTCACAAAGAATTTACTGATATTATCATGAAAGAAGTTGCTCAAAATTCTATCGTAATGCAACTTGGTAAGTATCATGAAATGGACGGCAAACAAGAAAAAACAGTCCACGTTCAAACAGACGGCGTTTCAGCTTACTGGGTAAATGAAACAGAAACCATCAAGACTGACAAGCCTGAAATCGTACCAGTTACGCTTCGTGCGCATAAACTCGGTATCATTCTTCTTGCTTCTCGTGAAGCGCTCAACTACACTTGGGAAAAATTCTTTGAAGACATGAAACCACAAATTGTTGAAGCGTTCTATACAAAAATCGACGAAGCTGGACTTCTTGGACATGAAACACCATTTGCGAACTCAGTTGCTAAAGCTGCTAAAGATGCAAGCAAAGTCATTGGCGGTCCAGTAACTTATGAAAACATCTTGAAACTTGAAGACAAACTTTTGGACGACGACATCGAAATTAACGCTTTTGTATCTCGTGTTTCTAACCGTTCAGCGCTTCGTGATGCTCGTGACGGAGACAAGAAAACAATTTACGACAAAGACACAAACAAACTTGACGGAACAGTTGTAGTTGACATGAAATCTAAACAATTCAAAAAAGGCGATTTGATTGCTGGGGACTTCGACAACCTTATCTATGGTGTCCCTTATAACATCAACTACAAGATTTCAGAAGAAGGTCAAATCACGACTGTTAAGAATGCAGACGGTACTCCAGTAAACCTATTTGAACAAGAAATGATTGCTATCCGTTGCACAATGGACATCGCAGTTATGATTACTAAGACAAACGCATTTGCTAAGTTGACAGATGCAACAAATGTCTAATTTTGAAAGGGGGTATTAAATGGCTTATATCGTAACAGAAAATATCATTGATACCAAAGACAACAACCGACTTTACGAGAAAGGCGAGGTTTATCCTCGCTTTGACTTGAATGTGTCAGATGCACGCATTAGAGCGCTTTTGAAAAAGGGCGTTATTGAGTCAGACGGGACGCAAGGCGACATTGTTTTGCCTAAAACTGAACCCGTTGAAGAAATCGAAGAAGAAGCGGGAGAATAAGCATGGATAATGCTCAACTTGCTAAAATCAAGCGTCGGTTGGGTATTGCTCAAGCCGACACTAAAGAAAATGACTTGTTAAATGATTTAGTTGAAGATGCTGAAAGCTACTTCAAATCACTTACTGGTTCGGTATATATCGAAAGTAAGTATAATTTCATGATTGAGAACGTTGTTTATAAACTATACGGGCGAAAAGGTTCGGAAGGTGTTTCTACTGAAACAGTTGACGGATATTCAGTAACTTATCAAGACTACGACAACTTATTCAAGCCTTATATGGCTATTTTGAATAAAGATTTTGGTCTTGACGGTTCACAACGTCAACGAGGAAAGGTATTCTTTCTATGAAGACACCTCACAGAATAACGCTCGTAAGAGGTAAAAGCGTTGCAAAGTACAATCCAGCAACAGATACTTACGAGAACCAAGCTGAACAGACCGAAGTAGTACCATGTTTTGTGAATTCTATTCAGAAAGCAAAAGTTTTTGAATTATACGGCAATCGTTTAGATGTCGTCATGATATGCAGATTTCAGCAAGAGCAAGAACCGTTCTTGTATGCAATCTATGACGGGTTCAGATATGAACAGATTGACACCGTAGAAGCTTCAAAATGCTCTGTACGGCTCAAAAGGACGGTAAGGGTATAAATGGGCGTAAATATAGAATGGCATGGCTTAGAGAAGCTAACAAGCACGATTTACAATGCACACCCTAAAGCCGTTGAGCAATCTATACAAGTAGTCAAAAATAAAGGCGAAAAAGGAAAGAAAGTTGCTCGTGATCTAGCGCCAGAAGATACTGGATTTTTGAAAAAACATATCAACGTGACTTATCACGGTATGGAAGCATGGATAACAGGAAGTGCATCTTATACAGGTTATCAAGAATACGGTACTCGTTTTATGGCTGGTAAACCGCACTTTAGACCTATGTTAGAGCAGATATTACCCGAATTTCAAAAGGATATGACGGATGTTATGAAAGGAGTATTTAAATGACACCAAACCACGATTTGTTTAGGAAGTTATTTGCTCTTTCCGATTTAAGAGTAGATACTTATGATTATCTACCCAATGCAGATGCACAATATCCGTTTGTATATATCGGAGAATATAATGGCTCTGACACGCCTAATAATGACTTGTATGGCACAGTAAGGCAAACAGTACATATTTACGGTACACGGAAGAATAGAAGCAAAATAGACAACGTTTCAGCCTATCTTGAAAATACAGTTAAGTATTTCAAAGAGGGGTATGAATATAATTTCAATCATTTAACAACAGATAAACAAGTTATTGCAGATAATACAGACGTCCAGCCTTTACTTCATATTGTGCTGGACTTTACTTTTAGTTATACAAAAAAGGAGAAATAATAAATGGCAGATTTAATTTTGGGGAAAGACGTTATCGCCTTTTTCCGTCGTTATAAAGACCGTACGAAACAAGATGCGGGCAAGGTACGCTTCCAATCTGAACTTTCTATCAAGTCAGAAAAGAACGTAGAAAGCACGAAAACTAAAGACGGTGTCGTTAACTCAATCTCAGACGGAGAAACAAGCGGAGAGTTCAAATCGCTTGCTTACCGTGAAGACGGCGATACCGTCAATATGTGGAAAGAAATGCGCAAGTGGTTTAAAGCTGGCGATAAAATTGAATGCTGGATCGTTGACCTTGGAAGCAAGAAGGAAGTCAGCGGTGAAGATAATTATGACGTTGAATACTATCAAGGCTACTTCAAGAACTTTGAAATGTCAGCACCTTCAGATGACAAGGTTGAATTGTCTTATGAAGTCGCTATTGACGGAAATGGTATCTTGCATACTGATAAACTTACTGCTACACAAAAACAAGCAGTTGAAAGCGCACAATACAACTACCACACTCTTGAAAAAGAAACAAACGGCGAAGGTGTCGCAGTTTAATTAAAATAGTGGTATTTAGAAGGGCAATTTATTTGCCCTTTATTTTTTTATTTAAAAGGAGAAAAAACAGATGATTTTAAGAATTGGAGAACGTGACTATACTTTACGCTTTGGACTTGGCTTTTTGCGAGAAATGAACAAGCTACATTCCGCTGAACTTGAGGGTATGAAAACTGGATACGGTGCTATGACACTATTCAACGCTGGACAAGCGCTTAATGATCCAATGGCATTCGTAGATATTATCAAAGCGGGAACAGTTACAGAAAATCACAAACCAAGCAATGAAGCAATTGAAAAATATCTTGAAGATTTGATTTTGAATGACGAATACGACAAGACTATTAAAGAAATTGTGAACGAGTTAAAACAATCTCCCCTTCTCAAAAAAGCTATGAACCTAGTAGAGTAAGGGAAAATCAAGGTTCAGACTTTGGCTATGATGAAGCAATAGCCTTGCTTATAGCAAGACACAACATGACCTTTAAAGAAGCATCACGCACCACGCTTGAAGAATTTGAAATCTATAATACTGCTTATCTTATCCAACAGGAAGATAGACGATATAATTCAGCAATTCAAGCATGGTTTAATCAGACGGTTCAAGCAACTAAAGGGAAAGGCAAAAGCACACGCTCAGCCTTTAAGACGTTTGATGATTTTTACAATCATAAAGACGAGTTTGACAAGATTTTTAGAAAAGATGAAGTCGGACAAGTCAAGCAAAAGAAAATGAGCCTTGCTGATAGAAATAGAAGGCTCAATCAATCTATGAGAGAAAGGGGGTAACTATGGGAACAAATTTTGATGTTACCGCCATACTAAAAGCCAATGTTTCTGATTTTTCAAGTGGCATGAAAGAAGCGCAAGCATCTTTACAAAGCCTTAAACATCAAACCGGCTCAAGTTTAGACAAAATAAGCAATAGTCTTTCAGCGGTTGGTGCTTCTGCAATTAAACTTGGTAGCGGTATGACTGCTACATTGACAGCACCAGTAGTCGCTGGTGTCACTGGTATTGTCAAATCATTTGCTGATTTAGAACAAAGTCTTGGTGGTGTAGAAACGCTATTTAAAGATAACGGTACAAGTGCTATTGGACTTGCTAAAAAATACAACATCACAGCAAAAGAAGCGCAAGCAATGTATGACACAATGGAAGCGAAGGGCGCAAGCGTTCTATCCAATGCCAACAATGCGTTTAAAACGGCTGGTGTATCAGCTAATCAGTATATGCAACAGGTAACTTCATTCTCTGCAACTTTGCTACAAGGTTTAGGCGGAGATACTGAGAAGGCCGCCCAATATGCAGATAAGGCACTTGTTCAAATGGCGGATAACGCAAATAAAATGGGTACTAACATGTCTGACATTCAAAACGCTTATCAAGGTTTTGCAAAAGATAATTATACTATGTTAGATAACCTTAAACTTGGTTATGGTGGTACTGCTGGCGAAATGGCTCGGCTTGTCAATGAGTCAGGCGTTTTGAACGGAGAATTTGAAGCAACAGCGCAAAACGTTAAAGATATTCCATTCCATACGCTTATTGAAGCTATCGGAATTACTCAAGATAGACTAGGAATTACTGGAACTACTGCTAAAGAAGCGAGCGAAACGGTTGCTGGTTCTTTCCAAGCAATGAAGGCATCATTTGAGAACTTGGTAGCTGGTCTAGGACACGGCGAAGCTGATATATACGGCTTGTTTGAAAATCTAAAAGAAACGGTATTGACGTTTAAAGATAACGTTGTAAGAGTATTGCTGACAATATGGGATAACTTACCACTTGAACCGTGGCAGAAATGGGTAGGACTTATCGCAGTATCGGCTGGCCCTGCTTTAATTGCAATAGGTGGAGTGATTTCAGTTATAGGTAAGTTAGTAGGTACTATCAGCTTAATAGCCGGCGCAGTATCTAAGGTTTCAGCTCTATTTTCAGCATTGCAAGGTGGTAGCGGTATTCTAGGAACTATTGCAAGTGCTTTTGGAGCAATCGGCGCACCAGTTCTTGTTGTTATCGCAGTGATAGCAAGTTTGATTGCTATCTTAGTCGGTGTATATAACACAAGTGAAGAATTTAGAAACAAGGTCAATTCAGCATTTGAAGCAGTTAAAACTGCAATTACAAGTGCTATCCAAGAAGCTGTTAGCTTTGTTCAAGATATTTGGGGTACGCTTGTTTCTTGGTGGTCTGAAAACCATGAATTGATTGAGCGTGTAGCTACTAAAGTTTGGAATGCTATTAAAACAGTTGTTGAAACAGTAACTAATTTCTTAGCACCTATGATTGAAAGTGCTTGGAATGCTATTGGCACAACTATTTCAGTTGTTTGGGGATTGATTAAATCCACAATAGGCGCTGGACTTGATTTTATCTTAGGCATTATCAAGGCAGTTATGCAGATCATTGATGGCGACTGGTCGGGTGCCTGGGAAACAATCAAAGAAACAGCAAGTAGGCTTTGGGAAAATATCAAGAGCATTATTCAACAACACTTGGACGGTATCGTTCAAATCTTTAGCGGTATCTTTGAGTTCTTAAAAACTGTTTGGGAAACAGGTTGGAATGCTCTTATTACATTCTTATCGCCAATTTGGGAAGGTATTAAACTAGCAGTTCAATCAGGTATTGAAGCAGTAACTACTTTCTTCCAAACTTCAATGACTGGTATCCAATCAACTTGGGAAAATGTATGGAATACAATAACAGCTTTTATTGGCCCAATTTGGACTGCAATTTATGAAACGATCTATACAACATTAACGACTATTTGGACGTATATTCAAACTACATTTGAAGCAATCAAGTCTATATTTGCGAACGCTTGGGAAATTATTAAAGTTATATTTGCTACAGTATTATTAGTTATTTATGGATTAGTAACTGGCAATTTTGACTTAATCAAACAAGCTATTTCTAACGCTTGGGATATTATCAGCGCAAAAACGAACGAAATTTGGACTACAATTTCAACTTTCTTATCAGGAATTTGGGAAAGTATCAAATCAGCAGTTTCTAGCGCTTGGGAAAGTATCAAATCAGCTATTTCAACGGCACTTGAAGTGACTAAAAACACTATTCAGAATATATGGAATAGTATTGTTTCATTCTTGACTGGAACACTTGAAAATATCAAGAATGGAATAACTAATTCTTGGGAAACTATCAAATCAAGCATTTCAACAGCGGTTGAAAATATTAAAAACACAGTTACGAACGGCTGGAACAATCTAGTCAGCACAATAACGAACGCTGGCCCTCGTATTGTATCAGCGGTAAGAAGTGGATTTGATAATGCAGTAGCATCTGCTAGAAACTTTATCGGTCAAGCTGTAAACGTAGGACACAATCTAATTATGGGATTTGTGAACGGGGTTAGAAATGCCGCTGGTGCTTTGATCAACTCAGTTACAAGCGCTGTAAGTGGCGCTATCAATGGTGCTAAACGATTACTTGGTATTCATTCACCTTCACGAGTATTCAGACAGTTTGGTATCTATACAGATGAAGGTTTTGTAATCGGTGTAAACAGTAAAGCTGGCGCAGTTGTAAAATCAGTCGGAAACATGGCACAAGGGGCAATAGATGCCTTTACTGGTAAAGACTTAGCTGGCAACCTACAAAGTGAACTAGGCGCAGTAGATGGCGAATTAGGGCGCTTGTCAGGATATATGTACAGGATATAATACATCTGTTGACTTTAACAGTGGCACAATCACAGTTGGACAACAATCCGCTGATATTGTACTAAAAATGGGTAACACGACTTATAGAGCGTTTACCGAAGACATAACAAGCGCTCAAGAAATGGAATTGACCTTGGCTAATTATTAGAAAGGAGAAAGCTATGTACGGATATTCAAAACTAGAAAAACATAACGAGAACGTGGCTTTCGAGCCAAGCGATAACATGACAATAAACAGTATTCAAATACATCAAGTAGTAGAGGGATACAGACAGTTGACGGTTAGCGGTAGAGGTCTAGTAGGCCAATCCGTCAAAACTACTTCTATTGCTGGACGGCGTGGCGTTTGGGTTGAAAGTATTTCAGAACCTGAACGAGTGTTAGAAATCAAGTATCAGTTGACTGCTGAAACAACTACTGAACTACGAACAAAATTCAATCGTTTAAATGATTTTTTACGTTCAGTTTCAGATGAACACAAAATGTTAGAAGTTTCATTCAAGGATGAACCTGATTATATTTACTACGCTATTTTTAACGGCGCAGATGCTATCGAAGAAAACGCACTAACTATTGTTAGTCGTTTTTCTTTGCTAGTTCCTGATGGTTTTAAAAAGAAAAGAGTTCAGACTTCAACAGGTCAAATCAGGCTACAAGATGCAAAGACTGTAACGCCCGTATCTATTACGGTTACAACAACCAAGCCAACAAATGAAGTAAAAATCACGAATGACAGACAGACAATTTCATTTACTGGTATTTACGAGGGTGCAAAAGATATTGTAATTGAGTTCAATCAAGATGAAGTGAAGGCTACTTATAAAAACCGTAGTATTTTAAGTGAGCTTGATTTGTTTAGCGATTTAGAAAATTTCAAAATTAGAAACTTTGATAATATCACGGCTACAAATGCGACAGTAAAAGAAGTAGTTTGGAGAGATGAAAGACTATGATATATTTATTTGATAAAGACGAGAAACTAATAAAAATCGTTAAAAAAGAAGCTATCAAGACTGCTCTCCAAAAGTTCGCTTTAACTACTGAGAAATACGTATCTGATAGGCTCACGGTTGAGATGAAAGAGTTGAGCAAGAAAGAATTTGATGCAGTAGAGTATATGGCTATTCAGTCAATCGAAGATGCGCATACTTTTCATTATTTCTATATTGCTCAAAAATTCTCTGAAAATCTTACTACTCTAATCGGTGTTCAGTCAGGTATTGAAGAATTAAGAAAATCCGTTGTTTTAGATAAACGTCCACATAATACGTTTGCTAGACCTATTATTAACGAACTGCTTGCTGGTACTAACTGGCAAGCACGTTTTGTTAGTGAAACAAGTCAACGATCAACAAACTTTTACTACATTTCAACATTTGAAGCTTTGAAAAAGGTTTGTCAAGTTTGGAATTTAGAAATGCAGTTCTTTGTTGAAGTAAACGGCAATAAAATAGGCGCACGTTATATTGATTTTAAAGAGAAAATCGGAGAAGCGACTGGCAAGCGTGTAGTTTATGGACATAATGCACTACAAATCTTGCAAGAGGTAGAGCGTACTAATCTATTTACCGCTCTAATTGGACGTGGTAAAGGCGAGGAAATCAGCGCACCAAGTGAAGGGAATACTACTGGCAGTTACGGGCGCAGAATTACATTTGAGGATGTCGTTTGGGAAGTTAAAAAAGGCAATCCAGTAGATAAACCAAAAGGTCAGAAATATGTTGAACTTCCTGAAATGACGAAGCGTTACGGTATCAAGAACGCAGACGGTTCAATGCGTGCAAAAGTAGGTTTTGCAGTTTTTGAAGATGAAGAAGATAAAAACGCATTGATTAAGCGTACTTATGATGAACTAGTGAGCGCATCAAGACCACAGTTGACGTTGAAAACTTCAACCGTTTATCTGAAAGGCGTTAAAATCGGCGATACTATCCGAGTAGTACGTCATGATAAGAAGCTAGATTATGATACCCGTATTTTTGAAATTACGTTTAACCGCTTAAATAATGAGTCAAGCGACATTAAATTAGGCGATAGAATTTCAGAAAGCAATGAAGCTAAAATCCAAAATATCGCTAGTCAGAAAGTAGATGAACTTGTTTCAAGTGGATTTAATAATATCATCTCTAAACTCCCTGAATTTCTTCCAAGTGCTGACGGTTTCAACAATAACTGGTACGGTAAGGACGACCCAACAAAGAAATATGTCGGCAAAGTGCTAGTCAATGATATATGGTTCAAGCCTGACCCTGAACACGAAGGGCAAACAATTCTATTGCGTTGGACAGGCGAAGTTTGGCAAGAAATCATTAGAAGTAATAGCAAGCAAGAGATTATTGATGAAATTGAACGTCAGTTTGGAAATCTTGACAATTCAGCATTAGAGGAAGTCAAACGCAAAAGTGAAGAAGCCCTAAAAAAAGCCGGCACAAGTGAAGATTTAGCAAAAGAAGCTAAAAAAATCGCAGACGAGAACGTTAAAAATTTAAACACATTTAAGGCAACGGCAGAACGAGCACAAACACAATTAAATCAAGATGTTACGAATTTTAAAAATGAATATGGCTCTAAAATGCTTGAAGTCAGTCAAACAACAGACGGCATAAAAACGAAAATTGGAGAAATAACATCATTCATTGATAAGGACGGTCAACGTCAAGAAGAATTGAAGCGATACGCTAGAGAAGAAACGGTCAAGCAAACGAGCGTTATTCGTGAAACTTTATCACAAGATTTTGTTGCTAAAAGTACCTATCTTGAAAATGTCGAGGGTACAAGACAACGTTTTGAAGCACTCACAAGAGACAATGAAGCTAAATTGGCAGAATACAAGCAAGGCATAGACGGACGTATTGCAGACATCACAAGCCAAGTTGCTGGTAAAGTCAATGAAGTGGACTTCCAACGTGTAAGAGAAACGAGTCAATTATATGAGCGTATTTTAGGTACGAACGACTCAAACGTTAGCACAAACATAGCAAGAATGGCATTAACGTCTGACTTGTTCAATGTTGAAGTAGGCAAAAAATTTAGCAATCTTACTAATCTATTTTATGCACCTACAAAAATTCCTAAGTATATTTCGTCAGTGACAACAGACAAGCACTTAGAACGTGTTAGTTTTGGGGATCATGACGGGATAAGAATTAATTATACCGACTCTATGAAGGGTTGGTTAGGGGTTCGTTTTCCACTTACTAAAAAGTTTGTGAAGCAAGGCGAAAGCCTTGGTTATCGTATTGAAATTTCAGTAGATAAAGTTCCTAAAGACGGTAGAGTTTTAATTCAGTTGTTGGATAACACTACGAGTCTTGGGATGTACTACAACTCTCAAATACTACTTACCAAAACTGGCAATCAGGTATTTACTGGTTACTTGGATATTCCAAGAACGGGCGAGCTGAATGAGTACTCTATCAGATTTACTCTTACAACTCCCGGAAATATCATTATCCACAAGCCAATGGTTATTGACAAGCGTTTAATTCCCGAGGATTTCGTAGATAGTACCGATTACAACAGCGAATACACAAGAACTACAATGTCTATTTTAAAAGATAGCTTCGCAGTCAAAACGCTTAATAGTAACGGCGACGTTTTAAGCGCTTTGAATTTAGCGACGGGTGGGGCTAGTTTGCAAGTAGGAAAGAATAAGTTAGTAGTCACACCTGAGACTACGTACATTGCAGACGGTACTATTAAGAAAGCTATGATTGGTGACGCTCAAATTGGCACGGCGCATATCGGAGAGATTGACGCAAGTAAAGCTAATATTATCAATATTTCCGCAAAGAATGTTGTCATGGACTCAGCAATGGCTAATAAGATGGTATCGAGCGACATATTCACGGATGCTTTAGCTGCTAAAACTGCATTTATCAATAAACTAAGGTCATCAGTTGTCACTGCAGACTTGCTTGAAGCTTTCAAAGGCCGTATTGGTGGCTTCCAAATTGGTACTCACGAAAAAGACCCAAACACTTACTGGTTAACTGGTACTAACCAATTTGATGTTGGGATGAGTAACGGTAGCTCTAGATGGGGTCAAACAGCCCTTTGGGTCAACTGGGGAGACAACTGGGATAAACCAAAGGAATATGCTTGGTTTGTGAAACGGACGGGAGAAATGTTCTGTTATAACAAGGCACAATTCTGGAATACTCCTATTATTCACGGAGACTTACAAGTAACGGGTAGTATTTTCTACAACAATCCAAGTTCAGGAAAATCTGGTTACTGGATGCACTCTGAAACGTTTACAAAAGTTCAGGAGAATGCAGGATATGCCTATCTCTATAGACGATCAGGAAGCTATGCTTGGGTAGCCTTGAATAAAGACGTTTCAGACAGAAGATATAAACATAATATCGAAGATAGTAAGGTATCAGCTCTGGAAGTTATCAACCGTCTTAAAACATACAGTTATCGCAAAGAATATGATGGGAAAATCGAAGATATTTCATGCGGTATCATGGCTCAAGATGTCCAGAAATACGCTCCTGAAGCGTTTTATGAAAATCCAGATGGCGCTTATTCATATAACACATTCGTACTCGTACCTTATTTAATTAAGGCTATTCAAGAACTTAATCAGAAATTGGAGAAAATAAATGAAGGAAGAAATTAATCAACTAATCATCCGAAATTTAAGCGATGATGTCGGAATGAAGGCAAGTGATTCAGCGACATATAAAGCTCTTTATGAAATCACACAAAAACAACTCAATGAAATTTTAAATCTCATTGAGTCGAACGAAGAACTAAAATCAAAATTTGAAGAACTGAAAGGACAAATGACAAATGGCAATTAACAACTACACACTCGCAACTAAACCTTATATTCGCGGCTTCGGAGAAAAAACGACAACCGTTGTGGAAATTCGTTTACAAGACGGAAACCGTTACAGCACCAACCAACGTGAACTTGTTGGAGACCGCACTCAAGATAATGAAGAAACACTTATTCAAGCAGTTTTGAATATCATTAAGGCTGAATTAGATCCAGGAAGTGCAATCGTCCAAGCTCAATCTAAAATCGAGCAAGCTGAACAGAAGCTCGCTCAGACTGAAAATAAGCAGAATGAGTTACTTGAAATCACTGAGAAGATCAATAAGGTAGTTCGTGTGATGGCTCAAGATTCTATCATGGGCGAGAAAATCGCTTATGGTACTACTTATAAGGAACTCGTTGAACTATTCCCGCTTGTTAAGAATGGCAAGAGTTATTCTCCGGGTGAAATGTTTGCGATTGAAGATCCAGAACACACTGAAATCAACGGAGAAGGGAAACGCATCTTGATTCAGACTAACCAGCAATTCATTTACCAAGGTGAATCACTCAAACAACTTGAAGGATCACCATCACAAAATGGAATTCTTGCAGTTTGGAAGTGGGAAGTACCTACCAAGCCGTCAAGTGAACTAGATACACAACCCGTTCAATAGACCACTATTTTAGAAAAGGGGTGGTTTAATTGGAATTTATAACTTTACTAGATAAACTCACGCCCGTTTTAATTGTGATTATTCCGAGTTATTTCTCGTTCAAAAGTACGCAGAATACAAAAGAAACTGAAAAACAAATCAACGTTCTTACGGATAAAATCGGGGATCTTGAAAAATCAGTTCACGCAGTCGAGGAAATCGGGAAAGATAACAATAAAAATCTTTCGCTAATCGGAAAAGGCTTGCAACGGCTACAACGCTTTCGATTGCAAGAAAACTTTAAAAAAGCAATACGACGTGGAAATACAAGTCAACATGAAATCGAAGAACTTTCAAGACTTTATGAAAGCTACGTTGAATTAGGCGGAAACGGTGCTATCAAAATATTGTTTGAGAAATTTCTCAAACTAGAAATCAAAGAGGAAAATGATGATGAATAAAATTAACTGGTCAGTACGACTTAAAAATAAAAACTTTTGGCTTGCCTTAGTACCAGCTTTGGCACTACTTGCACAAGCATTTGCGAATATCTTTAATTTTTCACTAGAGTTTGGCGACACAGTTGATAAAATTCTAGTGTTTATCAATGTTTTATTTGCGTTTCTTGTATTGGTTGGTGTTGTCAATGATCCGACAACCGCCGGACTTTCAGATAGTGAAAGAGCGTTAACTTATACAGAACCTAAGAAAGACTAGATAGGGAAGCCGTAAGGCTTCCTTTTAATTTTAAAATGAAAGGGGGCAACCTTTGAAGAAAGTTATTAAACGACAAACTGGCGTCTGCGTTGACGTTCGGGACGGCTTAAATAAAGTCAAAGAAGAATTTTATAGTCATGACAAGAACAACGCTTATATCGAATTAAGGTTAAACGGTCTAAACGCTGAAAAAGTTATCGTTTTATTCAAATTTAAAACAACTAATCGGCTTTTGGAAGTTGCGGGAACAGTCGAAAACAACCTTGTATCTATTCCATTCGATACTAGCTTAATCACGACAGATGAAATCGTGGACGGGTTCGTTTATGCTGAGAAAATCGTACAATCAGCGGACATTCTAAAATTCTCGTTTGGGGTTCGTGTATCTGAAATTGATAAACATAGCGAATTACCCGTTATCGAGAAAGAAACTAAAAGAATTGTCGCTGTAACTGATATTGTTACACTAGCAGAACTAGAAGAAGCGGTTAAAAAAATTCATGTCGAAGGCTCAACGTATGACGATAGCAATATTCGTACCGAAATAAGCCGTATTTTAGCTGATATTGAAGCCTTAAAGACAAAAGCGGATAAAGATACCATCTATGACGATAGCGCTTTAAAGCAACGTCTAACGGCGTTAGAAAACAAGCCCGAAATTAACACAAGCGGTTTTGCTACGAAAGAAGAACTACGCAATATCTCACTAACTCCCGGACCAAAAGGGGATAAAGGGGAAACTGGCGAACGTGGACCAATCGGACCACAAGGTTTACAAGGTATTCAAGGACTAACTGGACCTAAAGGTGACGCTGGTGAGCGTGGTCCTCAAGGCGATACTGGACCTAAAGGAGCGGACGGGATTCAAGGACCTACCGGACCTATTGGCCCTCAAGGCTTGCAAGGCGAACGAGGGCGAGATGGAGAAACTGGACCACGGGGTGAACGTGGGGAACGTGGGGAACAAGGACCAATCGGACAGACTGGCCCCGCTGGACCTACTGGCCCTCAAGGACCTATTGGTTTAACTGGTCCTAAAGGTGAGAATGGCCGTGACGGCGTGGGTATTCCTCAAAGACTGACTTTATCCGGAAACACGCTTATTTTGTCTGACGGGGGCGGTAGTGTTAACTTACCAACACAAACAGCTACAAACACGCCCGCTGGACAAGTAAACCAATACGAAATTCACGGGACTGGTATGCCAAACAGAAAGGTTACTGCTCCGGTCGGGACGACATACGTCGATACGGCGGGTACAAACGGTGCTTTGAAGTGGATAAAGCGAACTGGAAATGGTAACGAAGGCTGGGAGGTCTTAACTGGTGATACTGGCTGGCGTACTTTGAATATTCAGTCGAAACTAGGTTCTTCATTTTTGAAAGTTCGCAGAAAAAATGATACAGTCATGTATCAATTCGGTGGGCTAAGTTGGGGTTGGTTCGGTGTCGTGCGTAGAGGCGGTCAGGGATATAGCCCCCAGGGTAGCGACAAGGAAAGAAATTGCTACATTTTAGGTTTGAGCGGTGTTCCTTACGGCTTTCGCTCTGAGTCTTCTTTAATTGGTGGTATTTACAACGACAAAGGCACACCTTACGGTACGTGGTATCTCGGAGGCTATGGAGATAGCAATATGCTACGCTTCCAATTTACTGACCCCGTACCTACTGACCGAGATATTGGCGACATCCGTGTCAGCTCTATCTCATATTTAACAAGTGAACCGTGGCCAACGACATTGCCATAAATGAAAGGAAATTAAAAATGGTAGAAATTGACAAAAGCAGACTAAGAACGAATCTTCCACAAGTAGGAATTCAACCATATCGTCAGATTCATGCTCACTCAACGGGCAATCGCAATTCAACAGCACAAAACGAAGCAGATTATCATTATCGCAAAGACGCAGAACTTGGCTTTTTCTCTCACGTTGTGGGAAATGGCCGAATTATGCAGACGTGGCTTACTGACCGCGGAGCGTGGGACGTGGGCGGTGGCTGGAACGTCGAAGGATACGGACACGTTGAATTGATTGAAAGCCATGCTACAAAAGAAGAATTCATGCGTGATTATGCGTTATACGTTAAATTATTGCGTGACTTAGCAGATGAAGCGGGAATTCCTAAAACGCTTGATTCTGACAGTTTAGCCGGAATTAAGACTCACGAATACTGTACTTATAATCAACCACGAAATGCAAGCGATCACGTTGATCCGTATCCATACCTTGCGAAGTGGGGAATTAGTCGCGAACAATTCAAGAAGGATATTGAAGGCGGAGTGAATACCGAAGCCGGTTGGCGACAAAATGAATACGGCTGGTGGTGGGAAGAAGCGGATGGCTCATTCCCTAAAAAATGCTGGAAGAAAATCAATAATGAATGGTTCAGATTCGATGAACGTGGTTATTGTTTAATCAATCGTTGGTTCTATGACGGCAAGTATTGGTTCTATCTTGATAAGCGTGGTGCAACCGTGACGGGTTGGAATTTCATCAACCATCGTTGGTATTTCTTCGACAAAGACGGCTATATGGTTACTGGTTGGGTAAAATATCGTGAAACATGGTACTATCTATCAGAACAAAACGGGGAAATGCTATCCAAACAATTCGTGAAACACGGTGATGGCTGGTATTATCTAAAAGCAAACGGGGAACTCCACGAACAACCAGCTTTTAAAGTCGAACCGGACGGGTTAGTTACTTTAATTGATCCGGAGAAAATCGAAGAAAAAGAAAAATAAAAAAGAAAGAACGAATTAATTATACCTATGAACCGCTGGCTTATGCTGGCGGTTTTTTTGTTTGTTTAAAATGTATTTTGGTCTAACTAATCATGATTGGACGTTTAACGTCTACACCAGAATTGCACAAAACCAACAATGACAAGTC
>ERZ772953.76-NODE-76-length-24269-cov-2.828777_pt1 | contig 24269 bp, 11 predicted proteins | sample MGYA00580685_ERZ772953 | MGnify/ENA primary metagenome ERZ772953 (study PRJEB29015, sample SAMEA2738080) | human oral metagenome | biome: human oral; feature: human-associated habitat; material: saliva | place: China | collected 2209 ...
GAAAGGAAGAACAAGTGAACAAGAATAACCACGATAAGAAAGGAGAGAGTTCGTTGATGCCCACAAATCGTGTTCGAGCAGTTCGGGGCCTTACCCGTGCGATGTCGTTCGTTGCGGCTGTGTTGATTGCCGTCTTTGGCCTCACTATGATTGGCGGAAGCGCCTACGCTGATAAGGACAAGGCTGAGAAGTACGACTTTTACACCCTGTCGTCGAACGTCACAGCCTATTTCTCCGATGCGGCCAAGCCCGGTGAAGGCAATGGTCTCTCGGCTGAGGAGGGTTGGACGACGATCGCTGGGAATGCCAGTGAGGGCGGCGATCTGCTGGGTTACGGGGATAACGATATTTCGAGTTTCTCCGGCTGGCTCGCTTCGGCAACCACGGGTGCGTCAAACACGGTGGGCTATGACTCGCTGAAGGTCAACGATAATGGTTCGAGTAGTGCGAACTCTGCCTACCGAGGTGTCCTTGACTATGCTCAGTATGGGTCGTTGCTTAATGCTTTGGGCCTTGATTCTACGTCGACGGGTCTGGGTCTCCATATCCAGAATATGGGGTTCGGTTCCATTATGGCGTTGCTGTACCTGCTTGCCGGTGGTATTGACACGATTTTCTCGGCTGTGATCTGGCTGCTAGAAACCCTCAACCCGTTCAAGCTCTTCTTCTCTGCTATCTCGGCATCGAGCGCGGCAATGGCCAACGGTATGACCGGTGGACAGGGCGTGCCTGTGTGGATGCAGAGCTTGGACACGTGGTTCAGCGGCTGGTATCAGGCGCTGGTGAACCTGTCATGGACTGTGCTCGTGCCTCTGTTCATCTTCACGTTCATCATCTCGTCGCTCATGTGGAAGAAGGGTAATGCGCTCAGCGGCTTGAAGAAGCTGGTGATCCGCATGTTGTTCCTGGGTGTGGGTCTGCCTCTCATTGGTTCGATGTACACGGCATCGTTGGGCGTTATGAAGGACGCGACGGCGGGTGCCGGTATGGGTGCGACTCGTGTTGTTCTGTCGACGTTCGTCGACTTCGAGAATTGGGCCAAGGTGAATCGTCTGGCGGTTCCAAGCGACGCCACGCTTGAGTGGGATGATTCCAAGCAAGCTCCGACCGGTGCATCTGTGAATAAGCTGCGTCAGACGACTGTTGCAATCAACAAGATTGCTAACCCAGGCGCTTTCACGGATGTGTCTGGTATCAAGCCATCGGACCTTGGTTCTATTTCTGCTGAGTCTGCCAAGGCGGATGTGACATCGAACGGTGGTCTGAAGGATCTGACGTTCATGGCGACGATAAATATGCTGCTGCGATACACGAACGCTCAGTCGTATCAGGCATCCGACTTCGATACGGCGATTAAGGGTCGTATTAGCCAGCAGGCATCTGGTGGCCAGGAGACGGTGAAGAACTGTGCGACGACGTGGTTCAACGTTCAGGCGGATGGTTCGACCAAGACCGATGGCAAGTCGTGCTCTGCGATCAAGGCATCTGGGAACCCTGTTCTGAAGGTTCAAGAGGGTACTGGTCTCCAAGCTAACCGTCCCGAGAGAAGCGGGTTTGTGACGTTTACGACGAACAATGCGCAGCTTGCCGGTGACTGGGTGATGCTTGGTGATAACTTCAACAATGCGAACCTGTCTGCGTTGTCGATGTATAACTACCTGAATACGACCTTCAGCAAGAACTCTGCAACGGTTTATTCGTCGGCTCATTCTGTGTCGTCTGCGACCCGTGAGTACCACAACTCGGTGAACCTTGTGGGTTCTGCTGGTGTGAGCTGGCTGTACTGGACGAATAGTGCTGTGACGCTTCTGTGCTTCATCGTGCTCGGTTTGGGCTATGCATTCGGTATGTTCACCGGTGCGATCAAGAACTCGATGCACATCATCACGGCAGTTCCGTTTGCAACGCTGGGTTCCATGGCAGGTATCGCTAAGGTGCTCATCTACACGTTCACGATGATCACCGAGATCATTGCCACGATGTTTATCTACCGCCTCGTGCAGGAGATCATCATCTCGATTCCCGGTATTTTCGAGGGCGGATTGGAGCACATGTTCAATTCGATGGGTGGTTTCGGTACTTACCTGAAGAACAGCGGTAACGTCACGCTCTTTACGTCGATTGTGTCCACTGTTCTGCTTCTGATCCTGACGTGGAAGATGCTGCACTTCCGTGGTGCATTCGTGAAGGGTCTCAACGAGGCTGTCACGAAGATCGTCGATAAGTTCCTTGATACGAACGTGGCACCTCCGGGTGGCGGCGGTAAGCTCATGCCCGCTCTGGCCGGTGGCGTTGGCGCAGGCGTTGGTTCGGCTGCTGCTAACCGTCTGATGAGCGGTCGCGGCGGTTTGGGCTCTGGCTCGGGGCGCGGCGGTGCATCGAGTGGTCTCATGGCTGGCTCTGGCGGTATCCAGGATGGAAACGGCGGTGTCTCTGGTATGGGCGGTGGATCGATGCTCTCGATCAACGGTACTGATGGCCCTGGTCCCGATGAGATCGGTCCCGGTGCATCCGGTGGTGATCCGAACGCTCCTACTGGTAGTGGCAGTGGTGGCGGTTTGCTGCTCAGCGACGGATCGGGTGGCGTGAACGTTGATAACAGCACAAGCAATGACAACTCCAGCGCACTGATGACATCCGAGTCGGATCGTCAGCTCGCAAGCGAGGTTGATGCGCGCGGTGGTTTGTCTGAGCCGTCGCAGCTGGAGACTGCTCCGCAGGCTGATGCGACCGCATCGAGCAAGGTTGCCAACAACGCCGATGACGGTATGAGTGAGACGACTCAGTCGATTCAGTCGACGATGGAGGCTCACGACAAGGCCGATAAGGCGCGTGTTGATCAAGCAACGTCTGGTGTGAAGGCCGTGTGGCACGGTGGTAAGGCTGCTGCCAAGGCTTACTCCGGTGATGTTGCAGGGGCTGCTCAGGATGGCCAGAAGGCCCTGGGTGATGTCCAGAGCGCTCAGACCAAGGGTCAAGAGGCGAAGGCTCATCGTCAGTCGGCTGAGGCTCCACGTCCTGTTCAGCCAGCGCGTCAGACGAGCCAGTCGCAGCAGTCTCAGCAGTCTCAGCCTCAACGTGGTGCGGTGGGTGCTCAGCGACAGGCTCCTGCTCAGAACCAGCAGGTTCGTCAGTCTCAGGCACAGCCTCAGCCGCAGGCCCCGGCACAGGCTCCTGTGCAGAATCCTGCTCCGTCTCGACCGGCACCGTCCCGTGGTAGCAGCTCTCGTTCCCTGAGTGCGCCTCGTCAGAGTTCGTCGCAGATGCCTTCGTCCGGGAAGGCTGTGAACGGTGGAGCTAAGAGCGCGTCGGGTAAGGCGGGCAAGGGCCTGAAAGGCGTGAAGCCTTCGGGTGGTTCCTCGATGCCGCCGATGCCCTCGTGAGCTCACGGTGACTATGTGAGAGTGTTCATGTGACACTCATGACGCCCTCGATTATGCTGGATCTCCAGCGTGATCGAGGGTGTTTCACTTGCTTGATGTGCGTGGGTTGTGTAGTATGTATCTAGGTCATGAGTGTAGGCATCTGACAACCAGCCGGGCTCTGGCCAGATGCAACATGTACAACTACTTCTGAATGAAAGGAGAGATCATATGTCTCTCGATATTCTTGCTACTCAGACGATCGATGTCCTCAACGCCCAGGCGAACCGAGCTCTGTTTGCGGTCGCAGATCATCCGCTTGTTGCGGACTGGGATCTGAAGAGCTTCCTCGTCAACGCGACGACCTACATCAAGTTCATTGGTGGTCTGGTTATCGCTCTGCTCGGTACTGCCGCCGTTGTGTGGGGTGCCTACAAGTTCTTCAGCAAGTTGTTCGGCGGTCAGTCCGCCGCGCAGACTTCGTGGGTCACTGTCGCGCTGCTCATCATCGTGGGTGGTGCGGCCATGGCCGGTGGTGGCTCTCTCGTCTTCGGCATTGCCGAGGGTGGTAAGACCACGATCGAAGACCTTGGAGGCGGCACGATTCTGCCGTATCTTCTGACCATGTTCTGATAACACAACCGATGGTCAAGATGGTCAAAAGGTCACTGTGACAGCCGGGGCCGGTCTATCCGGCTCCGGCTGTTGCTATCCACACGTTCACTCCCGGATTAAAGATAAAACGCAGAACATGAATTGAAAGGATCACAATATGGCATGGGGTAAAAATAAGAACGGTAAGAATCAGAATGCATCTGCGGATGACTTTCGTGATGATGCCACTGTTGAGGGCGCAGAGTATGACAGTGCTCCGTCTGGTTTCGCTGCGAAGTTCAAGGCATTCCAGACTCGTTTCAAGTTTGATTCGCACCACGCGATGGAGCGATTCGGTGTCGCCGTGGCTGTGTTCAGCTTGACGGGTGCGGCACTGATGACTGGTGCTGGTGTGTCCTCGTATACGAACTCTCAGGAGCAGCTCAGCGCAACAGCGATGTACACCCAATCTTTTACTACCTCTCGCACGCAGGCAACCGGTCGCGTGATGGGTGTGTACACTGATCCGTCTAAGACTCGCGCGATGGTGCTTCTCAACGCCCGTGACGAGGCGCGTCTTCCCGCGAACGCGGATGACTACCAGGTGTTCCTGACGGGCACGGATCGTGAGCTGCATCAGCATACGCTGAAGGGCAAGCCAATCACTGCTCGTTATGTCACGTTCGGTAACAACGCCAAGTACATGGGTGTTGTGTTGGACAACCCGAACGGCTTTGATCTCCAGATCCTCGATATGACGATCCGTATCAACCGAGAGATCTCCTACAAGGAGGGCGAAGGCGCTGCCAGTACGCCTCAGTCTGGTGCATCGTCTTCGTCGAAGACTGATCCCAATGCAGGCGATAAGTCGTTCCAGCAATACGACCAAATGCGTATTGCGTTCAATCCTGTGGCATCGGGTTCCATCACGATGAACCTGGGGACGGCTGGCACTGAGTTCAACGCAGGCGATGTCTACCATGAGGCTGTGACTCGTGATGCTGAGCAGAAGCTGCGTGATCAGATGGATGGTCAGCTGCTTCAGATGAAGGCTGATCTGGCGAAGATCGACCAGTACACGTCTCAGATTGCTACGACCTCTGTGAACGATCGTGGCACGATGCTCCAGCTCAATGAGCCGGTGGTTCCCGATGTGATTGCAGGCGATGAGGTGACCGGTCAGGATGCGAAGAGCAGCAAGACCGGTGAGTCGACGCTGTTCCTATCGTCCAAGACGGTTGTGCCCGGTGGCTATGATTTCGATTGGCGGCACGGGTCGGTGAACGAGGGTTACCTTGATCAGGTTGTTCCCAAGGGTATGAGCTACGTGGACTTCATGAAGTCTCAGGCCGCGCTGTCTACGCCTTCTCCCGATTGGCAGAAGGTTGAGTTCACGTTGAATAACGGAACGCCACTGAGTTCGTACACGAACCGTGACACGTTCATCAAGCCGTTGCTGGATCTGCGTAGCAACCTCATTACGTCGTGGCAGACTTATTACGACCACAAGAAGGCGTATCAGGTCAATTCCTACAACGATCTGCTCAATCTGGAGATCGAGCTGCGTAATGTGCGAACGAACACAGTGCAGAATACGAATGACAATGTGTTGACGTTGTACTGAGTGTGGGACTGAATGAACGAAAAGGAGATAGGTATGAAACCACAGGGGATTGAAAAGCTCCCTCAGAATAAGGATGCCGGTATTGAACCGTCTGCTCAGGCACAGCCTGATGAGCCTGTGAACACAGGAGCGAACGGTACCGATGTGATGGGATCCGGCGGTGCTGAGCCCGGCGACGGTGGTCTGCTGGGTGGTGGTATTCAGGGGGGTCAGGGCCAGGGTGGTGCTCGTAAGGCTGCGACCGGAGCTACTGCGGGTGCAGCCGCTCCTGCTGCGGCGCAAGCTGCTGCGCTGACTATGTTCCTCAACTGGCTCAAGACGGTCATGATGTCGATCATGGCGGCGGCACAGTCGCTGTATTCCATGGTTGTTGGAGCTGTTGTTGCGGCAGCGAAGGCTGTGGTTGGTTTCTTTGCGAGTGCCGGTGCTGCTGTTGCAAGCGCATTGGGTGGAGCTGTGTCGGCGGCAACCGCTACTGTTGCAACAGTTACGGCAGCGGTTGTCGGTGCGGTTGCGGTCATCACCGGTGGTGCAGTTGCTCTGCGTGACGGCGATATGGCTGCTCGTAACGATGGATTGCTAGAACCGTGTACTGTAGCTGTCGAAAACGCGGCAAAGGCAGCAGACGGGGCCGTGGGTGATGTGTCTGCGAAGACCGAAGAGAATGCCAAGACTGTCTACTCTGTGCTTTCTGCCTGGGGTATGTCCGATGAGAACATCGCTGGTGTTCTGGGTAACTGGTCGCATGAGTCGGGCATTGACCCGACCGGTGTGGAGACGATCTTTGACGAGAAGTTCACGATCGGGCCTCGTAAGCAAGATGCTGAGGCCAAGGGCTTCAAGATTGCACAGGTGGATCCTGCGTACTCGGCCCGTTTCCCCGCGATCGATCTCATGGGTATCGGCTTGGGGCAGTGGACCAACGGTCGTAACGCACTGCTCACCGAGTATGCACAGTCGATTGGTAAGCCGTGGTCGACGCTGGAAACTCAGCTCGGCTTCATGATCTCGAAGGATGATCCGGCCCGCGTGGCTCAGGTGAAGGCTCTGATCGACAACTCCGAGGGTGGTAGCGTCTCTGCGTCGACCTCGTACTTCCTCACGAAGTGGGAGGGCATCAACGACGGCACGCTCGGCTCTCGCGAGAGCGCTGCTGGTACCTGGTTTGCCAAGATGGGCGGCTGGGAGAAGAACCAGTCTCTGGCTGATTCGATCTGGGCTCAGTCGGGTAGCGCTGTGACGGGTGCGAACAATAGCTCTGTTGCCGCTGCTGCCAGCAAGTGCAAGTCGCACGGCGGCAAGGTGGACAACTCTACGATGGTCAAGGCTGCGATCTCTTACGCATGGCCGTACAACGACGATGGTAAGGGCAACGACGGTACCGACATCTACAAGTACCTCCACAAGGAGGTGCTTGGTGAGTCGGATAACTACTTCGCGTCGTGCGACCGTACTGTTGCAACGGCTGTGCGTTGGTCTGGTACCGATGACACCTATCCGGCTGGTGGTGTGTCCAACCAGCTAGAGTACCTTCAGGGCCAAGGCGGTTCGAAGTGGACCAAGATCGACTACAACGGCGATAAGAGCAAGCTTCAGCCCGGTGATATTCTCCTGCGTACGACTGGCGGTGTGTCGCACACGGTCATGTATGTGGGTGAGGATTCTGTGAAGGAAGTCTGGGGCGAGGGTAACTACGAGCCCCAGGGTGAGATTGTCTCGGGTTCGCTCAACGATCGCGCTCCGACAGTGGGCCAGTTCTACACTGGTTCGACCGGTCTCGACACGGATTATGTGGCGTATCGGAACACTACGAAGGAGTCTTCCTCGAAGTTCGCATCGGTGACGGTTCCGTCCAAGATGCAAAAGGGTCAGGGCGATAAGAACTCTCGTCTGACCCCTGGTCCGTGATCATGTAGCATCACTCATGGCACCCCGTACTGGATGATTGCATCTGGTACGGGGTGTTGTGGTATGATTGATTATGTTGATACACGAGTGAAATCACGTCAGTGAAAAGAGAGATAGAGAAAGGGAGTGATTGACCGTGGCAGATCGAATGACCAAGCTCAGTGAATGGGCGAAGACACCAACGCCGAAAACGCAGTGGAAGAGCGGCCAGCAATTGGCCGATGAGCTGGAACGTAAGAGGGCTCAGCGAGCTGAGAAGAAGGCTCACGACGACGGTGATGGCAAGAAGCGCCGCATCGATCTGAAGATCGCAGCGGGCTTGGGCCTGGCTGCAATGGGAATCGGCATTGCGATTGTGGGTACTCAGAGTGCTCCGATCGATCGAAGCGCTGAGATCCAGACTTTGACTGCTCAGGTTGCTCAGGCTCAGCAGGCATCCGAGGTTGTGCCCGATGTCGAGGGTGCGAAGGCCGCTGTGAATTCTCTCCAGGAGAAGAGCCAGCAGGTGGCTGACCTCCAGAACGAGTATCGCGGATGGTCGACGAGCACCTCGGATGCAGATGCGCAGCGTGTGGCTGATCTGCATACTCGGCTTGCTGAGTTTGTGCCTGACGGTGCTGCCGTGCGTTGGTACGCGCCGCTGGCAAAAGATGCCTCGGGTCAAACGAGCGCCTTGCCCGCTGATCAGTACGAATGGGAATCGGTTGTCACGTATGGTGTGACAGACACGTCGGCACTGCCGATCGCTTGGCTGTGCAAGAGTTCTGACGGCACTCTGCTGGCATGGACGACGGCCACATACGATGCAGCCTCGGGCACTTTCTCCGGTGTTCATACCGGAGTGACGACCGCTGGTGCGCGACTGCTTGTTAGTGACGATACGGCTCACGAGAATGGAGTTGGTTGAGATGGCGCAAGAGAACAAGAAGACGCCTGTTATCGCACGGTTTGGTGCGCTGATCGCAGGAAGTGCGATCCTCCTGGGTGGTGTCGGTGTCGCGGCGACGCACAGCGACCATGTGGCCGATGAGAATGCTCGCAACGAAGCTCAGGTACAGCAGCTGCAATCGCAGCTTGCGTCGCTGGAAACGTCGACGACGAACAACCAAGAGGTTGTTTCGTCTGAGGCAACCGGTATGTCCCCGGCGCGTAAGCACAGCGATGACGAGAACATGAAGGCGATCATGAAGCAGGCGCTCACGTGGTCGAATGGCAATGAGTACATCTCTGCGCGACAGGCTCTCATCGATCGCTGGCATCTGGATGAGACCTCTCAGTTCCTTACGGTGTTCATGCCGGGGGAAGACGCTGGTGCATGGCGTACAGACTCGTCTGGAAAGACCTACTTTGCCTACGAGGGCGCGAACTCGTCTCTCGATAGTTTCACGACCTCTGTGACGAACGTCGACGGCACGAAGTACACGTACTTTGCTGTCGTTGGTATTACGACCAAGAGCTCTGATGGGAAGGCGACGAGCACGTCGTATTCCACGATGCGCTACACGCTCGATAGCGATGGTTCGATCTCGGACATCACCGGTTGGGCCGGTGCTCCGGGACGCGATCGGACCTACTGAGCGATAGTGGGTGCGGTCCCACTCGTTTCTCTACTCTTTTAATCAATCCCTTACCCTTACGAAAGGAACCTGTTATGAATCTGTCTTCCATGATCAAGAATGCACGTACCCCGATGACCCTCGATGAGAAGGGCGCTATCAAGCGCAGTGCTCGTATGGGTATGTATGTTGTGGCCCGAGTGATCGGGCTCGTGTCGTGGGTTATCGTCAGCCTGTGGATCATGCTGTGGGGTGCCCTGAAGGTTATCCCGAACATGGGCCGTCTTGTTCAGGATGGTCTTGGTGTAACGAGCGCGAATGCGCCCAGCACTGAGGCTTTCATCGCGTACTGGGTCGCCCCCATGCTGCTCATTACGATCGTGATCTCAGCCGGTGTGATCTGGCTGTGCGCGCTTGGGCATCGTGGTATGAACAAGGTGTTTGCAGCGATTCGCCGTTGGGTCGATCGTGCTGAGTTCGACACGAGTGCCAAGGCTATTGATAAGTCTGAGAAGAAGGCGAAGAAGGCAGAGAAGAAGTCTCGCCAACGCTGATCGCGTTGGGGTATCCACCAACCAACAAAGAAAGAAGGAACATGAGTACAGTAACAGGCATGAAGCGCTCCAATCGTTGGGCGCGACACGCGCTATCGATGCGAGGCGTTGAGTCTCGTGAGGTCAAGGGTGAAGCTGACATCAAGGTGCTCGTTGATACCTTGTACTTCACCAACCACGGGGCCAGGTCGAACTACCGGCCTGTCCTCCATGTCCGAGGTCGTCTTGTGGGACTTGTTCCCTACGGATCGCCTGAGATCGCTTATGGTGTGACAGAGGTGGATTTTGATCAGATGGACGGCGGTGCGACGACTGTCGATGCATTCTACGAGTTCACCGACGAGCAGTTGGTGTCGCTGGTCGAAAAGGGTTTCTTCAACGAAGGCTTTGAGCCCCCCAGCGATCTGCTCAACCAGGTGTGGATGCTCCCGGCTCACTATGAAGGTGTTGTTATCGCACCTCGTAACGAGAACGAAGCGCCACTGGCATTCCTCGATGTCGTCGATCGGGATGGCCTGGTTGTCGACGCTGTGACGTCGGGTCTGGATTTATCCGACTACTTCCCGGACTACCTCGCTCAGATCCGTGCTCGTGATTATGAGAACGAGACGTCTGTCGATCATGCGTTGGAGCGCACGGATCATGTGAATGATGTTTTCGCTGGGATGGAATCTCAGTTTGATGACGAGGGTACCGATGGTCGTACCAACGAGGCCGAGGGTGCATCGATCGCTCAGGCTCTCAGCGGTGAGCCGACTGTGCTGCCCGTCATGGACTCGCCTCTCTTCGATGCGCTCATGCGCAACGCTCAGGCCGCTCAGCGTGCAGCTGAAACTGAGGCCGAGGTTGCGCCTGAGGCTGAAACCGAGATCCAGTCTGCTCCTGTTGCCCAGGCTCAGCCTGAGGTCGTTGACGACGTTGAGAGCCAGCGTGCAATCCTGACGACCGATGCCCTGGCGTCGACCTTCCGCGAGGTTGTTGCCGATGTCATCAACACGTCGGTTGCTCAGAACGCGCCCGAGATTCTGGTTCAGCCCGAGGTTGATTCGATCGAGGATCTGCACGAGGCTGTCGCTGATGCCGAGCGAGACACGGAGCGTAAGCGTCTGTCAGTTCGTGAGGCTGTGGAGGCAGCGGCACCGGTCGCAACGGCGGACGAGATTGATGCTGCTGATCTCGATGATCCAGAATTCTGACATCATGAGCTGATGATGCAATGACAGGGGCGGTGGGGCATACCTGCCGCCCCTGTCGACACTTCACTGTATGTATGTAACGATCTTTATTTAAAAAATAGACGCGATTTGAAGTAACTTGACGTAATGACAGAAAGGTGTGTCGATACCATGAGCTTGAAGCAGAGCATTGTTGTTGTCAACGAGTTCAGTGTGCCAACTCCAAGCGGTGGTAAGCACGGCGGTTCTCGCGGTGGCACACCCGGTGCTTACGTGATGCGCTACATGGCTCGTAAAGGCGCGACAGAGCCTGTGACGCCCATTCGTCGACGCGACACCGAGGATTTCATCCTGCGCTACATGGCACGAGAGAGCGCCACCGAGAAAGCCGTGTCGAGGCATCAGCTCAAAGACAACGTGCTGCATGTGTCCGGTCAAGGCGGCGTTGCATTCGGTTATGGTCAGCCGTCGTTGTCTGATGAAGGCGTGCGCCGTGCCAGTGCTGACATTCAGCGTTTGTTCGACAAGGGGCACACAGTGATGAAAACCGTGCTGTCTTTCAGTCCTGAGTATCTTCAGGAGATGGGTGTTGTTCCCAAAGGCTTCGTTGCACAGAACAAGGGTGATTACCGAGGTCATATCGATCAGATGCGCCTGCGTATGGCGATCATGCATGGTTTGGAGCGCATGGGACATCGTTTCGATGACCTGCGCTACGTGGGCGTTATCCAGGTTGATACGTTGCATGTTCACTGCCACCTTGCCATGGTCGATGCCGGGCTCGGTCGACGTGTGCGTACAGAGAAGGGCATGCAACAGAAGGGCAAGCTCACTAGCACCGATATATCGCTCTTGCGACGCGGTGTTGACTCGTGGCTTGATGAGAACCAGCACGTGGCTCATATGTCCAGTGCTGTAGGCTATGAGCGTCTGAATGTGGCTGCGTTCGTGAAGCGTTGGGCTCATGAGAAGGTGCTCGATGAGTCACTGCCCCAGTTGTTGTTGGCGTGCTTGCCTGCTGACAAGACACTGTGGCGTTACGGGTCTCATCGACCGGAGATGCGACGCGCGAACAGCGTTGCGACAGAGCTCGTCACCGAGCTGCTCGATCGCCCTGGTTCGCCTATGGGATCAGCCATGATCGCTGTGGAGACATATGCGAACCGTCGAGCTCATCGTGAAGGGTTGAGTGAGCAGGAGAAGCGAGCGCTGATCCATCGTGGCCATGAGACGATCATGGCGCGTAGCATTAACGGTTTGTATCAAGTGCTGCAATCTCTTCCACCCGAGGCTCTTTCTGTACGTACACCGATGCTCACTGTGATGAGCCAGGATGTGGAGACGCTCATGGCGACGCAATCTCAGCGCATGAAGACTCAGGCTCAGGGTGTGAGCGCTGATGATGATCTGGTTGGATTCTCACTGCGCCTTCGATCGTATGGAGCTCGTCTACGGGAACATGATACGCAGCGTGAGTATTGGCGTATGCGTGCTGCTGACTGGGAAGCCGGTCTTCAAGCAGGCGCAGTATCCCCACAGTCCGAGGTGATGCACGCGCTGTATCTGGAGGAAGAGGAATACCACGCTCGCCTCGTGAGCAAGTACAGGTCGTTGCTCGGGCCATTGGCTGTGGGCGTCGACGGCCAGCGCCAGGATGACAGCTCGTGGAAAGACGTGCTGGAGTCGGTGGATAAGCGACGCGAGGCAGTCGTGGGTCTCGAAGCTCTGCTGGCAGATCGCTCGATTCCGAAGATGAAGGATGCTGATGAAGCTGAGAAGCTTGGCGTTGCTGCTCACGGCGTGAGCGGTGGACGTTTGCTTGTGGCTGGTGGGAAAGCTGGACGGACCACTTTGAAGCAACGCTTGGAGCGTGCTCGTGCATCGCTGGCTTCTCGAACAGCAGATCTTGTGTCGATGCTGTCCGGGAAGGGACTTGTATTGCAGGCGATACAAGATGATACGCGTAGTGATGATCAAGGTAAGCAAAGCGATGCTGTCACCGTGGTTCCAGGAGAGCGATGGGCACTTTCTCAGACGAAGGGTATGGATCTTCATGACGTGCGCTCGGATACTGTTGTGGATATGGCGCTTGGTCGCCATGTTGCCGATCGGTTTGTGACATGGGCTCGCAGGCGTCAACGTTTGGTTGCTGATGCACAGAAGTATCTGCATGAATCTGGCCAGGGAGACATCGTTGAGATGGTTCTTCCGCTTGATGACGTGCGTCGCATGAATCGCGTTGCTGATGATCTGGAACGCCAGATGTCAGCGAAGAAGACCGGGGATCTCATTCTCACGAGTGCTCTCAGCGATGTAGTGCCGGTGGCAAAGCGTGTTCGCCGTAGTGCAACGGTGACGTTCGATGAAGGTCTTGCCGGAATCGTGCGTGAGAGTACGTGGGGCGAGACTGAGCGTTTGGTACCTCAGCTGGAACAGGTGTTGGAAGAGAGCGAGACTTCATCCATGGATTCCGTGGATTCCATGGAATTGGGATGAGATTCGCCTTGACATTCAGGATTTCTTTCATCTATGATAAGAGAGCGCTGCATGGAACGAGTCCATGTATGTGAGAGGGCTGATTAACCCTCGACCGACATCCTGCGGGATGAGATGAGAAAGGAGGGTGGTCATTATGGCTACTCTACGTGGTAAGGGTTCGATGAAGTCGGTGGAACTGGTCGTTGTGGAGTATCCCAACGCTCATTCCAAGGACGGCAAGCGCGTCTTCCTGGACGCGATGGTTCGACCTGTTGAGGACGCTGCCCCTCAGCGAGTTCCTCACCTGGTTTCGACCAAGAAGGAACTGGACGGTCGGACTGTGTTCGATCACCAGGCTGGCTACAGCGTTTCTCAGCGCGATGCTTTCATTGCGGCTGCGGGCGACAACGTCGTCCAGATGCCGGATCGCAACGGTCGACCTGGTCCGACTGTTTACGCCATTCAGGCGGATGTCATGTCCGCTTCTGGCAAGCAGACCGGCTTGGTCATCAACTCTAAGACGGTGAAGCCGTCCGAGTTGGAGCCGATCGATGAGACGATTCTCGATCAGATCTACGCTTCTTCCAAGGCTGCTGCGGAGGCCGATAAGGCTCGCAAGGCTGCTGAGAAGGAGGCGCAGAACGAGGCTGCCGCCGAGGCCCAGGTTTCCGAGCCTGAGGTCGAAGAGGTTGCCGAGATCGACGAGCCTGAGTTCTGATCGAACCTGATCTTTCACGGTGCCGCCCCTGCTGGAGAAATCCAGTGGGGGCGGTTTCCTGTTTCTGCTCTGTTTCTATAGAAGTCACTAATTATGCTAGAATGACTGGTACACCAGTCGAATCGATAGAAATGATTGAAAGATGGAGGAAAGATTTGTTTGATGATGATCGTTTGAACGATGCATACCCGCTGCTTCGAGACTTTGCGGCTAAGCTTGCGCCGCCTGCTCGTGACATCGTGGGCCGAGAGAACGAGAAGATCTCTCTGATGAGCTCTCTGGCTCGCCCGGAGATGTGTAACGTGATCTTGTTGGCTCCACCCGGTACCGGTAAGGCTCATCCGAATGATGAGTTGATCCCTGTTGCCGATGAGCGTGGATACGTGCGTGTGGGTCTGCTCAAGGTGGGCGATCGTGTCTTTGATGAGCACGGTGAGCCTGTGACCGTGACGGGTGTGTTCCCTCAGGGGATCAAGCGTGAGTATGTCGTGGTGACGAACCATGGCGACCGTGTGCGTTGCAACGATGAGCACCTGTGGACGGTGCGCTCTGTCAATGAGACAGATGGTGATGCAGAAGGTGCGCAGCAAACGATGTCGCTGCGCGAAATCATGAACGCGGGACTTGTTAGCCCTAATGGCGCACCCATCTGGCAGCTTCCTACCTCTGGAGCGCTTGTGCGACAGAGCCGTCTTCTTCCAGTCGATCCATATGTCTGTGGTGCTTTGCTCGGCTGGGGCGTTCGCATCGACGAGCGTGGGTACGTGACCGTTCCCGATGAGATGCCCGATGAAGTCTTTGCGGCTATCGAGGACCGCATGGGGTGGGAGCGCGTGCATGATGGTGGTGAGCGTTCGACGTTTATCAACCGTGCGACAGGTAAGCGTCTGACACCTAATGAGGTGATGACTCATCCGGTGATGACGAGTGCCATTGTTAAGCCGGAGAATCAGCGTCATATTCCGTACACGTACGTCACCAGTTCGGTGAAGGATCGAGAGGCTGTGCTACGAGCGTTGCGAGACAGTGAGTCGTACCGCCTGTCTCAAGGGGCTGCATGGGTCGTTGATGCTGATATGCATGAGCTGGAGCGTTCTCTTGTTGTCACCGGCGATATGATCGCTGGGGTCATCGAGACCGATCGTGAGGTCGAGATGACGTGCATCATGGTCGACTCTGAGACACACCTGTACCAGGTGGGTCGAGCTCATGTTGTCACGCACAACACGGTACTGGTGCAGTCGTGTATGCAGGATGATCCAGAGCGCATTTATCTGGAAGTCGACATGGCGAAGATGATCGCTAACCTGTCGAATCCTGAAGAGATGGCTGCGCGTCTCAAGGCTCTGTTCGACGAGGCTGAGAGCTTCTCGCAGGCCGAGGGTCGAGAGATCGTGCTGTTCATTGACGAGTTCCATCAGGTGGTGCAGCTTTCTGCTGCTGCTGTGGAAGCACTGAAGCCGTTGCTTGCTGCCTCGGGATCTCGTGGCATCAAGGTTATCGCTGCGACCACGTATGACGAGTTCAATGCTCACATCGCATCGAATCTGCCGCTTGTTGAGCGACTGGCGCGTATCAACATTCCTCAGACGAATCGTGAGGTGACGGTCGCGATTCTGAAGGGTATGGCAAAGAAGTACGGTGTCGATGAGGGGATCTTCAACGACTCTCTGTACGAGCAGATCTTTGACTACACGAACAGGTACGTTCCTGCCTCTGTGCAGCCTCGTAAGTCGATCCGTGTGCTCGATGCTATGGTGGGACGCCATCGTTACCTGGGTGAGCGAATGGACAAGAAGCTCCTTGCTGAGGTTCTCAAGATCGAATTCGGTGTTGAGGTGGAAATTAACGTTGATGCTACTATGATTAAGAATGAGCTGGATAAGCGAGTGTTCAGTCAGGACTTTGCTACAACGTCAATTGCACGCCGTCTCCAGCTATGTGTTGCGGGTCTGAATGATCCTAGTAAACCTATGGCATCGCTGTTGTTCACCGGGGCCACAGGTACGGGCAAGCTGTGCACAGATTCGACTCGTGTACCAGTTTTTTCTGAGGACGGTTCGATGGCGTGGAAACGACATGGTGATCTAGTTCCTGGCGATCGTGTGTTCCAGCGTGATGGTTCGCCTCAGGAGGTTCTCGCCGTTTTCCCACAAGGAGAGCAAGACATCTATCGTGTTCACATGCGGGATGGTCGTCACCTTGATGTTGGTGGGCCTCATCTGTGGGGTGTATACACCACTAAGATGCGTTCGAATAAGCACAAGGGTAAGGATGTTCAGCCACGTGTTATGACGACATTGGAGATGCTGGAGGCTGGTGTTGTGCGCACTTATTCGGGTGATACGCGGGAACGTGTGAAGTTCTTCATTCCTATGAACGAAGCAGTGCAGTGGCCGGAAGCTAATTTGCCGGTAGATTCATACGTAGTTGGAGCGTTTATTGGAAATGGGGGTTTGACTCAGAATCCGTTGACGCTATCTTCGGATGATGTGGCTGTTGTACGCCGTGTCGGGGAGACCCTTGGTTATGAGCCTAAGAAAGCGAGTGCTCATAATTACAGTTGGCTTTTCAAGACGGGTGAGAAATTCGGTAATAGTGACAAGCTGGTCCAGACGGCAGATCTATTCACAGAACTTCCTGAATTGGTAGGGGTGTATTCTGCGGAGCGTCGTATTCCGCGTCAGTACATGACGGCCTCTATTGAGCAACGTTGGGAGTTGGTGCGAGGACTCTTTGACACCGATGGGTCTATCGATGCGTCTAGTGGTCGATACAACGTCAGATATTCGACATTCTCTCAGGGTCTTGCTGAGGATGTGCGTGAGCTGTTGTTCTCGCTTGGTGTATCCAACACTATGAAGGCGTATACCCGCACTAAGGACGATGGTCGTGTGTTGGTGGAGTATGTCATCAATGTCAAGTCCAGCAATGACGATAAGGCTCGTTTCTTTTGGTTGGAGCGTAAGCGTGTGATTGCTGAAGAGGCACAGATGGCAACGGCGGGACGTGAACGCGTGAAGCGGTTTGACATGGTGGGTATCACTAAGATTGAGAAACTGCCTTACCAAGAGGCGGCTTCTTGTATCTACGTTGATCACCCCGAGCACCTGTATCAAGCAGGTGATTTCATCGTGACGCACAACACGGAGGTCACCAAGCAACTCGCGAAGATCCTTTTCGGTGATGATCAGCGACATCTTATTCGTTTCGATATGACCGAATGGGGTCGTGACGACAGTGTGGATCTGTTCCGCGAAGAGTTGTCGCGTCAGGTGTGGGCGACCAGTCACTGCGTGCTGCTCTTTGACGAGATCGAGAAGGCATCCCCGCTTGTTGTGCGTCTGCTGCTTCAGGTGCTCGATGATGGTCGACTCTCTGACAAAGATGGTCGACAGGTGTCGTTCCTAAACACTTACATCGTGCTGACGACGAACGCTGGTTCGGAGATCTACCGCACCATTGGCGAGTACAACGCTGATGATCACGGTAGTGAGGCCAGCATGCGTGAGTACGAGAAGGTCATCGAAGAGTCCATCAAGAGCACGGATGGTGGCAAGTTCCCGCCTGAGCTCCTGGGACGTATCGATGCGATCGTGCCGTTCCAGCCGTTGTCACGTCCTACGTTGCGCAAGATCATGATGAAGAAGCTGAGTGGTCTTAAGGCTGATGTGAAGCGCAAGCACGGCATCGATCTGACGATCGATAAGCGTGTTGTCGACTTCTTGGTGGAAGACGAATCGCGTAGTGATTCTGATGCAGGTGGTGCGCGTGACATGGTGCGTCGTATGCAGCGATACCTTTCGACGGAAGTCGCAGCGTTCATCAATGAACACCCTGAGGAACGTGTGATCGCAGCCAAGATTGACGGCACGTTGCGTAGCGAAGATGTGACGATCCTGAAGTCTGATGCGCGTGTGGTGGTCTTGCCATACGACAAGCCACGGGCTTAGTCATATCGAATCTGCTCGTATGCGAGCACATTTGGCACAAAGTGTGATACCCTCGTATACGAGTGCAAACACAAGTGTGCTTGCCGGTACCTGCAAACATTCCCAATGATGCAGGTACCGGCTCACATACAACCGAATCGATCGAAAGGATTTGTCTATGCTGTTTGGTAAGAAGAAGGACGACACCAAGGTCGTCGACGAGCAGGTTGCTGTTACCCCTGCTCTTGACAAGAAGGCTCAGAAGGCTGAGGCCAAGAAGGCCAAGGACTCTCTTGCGCTCGTCATCGATGAGACGGAGCCCGGTGCGGCTCTCGATCTCATCCGTAACAACGAGCGTTGGGCACTCCCCAATGGGGCTGGTGTCATTCTGTCTCTCCCCGTTGATGCCCCCATTGAAGAAGGCGGCATCGGTGGCCTGGGCAAGGTCTCGTCCAAGGGGGACGAGAACAAGGGTTCGATTCTCCAGCGAATCGCTGACGATAAGATCCAAGTCCTGATGACCCAGGATATGCTTCGTCACAACATCTTGGGCATTATCCCCACGGAGCAGTCGCTCAGCCCCGAAGGCATGGGTGAGTACACCCTCTTCGACAAGGCTATTTTCATGCTCACGTCTGTTGACACGCGCGATGGGGCTCTCGTTGTGAACCCCGTTCACTATGATGAACTGGCCGGTGTTCTCGACGTGCCTGACGGTGACGTTGATACGATCACTTTGGCTCAGGCACAGGCTATCTCTTCTGGTGCTGTGGCTCTGTCGTCTCTGATCCCCTCGCTGTGGCGTCGTCTGGGAGGCGAGGTTGACCTGGCTGACGCAGAGGCTGAGGATCTTGCCGAGGATGCGCCCGCTCCTGTTTCGGCAGATGATGCAGATGAGTCGATCGAGAATGTCGACAATCTGCCGAATTTCGATCCTGACGAGATTCCCGATGATTTCGATGAGCCTCTGGAGGACGATCTTCCGTTCGATGACGGTGCGTATGATGGCGATGATGAGTCCGACATCGAAAACCCCTTCGAGGATCTTAATGTCGAGTCTGATACTGAGGCTGAGGATGCCTCGGAGGTCGCAGAGAATCCTGTTCCCGCATCTCCCGCCCCTGTCGTTGACAATCGTGTCTTCGATCGTGATGCGGTGCGCAATACGATGGCCCGTCGGTTCCTCGATGAGGATCTGGGCTTCACTGTCGATATGACGCCCTTTGAGGCCCTGTTTGGTCATGAAGAGGACGAAGCAAGCCGTTTCTCGCTGGATCATCTCAGCGATGAGAACTGGCTCGATGGTCAGATCAAGTTGCTGTCTCAGCAGGCGAATGATGCACTGGCCCAGCAGCGTCGTCGTGACATCAACGAGTTGCGCGATCTCTTCTTCTCGCTTGTCTCGAATACCGGCGACGATATCGCCGCTCAGATGAGCACCGGACCCGGTGCTGACAACGTGTGGGCTCAGACGCTGGCTGAGGCTGATGCGAACGCTGAGAAGTCTCGTGAGAGCCTTGTGGACATCGTGGGTGCACAGCGTGCTGCCATCATTTCCAAGTACGAGAAGGAGCGAGAGATTGATGCCCAGGCCAAGGCTGCGGAGGCGAAGTCTCTCTACGACGTGCGACACAAGTCTGGTCTCGATCGAGAGCTGTCGGAGATTGAACCGAATCTTCGTGCGACCATCGACGAGGATCACACTCTTCGTCGTCGCCAGATTCTCGATGCGCGCAAGCAGTCTGCGCAGGCTTCTTTCGACGCGGCTCTTACTCGCGTGATGGATCACCTGATTCAGAAGCGCTCTGAGCAGGTTGCCCATGAAGCGGAGCTCATGGAGCAGTTCCGTGACGATATGGGTCAGTTCTTGGATGAGAATCGCAAGGAAGACATTGCTCGTGCCGAGGCTCTGCGAGAGCAGTTGTCTCGTGAGAATATCGTCGAGCAGAAGACTGCTGAATTTGCTGCTCGTGAGAAGGAGCTGTATGAGCAGATCGCGCGTGAGCGCGAAGAGGCCGAGAAGCGTGCTCTGGCTGCTCAGGAGGAAACCAATAAGATTCTGGCGCGTATGCGTGAAGAGTGGGCTGTTCAGTTGGCTCAGGCCAAGGCTGAGGTTGAGCGCGCTAATGAGCGCACGAAAGAGGAAGCTGCTCGTGTGAATGTGGTGCGTGAGGAAATCTCGCGTCAGTATGAGAGCCAGATTGCTTTCCTGGAGAACGATCAGAAGACGCTGATGGCGCAGATGGACCGTGAGAGCCTTGTCGCCAAGCGCGCCAATCGTCTCTACATCGCCTTGGCGGTGTTGGTCGCTCTCGCGTTCCTCGCACTGGGTGTCATCGCTGGCATTCTGATTCACACTGCGTTCGGTGATGCACATACCGCAGCTGCGGCGATCGCTGATGTTTCTGCGCAGGCGGTGACTAACAGCGCAACGTCGATCGGTGTGTAACATCGATTGCGAGATTGCATAGAACAAGAGGTGCGGTGAGGGTTATCCTTGCCGCACCTCTTTTCTGTTTTTCTGCGCTTCTGCTTCTGATATGATTAGGTTGGTGAATCAACCGAATCGAAAAGACGTAAGAGACAGAAGAGAAAGGTAGGAAGGTGGTGCATATGTCTTTTGGACGAAAGAAATCCGGTGGAGCAGTGCCCCGTGAACACGGTAGCCAAGCGTGGAACCAGTTGGGTAAGCAGGATGAGCTTGACTCACTGGCTTACCAAGATGTTCATGGTGACCAGCAGCTAGAACGTAGCGACATTGAGGCAAAGATCTCTCCGGTGTCGCGCGAAGTCGCATCGGCTGTTGCCGGTGTGCTTGTCTTTATCCTTGTGTGGATGCTGTTCTCGTTCGGCACGATGGGTGTGGCCATGGGCCGTGACGCCTTGTGGCGCTCGTCTGTTCCGAGCTACGCAGTACAGAACAAGGCTCTCACCAAAGAACTGGGCAAGCCTGTGTGGAGCGAAGGGTGTTTCTCCCCAGCTCTGGAAACAGGTGAGATCGATACGTCCGATGAGACGTGCTACGAGGATGCTGAGGATGTTCCTGAGCCACAGTGGCACGTGGATGCCGTCGCAGCAGAAAAGGCCGATCATGATGCTGAGTTGGCTCAGCGTCCGAACAGTGCGATCGGTTGGATGCTGTCGTTCGATTGGCTGAAGTTCGTTGTATCGTCGATCGCTGGTTTTGTCGTATGGGGCTTGCTGCGTATGCGTTTGCTGCGCAACCTCAAGGCTCAGAACCTCATGCGCGATACCACTGACATCAATCAGTACAAGAACGACCAGCACGTGGCACTCCCTGAAGAAGTGCGTGAGCGTTTCGATGTGGTGCCCGATGTTGGTGCGCACACAGGTGTGAGTGCAACGACGCTGATTTCCCACTCGATGGTCTCGAATAAGGGCATCGAGAAGGTTGCGTTTGCACAGCGAGCAACCGAGGACATTCTCGACGAGGATGGCGATGTGGCCCTGTTTGAGGGTGAAGCTCTCACGGACGACAGTGGCGATGTTGTGACCAAGATGGTTCCGATGTTTGATGAAGAGTTCGGCACAGCCCTGTGGAACGCATCAGGACTGCCGGATAACAAGCAACTGCGTCGCCGTCTCGATCCTCGTAACGTGCCGTACAATCCAGGCAATGCCAACCGAGATAAGCTCAAGGGTTTCAATACCCTGGCTGATCTGGTGAACGGTGAGTGGGAACTTCCAACGTATGAGCCACAGCGTCCCGCTGGCGTCTACTACGTGGATACGGCTCCTGCGAACACTATGATCCTGGCTATGACTCGTGCTGGTAAGGGTCAGACGTATATCGAGCCGATGCTCGATATTTGGATGCGCCAGAAGCGCCCGGATAACATGGTGATCAACGACCCCAAGGGCGAGCTTTTGGTGAAGAACTATGTTCGTGCCACCATGCGCGGTTTCCAGGTTGTGCAGTTCAACCTCATCAACGCGATGAAGACGGACATCTACAACCCTCTCGGAATGGCGGCTGAGGCTGCTCGCGAAGGTGACCAAACCAAGTGTGCGCTCTACGTTGAGAACATTGCAGATGTCTTCTTCCCTGTGGACGGCGCAGAAGACCCCGTGTGGCCGAACGCTGCAAACAATGCGTTTAAGCGTGCAGCATACGGTCTCATCGATTACTACTTGGAAGAAGAGCACCAGCTGCGTCAGTACGCGATGCGTCACGGTATGGATCAGAAGGTTCTGGAGCAGAAGCTTGATGCCATGTGGGGTAAGGTCACGCTCTACAACTGCTACCAGCTGTTCGTGCAGCTCACGAGTAAGAAGCGTAAGTCTCCGATGACTCAGGTGAATGAGCGCATCAAGAGTGGTTACTACGATCAGCAGTCGTCTGATCCTGATGAAGTCGACGCTCTGATCGAGCACGATAAGATGCAGGCTGAGCGTATTGAGTTCCTGTGGGAAGGCAAGCCGGAATCTGACCTGCTTACCCTGTTCTTCAACGCTACTGAGGCATTGCCTCAGTCGACGATGCGTACGCTGATCGCTAACGCGAACAACGCGCTGCGTGCAATGGCAGGGGCTGAGAAGATGCTCGCGTCTGTGTACGGTATTGCCATTACGGCAATGTCGTTCTTCACCGATCCGACGATCTCGACGTTGACCTCTGGTACTCCGTCACAGAACACGGATCTTGGTGGCCTGTCGTTCCCTCGTCGCTTCGGTGTGCGTTTCGCCCAGAACTTCACCAAGCGTGATGGTCTCATCGGTGCTCAGGCGAAGTGGGATGCGTTTGATGATCCCGAGTTGAAGCACAACCTGGGTAAGGATTTCGAGCACGAAGATACCGTGGTTCGTGAAGGATGGGCTCGGTACTACTTCGACGGGAAGTTCCCGAACGATGTCGCGTACCTGCGACTGCGTTTGTTCAACCCTCAGACGGGTGTGTTGCTCAAAACGTTCTACTTCCAGTTCACGAAGGGCTACCAGCTCTCGCTGAACGGTCGTAAGTTCGTCAAGGATCCGATTACGGGTCAGAAGATCGTCCGTAACGGCGTTCTCGTGGAGATGGTGAAGGGTGAGAACGGTGTTCTCGTTCCTGGTCATCTGCGTTATCCGGCAACGCGTCTGTTGGATAAGGCGGGGAGCCTCAAGACTGTACGAGAGAATGTTCCTGCGATCATCTTGTCGTCTGTTCGTTACTCGGAGCAGCCAAAGGCTGTGTTCCTCGTGACGCCACCTCACTTGATGAAGTACGCAAAGCTCGTACTGATTCTGGTGAAGCAGCTCGTGGATTTGAACTTCGACAAGTCGTATATGACGAAGAGCAATCAGAAGCCGCTCTACAAGACGCGCTTCATGCTGGACGAGCTCGGTAACCTCCAGTCAGAGGGTCACGGTATCTCGGGCTTTGAGACGATGCTTTCCATCGGTCTGGGTCAGGAGCAGCAATTCACGCTGATTCTTCAGACGTTGCAGCAGGCCAGAGACGTGTATGGCGACAGTGTAGACAAGATCATCCAGGGTAACGTTGCTAATATCGTGTTCTTGAAGTCGACGGATGACACGATGATCGAGACCTTGGCCAAGATGTCCGGTACGCGCCACCGCGTCGTGCGAGATTCGAAGACGGTGACTCAGGACACTGAGCGTCTCATCGAAGGCTTGAACGTTGAAGGCAAGGTGTCGTACACGATCAGTGCGAAGGAAGAAAGTGTCATCGGGTACAACGATCTGGCGTTCTTGCCGGAGCGTAACTCGATCATCTTCTCGGCAGGTATCTCGCCAATCTGGAACCGCAACGCTGAGATTCTTCCGATGTCATGGCGCTTGTTCAGCAACACCATCAAACACCCAGGTCACGAATATTCGCTACAGACCATTCCGACGCTCTCGTCGGCACTAGAGTTTGACGTGCGTATCAACCAGCCGAACTTTATGAAGATGCTGGATAAGCGTATCGAGCAGGCTGCGAATGCAGCTGAAGCGATGGAGTTGTACCAGGAGGCATACGATTTGGATGATTACGGCATTTCGATCTTGGATCCCGACGTGTACTCGGCTGAGGTCATGGATCTCATTGCCTCGATCGAAGAAGAGCGTAAGGGTCACGACATGGAGAACGAAGAGTATGACATGGACAGTGACGAGGCTCTGCGTGCTCAGTTGGGATCGGGCTACGACATGTTCAACGAGGATGACGAGATTAACGAAGATGTCCGAGAGGATCTTGCTGCTCGTCAGGAGATGTTGGCCGATCGAGCGAAGATGCGCTACGCGGAAGGTCAGATTAGCCGTGAGCATCTGATGAGCGAGAGCGGGCATGTGTTGCACCACCTCGATGGTGACATCGTTGCTGCGTATCGTGAAGCGAAGCACGCAATGGTGGATGATGCCAG
>ERZ772953.86-NODE-86-length-23209-cov-4.981040_pt1 | contig 23209 bp, 13 predicted proteins | sample MGYA00580685_ERZ772953 | MGnify/ENA primary metagenome ERZ772953 (study PRJEB29015, sample SAMEA2738080) | human oral metagenome | biome: human oral; feature: human-associated habitat; material: saliva | place: China | collected 2209 ...
CCGATGTCACGACGGAGGACACCACCCCTCCACCCTCTATGCAAGACACTTAGCCCCCGGTTCAGTAAGGGCAGGGCTTGGGTGCGCGATACCGGTATAACGAACTGGAAGGGGAGGGGACTGTCGCCTTCTCGGCCTTTCGCTGGCTCCGCCTGGTCTGCATTTGTAGGGCGTGCATCTTACACACTTCCTCCGCGCCGTCGCAGGGGACCCGCCCTCGCTTCGCTTCGGGCACCCTGAGGGCGCATCCGGAAGGTGTAAGTCTGCCCGCCAATCCTTTCAATAGCTCATTGACGTAACCAAATGCTTTGCGCGCCGCACCTACCTCCGATACCCTAATGGAGGAAATCTACACTCACAGATACACCGCCATATCGTAAAGGAACACCAATGAAGGTCTCCCGTTATCGTTACTATTATTCTCGAGGTCAATCCCTGGGCACAGGATTCGGATGCCTCCTCGTTACCCTACTCGTCTTATTCGCCCTAGCGGCAATTATTTTTCTGTTCCCGCTTATTCTCTTCGTGGGATTTATCTGGGGCGTAATACGATTTATTCGCCTCATGCGCAAGGAAATATATTTTGGCTCAGAAGAATTTCAGAAGATTCGTAGCCAAATTGCTTCGCATATTGCAGAACACAATGAAGTAGCAGGCTACGTTAATGAGATTTACTCTAGAGGCCTGTTTGACTTGGGGTCCTCGACCACAGGCAGGTATGCCCACTTAGCCTCCGTGCAGAAAATTGAGCATCAGAACTATAAAGGTGCTCAACACGAGCCGACCTACTACCCCAATGTGCATAATGCCTCGCTGCAAGTCGTGAGTAATGCCGAACGAGACCCGATTCATTACTTGATGAAGTATTTTCACATTTATCCTGACGCGGAAACTCTAAAAGAGGTTCAGCAAATATCTATGGATATAGCGCGTCTGGAAGCTGCTATTGAAAACCTTCACCGACGTGAGAATCACATTCTGACTCGAATCAATCCGCCCAAGTTCATCGTCAAGCACTATATGCGTGAATTTTGGGATCGGGTTAAGGTTTATCAATCACCAATAGTCGTCCCGTACCCCACCTATAAATTTGAGTATGTCTCTGCGGCAGGAAACAAAGAACGAACTGTCACGATCACTCTCAATATACCGACGCTTGAAGCTCTTTCTGAGACAATCGCGAGAGAAATTCAACGTAGAGAGTCAGCAGCAGGTCAGCGTGCGCTGATGACCGCAAAATTGCGCGAATGGGTGAAAGCACGTGACCATTACACCTGCAAGAATCCGGGCTGTGGCTTGTCGATCATGCAAGAACCAAATCTGCTTCTAGAAGTTGACCACATTATCCCAATATCCAGAGGCGGTCTCAGCGAACCTGATAACCTACAGACCCTCTGCTGGCGTTGCAACCGATCCAAAGGCTCAAAAATGATTACCCAATAAATACGCAAACCCTGCTGGAAAATCCGCATTAGGTTTTTCCTAATAACTCCTAATGAGCCCTACCCGTGCATATCTCGGGTGGGGCTCATTGCTCTATCTGCTTCGGAATCTGATATGCGATACAAGACCCGCAGGAAGGAAGCGGCGCGAGGCGTCCAGAGGCTCCCATACAGTGCGCTAACCAGGGATTTATGTTAAAGCTGAGGTTCAAGGTATGCTTTTCCTCAGCGTCCGGGCGCAGACCTACAGGCTCCCGCATCCGCGACACACACATCACCCCAACCGAATAAAGGGCATACCATGTCTACTTCCCTGACCCGCCGCAAGCTCGTCGCCGGTGCAGCCTGGGCGGCACCCGTCGTCGCAGCCTCCGCAACCATCCCCTCCTACGCAGCATCCGTCGCCGCAGACTGCACCTTTGCCGCACACCCGGCGTACAACATCTCCGGCACCGAAGAAGGCACCAAGACCGTGCAGAGCTTCGCCGTGCCCAACAACGTCCGCAAGCTCCGCTTCGAGCTGGTTGGCGGCGCAGGCGGCACCAACAACCGCATGACCCCCGCCGGTTCCGGCGCGAAGGTCAGCGGCATCATCCCCGTCACCCCCGGCTCCACCGTGCAGATCATCGCCGCAGCAGGCGGTATTGGTGACGGCTCCCTCACCCCCACCGCCGGTGGTGAAGGCTACGGTAACGGCGGCTCCGTACCCGCCTACACCATCCCCGGCAACATCACCGCGCAGGTCGACGTCAAGTACGCGGACCCGGCTAACTCCAAGACCCAGGTGTACGCTGCATCCGGCGGTGGCTCCTCCGCACTGCTTATCGACGGCACCGTGGTGGCGGTTGCAGGTGGCGGTGGCGGCGCGGGCATGACCAGCTCCGGCGTGTCCTACGCAGACCCCTGGTACTCCAACCTCAACGGCCAGATCGACGCCGGTGTGGCGGCCCTCGGCTCGGATGCATCCCCGCAGTTCGACGCGGCGGGTAGCGCCTCCGCAGCGGCAGGCTCCAACGGCACCCCCGGCTCCGAAATCTACAAGGCTGAACGCACCAAGGTCCTGGCCTACAACTCCGGCTTCGGCGGCGCAGCGGGCGTAGGCGGTGCAGGCGGCGCGGCAGGCACCCTGCCGGTCAGCGGCCCCATCATCGGCTTTGAAAGCACCAACAACCAGGTGCTGTTCAGCCAGTTTGTTGCCGGTAACGCGGGCACGAGCGGCTTCGCGGGCAACGGCGGCGACGGTGCGGGTGCGTACTCCTACCAGCTGGATGAGAACCCTGCCAGCGTGCATGAGAAGGGCACCTACGAGGACCGCAGCTGGGACCTGGACATCTACAATGACGAGGGCGCATACGCACAGAACTTCAACGGTTACCAGTCCGTGGTGTCCGGCGGTGGCGGCGCAGGCTACGGAGGCGGCGGTTCCGGTGCGGCACAGTCCGTCTCCTCGATTGTGCTGACCCAGAAGTGGCTGAACAGCCCGACCGGCGTACGTCAGGGCGTTGGCTACACGATGCAGGGCGGTGCAGGTGGCGCGGGCGGCTCGTACCTCGCCCCGTCGGTGAGCGACGGCGCCATCGCCTCGGCCGAGAACGCGCCGCAGTGGATGCGCGAGCGCGGTAACGGTTCGGTGACGGTGACCTTCTGCGAGGCGGCACCCTAACAACCCCGACCTAGAGGTGTTTGAGGGGCGGTGCGCCGCATATTTCCTCAAGCGGCTTGGGCTGCTTGAGGGGCGGTGATCCTCCTCGTTCCTACAGGGGCACCCGCCCTCGCTTCGCTTCGGGCACCCTGATGTCACTACGGAGGACACCGGCCCCTCTGCGCGCTCTTGCCAATTCACGGGTGGAGGCGGCTATGCCTTCCGGAAGCGACATCAGGGTGCCGCCCCGGGCGCTCTCCGCAGCGAAGCGAGGAAGAGCGGAGCGTCCGGGGCGGCGGGTGCCCCTGCAGGAGCGGAGGAAGTGCATAGCTTGCCGACCCACAGGGCACTGAAACCCATAGATACGAAAGAGTCCCCCACACGAGGTGATCGTGCGGGGGACTCTTTGTATTACCTAGCGCTTGATGGCGTCCAGCGCCTCACGCTGAGCCTTCGCAATGCGCTTCTCAGACACCGTGTAGGCGGTACCAAGCTCCTGGGCGAAGAAGCTGACGCGCAGCTCCTCAATCATCCAGTTCACGCGGCGGAGCGCATCCGGCACGATGGTGCCTGCCGGTAGCGACTTGACCGCGTTATCGTAGGAGTCTTCCAGGTCCTGCACGGTGAGCATGAGCTGGTTGTCGCGGTGCAGGTTCGGGCCGAGCTTCGTCAGGCGCACCTGGGCGGCCTTGAGGTAGCGCGGGATGTGAACCAGCTGGTCGTAGCCGGTTTTCGCCACGAATCCGGGGTAGACGAGGTTCTCCATCTGTGCCTTCACGTCGGAGACGGCGTGCATGGTCGTCAGCGAGGTTGCCTTCTTGATGGCCTTCTTCAGCGCGGTGGCTTCGGAGAGGATTTCGGCGACGAGCTTGGTGACGTCGAAGACCGTCTCGATGAGTTCGGCACGTACGTGCTCGTAGAGTTCGCTGTATTCGGCGTACGTGAAGATGGGGGTGTGCGGCACGAGGTGGTCGAGCGCCGCGACGGTGCAGTCGCGGATGAGCTCGTCGATGGAGCCGTGCGGGTTCTGCGTGAAGACGATTTTCTCCTTGTGGGAGAGGTGTTCGCTCACGTAGCGTACGGGCGAGGGCACCTGCAGTTGGAGCAGGCGGATGATGCCGCGGCGCTGGGCGTGGAGCTGTTCGGCTTCGGTGGGGAAGATGCGCAGGCCTACGCTGGTTTCTTCGTCTACGAGGGCGGGGTAGCCGTTGACCGCTTGGGTGGCGATGATGCGCTGTACCTTGCGGGGGATTTCTCCGTTGGGGAAGAGGTCGGCGGGGAATTCGGTGAGGCCGCTGATTTCGCGTACCTGCGAGCCGTGTGCGTCGGTCGGCTGTGCCGTCTGTGCGGTGCCGCCCTGTGCGTTTTTCGCGCCATTCTTGGTAGAAGCCGCGGAGCTACCCGAGTTGCCCGAGCCGCCCTGGGCGAGCGCCACCATTTTTGCCATGGTGTCGTCGGATGCACCGAGCGAGTCGGCGAGGGCGCTACGGATTTCCTTGTGGAGCTGCTGCTGCAGGGCGCGCAGGTCCTTGCCTTCACCCAGGATTTTGTTGCGTGCGTTGCGCACCTGGAATCCCATTTTCAGGTGTTCGGGCACGGCGTCCCAGTTGAATGCTTCGGGCTCGACAACGACGCCGCGCAGGCGGCGTAGTACGAGTGCGAGGGAGGGGATGAGTTCGTCGGTGGCGGGGGAGTAGTCCTCTTCCAGGGCGGCGCAGGCGGCGCGTGCCACGTCGGGTGCGGGCACGAAGTTGCGTCGAATCGCCTTGGGGAGCGATTTGATGAGTGCGGTGACGAGTTCGTGGCGCAGGCCGGGGATTTGCCAGCGGAACGGTTCGGGGCTCAGCTGGTTGAGGAACAGGATGGGTACCTGGACTGCTACGCCGTCGCGCTTGGCGGCGTCGGTGCGGGCGCCTCCGATGCCGGCGGTGGGGGCGTATTCGTAGCGCAGGTCGAGGGTCAGTTCGCCGCTGTCGGTGCGCTGCACCCACTGGCGGGGGAACTGGGAGTCGTCGTAGTCGGCGGCTTCCTCGTTGATGAGCTTTTCGGGGTTGAAGTCCAGGTAGTTGTCGTCTTCGAGACGTGCCTGCTTCCACCACTTGTCGAAGGCGCGAACGTCCGTGACGTGGGCGGGGATGCGTGCGTCGTAGAAGGCGAAGAGTACGGAGTCGTCTACGCGCAGGTCGCGGCGGCGTAGGCGTGCTTCGAGTTCTTCGACTTCGGCGAGGGCGCGCTGGTTGCGCAGGTAGAACTTGTGCTGGGTGTGCCATTGGCCTTCGACGAGGGCGGACTGGATGAACAGTTCGCGGGCTGTGGCGGCGTCTACGCGGGCGTACTGTACGGGGCGGTCGGCGTAGATGGTCAGGCCGAAGAGGGTGCCCTTGGCGTAGGCGACTGCCGCGCCGGAGCTGAGGGACCAGTGCGGTTCGGAGTATTGCACGCTGATGAGGTGCTTGCCGATTTCTTCGATCCACTGCGGGTCGATGGAGGCGTTGGTGCGCGCCCACAGGCGGGAGGTTTCGACGAGTTCGGCGGAGAGCACCCAGTCGGGGCTCTTTTTGAACAGGCCGGAGCCGGGGAAGATGGCGAATTTGGTGCCGCGTGCGCCGAGGTATTCGCGGGGGCCGCGGTTGCGTCCCTTGGAGTCTTTTTCGCGTTCTTCCTTGACGCCTACGTGCGAGAGCAGGCCGGAGAGCAGGCTCTTGTGGATGTCGATTTCGTGGGCGGAGGCGTTGATGTCCCTGCCGCCGCTGGCGTGGATGTTGGCGGTGCGTCCCATTTCGCGTAGCTGGGCGAAGAGGTCCTGCCATTCGCGGATGCGCAGGTAGTTGATGTATTCGCGGTGGCACATTTTGCGCAGCTGCGAGGAGGACAGCGCCGCCTGCTGCTCGTTGATGTAGTCCCAGAGCAGCAGGAAGGAGGAGAAATCGGAGGTGTCGTCGATGAAGCGGGCGTGCATGGCGTCTGCTTCGGCGCGTACGTCGGCGGGGCGTTCGCGCGGGTCCTGGATGGTCAGGGCGGCGGCGAGCACCATCATTTCCTTGGCGCAGTTGCGGCGGCCGCCTTCGATGATCATGCGGGCGAGGCGCGGGTCCACGGGGAATGCCGCCATGGCTCGGCCGATGGCGGTGAGGGTTGCGCTATTGCCGCGGCCCTTGCGGGGGCCGCGGGGGCGTTCGGTGAGCGCGCCGAGTTCGCGGAGCAGGTTCACGCCGTCGTTGATGGCGCGGGATGCGGGCGGCTGCACGAACGGGAATCGGGAGATGTCGCCGGGTTCGCGGACCACGCCGATTGCGATCATCTGCAGGATGACGGCTGCGAGGTTGGTGCGCAGAATTTCGGGGTCGGTGAACTCGGGGCGCGAGTTGAAGTCTTCTTCGGAGTAGAGGCGGATTGCGATGCCGTCGCTGACGCGGCCGCATCGGCCGGAACGCTGGTTGGCGCTTGCCTGCGAGATGCGTTCGATGGGCAGACGCTGAACCTTGGTGCGTGCCGAGTAGCGGGAGATGCGGGCGGTGCCGGTGTCGATGACGTACTTGATGCCGGGCACGGTCAGCGAGGTTTCGGCAACGTTCGTGGCGAGCACGATGCGCGGGCGGGTTCCGGGGGAGAACACGCGGTGCTGCTCGGCGAGCGAGAGGCGCGCGTACAGGGGCAGCACTTCGTAGTTCAGGCGCGGCGACTTGAGAACCATTGCCTCGATTGCGTCCTTGGCGTCGCGGATTTCACGTTCACCGGAGAAGAAGATGAGGATGTCGCCGGGGGCTTCCTTGGAGAGTTCCTTGATGGCGTCGAGGATGCCGTCGGTGGGGTCGTGGTCGTCTTCGATTTCGTCGTCGCTGAGGTAGTCTTCCTCGTCGAGCGGGCGGTAGCGGATTTCCACGGGGTAGGTTCGGCCGGACACCTCAATGATGGGTGGCGCGTCGTCGGGCAGGATTGCTTCGGCGATTTCGCGTTCTTCGGCACTGAGGTTTTCGTCGACGATGCCCTTGCCCGGCACGTAGCTGGGGGAGAAGTGGCGCGCGAAACGCTCTGGGTCGATGGTCGCGGAGGTGATGATGACCTTCAGATCCGGGCGCTGCGGCAGGATGCGCTTGAGGTAGCCGAGGATGAAGTCAATGTTCAGGCTGCGTTCGTGCGCCTCGTCAATGATGAGGGTGGAGTAGCGGCGCAGCAGCTTGTCGTTCTGAATTTCGGCGAGCAGAATGCCGTCGGTCATGAGCTTGATAGCGCTGTGCTCGCCAACTTCGGAGGTGAATCGCACCTGGTAGCCGACGGTTTCGCCGATTTTCTGTCCGAGTTCTTCGGCGATGCGTTCGGCGACGGAGCGTGCGGCGAGTCGGCGCGGCTGGGTGTGGCCGATGAGGCCCTTGGCGCCCAGGCCCAGGTCGAGGCACATTTTGGGGATCTGGGTGGTTTTACCGGAGCCGGTTTCACCCGCGATGATGACGACCTGGTTGTCGCGGATCGCGTTCATGATGTCTTCGCGGCGTTCGCTGACGGGCAGCTCTTCGGGGTAGGTGATGACCTCGGGGATGAGCGGCTCGTAGCGGCGCGGTGCCGGGTGGTTCTGCTGATTGCCGCCCTGCTGGTTGCCCTGCTTGCGGGCGCGGTTGTTGCCGCCTCCGCGTCGGTTGGAGCGGGAGGCGTTGGAGTTGCGTTCGGAGGCGCCACGGGAGGAGTTCTTGCGGTCTGCGCTATTCTTCTGGGCGCTGTTCTTCTGTGTACCCTTCTTCGGGGCGCCGTTTTTTACCGCGTTGTTCTCAACGGTTTTATCGGCGGTTTTTGCACCGGTCTTTTCGCCGGTTTTTTCGGAGGATCGTACCTTTGCCGCGTGGATTGCGGCTGCCATGCTCGCCATGGTGGGGGCGGTGCGGGGGGCCTTAGAAGTATCTGCGTGTTTCTTCGTGGATTTCTGCTCAGACATATCCTATCCAGTGTACTCGCCTTGCCTGCGGTGGGCTTGGGGTGTGCTTTGTTTGTCATATTTGGGTTTGTTCGCGGGAACCCTGTGTGGGTAGCGGCGGAATGATGGCCCTCAAAAGAGTAGTTAAGATACAATAAATGACATCAAATGCTATCTATATAGCTAATAAATATTCATCTGAATTATATGCACTACAGATGCGAATTAACTGTGCTTCTTAACTTTCTTTCGATAGTTTCGTTCAACTGCTACAGTGGTGAATAACACAGTAACGAAGGAGTGACTATGCCATCACCAAAGACGTACCCGGCAACACGTGCTGCAGTGTTGGATTGCTGCGAAGATGGGCAGCAGGAAGAAATTCACCACCGCTGCGAAGAACTCTTCCAAGCCCTCGTTCACGCGAGTCTGCGCACCCACTTCGACCGCCTCAGCGCCGAAGAAACCCTCTACCTGGTCACCGGCGACGGCGAGCGCGTACAGATTTCTCCCGAAATGTACGGACCCCTCACCTCCGTAGCGCGCGCATTCGCCGACCGCAAGGATGTCTGCGTGGTACGCCAGGACCGCCTGATGACCACGCAGGAGGCGGCGGACTACCTGGGCGTATCCCGCCCGACCGTTGTTCGCCTGCTGGAGCGCGGAGATATTCCGTTCGAGCGCATTAACACGCACCGTCGCGTTGCTTTTGATGACCTCGAACGTTACCGCCTTGAGCACGAATACGTGAACCGCCGCGTTCGCTAAACCCGCATCTGGTCAATCACCGTCTGAATCATTCACCGTCTGATCAATCACTCTGATCAGACAGTACGGTTCAGAAATTGCAGCATCTGCTGAACAATCTCGGGGCTAAAACAGCGCGAATCCCCGTGTTCGGCATCCGGAACCAGCACCAAATCGGTAGGCACCTGCCGCGTGCGCAGCGCCTGATACACCCGCACCGATTGCTGGTACGGCACACACGAATCACTAATACCGTGCACGAGCATGAGGGGCGTGGCACCGCCGCTTGCACCCTGTGCTAAGGCACTTTCGAACTTATTCACTCGTTTCAGGTTCACTCGCTTCTGGGGGCGTACCGCATCGATAGGATGCGCACGCTCCCAGTTCTTTTGGGCACGCTCGATACAGACACCCGGAACCGCCTGCTCACCCTTGGAAGCGTCGAGAGTAGATGCGTCTGCGGGCACCGGGTAGGTGCTTCCCAGCAGTCGCCATTCGGCGCCATCGTCCTCGGGATGATCGAGAGCGTAGCCAGCCAGAGGACGATCGGTGAAGATGGTCCTCAAATCGCTGACCCCGTAAAACGAAGCCGCCGCCGCCACCTGCGAACTATGGGACGGGTAGGCGCTCGCCGCCCTGCCTTCAAAGTATTCGTCGTGCTCGGGTGCGCTCGCAGAATTCCCAAACGCAGAGTCCCCAAGGACAGAGTTACCGGCGGCGGAATCTCCCGTATGCGCAACCAGCATGCTCAGGTGCCCGCCGGCGCTTCCGCCCGCTACCGCAATGCGTTGCGGGTCGATGCCGAACTCGTGGGCGTTGGCGCGGAAGAAACGCACCGCCTCCTTCACATCGTGCAGGGCACCCGGGAAGAGCGCCTGATGCGAATACCGGTAGTTGATGGACGCGACCGCCCAGCCTGCCTGCTGAAAAGCGGCGCGCATGAGCGCCTGGGTATTGGGCTGCTCCCCGTCAGGGGTGCGCAGGATGGTGTCGCGTAGGGCCTGGTTGGTGCCGAAGCGCCAGGCGCCACCGTGAACCCACACCAGCAGAGGCGCGGGGGAAGAAGGCTCGGTAGCTGAAGTTTCAGCAGTTGAAGCTCCAGCAGCCGCGGGGAAGAAGTCGTAGGCGAACGCCTCGCGAGTTACCGGCGACTGCGCACCGTAATCGGGTAGCGAGTGGGCGTCGTAAAAGCCCGCCTCGCGGTAAAAACCGGAGCGGTACTCGGTACTCTCAATGGTCGGCACGCCCTCAGCGTTCAGTGCGCCCTCAACCTTCGGCGCGTTCTCAGAGTTCAACATAAATCAGCGCCGAGTTAGGGAACCAGCACGATCTTGCCGCGGGTGCGACCCGTTGCCACCAGGGCGTGGGCCTGCGCAGCCTGCGAAAAATCAAGCACCTGATCTACGTGCACCTTCAACAGGCCCAAGGACATGAGGCGGGCAATCTCCTGCATCTGCGTACGCTCCGGGTGAACCGTCAGCCACTGCGCCTCGAAGCCGCGCTCACGCGCAACATCCAGCGGGTCGGGGCTGGTCAGGGTGACAATGCGGCCGCCGGGAACCAGCACCTCCAGCGAATCGAGGAAGGTCTGCTGACCGGTGGAATTGAGCACCACATCCATGGTCTGACCCAGTACGGCACGGAAATCTTCGGCGCGGTAATCAATGGGCTGGGCACCCAGCGAGCGCACAAACTCGTGGTTTGCCGCGGAGGCGGTCGCAAAAACCTGAGCGCCAGCCTGAGCCGCCAGCTGAACGGCGAGGTGACCGACCCCTCCGGCACCGGCGTGAATGAGCACGCGCTCGCCTTCCTTCAGCCGCGCCACTTCGAAGAGCGCCTGATACGCGGTCAGCGCCGCCAGGGGAGCGCCGCCCAATTGCGCGCAGGGAACATCGGCGGGCACCTTCACCAGCTGATGCGCCGGGGCGAGAACATACTCGGCGTACGCACCGGCGGGGGAGGGGAAAGAAACAAGACCGAATACGCCGTCGCCCACCTTAAAACCCGTGTAGTCGCCGGCGGTAGCAACCACGGTGCCGGCAACATCCCAGCCGGGCACGAAGGGCTTGTATGAGGGATCTGCCAGTTGAGCGGCGGGACCCAGACCCTTGCGAGTGGTCACATCAATCGGGTTCACACCGGCGGCAACCGTCTTGATGAGCACGTGACCGCGCACCGGCGAGGGGATGGGCACGTTTGCTTCGTGCAGAACGCTTTCATCGCCCCATTCGGTGAGCTGAATCTGGCGCATGGTGGTCATCGGGTTACCTCCGCTGTCGTGACTTGGGCCGTGCTGATGTGAACGGTGTGCGCGTTTCCCCATTCTCTCAAGGCGGTTAGCGTTGCCACAACAGGGAAGCGGGTAGTGTCCACCCTCTGAGGTTTCCTGCCTCTGGGGTCTCCTGCCTCTGAGGGTGAAGGGAAGGAACTGCCCGGCATGGGCGGTTAGATAAAAAGGAGCCGATACCCGAACATACGCCTCGGATATCGGCTCCCGTGTTCCCTCTCGAATAAGAACATCGTGCCCCTGAAAGGATTCGAACCTTCGACCCCCAGTACCGGAAACTGGTGCTCTAATCCGCTGAGCTACAGAGGCAACCCACCTATGGTATCAGATAAGCACTAGATAACGGGTCAGGCACCAGCCAAGGCTTGCTAGAATAGTTTGTTATGACTCCTGAAGAACTCTCCGAAGCCATTGCGCTTGCCCTTGAAGAAACCATTTCCTCCGGCCAGCTGACCCTCGTGGAGGGCGCTGAACTGCCCGCCGTCCGAGTGGAGCGCCCCAAGTCCCGCGAACACGGCGACTGGGCAACCAACGTCGCTCTGCAGCTCGCCAAGAAGGTGGGCAAGAACCCGCGTGAGGCAGCAGCTCTTCTGGCAGAGAAGATCGGTGCCATCCCCGGCGTGGCATCCGTTGATATCGCTGGCCCCGGCTTCCTGAACATCACCCTGGACGCCGCAGCTGCCGGTGAGCTTGCCGCCACCATCGTTGAGGCTGGCGAAGCATACGGCCGCAGCGACAAGTTCGCCGGTAAGACCATCAACCTTGAGTTCGTCTCCGCGAACCCCACCGGCCCCATCCACCTGGGCGGCACCCGCTGGGCTGCCGTCGGTGATGCGCTCGCCCGCGTCCTTGAGGCTGAGGGCGCTAACGTCGTGCGTGAATACTACTTCAACGACCACGGCACCCAGATTGACCGTTTCGTGCGCTCCCTGATTGCCGCTGCCCGCGGTGAGGAGACCCCCGAGGACGGCTACGCTGGCGCGTACATTGTTGACATTAAGGATCAGATTCTGGCTCAGCGCCCCGACGCGCTTGAGGCTGAGAACCCCGAAGAGATTTTCCGCGAAATCGGTACTCACCTGATGTTCGATCAGATCAAGGAGTCCCTGGCGGCATTCGGCACCCACTTCGACGTGTTCTTCCACGAGAACTCCGTGTTCGAAGGCGGCAAGGTGGACGCCCTGCTTGAGACCATGCGCGAGAACGGTCAGCTCTTCGAGGCCGACGGCGCCTGGTGGATGCGCACCACCGACTACGGCGACGACAAGGACCGCGTGGTCATCAAGTCTGACGGCAACCACGCCTACGTGGCGGGCGATATCGCCTACTACCAGGACAAGATGACCCGTGCAGTAAACCCCGCCGACGTGGCGATTTACATGCTCGGCGCTGACCACAGCGGCTACGTGGGCCGTCTGAAGGCTATCGCCCAGATTCTTGGCTACCGCGCCGACCAGATTGAGGTCATGATCGGTCAGCTGGTGAACCTGGTCAAGGACGGCAAGCCCGTCCGTATGTCCAAGCGTGCCGGCACCGTGGTCACCCTCGAGGATCTGGTTGAGGCTGTTGGCGTTGACGCGGCACGCTACGAGCTGACCCGCTACTCGGTGGACACCCCCATCGATATTGACCTGGGCCTGCTGACCTCCAAGAGCAACGAGAACCCGGTCTACTACGTGCAGTACGCTCACGCACGTACCGCCGCTGTGGCACGTAACGCTGCGGAGGCTGGCGTGAAGGTTGAGGACGGCGTGGACACCTCCCTGCTCGACTCGGCTGCTGATGGTGAGCTGCTGGCTGTACTCGGCCAGTTCCCGGCTGCTGTGCGTGATGCCGCGAAGTTCTACGAGCCGCACCGCGTGAACCGCTACCTGGAGCAGCTCGCTTCGGCGTACCACAGCTGGTACGGTGTCTCCCGCGTCGCCCCCAAGGCTGATGAAGAGGTCACCGACCTGCACCGTACCCGCCTGCTGCTGAACAATGCAGCACAGCAGGTGCTGGCTAACGGCCTGAACCTGCTGGGTGTGAGCGCACCCGAGCGCATGTAATACCCCTCGATTCAACCCCCGACTCGGTGCTACCGGGCGGGGGTTGAGCGTATGCCAGCAAAGATAGCTAAGAAAGAGACACGATGAGCGAAGCCCGCGCCCTCTACGCCCCCGAATGGCTCACTTACCCCGAGCATCCCGAGGCCCTGTCCCGCACCATCTGGACTGATTCCTTCACCCGCAATGAGCAGGGCGAGCTCTGCATTGATGGCGTGACCGTCAGCGATCTGGTGGCTGAGCACGACACTCCGCAGTACGTTTTCTCTGAGACGACCTTCCGTGCCCGCGCCCGCGCCTACCGCACCGCTTTTGAGCAGGCTTTTGCCGCGCACGGTGCGAAGGTGAGCGTCTACTACGCCGGTAAGTCGTTCCTGTCCACCGCGGTGGCGCGTTGGGCGACCGAGGAGGGGCTGTGCCTGGATACCGCCTCCGGTGGTGAGTTGGCGTTGGCTCTGCGCGCGCAGGTGCCCGGCGCGAACATCGCTCTGCACGGTAACAACAAGTCGGAGGCTGAGATTGCCCGCGCGATCCGCAACGGCCTGGGTCGCGTGGTGGCTGATTCGGTGGACGAGCTCAAGCTCATTGAGGACGTGTACGCCGAGCTTGCCGCCGAGCGTGTGGCTGAGGGCGAGGAGCCTTACGCCCCGGTTCCGGTGCTGATTCGCATCACCCCCGGCGTGCATGCCTCGACCCACGAGTCCATTGCGACCGCGCACGAGGATCAGAAGTTCGGCATGTCCCTGCAGCCCGGCACCGCCGCGCTCGCCGGTCTGGAAGAGGCAGAGATGGAGCACTGGGGCGTTGAGGCGACCGATTCTTACGCGGCGCTGGCTGCAGCGATTCTGAACGCGACCGATTCCCTGGATTTCCGCGGTATTCACTGCCATATCGGTTCGCAGATTTTTGAGGCGGAGGGCTTCGAGCAGGCGGCGACTACCGCCCTGGAGTTCATGAACCGTCTCAACCGTGACCTGGGCGTGACCCTGCCGGAGCTGGACCTGGGCGGCGGCTACGGTATTGGCTACACCGAGGCGGATCACCCCCGCTCCATTACCGAGGTGACCGAGTCGATTGCCGCTTCCGTTGCGGCGACCTGCGAGCGCCTGGTCATGGAGATTCCGCACATGTCTTTCGAGCCTGGTCGCTCGATTTCGGGCCCCTCGGGCGCGACCCTGTACACGGTGGGCACCATCAAGAACGTGAGCATTGAGGACGAAAACGGCGAGATTCGCGTGCGCTGTTACGTCTCGGTGGACGGCGGCATGAGCGATAACGCCCGCCCGGTGCTGTACGAATCGGACTACTCGGCAACCCTGGCGAACCGCGCCCCGGCGGGGGAGCAGGTGCTCTGCCGCGTGGTGGGTAAGCACTGCGAATCCGGCGATATCGTGGTGCGTTACTGCTACCTGCCAGCCGACCTGCAGGCGGGCGATATTCTGGCGGTTCCGGCGACGGGCGCGTACTGCTACGTGCTGGGGTCGAACTACAACTTCCTGACCCGCCCGCCGGTGATTGCGACCGCCGAGGGTCGTCCCTCCCGCGTGATGATTCGCCGCCAGAGCGAGGACGACATGCTCGCCCTGGACATGGGTTCGGATATCTAAGAACCCCATCCCAGAATCTAAGAAACCGTGAAGTTCCCGTCCCAGCAATGCGCGCCGTGAGGTTGGCGGTTGCGGGTGGGGCTTCACGGTTTGTGCGTTCAAAACTTTGCAGAAGATAAGGTTCACCTCATAACTGTGAGGGATACCTCATCTCAGAGAGTAAAAGTCGCACCTTGAGGCTGCAGCCCCGTCGCCGCCTCTTGATAAAGTGGTTGTTGGGTGCGTGCTCTGCGCCGCATCCGTGCCTTAGCCCGAAGAGATACCGGGGCGAACCCGGAACAGACCGTAGAAAGAGACTATCGTGGCTGAAAAGATCAAAGTAGCACTGCTTGGTGCCGGTAATGTCGGTTCCCAGGCTGCTCGCATCCTGGTGGAGGATAACGCCGTCCTTGAAAAGCGCATTGGCGCGCCCGTGGAGTTGATCGGTATTGCTGTGCGCGATACTAATGCATCCCGCCACTGGAATGCGGACCCCTCGCTGTACACCACCGACGCTGAATCCCTGATTGACGCGGCGGATGTGGTCATCGAGCTGACCGGCGGTATTGAGCCGGCTCGCACTCGCATTCTGCGTGCTTTGAAGGCGGGTAAGTCTGTGGTCTCCGGTAACAAGGCGCTGCTGGCTAAGCACGGTGTGGAGCTGCAGGCTGCCGCTGATGAGTCCGGCGCTCAGCTCTCCTACGAGGCTGCTGTTGCGGGTGCTATCCCGATTCTGCGCCCCCTGCGTGACTCCCTGGCTGGTGACCGCGTGACCCGCGTTCTGGGCATCATGAACGGCACCACCAACTACATTCTTGACCAGATGGACACCACCGGCGCTTCCTTCGCGGATGCACTGGCTGAGGCTCAGAAGCTCGGCTACGCGGAGGCTGACCCGACTGCTGACGTTGAGGGCCACGACGCTGCGTCGAAGGCTGCGATTGTTGCTTCTCTGGCGTTCCACTCGAAGTTCACTATTGATGATGTGCACACCGAGGGCATCACCGCCATCACCGCTGATGACGTTGCTGCCGCGGATGCTGATGGTTACGTCATCAAGCTGCTGGCTATTTGCGAGCGCGAGGGTGAGAACGGCGCGAACATTCGCGTGAACCCGACCCTGATTCCTCGTCAGCACCCGCTGGCGGGCGTGCACGGTGCATTCAACGCTGTGTTCGTTGAGGCGGAGAACGCTGGCGAGTTGATGTTCTACGGTCCCGGCGCGGGTGGCGCTCCGACTGCTTCGGCTGTTCTGGGTGACTTCGTGTCTCTGGCTCGTCGTCTGGTGCTGGGTGGTCCCGGTGTTCCGGAGACTTCTCACGCGCAGCTGCACGCAACCAGCCTGGATAACGTGGTGTCTCGCTACTCGGTGGGTGTTGTGGCGGAGGATCGCCTGGGCGTTCTGGCGAACATTACCCGCATCCTGACTGAGCACGGTATCTCTATTGATTCTCTGCGTCAGTCCGCCCCGAAGGAGGGTGCGGCTCAGATTCGTATGGTTACCCATTCGGCGAAGGATTCCGATTTGCGCCGTGCGATTGCTGTGATTGACGCTCTGGACACTGTGCGTGAGGTGAACTCGGTCATCCGCGTGGAGTCTGAGAAGCACTAAGCGCTGAGAATTACTGGGCGCGAAAGCGTCGTGCGGCACGCGCCGCTTACTAAACGTGCGATGCTCGCGTGTAGAAGCATCGCTCACGAACGAACCCGCGTCCCCGCTACCGCGTCGAACCTTATGGAAGGTTCGGCGGGCGGGGCGCCAAGATTGAAGGAGAAGCCAATGGCACACGTGTGGCAGGGCGTTATCAATGAGTACCGTGACCGTCTGCCTTTCGCAGACGATGTGAAGGCTGTGACCCTGGGCGAGGGTGGTACCCCGCTGATTCATGCGCCGGCTCTGTCTGCTGAGACCGGTAACACTGTTTACCTGAAGTTTGAGGGTATGAACCCGACCGGTTCGTTCAAGGACCGCGGTATGACCAGCGCGATGACCGCCGCTAAGCGTGACGGTGCGAAGGCTGTTGTGTGTGCTTCGACCGGTAACACTTCCGCTTCGGCTGCTGCGTACGCTCTGCAGGCTGGTATGCGCTGTGCAGTGCTGGTTCCGGACGGCAAGATTTCCATGGGTAAGCTGTCTCAGGCTATTGCTCACGGTGCTGACATCATTCAGATTGACGGCAACTTCGATAACTGCCTGGAGATTGCTCGCAAGCTCAGCGAGAACTACCCGGTGTTCCTGGTGAACTCGGTCAACCCTTACCGTATTGAGGGCCAGAAGACCGGTTCGTTTGAGGTTGTTGACACCCTGGGTGACGCTCCCGATTACCACCTGCTGCCGGTTGGCAACGCGGGTAACATTACCGCGTACTGGAAGGGCTACAAGGAGTACTCGGAGCCTTACACCAACCGTGACGGTAAGGTTCTGGAACCGGTTGCGACCAAGCGTCCGATCATGTGGGGTTTCCAGGCTGCTGGTGCTGCACCGATCGTTGCTGGGCACCCGATTGAGGCTCCTGAGACCATTGCGACCGCAATCCGTATCGGTAACCCCGCGTCGTGGGAGAAGGCTGAAGCTGCTCGTGACGAGTCTGGCGGCGTGATTGAGGCTGTCACCGATGAGGAGATCCTGGAGGCGCACCGCTGGCTGTCTGCCCGCGAGGGTGTCTTCGTGGAGCCGGCTTCGGCTGCTGGCGTTGCGGGTCTGCTGAAGAAGCACCGCGCCGGTGAAGCTCCCGAGGGTAAGACCATCGTAATTACCGTGACCGGTCACGGCCTGAAGGACCCGCAGTGGGCTCTTGAGGCTGTGAACGGCGTGAAGGTCGAGCCGACTAAGGCCCCCTTCGACGTGGTTGCTGTGGCAAATATTCTCGATTTGCACTAGCCTATTCGTACTACGAGGTGCACTCCGTCCCGGTTTTTGGGGCGGGGTGCACCTGCATGACAGCCCCTTTTTGTATCTTTCACCTATTCACTCATTACGTCACCGATCGCGAGGTTCTTCTCATGTCTTCCCTGCATATTTCTGATATTCCGGTGGGCGCGTCCGTTAAGGTTCGCGTTCCCGCTACGAGCGCTAACCTGGGTCCCGGCTATGACAGCATGGGTTTGGGTCTTGGCTTCTATGATGAGCTGGTTGTTGAGCGTATTGAGTCCGGTCTGGAGTTTGAGCTCAGCGGTGAGGGTAGCGCGGATGTTCCTCGCGATGAGAGCCACCTGGTTTTGCAGGCGATGAAGGCTGGTTTTGCGGCGGCTGGTTTGGATGAGCTGCCGCCGGTGAAGCTGATTGCTGATAATAAGATTCCGCATTCTCGCGGTATGGGTTCTTCGGCGTCGGCTATTGTGGCGGGTGTGGCTGCGGCGAGCGGTCTGCTGCCGGAAGAGCACCGTCTGAGCCGTGAGCAGATGCTGCAGGTCGCCTCCGATATGGAGGGCCACCCGGATAACGTGGCTCCGGCGATTTACGGCAACCTGTCGGTGTCCTGGGGTGAAATGGGCAATTGGAAGTCCCTGATTATTCCGGTGCATCCTGACGTTCACCCGGTGGTAGCTGTGCCCGATTATGAGGTGTCGACGAAGCTTGCCCGTTCACTGATTCCTTCGCAGATTCCCCACGCTGAGGCGGCCGCAAATTCTGCTCGTGCGGCGCTGCTGGTGCGCACTCTCTCTGATGCTCCCGAGTACCTGATGGATGCGACCGTGGATTACCTGCATCAGGGTTACCGCGTGACCGCGATGGAGCCGTCGGCCGCACTGGTGGCGTACCTGCGCGGTCAGGGTTTTGCAGCGGTGATTTCTGGTGCTGGCCCGACCGTTTTGACCTTTGCGCACGGCGATGAGCAGGTGCGACAGGTTCAGGAAGCGATTGCCGAGTTTGAGGCGACCCACCCGTGTAGCGCTATTGTGGATCGCCGCCTGAACTGGCGGGTTCTTCCCCTTGAAATTGATACTGAAGGTGTTATAGTTACTCAGTAGGACGTTATTAGTTCGTCCTACGTTGAGGTTCGCCCGTCGTTCAATGTAGACCGTCGATACTATCCTTCGTAACGTATTTCCGTTTCCCCTAATACCTCAGATGCTTTTGTATCTGGGTGGGAGTCGGCAAGGTTCGGGGGAGCGCCTTTGGGATTCATGTCTTTCTTTATTTCTGACGCATAGGGGAAGACTTTTCTTAGAGGTTCGGTTTCGCGGCGGGTGCCCTTTCAAAGTGACCAATCCATCCTCTTCATCTCGCGTAGATGGTTTGTATAGATGATGGTTTGGGCTTGCCCACATTTGTGATAGAGCGCCTTATCTTCCGTGTGTGCTCGCTGTGTCTGAATCAGCGTGTACGGTAAGAGACGCGAATCGCCTCCAGTGCGGTTCGAGGGAGTCGAAGGTGCAGACTGCTGTTTTCTTTCGGCAGTGTCTAAACCTTTGACCGCGCTATAGCGCCCGCCCGATCTTTATTCTGAAGATTTTTCAGGGCTTATAACCAAAGGAATTGTAGTTGGCAAAGAATATTGTTGTCACCGATGAGTACGGTACGGCAGCTGCCGCACCGGAACTTGCAAACTTGAAGGTCGCGCAGCTGCGTGTCCTCGCCCAGCAGCTTGGTATCCGCGGCTATCTGAAGTTGAAGAAGGCTGAGCTGGTTCAGGCTCTTGAGGAGCATCAGCGTGGTGGCGCCGTAGCCGCTCCTGCTGCGCCCAAGTCTGAAAAGTCTAAGTCTGAAGCATCTAAGTCTGAGGCACCCGCTGAGGCTGCTGAAGCCTCCGCTGAGGGCGCTGAGAAGGCTGAAGAGTCTAAGCCTCGCCGTACTCGCCGCACTCACGCCCAGAAGGACACTGAGGCAAAGGCAGAGAAGACTGCTGCGAAGGCTGAGAAGACCGAAACCGCTGAGGCTGCTGAAGCCCCCGCTGAGGGCGCTGAGAAGGCTGAAAAGTCTGAGAAGCGTACCCGCTCTTCCCGTTACGAGACTCCCGCTCAGAAGCGTGCGCGCGCTCGCCGTGCCGCTGAGGGTGAGGACGCATCGGCTGAGAAGTCCGAGAAGACTGAGGCGAACGAGAAGCCGGAGAAGCGTACCCGCCGCACCCGCACCCGTAAGGACGAGAAGCCCGTTGAGCTTCCTCCGCTGGATGTGCGCGCTGAGCTGGCTGCTGAGCGTATTGGCGAGCGTTCGGAGCAGATTGAACTGCCCGGTAACTCTGCTGAGCTGAAGGCTGCTACCGCTGACGGCACCGCGAGCCTGGACAGCCTGAACGCTGCCCTGGACATGACTTTTGGCACCCCCGACGGTGAGAAGAGCTCGAAGCGTACCCGCACTCGTGAGCGTCGCCGCGATCAGGACGGTGAGCGTACCGAGCGCCGCACTAAGCGTGACCGTCAGGCTGAGCGTGCAGAGCGCAGCACTGAGCGTAGTGAACGTGCCGAGCGTAAGGCTGCTGAGCGTGCAGAACGCGCAGAGCGTGCCGAGCGTACTGAGCGCCGTTCCAAGCGTGACCGCCAGGCTGAGCGTGCTGAGAAGCAGGCTCGCCGCCGCGAGGAGAACGAGCCTCGCCTGAGCGAAGACGATGTGCTGGCACCGATTTCGGGTGTTCTGGACATTCTCGATAACTACGCTTTCGTGCGTACCACCGGCTACCTGCCCGGCACCAACGACGTGTACGTCTCCCTGGCTCAGGTGAAGAAGTACAACCTGCGTAAGGGTGACCACGTGCTCGGCGCGATTCGCGTGCCGCGCGAGGGCGAGTCGAATAACCGTCAGCGTTTCAACGCGCTGGTTCAGGTTGAGGCGATTAACGGTCAGAGCGTTGAGGAAGCAGCGAACCGCCGCGTCTTCTCGAAGCTGACTCCGCTGTACCCCAAGGAGCGTCTGCGCCTGGAGACCACCCCGAAGAAGCTGGGCACCCGCGTGGTTGACCTGGTGTCCCCGATTGGTAAGGGTCAGCGTGGTCTGATTGTGTCCCCGCCGAAGGCGGGTAAGACCCTCATGCTGCAGTCCATTGCGAACGCGATTACCGTGAACAACCCGGACGTATACCTGATGATGGTCCTGGTGGATGAGCGTCCTGAAGAAGTGACCGACATGCAGCGCACCGTCAAGGGCGAGGTTATTGCCTCGACCTTCGACCGCCCCGCTGAGGATCACACCACTGTGGCTGAGCTGGCTATTGAGCGTGCGAAGCGTATGGTGGAGCTCGGCTACGATGTGGTCGTGCTGCTGGACTCCATGACCCGCCTGGGCCGCGCATACAACCTGGCGGCTCCCGCATCCGGTCGTATCCTGTCCGGTGGTGTGGATTCTGCCGCACTGTACCCGCCGAAGAAGTTCTTCGGGGCAGCCCGCAACATTGAAGAGGGCGGCTCGCTGACCATTCTGGCTACCGCCCTGGTTGAGACCGGCTCGAAGATGGATGAAGTGATCTTCGAAGAGTTCAAGGGCACCGGTAACATGGAGCTGCGCCTGTCCCGTCAGCTGGCGGATAAGCGTATCTTCCCGGCGGTTGATATTAACGCTTCTGGTACTCGCCGCGAGGAGAACCTGCTCTCCCCGGATGAGATTAAGATTATGTGGGGTCTGCGCCGTGCCCTGGCGGGTATGGAGCCTGAACAGGCTCTGGGCGTTCTGACCAACCAGCTGCGTAAGACTGAAAGCAACGTGGAGTTCCTTCTGACGGTTCAGAAGAACGGTCTGCGTCTGGTCGACTAAGGCTCGTATCTCACGCGCCCCACCTCCTGAATGTGGGTGGGGCGCGTGAGCCGTTCGTTTTGTGCATCCCCGTTGTGAGGGGTGTGAGATGTCTAGTGCCTGCCCGTGCGGCGTAAAGTGCGGGAGATGGAAGAGAGAACAGAATGTTTGAATCTATTCAGGTTCTGCTGGATGAGCACGCTGACCTGCAGAATCAGCTGGCCGACCCCGCTGTGCAGGCGAACCAGGGTAAGGCACGCCGTGTGGGCCGCCGTTACGCGGAGCTGACCGGTATTGTGACTGCGTACAACAAGTACACTTCGCTGAAGGATGACCTTGAGGCCGCTCGCGAGATGGCTGATGAGGATCCGGACTTCGCGGCGGAGATTCCCGGTCTGGAGGAGGAGCTGGAGGTCGCTCAGGAGAAGCTGCGCCGCCTGCTGATTCCGCGTGACCCGGATGATGGCCGTAACGTCATTCTTGAGGTGAAGGCTGGTGCCGGTGGTGACGAGGCGGCTCTGTTCGCTGGCGACCTGCTGCGCATGTACATGCGTTACGCCGAGAACAAGGGCTGGAAGACTGAGATTATTTCTTCGACCAGCACCGATGTTGGCGGTTACAAGGACGCTCAGATTGCTATTAAGGGCTCCTCGAATGAGCCTGCTGAGGGCGTGTGGGCGCACCTGAAGTATGAGGGTGGCGTGCACCGTGTGCAGCGTGTTCCGGCGACTGAGTCTCAGGGCCGTATCCACACTTCTGCCGCTGGTGTTCTGGTGTTCCCCGAGGTGGATGAGCCCGAGGAAATCGAGATTAACCAGAACGACCTGAAGATTGACGTGTACCGTTCTTCGGGCCCCGGTGGTCAGTCGGTGAACACCACTGACTCGGCGGTGCGTATTACTCACCTGCCGACCGGCATTGTGGTGGCAATGCAGAATGAGAAGTCTCAGCTGCAGAACCGTGAAGCTGCGATGCGCGTTCTGCGTGCGCGCCTGTTGGCTCACCAGCAGGAGCAGATTGACGCTGAGAACGCGGCACACCGTGCTTCGCAGGTGCGTACTATGGACCGTTCGGAGCGTATCCGTACGTACAACTTCCCTGAGAACCGCATTGCGGATCACCGTACCGGCTACAAGGCGTACAACCTGGACGCTGTGCTCAATGGTGACCTGGAGCCTGTGGTTCAGTCCGCTATTGAGATGGACGAGGCGCACCGCCTCGCTCAGGTGGGCCAGGAACAGAAGTAGAAGTAGCTCTGTACAGAAGTAGTTCTGTATAACTTTCACGTGTTAGTGGCTTTGGGTTTGCGGTAGCAGACCGGTATAGGCGCGTGAGTTTAGCTTGATTGCTGAACTTGCGCGCCTTTTTTGCATCTATCGCCGGGCGCTGAGCGGTGAATGACCAAACGCCGCGCGTGTTTGAAAGCTTCACCCTAAACTGGAGATGTAGCTAAGCCTGGAGGTGTAGCTAGCGTTGCCGCGGGGTTTATCGCGGGTGGTAGCCCCGGTAGCCGTGTTCTTTGAAAAACGAATAGAGAAAAGATAGAAGCCGCTTTAGGGGTGCCGGGCAACGTAGCTTGGCACCGGTAATTTTTGAGATTTCGATACTGATGATTTTTGGTTAGCTATTGAGCGAAAGGCAGAGAATATGGGCGTTATTGTTGACCTTCAACCGGGTGATGGAATCCTTGCCGAAATTAGTGATTGGGACGATGGTAAAGACGGACGCGAGCTGCTTGTTCTTGAAGTTGCGGGAGTGGAGGGCTCAAAGTTCTCGGCACGGTTGCTGAACCGTTCTCGCGTTGGTCAATCCTATGAGTATTGGGATGATCGGTATGTCTTTACCGGCGAGGTGAGGGAAGACGATCCATTTAGTATTGTTTTGACA
>ERZ772953.88-NODE-88-length-23102-cov-3.220636_pt1 | contig 23102 bp, 28 predicted proteins | sample MGYA00580685_ERZ772953 | MGnify/ENA primary metagenome ERZ772953 (study PRJEB29015, sample SAMEA2738080) | human oral metagenome | biome: human oral; feature: human-associated habitat; material: saliva | place: China | collected 2209 ...
TGGTACTGTTGTCATCGATGACTTTGCTCACCATCCAACTGAAATTATTGCAACGCTTGATGCAGCACGCCAAAAGTACCCATCTAAAGAGATTGTTGCTATTTTCCAACCACATACCTTCACACGTACCATCGCCCTTCTTGATGAATTTGCTGAAGCTTTGAACGAAGCAGATGCTGTTTATTTGGCACAAATTTACGGTTCAGCGCGTGAGGTTGACCATGGTGATGTTAAGGTTGAAGATCTTGCCGCTAAAATCAATAAACCTGCCTAAGTGGTTACAGTTGAAAATGTCTCACCTCTCCTTGACCATGACAATGCTGTCTATGTCTTTATGGGAGCTGGAGATATCCAACTTTACGAACGCTCGTTTGAAGAGCTCCTAGCAAGCTTGCAAACACACATGTAATATATTAAGGGCTGTAGCGATTTCGCTCAGCTCTTTCTCTTAATAGAAAGGAATTTAATATGCTTATTCGACATGCCCGAGAGGATGATTGGGCTGATGTTGTCCGTATCGAACAAGATAATTTTTCACCCGAAGAGGCTGCAACTCCAGAGGCTATTGCGGAGCGTTTAAAGACGATTTGTGATACCTTTCTAATTGCTGAAATTGATGGCGTTGTAGCTGGCTACATTGAAGGGCCTGTGATTGCGGAACGTTATCTTACAGATGACTTGTTCCATAAGGTGGTTCCTAATGCTAGTCAAGGAGGTTTTATTGCAGTTACTAGTTTGTCTATCTCCAAAGATTTTAAAGGGCAAGGGATTGGGACAGCCTTGATTGCAGCGCTTAAGGATCTGGCTATCGCTCAAAAACGTCAAGGTATTAGTTTGACTTGCCATGATTACCTGATTGCCTATTATGAGATGAATGGCTTCACTGATGAAGGAGAATCAGAATCAAATCATGGCGGTAGCACTTGGTATAATATGGTTTGGGAGAATCCAGAAACCCATTGAATTCAGTGTTACGTTACTGTGACAAAGGACCAATTGATTTGCATTAACTGACTTTTTAAGATATAATGGCGTTTGTTACTATAGAGGAGGTATGCCTTGACGGACAAGTTTAATGAACACTCGGAATCTGCTGAAGATAGCCTAAGCTTTAAAGATCAGATTCTTCGAGATTTACAAGAAGCAACACGGCTCCGTTCTCTTCGCGAGGAGGAGCATAATAAAAGTGCAACTATGCCCGAGACACCACGTTCAACGTCAGCTGAGAGCACTGCAACACATAGTACCTCAGCGTCCAATAAAGTAAGTAACCAAGATTTTAGTTCACATTCTGTTTCTCATAGTGCTTTGGCTAAATCTATGACTTCTGAGACGGCTCAAGATTCTCAACAAGATAGTGTTGGCTTGTTTTCTGTTTCTCAAGCTGAGTCTTTAGTGTCTGATGCTCATTCAAATGAAGCGTCTATTTCTAAAGAACCTATTGAGGAGGAGAAAAAGGTAAATATTCCTCAGGAGACTGAAACGTCGAAACGCCGTTTTAAACGTCCAGTTTGGGAAACTAGCCTTAACGAAGCATCTGAAGAGGAGTATATTCCTGCAGATGTTGCCAAGGAGCTCATTGAAGCTAAGTCTAACGAAGCTATTTATACAGACCCTAAAGAATTGGAGGCCAAATTGACCTCAGAACGTCAAAAAGAAGCATTCTTGCAGGAACATCATGCAACAAGTGACCAAGCGTCGCAAGAAAAGGTTCAATCAGAGCTAGTAGCTGATGGTAATGAGGATGATGAGAGTATTTCTCTAGAACCCTCTGGAAAACCTAAGAAAAAGAAAGGTAAGAAAGTGAAGAAGAAAAAGTCTTCGCCAAAAGATGTTAAACAGGCTGACATTGTCGACGAAGAGCCGATTTCACGTTCTAACCGAAATCACAAACGCAATAAAAATAACCGTCGTGCTGGTAAAATTGCAAGAAATATTATTATCTTCTTGCTACTTATCTTGTCAGTAGCTGCATTCTTTGGTTATCGTTATGTTAGTGATGCTGTTGGCGCAAAAGATGTTAATTCAACTAAGTTTGTTAGTGTTGAAATTCCTGAAAATTCAGGTAGCAGTTATATTGGTCAACTATTGGAATCAGCTGGTGTCATTAAGTCTGGTAAGGTCTTTAATTACTATACCAAGTTTAAAAACATCTCAAATCTGAAAAGTGGTTATTACAACCTTCAGGCTAGCATGACCATGGATGAAATTATTGAGACACTTCAGAAAAAAGGAAGTGATAAACCTCAGGAGCCATCTCTTGGTACGGTCTTGGTCAAAGAAGGATACACCATTGATCAAATTGCTAAGGCAGTTGAAGTTAATTCCTCAGCGAAAAAAGGCAAAAAAACATCAACTGGACTTAAGGCAAAAGATTTCTTGAAGCTAATGAAGGATGATGCTTTCATTACTAAGATGAAAGCGAAGTACCCAACCTTGTTGGCAAACCTTCCGAATTCTACGGATGCTAAGTATGTCCTAGAGGGCTATCTGTTCCCAGCGACTTATAACATTCATGATGATACGACGGTGGAATCTTTGGCAGAGGAAATGTTGTCTACGATGGATACCTACCTATCACCTTACTATGCGACGATTTCATCTAGCGGGCACAATGTTAATGAAATTTTGACCCTAGCTTCTCTTGTTGAAAAAGAAGGAGCTACAGATGACGACCGTAAAAATATTGCTAGCGTCTTCTATAATCGTCTAAACTCAGACATGGCTCTACAAAGTAATATTGCAGTTCTTTATGCTCTTGGAAAACTTGGTCAGGAAACGACCTTGAAAGAAGATGCAACTATTGACACAAATATTGACTCCCCTTATAATGATTATGTTCATAAGGGGTTGATGCCAGGTCCTGTGGACAGCCCTAGTCTGTCTGCAATTGAAGCGGTTATCAATCCATCATCTACCAAGTACATGTACTTTGTTGCAGATGTAACTACTGGTAATGTCTATTTTGCTGAAAGCTATGAAGAGCATCAGCATAACGTTGAAACTTACATTAATAGCAAACTAAAAGATAAATAGTCTGATTGGCTCATTAAAATCAAGTAAACAAAGAGTGATTTTGAAAATAAAGCCAAGGGCTCAAAAAATAGGAAAGAGAAAAAAATGGCAGAAAAAACATATGTAATGACACAAGCGGAGAAAGAACAACTTGAAGCGGAATTGGAGGAATACAAACTCGTCCGTCGTCCAGAAGTTGTAGAACGTATTAAGATTGCTCGTTCTTATGGTGACCTTTCAGAAAACTCTGAGTATGAAGCAGCCAAAGACGAACAAGCCTTTGTTGAAGGACAAATTCAAATTCTTGAAACAAAAATTCGTTATGCAGAAATCGTTGATAGTGATGCTGTTGCTAATGACGAGGTTGCAATTGGTAAAACTGTTGTTGTTCAAGAAGTTGGTACAAACGACAAAGATACTTATCATATCGTTGGTGCAGCCGGTGCTGATATCTTCTCAGGTAAGATTTCAAATGAAAGCCCAATTGCTCAAGCCTTGATTGGTAAGAAAGTTGGCGACAAAGTCGCTATCGAATCACCAGCAGGTAGCTACTCTGTAGAAATCCTTAGTGTAGAAAAAACAGCCTAAGTGACTGTTGGAATTAAGGTGTTCAATATTTGAAACTAGTGGGAGTGAGACAAAACAGTTGTTCTGTCGCACTCCTTTTTTGGTTGTTGGCGCTATCAGGAATTAGGTTAGTCTGAATTAGTCTATAAGAAAAGCACTTTTGGAAAATTCCAAGAGTGCTTTGTAGCTTATTTACGATTTTGCTTACCGGCGTTACGGTTTTTCTTTGGTTTACTTGCAATTGCTTGAGTATTTTTTGGTGTCACATCTTTACGCTTGCTTGGTGTTGTACGAGGTGCTTTTGGAGGGTTCTTTTTGAACTCTTCAGCAACTTTTTCTTTTAAGCGAGGTTTGATGATGTAGTTGGTAATCAACTGTTGGATAATAGAGAAGATACCACCAACGAACCAGTAGAGGATTACAGCTGCAGGTGAGCTAATACCAAAGAAGATCATCATGATTGGCATACTGTACATCGTCGCTGCCATTTGTTTACGTTGTTCTTCAGGAACTTGTTGAATAGACAACCAAGATTGGAAGTAGTAAAGCGCTGCGATGATGATAATCAATGGGAAGTCACGGTGACCAAGGTTAAACCAGAGGAAGTTATCCTTGAGTACACCAGGAGTGTAACGTGCTGCATAGTAGAGTGCTGAGAAGAATGGGAACTGAATCAATAGAGGAAGACAGCCGACACCGCCCATCAAGCTTAGACCGTTTTCACGCTGAGCTTGCATGAGTTCAGACTGGGCAGCCATTTTTTCTTCTTGAGTTTCAGCGTTGCGCAAACGTTCGTTAATTGGTTCTAAGATAGGCGCAAGGTATTCACGTTTTGCTGCTTGGTAGGCTGCGCTACGAGATTGGTGAAGACCAAGTGGCAGGATAATCAAACGAACAATGATGGTTACGAAGATAATGCCAAGACCAAATCCCAGATTTAAATTATGTGCGAAGTAGGTGATGACGTGGCTCATAGGGCGACCAAGGAGGTTCCAGACCCAACCAGTAGGATTACCAGACTTATCAAGGCTCACACATCCTGATAGGAAGAAAAGCATGCTGGTAGCAAGCCCCATCAGGGCTAGACGTTTTTGATTTTTATTCACAGTATCATTCCTTTTGTTTTTTAGTTATACTTGTCTATTTTACCTTTTTTTAAGAAAGAGAACAAGCTAAAAACGGTGGCTTCCTCTTAATTAGCCATCCGAAAATCGCTGTAATTTGAGAAGTTTGCCATGGTCACATCGACATAGGTTACTTTAGACCATTTTGAAGGTCCCTTTCGAACTTCCTGAATAAATTTGGTCAATTTGGCAGGCTGGTCAGATTGTGCTAGGATTTCAACAGTTCCGTCGTCATTATTCCAAACCCGACCGTATATATCTCCAATATCTAGTGCTAGAGCATAGGTTGAATAACGAAAACCAACACCTTGGACTCTTCCTGAGACTAATAATCGTACTTTTTGCATGGTCCATGACCTCCTTTTGAAAGCTCTTTCTTTTAGTATAATCCTTGCTATAAAGTCGGTCAAGTCCAAGATTTATCAAGGAATTTCTGCTATAATGAGTGTATGGAAATCATTCAATCAAAGCAAAATGCTAGCATTAAGTCTGCTAGAAAATTATTGCAGCGTAAGCACCGTAAAACTAGCTATCTTTTAGAAGGATGGCATCTTTTTGAGGAAGCAAAGGCAAGCGGTGCCGAGATTCTTCAAGTTTTCGTACTTGAGGAAATGGCTGATCGTGTGGCTAATATGTCTAAGGTTAAGTTGGTTAGTCCAGAGGTGCTTAAGGAACTCTGTGAAACTCAGACACCCCAAGGAATTGTCGCAGAAGTTGCTAAACAATCTCAATCCTTGCCAAAGTCTCTCTCAGGGAAGTATCTGCTCTTGGAGGATGTTCAGGACCCTGGTAATGTAGGAACAATGATTCGAACAGCAGATGCCGCAGGTTATGACGGAGTCTTTTTGTCGGATAAATCAGCTGATATTTATAACCAGAAGACCTTGCGTTCTATGCAGGGAAGTCATTTCCACCTTCCAATCTATCGTGGACCAATTCTTGACATGATTGAGGTTTGCAGAAAACAAGGTATACCCGTCTTAGCAACGACTCTTTCCGATGTTTCCGTTGACTATAAAGCAGTTAAGACAGATGGCAATTTTGCCCTAGTGATGGGAAATGAGGGTCAGGGAATTAGTCAGGATATGGCTGAGTCTGCTGATCAACTCGTACATATTAGCATGCCAGGTCAGGCGGAGAGTCTGAATGTTGCTGTTGCAGCAGGAATTCTCATGTTTAGTCTCTAGGTCTCAAGGATGATTTTAGGAGAAAACAACTGACTTTTAAAGTAATTTTAAGTACTAGTGGTATAATGAAGAAGCATTAGAAACATTAATGAGGTATTATTATGAAACGACCAGAAGATGATAAAGAATTCATGGAAGTTGTGGGACATTTGATTTCTCATCCACGTTTTCAAAAATTGGATGGGATTGTACAACACCATCATTCGACACGTTTAGAACACTCGGTTAATGTTAGTTACACCAGCTATAAGATTGCTAAAAAATTTGGCTGGGATGCCAAGAGTACTGCTCGAGGCGGTCTCTTACATGACTTTTTCTATTATGATTGGCGAGTGACTAAATTTAATAAGAGTCATGCTTGGGTACATCCACGTATTGCTGTTCGTAATGCCAGAAAGCTTGTTAATCTAAATAAAAAAGAAGAGGATATCATCCTCAAACATATGTGGGGAGCAACTATTGCACCGCCGAAGTATAAGGAATCTTATATTGTTACTATGGTGGATAAGTATTGGGCGGTTAAAGAAGCGGCGACACCCTTACGAAACCGAATCAAAAATCGTAAGTTTTTCCGTCGCAAGACTCTACAAAGCCACCACCAATAATTCATTATTTTTAGGAGATAACTATGGAATCAAATGCAATTTATACGACTAGTGATGCGGGCTTAAGCCGCTTTTTCGGAAAGATTTATGGCCTTGTTGGTATGGGAGTGGGACTTTCAGCAGTCATCTCTTATCTGATGCTCTTTCCTCTTTCGCATCTTTTTGTCAATATTCTCATGAATTATTCTTGGGTTTACATGGCAGCACTCTTTTTAGAGTTTGGTTTGGTCTTTTTGGCTAGCGGTGCAGCAAGAAGGAATACACCTGCGGCTCTACCTTTATTTTTGGTTTATTCTGCTCTGAATGGATTTACACTTAGCTTTATCATCGTACAATATACGCAAGCCATTGTTTTCCAAGCTTTCCTTAGCACTGCCATTGTTTTCTTTATCATGGCACTTATCGGAGTTACCATTAAGCGAGATCTATCAGGCATGGCCAAGTTCCTTATGGCAGCCTTGATTGGGATTATTGTGGCTAGCTTGATTAATATTTTCTTTGCAAGTAGCATGATGAGTTTTGTGATTAGTATTGTATCAATTCTTATTTTCTCAGGTTTAATTGCCTACGATAACCAGATGATTAAGAAGGTTTATTATGGTACCAATGGTCAGGTCACAGATGGATGGGCAGTTTCTATGGCACTTAGTCTTTACTTGGATTTCATTAACTTATTCTTGAATATCTTGCGACTCTTTGCTAGACGTAATTAGTAAAAAAATCAGCCATCTGGCTGATTTTTTTACTGTCTAATAGTTTTTTGTGAGTGTTCCTTGCTGACCTGTGTAAGCGTAGAAGAGTGGATAGTAATCCCATTTTCCGACATAGCTATCTTTATCTGGGAAAGCCCACTTGTCGTCTTTTTTGGTAAGCTCGACTGAGTAATTATCAAAGATATTTGTCCCTTCAGTCTTTGGTGCTGATGGGTTTACTTCTTTGATTGAATTCGGTAGGTAAGTTTCCATGTAGAATTGTCTTGTCAGTTGGTCGACATTTCCAGCGTTCGCACCATTGCTTTGTAGGTAGTTTTTAAGTTCGTCTGTGAGATTTGGGTGATTAGCACCATAGGCATCGTCTGCAGCTTTCATACTGATAGTTGACATGCTGACGTTAAACTCTGCTTTATCTTTAGCGACGATAATGTTATCAACAGTGTAGCTACCGCGTTCACGGTTAGCAGTTTGGACCCAACCAAAAACTTTTGGAACTTCATCACCGGTTGGTTTGATGTTATCAGTTGCATCATAGCTGTATTGAAGGCTATCTGAGAAATATTGGTTAAGTTCGCCCTTAGCTTTGTCCAAGTCGTTAGAAACAAATTTACTGTAGTCTTTGCTTTCACCACCTAGAAGAACTGCATTGAAATAAGCGTCAATAGCCTTTTTAACATTGGTAGTTGTTTTACCATCGAAATCTTTTAGGTTAGTAGAAACAGTTTGTCCTTCTGTCTTCTCATCCTTTGATTCAAAATAGAGTTTATAGCTTTCGTCGTTGTTAACTTCGAAAAAGAGTGAGACAGTCTTGTAGTCGTCAGCTTCAAGCTTTCCAAAGTCATCTGTAGCGTCCTCTACGTTCTTATTTTTATTGAAGAGAGTAGGTAGGTCGCCCTTGTCGAGCTTGCTTGCTGTGACTTTTTTACCATCTTTATCTTTGAGGTAGAATTGTTTAGCAGATGTTTTGAGCTCATTTTCCATATCTTCCGAAGTATTCTCGAGTTTGAATGAGACTTCGACTAGGGTTTGGTCATCCTTGAGCTTGAGGTCGCTTCCTGACATATAGACAATATCGTTAACAGAAAGCTTGGCATCAAGTTTTGGCTTGGCACATGCTGAGAGCGTTAAGATGGCTGCTAGAGCAAGAGCCCCAGAGTAAAGATATTTTTTCATAAATAATCCCCCGTTATTTTATTTAGGTTATAGGTCTATTGTATCATGAAATATGCCTTGAGATTATTAGAAAATTGGGTTTCAAGCCTTTTCTTATGCTATAATAGGATTACTATTGTAAAAAATGGAGAATAAAATGACAAAAACACCTTTTATTGCAGCTGATAAACTTGAACAAATCACTGCAGAATTTCCCACACCTTTCCATCTTTACGATGAAAAAGGTATTCGTGAAACAGCACGTGCAGTTAATGCAGCTTTTTCGTGGAATCCAGGTTTTAAAGAATTCTTTGCAGTAAAGGCCACACCTAATCCAGCAATCCTCAAAATTTTGAAAGAAGAAGGGTGTGGTGTCGATTGTGCGACCGATACAGAGCTTGTCATGAGTAAGAAAATTGGTTTTGCTAGTAGCGCGATTAGCTTTACATCTAATGATACACGTGCAGAAGAGTTTGTTTACGCGCGTGATATTAATGCGACAATTAACCTTGATGCTTACGAAGATATCTTTTTCTTGGAAGAGGCTGCAGGGCTTCCTGAAACCCTTTCTTTGCGCTTTAACCCAGGAGGTGTCTTCTCTCTTGGTACTGATATCATGGATCATCCTGAAGAATCAAAATTTGGGATGACTAAGGAACAACTCTTCAAAGGTTATGCCTACCTTAAAGAAAAAGGAGTGAAATCATTCGGTTTGCATGCTTTCCTAGCGTCAAATACAGTAACGAATGAGTATTACCCAACCTTGGCTGCTCAACTGTTTGAATTGGCGGTAGAAATCAAGAATGAACTTGGAGTTAGTCTTGACTTTATCAATTTATCAGGTGGTGTTGGGGTAGACTACACACCGGCTAATAAGCAAAATGACATTGCTGTTATCGGTGAAGGGGTTCATGCTAAATTTGATGAGATTCTTGTTCCGAATGATCTTGGACACATTAGTATTTACACTGAACTTGGACGTTTCATGACAGCACCTCATGGCCTTGTCGTTACTAAGGTTCTTCATATTAAGGACACTTATCGTCGCTATGTTGGTGTAGATGCTTCTGCGGTTAACTTGCTTCGTCCAGCTATGTACGATGCCTACCACCACATCACGAATATGACTAATCCAGATGGTGACATTCAAGTAGTTGATGTGACAGGTTCGCTTTGTGAAAATAATGATAAGTTTGCTAAGAACCGTGAATTGCCAGAAGCTCGTATTGGAGATACCTTGGTTATCCACGACACAGGTGCTCATGGTTTCTCAATGGGTTACAACTATAATGGACGTCTTCGTTCTGCAGAAATTCTCTACCAAGAAGATGGAACGGCTCGTATGATCCGCCGTGCAGAGACGATGAATGATTACTTTGCTACTCTTGATGGTTTTGATTTTGACATTTAACAAAAAATAAGCTAGGCCTTAAAGGCTCTAGCTTATTTTACTTTAATGATGACAGCTTCAAGAATGATATCGGCTAACTCCTCAGGGGATTCGACACAGCCTTCTTTGAGCCAGAGTGTTAAAATGGTAACAATAGTGCTAACATAAATTTCCAATGAATATTTGGCAGGAATATGATAGCTTTGTTCCATGAGCTCTGTAACATTTTCGATATCAGAGTTAAGGATGGTCTCGATAATGAATTCACGAATCATCTCATTGATGTTTGGAATGTGTGTCATTAAGGTGAGACAGAGTTTTTGATTTTCCTTAAGATATCGTAGCATTTCAGTGACAACACCTTCTTGGTAGGTCATGTCTTCCTGAAGAATACTTGAGATTTTATCTAAAATCTTTGAGAAGGTTGTTTCAACCAAATCTTCTTTATTTGAATAGTAGTAGTAGAAAGTTGGTCTGCTGAGATTTGCCTTCTTGATGATGTCTGTGATGCTGATTTGTTCGAGTGAACTCTCTTCTAAGAGTTCAATAAATGCGTTGACAATTTTTCGTTCGGAAATAGTTGCTTCCTTGAGCATAAATAAACCCCTTTATATAAACATAATAATAATTCCACAACTTATATAATAACCTATTTTTTTTCTAGAAATCTTACAAGTCCTTTACAGTTGTAAGTGAAAAATACTGAAACTCTCATTTTATCGATATTTTAAACGAAAAAACTTTTTTTCTATACGTTTTTAAGAACCAACGTCTTATTTGTCAGTAGGGTCCATTTTTGCTATAATATAAGGTAAATCAACGTTATAGGAGAATTAAATTTATGAACACCGTCCTTTGGATTATTCTTGTTTTTGTAGCCCTTTTGGGTGGTTTTTATGGAGGCGCATATTTTGCCCGCAAACAAATGGAGAAAGAATTGGCTGAAAATCCTCGTTTGAATGTGGACGCTGTTCGTACCATGATGTCGGCTGCGGGTCAAAAGCCAAATGAAGCAAAAGTGCGTCAAACATATAACCAAATTATCAAACAACAAAAACAAGCACTTGCAGATAGCAAGAAAAAGAAAAAATAATGGTGGGGAGCTGGGACGTGAATCTCAGCTTTTTACATGTAACCTAGGGGATAAGGAGGCAAGATGGATAATCGACCTATAGGATTTTTAGATTCTGGTGTCGGAGGACTGACGGTGGTACGTGAACTTAAACGTCAGTTGCCTCACGAGTCTATTGTTTATATTGGTGACTCTGCTAGGGCACCGTATGGTCCTAGACCGGCAGAACAAATCAGACAGTATACCTGGCAGTTGGTTAAATTCCTTCTGACCAAAGATGTAAAAATGATCGTTATTGCCTGTAATACGGCAACAGCAGTAGTTTGGGAGGAAATCAAAGGAGCCTTGGATATCCCAGTGCTAGGTGTGGTTTTGCCTGGTTCTAGTGCTGCCATTAAGTCTAGTCAATCGGGTCATATTGGCGTCATTGGGACTCCTATGACGATTTCCTCTAACATCTATGAACAAAAAATTAAGCATTTGGCACCACAAATGAATGTCTTGAGTTTATCTTGTCCTCGCTTTGCCCCTATTGTTGAATCCAATGAAATTAACTCAAGTGTGGCTAAAAAGATTGTTTATGAGAGCATGGCACCTTTAGTCGGTAAGGTAGATACCTTGGTTTTGGGTTGCACCCATTACCCACTTTTACGTCCCATCATCCAAAATGTTATGGGGCCAAGTGTCAAGCTAATTGATAGCGGAGCTGAAACAGTTCGTGATGTTTCCGTTTTGCTCAATTATTTTGAAATTAATCGTAGCCGTGAAGTCGAAGACAAGACGGAAGAATATTACACCACAGCTAGTGTGCTTGGTTTTAAAGAAATCGCAGAACAATGGCTGGGTGAAGAAGTTGCTGTCCAACATGTCGATTTGGACAAGGAGTTAGAAAATGACTAAATCAATTTTAGAATATAAAGACGAACAAGACTGGTATTTGGCTAGTTTTGGGAGCTACAATCACTTGACTTGTTTTGGTGGTGATGAGGCCTATGAACAATTTGTTGACCTTTTCCAAGCCTTGACTAACGTTTTGGCTGTTAGTGGTTTCCAGTTACATATTGCTAAACATTCTTCAGACCTTCGCTTGGTATCCTTTATTTTGGATTGCTTGAAAGAGGAAACTGGTCGTGACTTAGCTGTTACGCAACATCGAGGGGCCTTGGTAGTTAGTGAAGGAGATAAGCTTGTCTATGTTCATGTGCCTAGAGAAGGTGTCACCTTGAGTGATTTCTTTGGTTCTGATAACAAATCAGATTTTGGTGATGTCCTATTGATTGCGACACGCAATGAAGGAAAAACTAAGGAATTTCGTAAACTATTTGGAAAACTAGGCATTAAGGTAGAGAATCTTAATGATTATCCAGACCTTCCTGAAGTTGCTGAAACAGGTATGACCTTTGAGGAAAATGCACGCTTGAAGGCGGAAACCATTTCTGAATTAACTGGTAAAATGGTCCTCTCAGATGACTCTGGTTTGCAGGTAGATGTTCTTGGAGGTTTACCAGGCGTTTGGTCTGCACGCTTTGCAGGCCCTGATGCCACAGATGCTGAAAACAATGCTAAATTATTGCATGAGCTCGCTATGGTGCTTGATGATAGCAAACGTACGGCGAACTTCCATACAACCCTAGTTGTTGCAGCACCTGGACGTGATAGTTTGGTTGTTGATGCCGACTGGAAGGGTTATATTGGCCGAGAACCTAAAGGTGACAATGGTTTTGGTTATGATCCTCTCTTTTTAGTTGGTAATACGGGTAAAACAGCAGCAGAGCTTTCTGCAGAAGAGAAAAATGAACAATCTCACCGTGGACAAGCTGTTAAGAAACTTATGGAGGTCTTCCCAGCATGGCAGAACAAACAATAATCGTAATGAGCGACTCCCATGGGGATCGTGATATTGTAGCAGATATAAAAAATCGTTATCAAGGAAAGGTGGATGCCATTTTCCACAACGGAGATTCGGAGTTAGAATCAAGTGATCCTATTTGGAAAGGTATCTATGTAGTTCGAGGAAACTGTGATTATGATTCAGGTTATCCAGAACGTTTGGTCGTTAAACTTGGAGATGTGATTATTGCACAAACACATGGTCATCTCTATGGCATTAATTTTACCTGGGACAAGTTAGATCTTTGGGCGCAACAAGAGGATGCTGATATTTGTCTTTATGGCCACTTGCATGCGGCAACAGCTTGGCGAAATGGTAAGACAGTGTTTATCAATCCAGGTTCTGTTTTACAGCCACGTGGACCTATCCATGAGAAACTTTATGCAAAGGTGATTATAAACGATGCAAAAATTCGTGTGGAATATTACACACGTGACCATGAACTTTATTCAGAACTTACACAGGAATTTGAACGATGATTGCTAAAGAATTTGAAGATTTTTTGTTGGCTCGTTTAGATAATTATTTAATTCCATCAGATCAGGTTGCTATTTTTATTGATAGTCATAACGCTAATCATGTGGTTTTGCTTTTGACGAGTAACGGTTATTCGCGCGTTCCCGTTTTGACTAAGGATAAGCATTATCTTGGGACCATATCTTTGACAGATATTAAGCGTTATCAAGATGAACATAACTTGCAAGAGTGGGAGATGGTTAACCATGATATCGGGCCGATGACATCAGATGTCGTGGAAACAGTGGAATATAATGCTAATCTAAATGAGGTAATGCATAAGCTAGTTGATAATCCTTTCCTTCCTGTGGTTGATAGCCAAGGTATTTTCAAAGGAATTATCACACGAAAATCGATTCTAAAGGCGGTTAATAGCCTCTTACATGACTTTACACATGACTATATCATCATTCCAAAAACAACTGACAACTCAGATCACTGATTTTCTGTCTACTAAGGTCATTTCAGAGAGTTCAAAGCAAGCTTATGCTTATGATCTTAAGCAGTTTACAACTTTGATTTCAGGACAAATTGATCAAACCACTTTAAAGCTCTATGAAAACCAACTCAAGGAATGGAAGCCATCCGTACAAAAACGTAAGCGCTCTGCAGTCAATCAATTTTTGCTATATCTCTATCAAAAGGGTGAATTAGCGAAATTTTTCAAACTATCAGAGATGGTAACGCTACCTTCTCAGGAGGATAAGTTGCAGATACTGGATCTTTCGTCGCTTTACGAGGGACGTGAAGGGGCTGGGAAACTGGCCTGTCTGCTGATTCTAGAGTTGGGGCTCTTACCTTCAGAGATTTTGGAGTTGGACTGGTCCGATATCGACTTGGATTTTGGTGTTGTAACTGTGGCCAAGGGAACGACTAAGCGTGTTCTTAGACTTGAAGCAGATTTGAAACAGTATTTGTTGGCTATTAAAGATGTGAACAGTCAGGGATTGCTTTTGGGTAAGGTCTATACTCGACAATGGCTGTATAAGCAAATCCAGACTTATGTTAGTGACTGTGGCTTATCGAATGTAACTGCTCAAGTCTTGCGTCAGCAATTTATTCTTATACAAATTGAAAAGGGAACGGGCGCCTTTGAACTTGCTCGTTTACTGGGACTAAAAAGTCCAGTGACCTTGGAGAAATACTATAAAATCTAATGGATATTAAGTTAAAAGATTTTGAGGGGCCACTGGATTTGTTGCTCCATCTGGTTTCTAAGTATGAGGTAGATATTTACGATGTCCCCATTGTTGAGGTTATTGAGCAATACTTGGCTTATTTGGCAACCTTGCAAGCCATGAAGCTTGAAGTTGCTGGGGAATATATGCTTATGGCTAGTCAGCTCATGCTGATTAAGAGTCGTAAGCTTCTGCCGACAGTGGTGGAAGCTGAGCCAGAAGCAGATGATCCAGAACTAGAGCTCTTGAGTCAGTTGGAAGAATATGCACGCTTCAAAGCAGCTAGTCAAGAGTTGGCTAAGCAGCATGAAGTGCGGGCTCAGTATTTTTCAAAACCAAAAGTTGAATTAGTTTATGAAGATGTGACGCTGAATCAGGATAAGACCATTCAAGACATTTTCTTGGCTTTTTCAAAAATCATGACTGAAAAGCAAGAAGAAATTCGGCGAAACCACACGACCATTGCGCGTGACGATTATAAAATTGAAGACATGATGCTGATTATTGAGGAAGCATTTGGCTCAAAAAATGAGCTATATCTGGATGAACTTTTCACAGATGCTAAAGATATGAATCAAGTAATCACCCTCTTTTTGGCAACTCTTGAATTGATTAAGGTACATCGCATATCAGTACAACAGGAAACAATTTTTGGCACAATCACACTAAGAAAGGAATGGACGAATGAGTAGTCACTTAGCACGATTAGAAGCTTTACTTTTTGTGGCTGGTGAAGATGGTCTTAGTCTACGTACCATGGCACAGCTTTTGGAAATGCCAGTGACGGGTTTGACTCAGTCTTTGGAGAAATTGCAAGCTAAGTACGAGGCAGATGAGGATTCAGCTCTGTGTTTATTGGAATCATCAAATACCTATAAGTTAGTAACTAAACCGGATTTTGCAAGTCTCCTTCGTGACTATTCTAAAACGCCTATTAACCAGAGTTTATCACGAGCGAGTCTTGAGGTCCTCTCTATAGTTGCGTATAAACAGCCCATTACTCGCGCTGAAGTCGATGACATTAGAGGTGTTAATTCTAGTGGCGCTATTGCTAAACTTCAGGCCTTTGATCTTATTCAAGAGGCTGGTAAAAAGGATGCTGTCGGACGTCCTAACCTATATGCGACTACTGATTATTTCCTAGACTATATGGGCATTAACAGTTTAGACGAGCTTGTGGCGATTGATCAACTAGAACTTGAAGATCAAGAAACGAGTCTCTTTAGGGAAGATGCTTCAGAGGAGCTTGATGACTTGGACAATTAATAGTAAACCTTGTTGAAACTAATCATTAAAAATAAAGAAACATAGCAGAGATGCTAGGTAGAAAGGATATAGCTTAAGCTGTAGAAAAAGAATGCGAATTAATAAATATATTGCCCACGCTGGTGTGGCCAGCCGTCGTAAGGCTGAGGAACTGATTAAAGAGGGTCGTGTGACCTTAAATGGTAAGACCGTTACGGAATTGGCAACAATTGTCAAAAATGGTGATATTGTAGAGGTAAATGGTAGCCCAATTTATAATGAAGAGAAGGTCTATTATCTTCTTAATAAACCACGAGGGGTTATTTCTTCGGTATCTGATGAGAAAAATCGTAAGACGGTGATTGACCTCATGCCCCACGTTAAGGAACGTATCTATCCTGTTGGTCGTCTTGACTGGGATACGACGGGGCTTCTTATTTTGACTAATGATGGTGACTTTACCGATAAGATGATTCACCCACGTAATGAGATTGACAAGGTTTATTTGGCGCGTGTCAAAGGTATTGCGACCAAGGAGAACCTTCGTCCTTTGACTCGTGGTGTGGTCATTGATGGTAAGAAAACAAAACCAGCACGTTACAATATTATCAAAGTAGACCATGAAAAGAACCGTTCAGTTGTTGAATTGACAATTCATGAAGGGCGTAACCACCAGGTTAAGAAAATGTTTGAATCAGTGGGCTTGCTTGTTGATAAGTTGTCACGTACGCGTTTTGGTACCCTTGATTTAACAGGGCTTCGCCCAGGTGAATCACGCCGTCTGAATAAGAAAGAAATCAGCCAGCTTCATAACGCTGCTGTCAATAAGGTTAAATAATGAAAAGATTTCTGATTGCCTTGGTCAGGGCTTATCAGAGATGGATTTCTCCCCTATTTCCACCCTCTTGCCGTTTTCGTCCAACTTGTTCGGTTTATATGATCCAAGCCATCGAAATTCACGGTTTAAAGGGAGTTCTTATGGGAGTTGCCCGTATCTTAAGATGTCACCCTTTATCAGAGACTGGCGATGATCCGGTGCCAGATTATTTTAGTCTAAAACGTAATAAAACTCCTTTGGATAAATGAATCCAAAGGAGTTTTTCTATGCTTAAGTTTTTGACCAAGTTTTTGGCAGGAAGAGGAGTAGTAAAGGATAAATTTCCAAACGTCCTGCAATCATAGCAAATCCCATGATAAGCTTAGACAAAGGACTGAAAATAGCAAAGCTATCACTCGTTCCAAGTAAAGGTCCAATATTGTTAAAGGTTGAAGCAGCAGCGCTTGTCACAATCAAGAGGTCTTGATTATCCAGTGATAAAACAGTGACTAAACTTAGTATAATGAGTACATATACAGCTAAATATTTAAGAACACTGTGCTGAGTTTCTTTATCGAGAACACTTCCATTGATATGAAGTGACAGGATACGATTAGGATAGAGACTAGCCAGGGTCTGATTTCGTGCAATCTTAGCAATAATCATAGCACGGATAACCTTGAAACCACCAGCTGTAGAACCCGCTGATCCCCCGATAAACATCAGGAGGAGTAGGATATACTGTGAAAAAAGTGGCCATTTGGTAATATCTGTCAGACCAAAACCGGTTGTTGTGATGATAGTTGACACTTCGAAAAATGAGTATTTGAAAGAGTCAGCCAAATTGTGGTAGATCCCAAAAATATTGAGGAAAATCAAACCTGTTGAAATAGCCACAATCGCAAAGTAGGTACGTAGTTCTTCATCTTGGAAGAAAAACTTGATTTTGCGAAGGAGGATATAGAAATAAAGGTTGAAGTTAACCCCAAAGAGTAGGGTACCAACAGTAACCACATAGGTAATCAGATCGCTGTGGTAGTGGGCGATAGAGTCATTATAGACAGCAAATCCCCCAGTACCTGCGCCCCCCATAGCAGTGATGATACTATCAAAGATTGGCATACCGCAAAGCCAGAGAATAACAGCAAAAATAACAAACATAGTCAGATAGATGATGTAAAGAATCTGAGCTGTATTTTTGAGCTTGGCAACGACTTTACCAAATACTGGACCAGGCACCTCTGCACGCATAACCTCATGGTGACCATTTTTACTGTTGTTCATGATGGCTAGGGCAAAGACCAATACCCCCATCCCTCCAATCAAGTGGGCGAAGCTTCGCCAGAAAAGTAGGGAGTGGGTAAGTACTCCAGTATCTGTGAGAATAGTAGCCCCCGAGGTTGTGAAACCAGAGCTCATCTCGAAGAAGGCATCAATGACACTTGGAATCTGACCAGCAAAGACGAAGGGCAATCCTCCAAAGAAGGACCAGAGCACCCAACAGAGGGCTACAATAAGCATCCCTTCTTTGGTGTAAATATGGTAGTTCTTCGGTTTAAAGAGAGTACCAAGTACTCCGAGAAAGAGGAGAATCCCCATCGTACCCAAGATGCTGGCAAATACTTTGGCATTTTCTTGATAAATAAGAGCGACGATAAGTGGCACAACCAAGAGAGCAGCCTCAATAAGAAGGAGCTTGGCAATAAGAAAACGGACAATAGATCGATTCATGGCAGCTTACCTCTTCAACAAGTCGTAAATATGAGTTACATTTTGTAAGAGTGTAACGACCACGATTTTATCCCCAATAGCGAGTCTGTCTTCTCCTGTTGGGAAAATAGATTTTCCATTGCGGATAATAGCAGCGATAAGGACACCGTTAGCAAGTTCAAGCTCAGAAAGTTTCTTTCCGGCGATTTTGTTATTTTCTTTAATTTGGAATTGCAAGGTTTCGATACGACCATTAGCCACATGGTGAAGGGCATCGAGACTTGAGTCTTTAGCATTATAACGCCCACGGACAAAGTGCATTACAGTGTCAACGGCAATACTCTTAGGTGTGACAATTGTTGTTGTCTCACGTGGATCGATAATCTCTAAGAGACTAGTACGGTTAACCTTAGTAATATTCTTGTGAATACCAAGGCTTTCGAGGAACATAGAGGTAATGATATTTTCCTCATCTACTCCGGTTAGGGTAGCTACGGCATCATAACTGGCTGCACTTTCCTCGAGAAGAAGGTCTTTAGCGGTACCGTCACCTAAGATAACAGAAACTTCAGGGAAGACCTGACTAAAGGTTTGCGCACGGTCCATTTTTTGCTCAATCAATTTGACCTTAATACGATTGTTTTTCAAGATATTGAGCAAGTAGTAGGAGATGCGCCCAGCACCAATCAACAAAAGTTTTTTGATGCTTTTTGGCTTGATGTAACTGTGGAAAAGTGCCATATCAACACGTTTACCAGTGACATAAATCTTATCCCCAATTTGCATGGTAGCATTTCCATCTGGAATGATGAGTTCACCCTTACGGTGAATCGTACAAACTAGAATATTGCCGAATTTCCTACGGAATTGTTCCATTGTCATACCAGATAATTGGCTATTTTCAGTAACTTTAAATGCCATAAGAATAACGCGTCCATTAGCAAAAGTTTCAACTGATAGGGCGTTTGGAAATTCAACTGTATTGGCAATATAGCGAGCTGTTAAAAGTTCAGGGTTAACTACTAATGAGAATCCAAGAAAGTTTTTGTCTTTGAAATAAGCATTAGAGTATTCTGGGTTACGTACGCGAACAATAGTTTCTTTGGCACCCATTTGTTTAGCCAGAACCGCTGAAATCATGTTCACTTCATCTTTATCGGTCATTGCGATAAAGACGTCACAGTTGCTAACCTCGGCTTGTTCCAATATTTTAAAATTAGCCCCATTTCCAGCAAAGCCCATAACATCATAGCGTTTGCTGAGGCGTTTGAGGACCTCTTCCTTTTCTTCAATTAAAATAACATCGTGCTTCTCTTCAACAAGAGAACGACAGAGTGCGGTACCGACCTTACCGGCACCTACGACAATAATACGCATGAGTTACCTCCAAATAATCATTACTATGATACTCTATTTTAGCGGAAAAATCACCCTTTTCAGCTAGCTTTATCAACTATTCCTATTTAAGTGAATAAAGGTAAAATTTTTCTTTAAATTGTCTTGACTTTTAGACCAGAAGTGCTAAAATATATTCAAAGATTCGTTATTTTAAATCTAACCTGTCATGATTTAAGCTAATGAACGTCCACAACCATGTCGTCTGCTGAGCTTGACTCCGGGCGACATGGTATTTTTTATGTCTAGGAGAATTGAGATGTCACGTAATCATATTGTCTTGTTTGAACCTCGTATTCCACAAAACACCGGAAATATTGCACGTACCTGTGCAGCGACTAATAGCCCTCTTCATATCATCCGTCCTATGGGCTTTCCAATTGATGACAAGAAAATGAAACGTGCAGGTTTAGACTACTGGGATAAGCTTGACATCACTTATTATGACAATTTGGCAGATTTCATGTCTAAAAATCAAGAGGGTCGTTTGCATTTAGTCACGAAATTTGCGGATAAGACTTATTCAGAAGAGGCCTATGCCGATGGTGAGGACCACTATTTTATGTTTGGTCGTGAGGATACAGGCCTACCTGAAGATTTTATGCGTGAGCATCCTGAAAAAGCTATTCGTATTCCGATGAATGATGAACATGTGCGTAGTCTAAATGTGTCCAATACTGTTTGTATGATTGTTTACGAAGCGCTTCGCCAGCAACAATTTGAGGGGCTAGAGCTGAGTCACCGTTATCAGCATGATAAATTAAAATAGATACTTCATTTTGTTTTGAAAGAATAATTATAGTCATTGACTATCAACAGATTAGAAATCCATAATTTGAAAACCTTGTCACCAAGGTTTTTTTATGTTATCCTTAAAAGGTCTTCAGGGCAGGGTGAAACTCCCGACCGGCGGTGATTCTTTGGATAAGTCCGCGAGCGCAAGCTGATGAGGTGTGATTCCTCAACCGACAGTACAGTCTGGATGGAAGAAGACCAGTCTTTTTGCGTAGGCTTTTTTGGCATAGGCAAATCCATTGGGAACTTCTTTCAAATTGTTAAAATTTGGAGGAATTTTTTTATGACAAACACACGTAAATTGGCTTACATTGCCATTTTATCCGCAGTTTCATTCTTGTTGCTTTATTTTTCATTTCCATTGATTCCAGCAGCAGATTTTTTGAAGGTTGATTTTTCAATCCTTCCTGTTCTTATTGCCTTGGTTATCTTTGATTTTAAGAGTGCCATTGGTGTTCTCTTGCTTCGTTCATTGTTGAAGCTCTTGCTAAACAATGGTGGACCAGGATCAATGATTGGACTTCCTATGAATTTTGTTGCTCTAGGCGTCTTTGTTTGGGGCCTAAGCTATTTTTGGAAGAAAAATCAAACAAGCAAGAATTATATTTTTGGTTCTGTTTTAGGAACTGTTTTGCTTACAGTTGCTATGGTTATTCTTAACTATATTTATGCAGTACCACTCTATGCTAAATTTGCCAACTTTGATATTGCGCAATTTATAGGTCTCTATAAATACCTTTTCGCTATGGTAGTACCTTTCAATTTACTTGAAGGTTTGATTTTTGCGCTAGCCTTTGCTTTGATTTATGCTCCACTTAAGTCTATTCTAGTAAAATTATAAATATGAAACACAAACACACACATTATACTTATGCTTCTTTTGCCTTATTGTTATTTGTTGCTCTCGGTTATATGGTTAAGTTCTATCCTGAAGCCTTGACAGGATTTGATAGCAACATTCAAACTTGGGTTCGAGGAGGATTACCAGCAGGATTGACACGCTTTTTTAAAACTATTACCATGCTTGGGAATACGCCTGTACAGGCTATTATTGCAATCGTAGCAGTCATCTGGCTTTATCTACGTCAGTATAAATCAGAAGCTATCTTTGTGGGAGCCAGTGGGCTTCTCGCTAGTATCTTGATTGTAAGTTTGAAGTATATTTATCAGCGTCAGCGTCCATCAATTACGCATTTAGTGCATGCTAGTGGTTATTCTTTCCCTAGTGGTCATTCTTTGGGAACTTTTATGATTCTTGGAGCAATTGCCATTGTCCTTGCTCAGCGTTTGGAGAAAAAAGAATCTAAAATAGTAGTTTATGCTATTACTGGACTTCTGATTTTCCTTGTTGGACTTTCGCGTATTTATGTGGGTGTGCATTATCCAACAGATGTTTTAGCTGGCTTTACCTTAGCCTTTGGTTTGCTTAATGCGATTTATCCAACTTATGACCGCATTCGCTTTGAATGGCGATTCCAAAGTAAACAGAAATAAAAAAACATGTAGTTTTGAACTGCATGTTTTTTTTGATACAAAGGAAGGTCTTTCCTATATAAAATGTATAAAAATAGCTTATTTTGACTATCGTTCTGTTAAAAATTCATTAACTGTATATTAATTATATTACAATTATGATATAATGTTTTTAAAATTTCGAAATAAAGGAGTGTCTCTTGAACATAAAAGACAGCATTGGACTAAGAATCAAAACTGAGCGTGAACGCCAGCAGATGTCACGTGAAGTGCTATGTTTAGATGGTGCGGAATTGACTGTTCGTCAGTTAATTCGCATTGAAAAAGGGGAGTCGCTCCCGTCTTTGGATAAATTATCTTATATTGCAAAACGTCTAGGAAAAAATATTACCGATTTATTGGATCATGATAATATTACTATCCCTGACGAATACTACGAGATGAAGAATCGTCTGATTAAGTTTCCAACGTATAGAAATCCAGAAAGAATAGAGGCTAAACTTGCCTTAATTGAGGAGGTCTATGAGAAATTCTTTGAACTTCTCCCAGAAGAAGAATTGTTAACTCTAGATATTTTGGAAAATATTTTGAGTTTTACTAGTTGGGAAGAGAGTCCTAAAGTTGAGGAGATATATGAAGACTTGTTTGAACAAGTCAAAAGGAAGAGGAAATTCTCAACTAACGATTTATTAGTTATTGACTACTATTTCTTCCATCTTTATGGAAGAAAACAGTATGATAAAAAACTTTTTGAAAGAATCGTAAAGAGAGTATTAAATCAGGAAATTTGGACAGATGATGTCTATAATATTGTTTTGTTTAATGATTTGATGGCTATCGCTGCTTTGAAGATTTTTCACAATTCCTTCTCAGACTTCTTAACAGTTGTGGATAAAGCCTTAGCTGTTATAGAAAAATCACAATTTTATAGTTATAAACCTAGTGTTCTCAAAGCCAAATATGAACTTCTTCATAAAGGAAATAAGAAAGAGGCTGCAGAAAATTACGATAAGGCCATAATGTTTGCTTCCGTTTTAGAAGACTCGGTGCTAGAAGAAAGTATAAAGGCAGGTAAAGCGGCAGATGGTTTATAGAAATGGTGGTGACATAAATGTCACTACTTTTTTAATGGTTAAATGTTTATCATATTGTTAATAAAAATATTAAGGAGTCGAATTTTGAAGAACTTAAAAAAATTTTTAGTATTACTTATCGCAGTAGCACCTTTCTTTATCAATTATTATTAATAAGGAGTCA
>ERZ772953.89-NODE-89-length-23049-cov-5.258241_pt1 | contig 23049 bp, 16 predicted proteins | sample MGYA00580685_ERZ772953 | MGnify/ENA primary metagenome ERZ772953 (study PRJEB29015, sample SAMEA2738080) | human oral metagenome | biome: human oral; feature: human-associated habitat; material: saliva | place: China | collected 2209 ...
AAACCCAGGGCGCCGGCGGCCACATCGAAGGAGTCGCCCACCGTCAGGGTCGCGCTCGTTAGGATTACGGTGCGGTCGGCAAACAGACCGTCGCGCAGCTGCAGGCCAACGCTCAGCGGGGCGATATTCAGGGTCGCCGGGTCGGTATCGGAGGCGGCCACGTAGCGGCCGTTCTCCCAGCCGCCCTGACGCGAAACCCACAGCACATCCTGCTCAGCCGAAGCCTCCAGGATGCGGTTGCTCACCTCGTGCACCTCCGAGACGCGGGAACGGGCCATCTGCAGGCCGGCGTCGGCCTCCTGGCCGTCGGGTTTCGTATCGGAGAGCGCGGCGCGGGCCGCATCATTCACCGCAGAAATTGCGGTCAAAAGGCGGCCGTCCAGGCCCTTCAGCAGCCCTTCGGGCAGGCCCTCCAGCGCGGTTTCCAGGGTTCCGGCGGCCATCTCCAGGGCCCCGGAATCGGCCTTAGAGTGTTTCTTCACGCCTCGAGCGGCACGGCGAACCATCGCAACGGTCAGCGATCCGGAAACCGCACCGGTCACTCGGTCCACCAGCTCGTGGGCCTCGTCGATGATGACGGTCTCGTGCTCGGGCAGAACCTTCATGCCCTCGAAAGCGTTAATGGCCAGCAGGGCGTGATTCGTGATGACGATATCTGCCTCGGCGGCACGGCTACGCGCCATCTCGCTAAAGCACTCTTCCACCAGCGGGCAGCGGCGGCCCAGACACTCGGCGGCACTGACCGATACCTGAGCCCAGGCGCGGTCAGAGACGCCGGGCTTCAACTCGTCGCGGTCGCCGGTCTCCGTGCGGTCAGCCCACTCGCGCAGGCGCACCACTTCCTCACCCACGCGGGAGGTCGAAGAAGGCATGTCAAAGAGAGCATCCGGCTCGTCTTCCGGGTAGCCGCCCTCCAGCTTGTGCAGGCAGAGGTAGTTATTGCGGCCCTTGAGCAGAGCCACCTGCGCCTGCGACTCCGGGCGCGGCTCCAGCGCTTGTAGAAGACGCGGAATATCGCGGTTCACGATCTGCGCCTGCAGGGCGAGGGTCGCCGTCGCAACCACAATCGGCTGGTCCGACTCCCCCACCCGCGCCAGGGCAGGAACCAGGTAGCCCAGGGACTTACCGGTACCGGTACCCGCCTGGACCAGCAGGTGACGCTGCAGTTCAAGAGCCTGCGCCACATGCGCCACCATGGTGCGCTGACCGGCACGGTTCTGACCGCCAGTGGCGGCAACCGCCTCGTCCAGCAGGGTCAGGGCATCCTTCGCACCGGGCAGGGTTTCAAGCTCCTGCCCGGTGAATCGGGTGCCGTCGGTCGCCGATCCGGGCACAGTTCCCGGGGCGTTTTTGGGCGCGTTGATGCTCTCGGTCACGCTCATCCGCCCCTAGAGAGCCTCAGAGGTAGAAGACTGCTCGGAAACAGAAGCGGTCGCTTCAGCCAGGGCGTGTGCCTCCGCAAGTTCCTCTTCCAGGACCTCCAGCAGGTCGCCCTCCAGCACATACTCGGACAGTTCGGAGGCGACATCCTCACGGACCAGAGCCACAACGAACGTGCCGTCCGATACGAAATCGGTGCTCTTAATTTCGGCGTCCCACTCGTGCAGGCGCGAAATAATCTCACCGTGCGAGTACGGAATCAGCAGCTTCACCTCAATGGAGGGGCGCGGAATGGTGTCCGCAATCTTCTGCTTCAGCTCCTCAATACCCTCACCGGTACGCGCCGAAACGATCACGTGCTCCGGCTCGCGCTGGCGCATACGCTCCAGCACGAACGGGTCGGCGGCATCCGCCTTATTCAGCACAATAATCTCGGGGATATGGCGGGCGTCAACCTCCGCAATGACCTCGCGGACAGCACGAATCTGCCCCTCCGGATCCGGGTGCGAAGCATCCACCACGTGCAGGATGACGTCAGCGTCAGCGACCTCTTCCAGGGTGGAGCGGAACGCCTCCACCAGCTGGGTCGGCAGGGAACGCACGAAACCAACCGTGTCAGAGAGGGTGTAGCCGATACCGTCCGGGGTCTGAGCCTTACGGACGGTCGGGTCCAGGGTCGCAAACAGGGCATTCTCCACGAGCACGCCGGCATCGGTCAGACGGTTCAGCAGGGAGGACTTACCCGCGTTCGTGTACCCGGCAATAGCAACCGAAGGCACGCGGTTACGGCGACGGTTCAGACGCTTCGTCTCACGCGCCGGCGCCATCGCAGCGATCTCACGCTTAAGCTTCGCCATGCGAGCGCGCAGGCGGCGGCGGTCCATCTCAATCTTGGTTTCACCGGGACCACGCGAACCGATACCCTCACCGGCCGCGGCACGGCCACCCGCCTGACGGGACAGGGACGCGCCCCAACCACGCAGACGCGGCAGCATGTACTCCAGCTGAGCCAGCTCAACCTGTGCCTTACCCTCGCGGGACTTAGCGTGCTGAGCGAAAATGTCGAGAATCAGGGCGGTGCGGTCAATGACCTTGACCTTCACGATGTCTTCGAGGGCACGACGCTGAGAGGGAGCCAGTTCGGAGTCGACGATGACGGTGTCGGCGCCGGTCGCCTCCACAATGTCCTTGAGTTCCAGCGCCTTACCGGAGCCGAGGAAGGTGCCGGGGTCCGGCTTGAGGCGGCGCTGAACCAGGCCGTCCAGAACCTCGGAACCTGCGGTTTCAGCCAGTGCCGCGAGCTCACGCAGGGAGTTCTCGGCGTCCTCGACGGTGCCTTCAGTCCACAAACCAGCCAGCACCACGCGCTCCAGGCGCAGCTGGCGGTACTCGACCTCGGTGACGTCTTCAAGTTCGGTGGAGAGGTTCGCGATACGGCGCAGGGCGCGGCGCTCAGCGAGATCTTCCTGGTCACCGTCATATTCGGAGTGCTCGCGCTGAACGTCAGAAATTTCGCGTGCGCGAGTATCCAGCACACGGCGGCTATTGTGGCTACCGTGGATGCTGGAGGAGTTATCGCTGTGATGCGCGGTACCGGCGGCGTCATAAGTAGTGACGGAGGCGGCGGCCTGGGAGCGGCCCAGAACGCGGTCTACGGTGCGGCGCAGCTGCTCATCGCTGGGCAGCTTTTCGGTATCAGATACGGGGGTGTTCTTAGAATTCATACGCCTCTAATTCTACCGCCGTTGCCCGCATCAGGTAGGGGGTTCGGTCGCCTGTGCGCTCAGGGCGTGCAAGCTACTGCCCCACCTCGCGCATACTCTGCCCGTGTGCGGCGGGTTCTTGCCCTACCGGTACACTGGATAGCATGAGCGAGCAGCATTATTTCTCTGAAACCCCCGAGACCGAATTCAAGCCCCGCCCCGTGCAGGTGGAGCTTGCCGGCCGCAAGGTCACCGTCACCACGGCTAACGGCATTTTCAGCCCCTCCGGCATTGATAAGGGCACCGCTATTTTGCTGCAGGAAGCACCCGACCCGCAGGGTACACGCATGCTCGACATCGGCTGCGGTTGGGGCCCCATCACCCTGACTTTGGCGATGCTCGCACCGCAGGCGCAGGTGCACGCGGTGGACGTGAACTCCCGCTCCATTAGCCTGACCGAACGCAACGCCGCCGCTCTCGGCCTGTCCAACGTCACCGTGGGAACCCCCGAATCAGTTGACCCCGAACTGCGTTTTGACACCATCTGGTCGAATCCGCCGATTCGCGTGGGCAAGGAGGTTCTGCACGAAATCCTACTGACCTGGCTGCCGCGCCTGGCGCCCGGCGGTGACGCCTACCTGGTGGTTCAGAAGAACCTGGGCTCCGATTCTTTGCAGAAGTGGATGGACGCACAACTTGGACAGCTGCACCCCGGCGAGTTTGAGGTGTCGCGCTATGCGACCTCGAAGGGCTTCCGTATTCTGCAGGTGCACCGCTACGAGGACTAAAACCTCTGGTGTTAAATCCTCTAGCGCTAAAACTTCTGGCGCTCATTGCTTAAAACATAAAAGAGGCGGGTGTTTTCTGAACGTATTGTCAGAAAACACCCGCCGCTTTTGTCTATAAAATCTCTGTTCTAAGACTGCTCTATCGCTGCAGACTATCGCAGCACGACGGTCGCAACCATCTGCGCCGGACCAGCCAGAACAACATGCTCCAGGTCATCCGGGCCCAGCACGAAAGTCACCGCGAGGGTACCGCCGGGCACATGCACCAGCCACTCATCCGGCGCTTCCTCGCCGCCCCAGAAACGAGTCGCCGCAGCCGCCGCACACGCGCCGGTACCGCACGATAGAGTCTCGCCCACGCCGCGTTCGTGCACGCGCATACGGATAGCACCCACATGCGCGCCGCTCTCAACGTCCAGGTCGACCGGCACCACAAACTCAACGTTCGTACCGTTGACCGGGGCGGGGTTCACCTGAGGCAGGCTGTGCAGGTCCAGGCCGTCCAGCTTACCGTCGGAGCCGAGCATCACCACGGTGTGCGGGTTACCCATCGAGATGGACAGGCCAGCGCGCGGAGTCTTCAGGCCGCGAGCAGACACCAGGCAATCCTCGCCACCCTCGCGGGCAGCGTCACCGTGAATGAAGCTCCACGGACCCATATCAATCGCGTAACCATCTTCGGTGCGCGCCACAGTCTTCACGCCCGCACGGGTACCAATCTTAACGGTCTCGCCCACCTCAAGTTCAATCAGGCCCTCAGTGCGCAGGTACTCCACGAACGCACGCACACCGTTGCCGCACATTTCAGCGATAGAGCCGTCACCGTTGCGGTAGTCCATGAACCAGACAGCGTCCGGGTGCTCCTCAATCAGCTTCTGACCCGCGCGGGAGGCGGTGCTGCGGGCAGCACGAATGAAGCCGTCCGCGCCAATGCCGAAGTGTCGGTCGCAGGCGCGGGCTACCAGCTCGGGGGTGAGGGCAATTTCTGCGTTCTCGTCCGTCAGAAAGATGAAGTCGTTACCGGTGCCGTGACCCTTGGTGAGGGTCAGGCCTGCCAGCTCGCCCCAGATGGAAGGGTTCTCGCTCATATGCTGTCCTTAAGGTTGGTGACCTGTCCGTCTATGATTTTACCGCGCCGACCGGTTCGAAGGGGTATCTGTTCGGCCGCGGCTCGTTATTGTGGCTTATCGGGTGCTTTCGCGGATGATGGCCTCCGCCTCATCGATTAGGGTGGGTGAGAGCGCATCCAGCCAGTGCACGCGCGGGTCCGCACGGAACCAGGTCAGCTGCCGGCGCGCAAACTGGCGGGTAGCGATCGTCGTATCCTCAATCGCCTGCTCCACGCTGTAGTCCGCATCCTCAAGGACGCGAGCGAACTGCGCGTAACCAATCGCGCGGGAGGCGGTCTTACCCTCCTGCAGCCCCTGCGCGTTCAGGGCGCGAACCTCATCGAGCAGACCCTGCTCGTGCATCAGCTCCACGCGGCGGTGCAGACGCTCGTGCAGCAGGGCACGATCCATATCCAAACCAATCTGAATACTCTCGGTCACATACTCGCGCACCGGCATGAACGCAGAGAACGGGCGCCCCGTCACCTCGAACACCTCCAGGGCACGAATAATGCGGCGCTCATCCTTCACCCGCGCAGCCGACTCCGGGTCAACCTCCGCCAGGCGGGCATGCAGAACACCAATGCCCTCGGTACGTGCCTGCTCCTCCAGACGCTCACGCACCCGCTTATCCGTGCCGGGGAACTCCAACTTATCCAGGGCGGCACGCACATACAGGCCGGAACCACCCACCAGAATCGGGTAGCGGCCACGGGCACGAATCTGCTCAATCAGCTCACGGCTACGCTCCTGAAACTCCGCCACGGACGCCTCATCCCGCACGTCCATAATGTCCAGCAGGTGGTGCGGAACGCCGCGCATCTCCTCCGCGGTGACCTTCGCGGTACCGATGTCCATACCCCGGTAGAACTGCATAGAATCAGCGTTAATGCACTCACCGTTCAGGCGCAGAGCCAGCTCAATGGCGAGCGCGCTCTTACCGGTGCCGGTCGGGCCCACAATAGCGATAACGGGCAGAGTTTCGGAGATAGTCATGCGCCCCATTCTACCGGTTCCCTCACCCCCACTTGCGGTGGCGGTGCGAGCCCGAAGAACAGGGCGCATGATTCGTTATAGGTTTTAGGGGCGCAGACCGATGGTCGGCATGCCCAGACCCACCGGCGCACCGGGCACCTGGGTGGTGCCGGTACCGCACGAGTCAGCCTGGGAGCGGTCCCACGCGTCACCGGCGCGGGTGCGGCGCAGCTGGTACTGCTCGGCGGTCGGGTCAGAAATCAGGTGGAAGGAGCCAGCCTCGGTAATGGGCACGGTGACCATGTCGCCGGGGCGGGGAGTCTCGCAACCTTCGGGCACCGAGAAATGCACGAGGCGCTGGTCCGGGCCGCGGCCGGAGAGGCGGTGAGTCTGCTCAGCCTTACGACCAGCCTCCGCAACGACCATCAGCTCAACGGTCTTACCGAGCTGCTTGCGGTTCTCTTCACCGGCGATGCGGTCCTGCAGGGCAATCAGACGCTCGTAGCGTTCCTGCACGACCTCCTTCGGAATCTGGTTCTCCATGGTCGCCGCCGGGGTGCCGGGGCGGATCGAGTACTGGAAGGTGAACGCGGAGGAGAAACGAGCCTGCTCCACAACCTTCAGGGTGTCCTGGAAGTCCTCTTCAGTCTCACCGGGGAAGCCCACAATGATATCGGTGGTAATCACGGCGTTCGGGATGCGCTCGCGCACCTTGTCCAGAATGTTCAGGAACTTCTTGGAACGGTAGGAACGGCGCATATCCTTGAGCACCTTGTCGGAGCCGGACTGCAGCGGCATGTGCAGCACGGGCATGACGTTCGGGGTCTCCGCCATTGCGTCAATCACGTCGTCGGTGAACATTGCCGGGTGCGGGGAGGTGAAGCGTACACGCTCCAGGCCCTCAATCTCACCGCAGGCACGCAACAGCTTGGAGAACGCCTGGCGATCGCCGAACTCCACACCATAGGAGTTCACATTCTGACCGAGCAGGGTCACCTCAATAGCGCCGTCATCGACCAGCGCCTGAACCTCGGCAAGGATGTCGCCGGGGCGGCGGTCCTTCTCCTTACCGCGCAGGGACGGCACGATGCAGAAGGTGCAGGTGTTGTTACAGCCCACGGAGATAGACACCCAGCCGGAGTACACGTGATCGCGCTTCGTGGGCAGGGTGGAGGGGAAAACTTCGAGGGATTCGAGCAGTTCTGCCTGCGCCTCGTGGTTGTGGCGGGCACGCTCCAGCAACGCCGGCAGGGAGCCAATGTTGTGGGTACCGAACACGACGTCAACCCAGGGTGCCTTCTTGATAATGGCGTCCTGGTCTTTCTGCGCCAGGCAGCCACCCACAGCAATCTGCATGCCCTTGTGGCTGCGCTTGACCGGTGCAAGCTGGCCGAGGTGACCGTACAGGCGGTTGGAAGCGTTTTCGCGGACCGCGCAGGTGTTGAAAACAACCAGGTCGGGCTGGGTGCCTTCCTCAGCGCGAACGTAGCCGTTAGCCTCCAGCAGGCCGGACATTCGTTCGGAGTCGTGCACGTTCATCTGGCAGCCGAAAGTGCGCACTTCGTAGGTGCGGGGGCTGGTTTCGGGGGTCTGGGCGGAATCGCTGAGGGTCGAAGTCATGCCCTATAGGGTATCCGATGGGGGATAATGGCTCTATGCAGGTTTCCCTTAGTAGTAACTTTCCGGCTCTGTCACCGAACGATTCTTCCGCACCCGCCCCTAACGTGGAGCATCTGAGTGCCCTCATTGAGGAGGCGATTGCCGCCTACTCCCCCGTGCCGCCTCAGGCGAGCGCTGATTCTGCATCGATGCGTCAGAACCTGATGCAGCTGCTTAGCTGGGCTCATTCTTTGGAGCAGGTGGCTGCCCGCCCGGTTGAGCGCGTGCAGATTCTGGGCACCGGCATGCGTTCGGTTGTGGTGCGTGTGGCGTATGAGCCTGCAGCCGAGTCTTCGGAGTCTTTGCCGACCTCGATTATTGTGAAGCGTTACCGCCGTAAGGATTCGACGGTGAACGCGGGCGGTTTCGGGTACCTGCGTGAGCGTTACGGTTTGGAGGCTCTGAACCTGCAGGTTCCGGGTCTGTTCCCGCAGCTCTACGGCGCGGATCCTGAGCTGCGTGTGCTGGCTCTGGAGGATGTGAGCGCCGGAACCGTTGAGGGCGAGCAGTATTCGGTCGCCCACGCCTTGCTGGAGGGCACCGAACAGCAGGCACTGGACGCTCTGAACTACTACATTGAGGCGTACCGTGCCCTTGCCGCCAGCGGCATTATGGGTGAGGCGGTGGAGGATTACCGCCTGAACCTGGCGCGTGCCGATCGCAAGGCGCAGTTCCCGGGCGCTATTGCCTCGCCGGGGTTGGCTGAGCGCGGTTTGAAGAAGCTGTACGGTGTGGCTGATGAGGCGCGCTCCCCCGAGCACGATGCTGACAGCCCCGACTCCAGCTCTGCCGCGCATGAGGATGCGCCCGTTCTTCCCGCCGCTGTTGAGGAGCTGTCCTTCCGTTTCCGCCGCGTTCTGCAGCCCTTCTTCACCAAGCGCCCGCCGGTACCCGAGCAGTTCAAGCTCAACCGCGGCAAGGTCTATATGCTCTCTTCGGGCGATTTTTCGCCGCAGAACGTGCTGATCGGTTCGGCAGACGGCGCGCAGGTGCGCATGGTCGATGCGGAGGGCACCTGCCTGCACCACCGCGGCTTCCCCTTCGTTGAGGCAATGCTGGGCTTCCCCTCCTCACCGGAGTACCCGCGCTACCGGGTGGACCGCAAGAAGGCGCTGCCGGCGCTGTACTCTGCACTGTTTGAGGACGCCCCGCTGGATGAGCACCTGGCGGAGGATTTGGCGGTGTGCACGGCGGTGACCGTGTGCGCTCTATTGGAGCTGTACTCGTCTTCGGCGCGTGCCGATTTGTTGCCTCGTATTCGCCGTGAGGGTGCGCAGCTGATGCGCCTGCTCCTGGAGATCGCCGGTTCTCAGGATGCAACCCTCGCCGAGTTCGCTGACCGCCTGGGAGCGGTCGAGTAAACAGCAACACCAACGGCAGATACAGCCTTCGACAAGGCGTTTTATAAAGCTCAAAACGTAAAGGGTGAGCCCGCTACAGAGTGTGTCTGTAGCGGGCTCACCCCCTTTAGTTATTTGGCAGAGGCTCTTTGGCGGAGCGCACCTACTTGCCCTCTATCGGGGGCCGCAAACTACCAGAGCTCGTCCTCCGCACCGTAAGCGGCGAGTTCCTCACGAATCACCGATATCGACACCGAGGAGGAGTACCCGCGGCGAGCCAGCATCCCCAGCAGTCGGCGGGTCACCCTATCCTTTTCGGCGCGGTCACTCAGATCCATACCGGGGCGAAGCTTCTTACGCACCAGCTCGGCGGCATCCTCGCGTTCCTGCTCGTCGGTGCGCTGAGCCAGTGCGTTCTCCGCCTCTTCACCGCGCACCCCGCGTTCAGCGAGTTCACGGCGCAGCGCGGCGCGGGAGAGCTTCTTGGTGCGGCTCTTCTGCGCCACGAACGTTTGGGCGTATTCGGCGTCGTCAATGAGTTTTGCCGCCTCGAACTTATCGAGCAGCGGCTCAATGAGCTCCGCGTCGAAGCCTTCTGCCTGTAGCTTCTTGCGCAGCTGACCTCGGGTTTTTGCCGAGTACGCCAGCTGGTTATACACGATGGTTTTAGCGCGCGTGTAGGGGTCTGCTTCTTCCGCGGCGCGGGCGGCACGCACCTTCTGCTTCCAGGAAGGCACGTTGCCCTCCGGCGGTGAGGAAGCATGTCCCATTCGAGAGGTGCCCGTATGGGAGCCCCGAGCTCGAGAACCACCCTTTGAGGAACCATTCGAGGCGGCACGGCGCTTTCCGGTACCGACGCCCTGCGCCTCTTCCTCAGCGATACCGCGGATGAGTGCTTCTTCGGCGGGGGTGAGTTCTTCGTTCAAGCTACTTCCCTCCCTGAATAGGTTGCTCCCCGAGCCGCGACCCGTTGGACTCTTTCGGGTTTCCTCATCGTCACTGCGAGCCCCGAAGGCGGGCGCGTAGGGCGAACGGCTCCGCATTTTCTCTTCCTGAGCCGCGCTCATGCGACGGAACCCGCGCTTGTAGTCGGTGTTCTTGGAGGCACGCGAAGACTTGCGTTTCTTCTGCTTATCCCGCTGAGCTGATTGCCTCTCAATCTCTTCCTTTTCTTCGGCGGTGAGCCCCGATCCGATGGAGGCCGCACCGGCTCGACTCATGCGGCCAGCCGCCATGGGGCGCGGCTCGGCACCGCCGGGGGTAAAGGCACGAACGGGCGCTTCGTCAATGGAGACGGCGGGCAGGTTCGGGTCAACGAGCAGGCTGCGGCGCGGAGACTCGCCGTCTTTCCCAGAGCCTGAGGGCACAGCATCGGAAAGTACAGCGCCGGAGGGCACAGCTTGCAGGGGCAGCTCGGGTACGCGGAACTCCCCCGCGTAGTCGCCGCCGTTATCGCGGGCGATGCTTTCTTCAACAAAGCCGTGCGCGGCGGGATGCCAGTCTGGGAACTCCTCAGCGGTTACCGAATCCGCGGCCCTGTTCCGCGCCCACTTTTTGGGTGCCTTTTCTGTAGCCGCTGGCTTTTCCGCTATCGCTTCTGCGGCTGTTGCTTCATCCGAGGGTACCCAGTATTCCCCCGCGTACTCTGCTTCAGGGTACAAAGGCTCTGCCGGATACGGAAGTTCATTCTCATAGGGCGGTTCGTCCTCATAGGGAGGCTCGCCAGGGTAGGGGGGCTCTTCAACAGCAGGAGGCGCCTCCCAGGTGAGGGTGGGCTCCGCCAGGGGCGCGGGCGCCTCAAAATTAAGCGCCTCAAAGCCGCCCACCTCAATCGGCGGGGCGGTGAATTCAAACGAACCAGTAGCTTCAAAAGAAATAACGGGCTCAAAGGAAACAGCGGGTTCAAAGGGAACAGGCGCAGAGAATGTAGCGTCCTGGAAAGCTGGGCTCTGGAAGGCTGAACCTTCCAGAGCTGAGGAACCGAAGTGCGGTTCGGTCGCGTCCAGCGCCGCAAAACCGGCATCGTCGTCACGCGCACTGTTTCGCTCACGCTCTTCATGACCGTTCTGTTCCGTCATGCGCTGTTCCGTCATACTCAATTCCTCCTCTCCCCTGTGTTGGCTCGTCCCCTGTGTTGGCTCGTTTGATGAGTTGGGTTGCCTAATGACCCGTGCGCCGCGCTATACGGCGCTCCCCCATTGTAACGAGGCGCTGTCTCGGCGCCCGCTGGCGCTCCATTTAACGTGCTCTCCGTTAACGACAGATTGCCGTGCACCGTGCGGAATGCACAGCGCACGGCAATCAGTCGTGGCGTTAGCAAGAAGCTACGCGGGCCGGTTTAGAACTCCTCAGCCAGCTCGTCCAGCGGGTCGTTACCCTCAGACTCAGCAGCTGCCTGCTCGTCAGCTTCTTCCTCAATGATGCCCAGCTTCACCAGAACCTTGTACTGCAGTTCCTCGGTGAGCTCGGGGTTGTCCTTGAGCAGCTTACGAACGTTCTCGCGACCCTGGCCCAGCTGCTCACCGTCGTAGGTGAACCATGCGCCGGACTTCTTGACGATGTCGTTCTCCACCGCCAGATCCAGGATGCCGCCCTCAACGGAGATGCCCTCACCGTAGAGGATGTCGAACTCAGCCTGCTTGAAGGGCGGAGCCATCTTGTTCTTCACAATCTTGGCGCGGGTGCGGTTACCGATCGGGTTAGCGCCGTCCTTGAGGGTCTCAATGCGGCGGATGTCGATACGGACCGAAGCGTAGAACTTCAGCGCCTTACCACCGGTGGTGGTTTCGGGAGAGCCGAAGAAGACACCAATCTTCTCACGCAGCTGGTTGATGAAGATTGCGGTGGTGCCGGTTGCGGAGAGGCGGCCGGTAATCTTACGCAGCGCCTGGCTCATGAGGCGAGCCTGCAGACCCACGTGGGAGTCACCCATGTCGCCTTCAATTTCGGCGCGGGGAACCAGTGCGGCAACGGAGTCGACGACCACGATATCAACGGCGCCGGAACCAACCAGCATGTCCATGATTTCCAGCGCCTGCTCACCGGTGTCGGGCTGAGAGACCAGCAGCTGGTCGATATCCACGCCCAGCTTAGCCGCGTAGATCGGGTCCAGCGCGTGCTCGGCGTCGATGAACGCCGCCACGCCGCCTGCCTTCTGAACGTTCGCTACAGCGTGCAGCGCAACGGTGGTCTTACCGGAGGACTCGGGACCGTAAATCTCGATGACGCGGCCGCGGGGCAGACCGCCAATACCCAGAGCGGCATCCAGGGCGATAGCGCCGGTGGAGATAACCTCGGTCTTGGTGATTTCCTTATCACCCAGGCGCATGACCGCACCCTTGCCGTAGTTCTTGTCGATCTGTGCCATCACGGCTTCAAGTGCCTTGGCGCGACCCTCTTCGGGAACGCGAGCTACGCTCTGAGACTTGGTGTTCTTAGCCACGGTAGTACCTCGTTCTTTGTGTTGTCAGTGGTTGACGGGAGTAATGTTTCTTCGGAATCGGTGGGACTCGTAATCGAGACCTTGAAGGTTTTGGCCTACCGGTTCCTTCTGAGACTACTCTAGGGTCACAGCCTGACAGGATAAGGCCATTTTTTAAAATCTGTGGAAAACTTTGAAGATTTTTCCGAAAAATTCCTGATGTGGAAAAGTCTAGCACGAGTCGAACAAAATTACGACCTAGTTTCGAATAAATCGGATAGGGTTTCGGCATATATTTTCGAAAAAACCCAGAATCTTACGCTAATTATTCGAAAATACCTCCCGCACGGGCGCTAGCACTCGAACAGATGCTAGGCCCCGCCTCCTGCGCTAGAACCTACGCCAGAACACGCCCGACTTACCGACTAGCGCAACGGCTCCCTATCGGGACCCAGGCGGCGCTCCTGCGGAATCTCCTGCTCCTCGCAGATGGCAAGCCACACATCCTTCGGGTTAACGCCCTGGTCCAGCGCCTCCGCAGCGGTCACATGACCCAGCGAGCCCAGCACCAAGTCACGCGCCAGTACCGGAGCATACCCGGCACCGAACTCATACTCCATGCACGCCCAAAATTCGCTCAGCTTCACAAGCGCTCCTTCCGCTCCACCGCTAGTTTGCTTCATAATTCGTCACATCACCCGAGAATATACCCGGGATAAACCGAGAATAAGCGATGCCGTACACCCCCACCTTACGGGGATGCACGGCATCGCTTCACGTTTTATCGCGGCATGTGCCGCCTCGCGCTACTTCGAGAGAATGTAGTAATCGCTCTTGTACTGCTCAGACATTTCAGCCGGAACAGTATCCGGAATCTGAACGCCTTCGAGAACCGCCATACGGTCGGCAACCTCACGCAGCATCTGGGACATCGGAATGTCCAGAGCCTGGCAAATCCATGCCAGCAGTTCGGAGGAAGCTTCCTTCTGACCGCGCTCAACTTCGCTCAGGTAACCGAGGGAAACACGGGCACGCTGGGAAACCTCGCGCAGGGTGCGGCCCTGACGCTGGCGAACATCGCGAAGAACCTCGCCGATTGCCTGTCGCAGGGGAACAACCTTAGCTTCCTCAACGACCGGGGCGACCTGTCGGGGGGTCTCCTCGATTTCCTTCCACTTAGTAATGCCATTAATCGATACGCGCTGCTTAGCCATGAGCTTCTATATCACTTTCCTGAGTAGGTATTCCCGACCTGCGGGACTGTACATAGTTAAGCCTAACTGATTTTTGGGGCGCGGGCTAGGAGCCTCGCCATTTTCGTTCTCTTCTTACGGCCTGTATCTATTCAAACAGGCGAACCTATGCCTTTATTCCTGCGGAGCTGAAAGAACCCTGTGAATATATTTGAACCGTAAAACTTTTTCTCAGGTAGGCGCCGCGCAGGCGACTACACAGCCACTTCAGGCACTGCACAGCACACAGCCCAGCCCAGTCCAGCCCGGCACGCTACGCCAGCTCGTTCTCTAGAACCCCACCGGCACCGCCACGCACTGCACGCGCAAGCAAAGCAATCGCATCCGCGCTCGCCGCCGCACGAATCTGCGCCCGGTCCCCCGAATAGTGGCGTTCAAACACCTCAGAACCGCCCGGGGAACACACACCGATATAGACCGTACCCACCGACTGACCATCCGCAGGATCAGGACCGGCAACACCCGTGGTCGACACCGCATAATCGGCACCGCACACGCGCGCCGCACCGACTGCCATCTGCACCGCCACCGCAGGATGCACCGCGCCCTCACGCGCCAGCAGCTGAGCGTCCACGCCCAACACCTGAGCCTTCACCTCGTAGGCGTAGGAAATCACGCCGCCACGGTAATACGCGGATGCGCCCGGCACCGTACAAATCGCGCCGCCCACAGCCCCGCCGGTCAGCGACTCAGCCGTCGCCACCAGCACCGGGCCCTCCTGGGAGGCACGCAACCGCACCGCATCGCGGAGCAGCAACGCCGCCGCCTCCGGGGTGCCGGAGAAAACCTCAGCGGAGGAAAGCTCAAGGGACAGAGCATCTTCAAGTACGAGGGGAACAACCATCATTCTCTCCTTTCAGCGGCGAACCGCCGCCCAAAACATCACGCGGCACACAACGCACCGCAGGTACAGCGAAGGGGAGCAGCACACGCCACTCCCCTCGCCTCTACTTACCGCCGCCCTGGGAGGCCTGAGCCTGCAACCAGTTACGACGCAAAATATACGCATCACGCACATACACCAGGCCGGTCCACACGGTAATCGCGGTAACCGCGCCCATCAGAACCCAACCCGGAATCAGCCAGCCAAGACCCAGCTGGCCCAGCGGCAGAAGCATCAGCACCAGCGCCACCGTCTGCAGCACGGTCTTAATCTTGCCGCCCTTACTAGCGGCCATCACACCGTACTTAATGACGAACAGACGCATGATCGTAATGCCCCACTCGCGCAGCAGAATCACAATCGTGACCCACCACCACAGCTCACCCAGCGCCGACAGCACAATGAACGCCGCGCCGGTGAGGAACTTATCGGCAATCGGGTCAGCAATCTTACCGAAGCTCGTAATCAGGTTACGCGAGCGCGCCAGGTAGCCGTCCGCCCAGTCCGTGAGCATGGCAAGAATGAAAATAATCCACGCCAGCCAGCGGTGCGTCGGATCAGCGGCACCGAAAGTACCGCCCGCAACCAGGGCGACGATGAAGAAAGGAACCGCAATAATACGCAGAACCGTCAACACATTCGGCACATTCCAGTTCGAAGGCTTCGCTGTGCTGACCGCACCGGCGGGTGCGGAATTGCGAGCTTCACTCATAACGGCTCCTTACGGGTAGATGGCTTTCGACGGTGAGAGACCGCGTACGCACCGACACCTAAACGTATCGGGGATACGCAAACACCCCGTACCGTCCATTATACGTGTGCCGTAGCAGACATCACAGGGATGATACGGGGTGCATGTCGCACGCTCACTCAGTTGACCCGCTCAGATGGGCGGGTCAGCTGAGCGGGCAGGGCGCTGAGGCACTAGCGGCCGGTCAGCTGCCAGGCATCCTCCGAACCCTCATCATCGGGCTCATCGAAATAGTCGGTGACCGGCTCACCCGGGTCTACCGCGTTCGCGTACGGGTCGGCAGCCGGAGGCTCCTCACCGCGAATACGTGCCAGGGTCGCCTGCAGGTCATCCGGGCGGATCAGCACCTCACGTGCCTTCGAGCCTTCCGAGGGGCCCACCACGCCCTGCGACTCCAGCAGGTCCATGATGCGGCCAGCCTTCGCGAAGCCCATGCGCAGCTTACGCTGCAGCATCGAGGTCGAACCGAACTGGGTCGTAATCACGATCTCCGCCGCCTGCAGCAGATCATCGAGGTCATCGCCGATTTCCTCATCAATCTGCTTCTTCGCGGCAGAGACCATCACGTCCTCACGGTAGATGGTCGGCGCCTGCTTCTTCACGTGCTCAACCACGGCGTGAATCTCAGACTCAGACACCCACGCACCCTGAACACGCATCGGCTTCGAGGCACCCATCGGCAGGAAGAGCGCGTCACCCTGACCAATCAGCTTCTCAGCGCCGGGCTGATCCAGCACCACGCGAGAGTCCGTGACCGAGGAGGTCGCAAACGCCATACGGGACGGAACGTTCGCCTTAATCAGACCGGTCACCACATCCACCGACGGACGCTGGGTCGCCAGCACCAGGTGAATACCCGCTGCACGCGCCAGCTGCGTAATACGAACAATCGCCTCTTCCACATCACGCGGAGCGACCATCATCAGGTCGGCGAGCTCGTCAACAATCACCAGCAGGTACGGGTACTCGTGCACCGTGCGCTTGCTACCGGGATCGGGCTGAACCTTACCCTCACGCACCGCCTTGTTGAAGTCGTCCACGTGCTTATAGCCGTAATGGGCGAGGTCATCGTAGCGGGCGTCCATCTCACGAACCACCCACTGAAGAGCCTCAGCAGCCTTCTTCGGGTTCGTAATGATGGGCGTAATCAGGTGCGGAATACCCTCGTAGGCGGTGAGCTCCACGCGCTTCGGGTCGACCATCACCAGGCGCACCTGGTCCGGGGTTGCGCGCATCAGAATCGAGGTGATCATCGAGTTCACGAACGAAGACTTACCCGCACCGGTCGCACCGGCGACCAGCATATGCGGCATCTTCGCGAGGTTCGCCAGCACGAAGCCGCCCTCAACGTCCTTACCCACACCCATGACCATCGGGTGGTGGTTCGCGTGAGCCTGCGGGGAACGCAGCACGTCGCCCAGCGCAACGGTCTCACGGTCCGTATTCGGAATCTCAATACCAATCGCGGACTTACCCGGAATCGGGGACAGAATACGAACATCCGGGCTCGCCACAGCGTACGCAATGTTCTTGCTCAGCGCGGTCACACGCTCCACCTTCGTGGCGGGGCCCAGCTCAATCTCGTAACGGGTCACGGTCGGGCCACGCGAGAAGCCGGTGACCTGTGCATCCACCTTGAACTGCTCCAGCACGTTCGTCAGAGCCTCAACCACGTGCTCGTTGACCTCGGAAGATTCCTTGGCGGGAGGACCGGAAACCAGCATCTCCTCCGAGGGAAGCACATAGGTGCCGCGGGAGGACTGCACAACCTGCTCGCCGCGCGCCCGCTCGGTGGTTGCCACCTGAGTGTTGTTCTGCAGCGGGCGGGATGCGCCAGCCTCGGGCGCTCGCGAAGCCGCGGGAGCCGCGTTCTTCGGGTGCGCACCCGGCGAGTGCATGCGGGTCGGAATCGGCGGCTGAGCCGCAGGCGCGGCAGGAGCCTGGGATGCGGAAGCTGAGGCAGCGGGCTGTGCGGCAGACTGCGCAGGGTTCACTACCTGGTGCGGCTTCGTCTGCGGTGCAGCTTGCTCAGAAGCACCGAACCCATCATATGCTTCAACGTCAAAGAGGGGCTCCTCACCCGGAATACGGTTCACGCGGCCGTTCGCCACGGCGGCGCGCTGCACCTGGTCCAGGCGGGCTGCGGGCGCATCCGATGCCTCAACGTCGAAGAGGTCAGGGCTGCTCGAATAAGCACTGTTCTGTGCAGAAGTGCCCTGCGCAGCCGGTGCCTGGTTGAGGCGACCGGGCAGGCGGGACAGGCGGTTCGGCTTAGCCGCCGGGCGCATCTGCTGAGCGGATCCCTGCGCAGAATCCTGTGCCGAATCCGCGGGCTGTACCGGCATCTGCGTAGTCTCCGGGTGAGTCTCATCCACCACGGCACTCACGAATGCTTCATCACCGGCGTACTCATCCAGGGAAGAATCCGTCGAGGCTGCGGGAGCAAAGCCCAACCAACCGCGCAGACGCGAGAACAGGCCACCGGACTTCGGAGCCGTGCGTGCCGGCTTCTCATCCTCGTACAGGTAGCTACGGTCGTGCTCCTCAGCGTTCAAATCCACGGTCTGAGTCGCATCCGAAGGGCTGTCCTTCGCGGAGGTTCGAGTCGTACCGTTGGGCTTCTCACCCAACGCCAAACCGACCAAGTGCAGGGTACGCGGCACCACCTGACGAATCGGAGTGTTCGTCAGAACCATCAGACCGGCAATTCCCAGCAGCAGGTGAATCAGAATCTCAACGAACGCAATACCGCCGCTCACACGCACAATGGGGGTGCCCAGCAGCACGCCAGCCACGCCGCCACCAGCCCAGACGGCGTTAAAACCATCCGCGAAGGTCGGGTGACCCGCATGGCGAGCAAAAAACAGGGAGGCCGCCACCAGCATGATGAAGGAACCCACCGCCACGCGGTTATTACGTTTAATCAGGTCGGGTCCACGGAAAACGCACCACGCCATGATGAGGCAGAACACCGGAATCAGCAGGGCGCCCTGACCGAAAATACCGCCCAGCATGGTGTGCCAGGCGTCCAGGGGCGCTCGCAACAAACCGAGGGAGGTGTGGGCACGCCAGTTGTACCACTCCACTCCGGCGCTGATCAGACCGAACAGCAGGATGGTGAGCGCGCCGCCGTCGCGGCGGTCTTCGGGCGCAAGGTCGGTGCGCACCGCGCCAATGGAGCGGAAGAGCCCACCGATAGCGTGAGCGATGCTCAGCCAGACGGAGGAGATAGCGCCCGCTACAGGGTTCGTCGCGTTGGCACCGCGCTGGGCACCGCCTCGGGAGGTGGTGCGCTTGCGGGTGGTCTTCTTAGTGTTTGCTTTAGTAGAGGTCGTGTTACGACCCTTCGTGGTCCGTGGAGCCATACCTTTTAGGGTATCAACCTTCCCGTTAATGTACCGATTCTTTCGTTATCAGTGAGCTAAAAAGTGCGCCCCGCCGGTGTCTATGCGGGCATCGTTAGGGAGCTCATGAGGCGCTTCTCCCCCACCGTGTTCGCTTTCGCGTAGCTTTCGCACAACTTTCGCGTAGCTTTCGTCCATACCTTCTTCAGATACACAGCAGGCGGGGCCGACACAACGTATCGACCCCGCCTTTTCGCTGTATACGGACAGCTAGCCTCGCGCAGAGTGTTAGTTCTTCGTGTTAGTTCTTCGCAGCCTTCGAGGTGTTCTCAACAACCACGGGAACAATCATGGGCTTGCGGCGCAGACGGCGAGAAATCCAGGCACCAATGGTGCGGCGCACAATCTGCTGCAACTGCTGCACGGTGTGCACCTTCTCGGGTGCGCGGTGCAGAGCATCCTCCAGAGCAGCGGTAATCTTCGGAACGATCTCGTCAAAGACTGAGTCGTCCTCAGCGATACCGCGAGCGTGAATATCCGGGCCGGTCACCACGCGCTTAGTTGCGCGGTCAATGACGGTCACGATAGATACGAAGCCCTCTTCACCCAGGATGCGGCGGTCCTTCAGATCGCTCTCGGTGACCTCACCGACGGAGCGGCCGTCAACGTACAGGTACTCGCAGGGAACCTCGCCCACCACGGACGCCACGCCATCGCGCAGATCCACGACGGTGCCGGACTCGCAGAGCAGCACGTTCTTCTTCGGAACGCCGGTCTCCATCGCCAGGTCGCCGCTGGCAATCAGGTGGCGAACCTCGCCGTGAACCGGCATAACGTTCTTCGGCTTGAGAATGTTGTAGCAGTACAGCAGCTCACCCGCGGCAGCGTGACCGGAAACGTGAACCTTCGCGTTGCCCTTGTGCACCACGTTAGCGCCCAGCTTCATGAGGGCGTTAATGATGCGGAAGACGCTGGTCTCGTTACCGGGAATCAGCGAGGATGCAAGCACCACGGTGTCACCGGGCTCAATCTGAATCTTGTGGTCACCGTTCGCCATGCGCGACAGTGCCGCCATCGGCTCGCCCTGCGAACCGGTGCACATCATCACGATCTGGTCGGGGCGGTAGTCGTCAACCTTCTTCAGGTCCACCAGCACGTTGTCGGGAACCTTCAGGTAGCCCAGCTTCTCAGCGATGGTCATGTTACGCACCATGGAGCGGCCCACGAGCACGACCTTGCGGCCACGCTCAGCGGCTGCGTCCAGTACCTGCTGCACGCGGTGAACGTGCGAGGAGAAGGACGCCACAATGATGCGGCCGCTTGCGTCACGGAAAACGTTCGACAGCACCGGACCGATGTGCTTCTCGGTCGGGGTGAAGCCGGGAACCTCAGCGTTGGTGGAGTCCGGCAGGAACAGGTCCACGCCCTCCTCGCCCAGGCGGGCGAAGTGGCGCAGGTCGGTCAGGCGGCCGTCCAGCGGCAGCTGGTCCATCTTGAAGTCACCGGTGTGCAGAACCTTGCCCGCCTTGGTGCGGATGTAGACAGCCAGCGCATCCGGAATCGAGTGGTTCACCGCAACGAACTCGCACTCGAACGGGCCGAAACGCTCCACCTGGTGCTCCTTCACCGCAAGGGTGTAGGGCTTGATGCGATGCTCGGCGAGCTTCGCCTCAACCAATGCCAGGGTCAGTTCGGAACCGACCAGGGGGATGTCGGGGCGGCGGCGCAGCAGGTAGGGAACGGCGCCGATGTGGTCCTCGTGGCCGTGGGTCAGAACCATGGCGACCACGTCGTCGAGGCGGTCGACAATGTAGCTGAAGTCGGGCAGGATCAGGTCCACGCCGGGCTGGGACTCTTCGGGGAAGAGCACGCCGCAGTCAACAATCAGCAGCTTGCCGTTAATTTCGTACACGGTCATGTTACGACCGACTTCGCCCAGGCCGCCCAGGGGCACCACGCGCAGGGTGTCCTTCTTCAGGCGGGGCGGGAGGGGAAGATTCGCTTCAAAGACGCTCATCGTGTGTCTCCTCTTTCTTCTATGTTTTCTTGTGATGTCTGTGATTCGTAGGCGACGCTTCGTACCGCAACCACTCCGGCTGATTCGGCTCTCATGTGCCGAGGCTGCGAAGGTGCTGCCGGTGCGTCCAAATCACCGAAAGTATTCAAAAGTATTTGGGGCGTAGTGCGCGGGTGCCTCTGCCTAAAAGTTAAGTCCCTGTCTGAGTGGGGGTCGAATCATCGACGGTAAACCGCGGCAATACGCCAGAGCGGACCCCTCACCTAGTGTTAGGTGTGGAGTCCGCGTCCGTTGGCTACATTACGCACCACCGAAGGCGGGGTGTGACGGTAGCCGAAGTCCTCTATATATACGCTCCCCGCACTATTGCGTGCGTCGGGTAGGCGTCAAAGTTTAGGCGTTCTTCAGGGTGTGAGCGATGCTCGAGGAGAGCAGGTCAGCTCGCATCACCTGGGCAACCTCCGGTTCGGAGAGTACGTGCGGCAGGCGAACGACGGGCTCATCCAGCACACCCTGCCAGGAAAGAATTTCCTTGGCGGCAACGCAACCGGGGGCACGGCCCATGGTTGCTCGGACAATCGGAGTCAGTTCCAGGTGAAGACGCTGCGCCTCCACCAGGTCCTGTGCAACGACAGCATCAATCAGGGCACGGAAGAGTCCGGGTGCCACGTGTGCGGTCACCGAAACGAGGCCGACGGCGCCCATTGCCATCCAGGGAAGGGTCAGTCCGTCGTCGCCGCTGTAGTAGTGCAGGTCGGTGGTTGCCATGACCTCGGTTGCGGCACCGAAGTCTGCCTTGGCGTCTTTCACCGCTACAATACTATCAATTTCTGCCAGGCGACGGTAGGTTTCGGGTGCGATGGGGATGCCCGCACGACCCGGAATATCATAAAGCATGACGGGGGTCTCAGTTGCTTGAGCAACGGTTGCAAAATGGGCGTAGACACCCGGCTGAGTCGGCTTGTTGTAGTAGGGGGTCACAACCAGCAGACCGTCCACACCAGTCTTTTCGGCGCGGTGCGCCAGCTCAATAGTATGCGCGGTATCGTTCGAACCAACACCGGCAATAATCTTCGCGCGAGAACCGACGGTATCCTTCACAATCTGGAAGACGCGCTCGTTCTCGTCATCGGTCATGGTGGAGTATTCGCCGGTGGTACCGCAGACCACCAGGCCATCGTGACCGTTCTCCACAAGGTAATTCGCCAGGTCTGCGACCTGCTTTTCGTCAACGGAGCCGTCCTTCGCGAAGGGGGTCACCATTGCGGTCAGGAGGCGACCGAAGACGGGTTCAACAAAAGTACCGGGGTTCGAAAGGTTCTCAGACATATGTCCAGAGTACGCCCGAACTGCAGATTTTTGCTACAGAACGCATAAGTTTTCATGCATGTTCTACTATTCGGACTTTTTTAAACCCGCTGTATTTTCGCGGAGATTCCCCCACAGAGGCTATGAATACAAGGGCTATGAAACCGGGCGCGAAGCCTCGGCGCTATCTACCAACCGCACACCGAAAATAAATGCGGCATTAAGGATGGGCCACCGCGGCAGCCCCTAGCGCATACCCTTCACCTGGCCGCCCGAACGCAACGCCCACGCGTTACGCATCGCCGCGCGGGCACGCTTACGCTCACCGCCCGCATCGTACATGCACGCCAGGTTGAACCACGCCTTCCAGTTATTCGGCTCCTGTTCCACCGCCGCCGCGAAGCTCTCAAACTCCGTCGCCGCAGCCTCACGGTCCACACGACCGGAGGGGGTGCGCGGCAGGGTATCCTCCGCCAGCTCGCCCGAAGCCGCAAGCTCATGAGCCATACGCTGAATACGGGCACCGAAAAGCACCTCACGCACCAGCGCCCACGCACCCAGAATCGGCAGTAGAATCATGCCCGCGCCAAGCACACTGCCAGCCACAGAACCGGAGGTGAGCATCACGAAGCCCTGCTGCGCAATATGCGCCAGGTACAGGGTCAACAGGGCGCAGGTCAACGCCGCGAAGGTCTTACCCCAACCGCCAGCATCCACTGTCACAAAGACGGCACTAAAAATCAGCACGCCCAGAATAGAGGCACGCACCGTCAGCGGCAGTGGCAGAATCAGCACGGTCAGCACCATCAGCACGCACGCGCAGATGCTCCACAGGCGCAGCGAAGTCCACCAGGGACCGCGGGCTTGTGCCTCAGACGGGGTCGAGGAATTAGCCGACGAGGGGGTAGCTACACCACCAGATGAAGTCTGTTCAGACAATACTCTCTCCTAGGACAAATCCATGTAGGCGTCCAAGCCCACGCTCAAACCGGGATGCGCCGCCACCTCACGCACGCCCAGTAGAACACCGGGCATAAAGGAGGCACGATCAAAGGAATCGTGACGAATCACCAGCTGCTGGCCGGGGTCGCCCAGCAGAATCTCCTGGTGAGCCACCA
>ERZ772953.90-NODE-90-length-22910-cov-6.259637_pt1 | contig 22910 bp, 20 predicted proteins | sample MGYA00580685_ERZ772953 | MGnify/ENA primary metagenome ERZ772953 (study PRJEB29015, sample SAMEA2738080) | human oral metagenome | biome: human oral; feature: human-associated habitat; material: saliva | place: China | collected 2209 ...
AAATGAAGGCAGAGTTTTCAGAAAAGGACCCACATATTGTAATTCAGGCAGCTCAGTTAACCGACCAAGCAAGGGAAGTCATGGAGTATTTAGAACAATTTTCAACGACCAATCAGGTGGTCATTCCTATTCGAACGGATGATCATCTGGTTATGGTGAAAATTGAGGATCTTATTCTAGCAGATATCGATAAGAATTTGTTGACCATTTATACGGTAGACGGGATTTATAAAACTAAGGAAACATTGACAAACTTTCAGAATCGGATTAACCGGCGTAACTTTATACAGATATCGCGTCATTCAATTATAAACATTGACCATTTAGAGTCATTATCGGATAGCTTTTCAGGGAACATGATGGCTAAGATGACTCGGGGTATCAAATCGAGTGTGAGTCGGAAATACGTTAAGTCCTTAATGGATTATCTAGGTTTATAGGAGAAAATCATGAAGCGATTGATTGCTTATTTTGTATCGGGAATGCGTACGGCCTCCTTTGTTTATTTGAGTTTGGTGTTATTGGCTCAGTTTTATTCAGGTATTACCTATCCTGCACCAACGACAAAAAATATTCTAGCTTTGTTTTTGATGAGTGGAATTATGGGGGTATTGACCTTAATCCTTGAAAGGCTAGAGTTTCTTGCTTATAGTATGCGTGTAGGAGTTCATTTGTTAGCGACAGCTACTATTTTAGTATTGACCTACCTATTTTTTGGCTGGGGTTCAGCATTGTTGAGTCCCTTGCTTTGGTTCTTTTTCTTATTAATTTATGGACTGATATGGTTGTACCAGATCTGGCAAACTCACAAGCTCACCCAACGAATTAATCAAGCCTTAGAAGATAAAAGAAAGAAAACGAATCACTAATGTAGTGAGTGGATGAGGTTTGAGGAGAACGCTAGTTTCCATATAGAGCAATTTAGGATATAGTATTTTCAGTGTAAAACAAGGAGAAAAACGATGCCAGTAAACGAATATGGTCAGATGATTGGTGAGTCAATGGAAGGTTATACTCCAGGTGAATTGCCTTCCATTGATTTCTTAGAAGGGCGCTACGCTCGGATAGAGGCTCTTTCGGTGGAAAAGCATGCGGAGGATTTATTAGCTGTTTATGGTCCAGGTACTCCTCGGGAGATGTGGACCTACCTCTTTCAGGAACCAGTGGCAGATATGGAGGAACTGGTTACCGTCTTAAATCAGATGTTGGCTCGTAAGGACCGTTTTTACTATGCGATTATAGACAAGGCAACTGGTAAGGCTTTGGGAACTTTTTCTCTCATGCGAATTGACCAGAATAACCGAGTAATAGAAGTGGGTGCCGTCACTTTTTCTCCAGAGCTCAGGGGAACACGTATAGGGACAGAGGCTCAATATCTCCTAGCTCGCTATGTTTTTGAGGAGCTCAACTATCGTCGCTATGAGTGGAAATGCGATGCTCTAAATTTGCCATCCAGACGAGCTGCGGAACGTTTGGGCTTTGTCTATGAAGGAACCTTCCGCCAGGCAGTCGTTTATAAGGGGCGTACGAGGGATACGAATTGGCTCTCTATGATTGATAAGGACTGGCCTCAAGTCAAAGCTCGTTTAGAAACATGGTTGGCTCCTGAAAATTTTGATAAAAATGGACGACAGTACAAGAGCTTGAGAGAACTTTAAGAGGTGTTGGGATGATAACTATTAGAAGGCAAGAAATCGTCAAGCTAGAGGATGTTCTGCATCTCTATCAGGCAGTTGGATGGACAAATTATACACATCAACCTCAGATGTTGGAGAAAGCCTTGTCTCACTCATTAGCGATTTATCTGGCACTTGATGGCGATGCCGTGGTGGGCTTGGTTCGTTTGGTCGGAGATGGTTTTTCATCGATTTTTGTCCAGGATTTGATCGTTTTGCCTAGCTATCAGCGCCAAGGGATTGGTAGCGACTTGATGAAAGAGGCTTTAGGTGACTTCAAAGATGCCTATCAAGTCCAACTAGTGACCGAACAGACAGAAAAAACCTTGGGATTCTATCGTTCTCTGGGATTTGAAACCTTATCTACTTATGATTGTACAGGAATGATTTGGGTGGATCGAAAAAGATAAAAAAATCATTTTTTCTTAAGTAAAGTTTAAGCCTTTTCCTGTATTATATAATCATTAAATAAAGACCTCCTAACTTTATTTAATGAAATCCTAAACTTTTCTTTTTCATCATAATCTCCTAAATAAGTCACCCAATCAGGTGACTTTTTTGTTAAAAAACTCCTTAGAAAAGACTAAGGAGAAAGAATCATGTTTTATTTTTAAGTTGTTGGTTTCGATACTGTCTAGGTGTTAAGTGATAGTGCTGTTTAAATTGACGGTTGAAGTTTGAAAGGTTGGTGAAACCGACTTGGCTTGCAATTTCTTGAATGCTGAGGTTGGTTTGGACGAGTTTCTCACAGGATTTCTCAAGACGTAACTGGAGCAGGTAGTCCATACAACTGGCTCCAGTATGTTGCTTGAAAATACTCATAAAGTGATTTTTACTATATCCAAATGTTGCAGCCAGTTGCTCAATATGAATGGGTTCTGCGTAGTGCTGTTCAAGGTAGCAAATCACTTCTTTTAGTTTTTGGTATTTTTGGTAGGTATCATCTGTATAGTGTCGATTGACGTATCTATACTTAAAGAGAAGATGAAGCAATTCGTATAGTTTAGATTTTATGAGTAGATCGTAGTATATGCCTTTTTCTTCAAGGATAGAAAAGAGGGAAAGAAGGCAGGATTGAATTTGATCATAGGCCTTATCGCCTAGTGATATTTGGGGAGTAAGGCAAAAGTGACCAGAGTGGAGGGGTTGGATATAGCGTTGGCTAAAACTGTCAATTTGACTCCTACCTAGGAAATCTAAATGGATACGAAAAACTGCTGAAATTTGTTCTTGATTTTCAATAGGGTAGATAGCGTGAGGAGACGTTGGCTGAATTAGAAAAATATCACCCTCATGACTTTCAAAGCGCTCAGAGTTGATATAGAAGGTAGCAGTTCCTTTTTTGACATAGATTATCTCGAGTTCAGGATGCCAATGGTAAATTGTATTAGAAGATTGCTTGGACAGGATTTGTTTTTCAAAATCATATGGGAAGTCAGATGGGTTATCTCGTAAGAAACGTGAACGGTCTGCCATGGTAAATCCTCCCAATATACTATTACTACTTTTATTATACCAAAAAAACTTCCTTATCTAGGAAGTTTTCGAGTTTTAAGCTTTCTTTTTCATATAAAAAATAGTAAGCATAAGTCCAATGAAGGCCAAAGCAATAGCCACATAAAAAGCTACACTATAATTTCCATTATTAGCCATTGCCATTTGAACAGCGACTTTGGGAGCGAAAAATGCTGCTAAAGAATATCCAGTGAAGACGATACCGTAGTTGACCCCTTGATTTGCAGGACCGTAATTTTCCATGACGATAGATGGGAAGACCCCCATAACACCACCAAAGCAGATACCAAGCCCTATAATCCCTAAGGTAAACCCGAATTGACCAGGGACGATAGTTAGGGAGAATAAAGCTAGGACAATGACAGAATAGATAATCAATAAGGTCTTTGAACGGCCAATTTTATCAGAAAGTGATCCCCAGATAAAACGACCACTAGAGTTTGCGATTGAATAAAGAGAGACATAGAGAGCTGCAGTGCCTGCAGAGAGTCCAAACATTGATTGACCGATTGGTGATGCTTGAGAGGCAATCATCAAACCAGAAAAGGCGCCAACAAAGAACATGCTAATGATAATGTAAAACAGAGGACTTTGTAGCATTTGTTTCCAGTTTTTATTAGTAGGTCCTTGCTTAGTTTGTACTGGAGCTTTCCAGCCTGCTGGTTGGTAGCCGCTTGGAGCTGCCTTGATAAAGAAAATTGCACAGATGATAACAACAATATAGACTAGCCCAATTGTACGAAAAGCAAAGAAGGCATCTTGTTGTTGAATGAGATTGCTCGCGACTGGAGAAGCGATGACTGCAGCAAATCCCATTCCGCCTGTCAGAATTCCAGAGGCTAAGCCACGTTTATCAGGGAAGAGGCGAAGTGAATTGGAGAGGGCACCTGAATAGGCAAAACCTTGACCAAGCCCGGCCATTAATCCATAGGTCAAATAAAGCATGGCTGGTGAATTGGCATAGCCGGTTAAGTAAAATCCGCTAGCAAATAGGAGAGCGCCGAGGGCGATGGTCCATTTTACATAACCTTTGTCAACTAAATAACCTCCTAGAATCATGGGGATAGGGCCGATTGCAGAGTTGATAGCAAATGCTAACATAATATCTGACATGGACCAGCCTGTTGAACTGCTAAGTGGTCCGGCAAAAACAGAAAAGGAATAGACGGCACCTGTGCAAAGAAGAATGGCTGTAGACGCGACTAAAATCCTCCAACGATTGAATGTCTCTTTCATAAAAACATCCTCCTTAAATGTATATTTTTTCACCAAGACTATATCATAGTTAAGGAAGCTGGTCAATAGTTTAAGAAGATATTTTGTTAATTTTTTCACGAACTTGTACTAAAGTACGATAATCTGATAGAATAACACGGTCTTTATTATCAAGGATTTACAAGATTTTCTAAAGTAGTATAATGAAAGTAGATTAAATAAATGAAAGGGGTACCAAGATGAAACTAGTTGCTATCGTTGGAACCAATTCAGATCGCTCAACCAATCGGAAACTCTTGAAATTTATGCAAAAGCACTTTTCGGATAAAGCCGACATTGAGGTATTGGAAATCAAACAATTGCCAGCATTTAACGAACCTGAGGACAAGCAAGCGCCAGCTGAAGTTCAAGCTTTTTCAGAAAAAATTCTTGCCGCAGATGGTGTGATTATTTCAACACCTGAGTACGACCACACGATACCAGCACCTTTGGCCTCTGCTTTGGAGTGGATTGCTTATACCAGTCGTGCCTTGGTTAACAAACCAACGATGATTGTAGGTGCTTCTCTCGGTTTGCTAGGAACATCTAGAGCGCAGGCACATTTACGTCAGATTTTAGATGCGCCGGAGCTTAAAGCGAGAGTTATGCCTGGTACAGAGTTCTTTCTAGGTCATTCTGAGCAAGTCCTAGATGATGAGTGTCATTTGAACAATCCTGAAAAGGTTGCAGAACTAGAAGAACATTTTTCAGAGTTTCAAAATTTTGTTGAATTAACAAAAGCTTTAGTCAAACCAGAAGATACAAATCGTAAGAAATCTTTCATTTGGGAAGAATGGTTGAAAGCATAAGTATTTCGAGAAAGGAGAACAATCCATGAAATTAGTAGCTATTGTTGGGACTAATGCAAAAAAATCCTATAATCGCAACCTGTTGCAATTTATGAAAAGACATTTTGCTCAGAAAGCGGATATTGAGATTTTAGAAATAACAGATGTACCGATGTTTAATGAAACAGATGATCAAACAGATACACCTATTATTCAGAAGTTTAATCAAGCTATTTCAGAAGCTGATGGTGTCATTATCTCGACACCCGAGCACAATCATACGATTCCATCAAGTTTGAATAGCTTGCTCGAGTGGTTGTCTTTTAACATTCATCCACTAGACGGAAAGCCGACAATGATTGTCGGAGCTTCCTACGATATTCAAGGTTCTTCACGTGCCCAACTTCATCTTCGTCAGATTTTGGATGCTCCTGGGGTAAATGCAACAGTTATGCCAGGTAGTGAGTTTTTACTTGGTCGAGCTCATCGAGCATTTGATGATAATGGAAATTTAATTGAGGAGCGAACTGTAGATTTCCTAGATAGTTGTTTTTATCGCTTCCTTCGCTTTGTATCCGTTGCAAACCAACTAAATCTTCCTGAAGAAGTTCGATTTGAACCGGGGACTTACCATGTTACAACTGAAGGCCATAATGGTAAATTACCAATGGATGTAACGGTTTCTGAGGACCGTATTGAAAAAATTGAAATCGATTCTTCTGGAGAATCTTCAGGAATCGCAGATGTTGTCTTTACCCGTATCCCAGCAGAAATCATTGAGGGACAAACCTTAAACGTTGATGCGGTGTCAGGAGCTTCTGTGACTTCAAATGGTGTTTTAGATGGAGTTGCGCGTGCAGTCAAACAAGCGGGTGCAAATCCAGATGTTTTACGCAAGCGTTCAAAAGCGCCATCTGCCCTAGATAAAGAAGATAAAACCTATCAGGCAGACGTTGTCATCGTTGGAGGTGGAGGAGCTGGTTTAGCTGCAGCTGCTGCAGTCTTACAAGCTGGTAAGAGACCAATTGTGGTAGAGAAATTCCCAGCAATTGGAGGAAATACTGTTCGTGCAGGTGGTCCAATGAATGCACCAGATCCAGCATGGCAAGGAACCTTCGCAGCTCATCCAGGTGAGGCACATACGCTTCAAGAATTGATTGCGACAGATGAATCAACGATTGACCCAGAATATTTAGAGGACTTTAGAGCCTTGAAAGTTGAGGTTGAGCAGTATTTGCAGGACCCGAGCTATTTGTTTGACTCTACCTTACTTTACCGTATCCAAACCTATATCGGTGGGAAACGAAAAGATTTACAAGGAAATGAAATTCATGGCCAATACGATTTGGTTTCTGTTTTAACCGAACGGGCCCTAGAGTCTGTTCGTTGGTTGGAAGACATCGGCGTTGAATTTGTTCGTAGTGAAGTGACAATGCCAGTTGGAGCCCTTTGGCGTCGTGGTCATAAGCCGGTTCAACCAATGGGGTATGCCTTTATATCTGTCCTACAAAAATATGTTCTAGAAAATGGAGGTAAGATCTTGACTGACTCTCCAGTTAAAGAATTGCTTGTAAAAGACGGGGCTGTCAAGGGTGTCAGAGCAGAAGGTCGAAACGGTCAAACCATCATTGTCAATGCAGATGCTGTTGTTCTAGCTTCTGGAGGATTTGGTGCCAATACCAAGATGCTACAAAAATACAATACCTACTGGACTGAAATTGCAGATGATATTGCCACATCTAATACACCAGCTGTAACAGGAGATGGTATTCTTTTAGGGCAAAGTGTAGGTGCAGATTTGGTGGGTATGGGCTTTAGTCAAATGATGCCAGTATCCGATCCAGTGACAGGAGCTCTCTTCTCAGGACTTCAAGTTCCTCCAGCTAACTTCATCATGGTAAATACTGAAGGGAAGCGCTTTGTAGATGAGTACGGTAGCCGAGACAAGCTATCTCAAGCGGCGATTGATAATGGAGGCTTGTTCTATCTAATCGCAGATGAACGTATCAAGGAAACTGCCTACAACACTAGCCAAGAAAAAATCGATGCCCAAGTCAAAGCAGGAACTCTCTATCGTGCAGATACGATAGAAGAGTTGGCGGTTCAGATTGGTATGGATCCACAAGTTCTAGTGGAAACGATTAAGAATTACAATTCCTATGTAGATGCAGGTTTTGATCCTGAATTTAATAAAGGTAGTTTTGATCTCAAGTGTGAGGTTGCGCCATTTTACGCAACACCGAGAAAACCGGCCGTTCACCATACAATGGGTGGACTCAAGATTGATACTTCAACACACGTTTTGAATGAAAACGGTCAGATTATCCCTGGTTTGTATGCTGCCGGAGAAGTCGCAGGTGGACTCCATGCAGGTAACCGTCTAGGAGGAAATTCGCTTACGGATATCTTTACTTTTGGACGTATTGCAGGTCAAACAGCTGTTAAAGAAAATTGTTAGTGATTGATTTAAAAATTAAGGGAATTTTAAGTCTCCTTGTGTATCATGTAATCATTAAATAAAGACCTCCTAATACTCTTCGAAAATCTCACCATACTTCGTTAGAGTCGACTTAGCTAATCATAGTTATGCTTGCGTCTATCTGCCTAGTCTGATTTCGATTTTCATTGAGTACCCTTTATTTAATGAAATCCTAAACTTTTCTTTTTCATAATAATCTCCCTAAAGAGGCCACCCAATCAGGTGGCTTTTTTGTTTGTGGCTTGGATTTTTGATATAATAGAGCCATGAGTAGAATTTTAGATAATGAGATAATGGGGGATGAGGAGTTAGTAGAACGCACGCTCCGTCCTCAGTACTTACGTGAATATATTGGGCAGGACAAGGTCAAGGACCAGCTCCAAATCTTTATCGAAGCTGCCAAAATGCGGGATGAAGCGCTGGATCATGTCCTCTTATTTGGCCCTCCAGGATTGGGGAAAACGACCATGGCCTTTGTTATTGCTAACGAATTAGGCGTGAATCTCAAGCAAACTTCTGGTCCAGTCATTGAAAAAGCTGGTGATTTAGTAGCGATTTTGAATGACCTAGAGCCTGGGGATGTTCTTTTTATTGATGAGATTCATCGTTTGCCCATGTCAGTAGAAGAGGTGCTTTACAGTGCCATGGAGGACTTCTACATTGACATCATGATTGGGGCTGGTGAAGGCAGTCGCAGTGTTCATTTGGAGTTGCCACCTTTTACCTTGATTGGTGCGACGACTCGGGCTGGTATGCTTTCCAATCCTCTACGGGCACGTTTTGGGATTACAGGTCATATGGAATACTATGCCCACGCTGACTTGACAGAAATTGTTGAGCGGACGGCAGATATTTTTGAGATGGAGATCACTCATGAGGCAGCATCTGAATTGGCCCTACGTAGTCGTGGGACCCCTCGTATTGCCAATCGTCTCCTCAAGCGTGTGCGCGATTTTGCCCAGATTATGGGGGATGGTTTAATCGATGATGTCATTACCGATAAGGCCTTGACCATGCTGGATGTAGACCATGAAGGGTTAGACTATGTGGACCAAAAAATCCTTCGTACCATGATTGAGATGTACGGTGGTGGACCTGTCGGATTAGGAACTCTTTCTGTTAACATAGCAGAAGAGCGCGAGACTGTCGAAGATATGTATGAGCCTTACTTGATTCAAAAAGGCTTTATCATGCGGACCCGGACAGGGCGCGTGGCGACCCGCAAGGCTTATGAACATCTAGGTTATGAGTATTTTGAAAAGTAGGATTTATGAAAATAGCAGAGCAGGATATTTTAAAACAGTTCACGGCAGATAAAGATTTGATGACGATTTTAACAATGATTCGCAGTTTGCAGCTAAAAGAGAGTTGGTTGGCTGCTGGCAGTGTACGAAATTTTATCTAGAATTATTTGTCAAATCAACCGGGATTTGATAAAGAGACAGACGTTGATGTAATTTTCTTTGATCCAGCTATTTCTTATGAAGAAACCCTTAAAATCGAGACAAAACTGAAAGAAAACTATCCAAACTATAGTTGGGAGCTGAAAAATCAGGTTTATATGCATATTCACAATCCTAATACAGAACCTTATCGAGATTCTAGAGATGCTATGAGCAAGTACCCAGAACGCTGTACAGCAATTGGGCTTCGCTTATTGGACAACGACCAGTTGGAGTTGTTTGCTCCCTATGGTTTAGACGACATTCTTTATTTTCGTGTTCAGCCGGCTCCGCATTTCTTAACAGATCCAGCGAGAAAAGCTCTTTATGAACAACGACTGAGCAAAAAGAATTGGCAGAAGAAGTGGAACAATCTTCAAATTGAATTTCTTTAAAATTTTTTAGAAAAAAGAAAAATCTTTAAGAAAAATTTAAGTCAGCATCGGTATACTATAATTACAAGTTGAGAGAAGCTTAACTTGAACTCCTAAAAACTTTTCTTTTTCATAATAATCTCCCTATAAGAGTCGCCCAATCGGCGGCTTTTTTGAGATTTATAAAGAATTGAAAAAATCTCAAGGGTTTAAATTCCTATTTTTTTAGATTTTGTTATAATAGTAAAGAGGTCTATGCTATGAAGAAAATTGTGTTTGTTTGCTTGGGAAATATCTGTCGCAGTCCAATGGCAGAATTTGTGATGAAAGATTTGACAGATGGTGTTTATGTTGAAAGTCGTGCGACTTCGGATTGGGAGCATGGTAATCCAATCCATTCGGGAACGCAGGCGATTTTTAAGAAATATGCCATTCCTTACGATAAAAGCAAAACTTCTCAACAAATTTCACAGCAGGATTTTGTAGACTTTGATTATATTATAGGAATGGACGAATCCAATTTTCAAGATTTGAGGAAAATCGCACCGGGAAAATATCTGGAGAAAGTATTTCAATTTGAAGAGAGAAGTGTGCCAGATCCTTGGTACACAGGTGATTTTGACGAGACTTACCGGCTTGTTTTGGCAGGTTGTCAGAAATGGATTAAGCGCATAAAGAGCGAAGATTAGTGGAGAGAATGGACACATTAAAAGAATTTTACGAAAAGTACAAAATTTATCTCACAAGGCATAACTTGGAATTGCTAGCAGTAACGGTTATTGTCCTATCAGCGATGGTGGCTTTTACATCAGGTATTCCCAGTCAAGGGGCATTGACCTTGGATAAAGGAGCAATCAAATATAATGGCAGTCTCGTCCGTGGGAAAATGAATGGTCAAGGAACCTTGACCTTTAAAAATGGGGATACTTATAAAGGTAATTTTAAGAACGGTACCTTTAATGGGAAGGGAACCTTTACAGCTAAAGCTGGCTGGAAGTACGAAGGCAACTTTGTGAATGGACAGCCTGAGGGGCAAGGCAAATTAACAACAGAAAATAATGTTGTCTACAAGGGAAAGTTTAAACAGGGGATTTATCAAAATGCGCGTTAAATGGTTTTCATTAGTGAGGATTACAGGGTTACTTCTAGTCCTGCTCTACCATTTCTTCCAGAAAGCTTTTCCTGGCGGTTTTATTGGTGTGGATATTTTCTTCACTTTCTCAGGCTTTTTGATTACATCTCTCTTGATTGATGAATTTGCCAGAGACAAAGACATTGATGTTAAAGGATTCTTGAGACGTCGCTTTTATCGGATTGTGCCACCGCTTGTCTTTATGATTTTGATTGTCATGCCCTTTACCCTGTTGATTCGGAAGGATTTTGTGGCTGGTATTGGGACGCAAATCGCTGCTGTGCTCGGCTTTGTGACAAATTTTTATGAAATTTTGTCTGGTGGAAATTACGAAAGCCAATTCATCCCGCACCTTTTTGTGCACACTTGGAGCTTGGCTTTGGAAATGCACTACTATATTTTATGGGGGTTGGCAACATGGTATTTAGCAAAGAAAAGTAAGAATGTTGGACAATTTCGTGGTGTCATCTTTCTTGTTTCGTCTGCTTTGTTCTTCATTAGTTTTCTTTCTATGTTTGTCAGAGGTTTTTTCTCTTCAAACTTTTCTGTGATTTACTTTTCGAGTTTTACTCATATCTTCCCATTTTTTGTAGGAAGTGTTCTAGCTACGGTTTCAGGTGTGAGCGACTTGGGAGCACCTTTCCGTAAAATAGAGCAAGCGCTTGATTTGAAAAAAACCTTTTATCTACTTGGTGGAAGTTTTGTAGCTTTGCTACTGTTGACTTTTCTTCTGAGTTTTGACAATTTATTGACTTATCTGTTTGGTTTTCTTCTTGCAACGGTATTTTCAGTAGTGATGATTTTAGCAACACGTGTGCTCCATGAGAAGACGCCACATGTTGATGAGCCACCGATTATCACTTTCATTGCAGATACGAGCTATGGTGTGTATTTGTTCCATTGGCCGTTTTACATCATCTTTTCCCAATTGATGAGCAATGGATGGGCAGTTCTATTGACAACCGTGCTTTCCTTTGCCTTGGCTGCTTTCTCTTTCTATCTGTTAGAGCCGACATTAGCAGGTAGAGAGCCAAAAGTATTTGGCTTGAAGATGGACATCAAGCAAATCACAACACCTGTATTTTATAGTTTGATTCCATTAACACTGGTCGCTTTGGTCATGATTGTGACTGCTCCGAAAATTGGTGCTTTTGAAGAAAATTTGCTCGTCAATGGGTTAAATCAAGCTGACAGTAAAATGCAGATTACTCGTACCCAAGCTGATAATGTGAGTGCCAGTCAATACAACGTAGCAAAGGGTACGACCGTTATCGGAGATTCGGTAGCTTTGCGAGCAAGTGAATGGCTCAAGCAGGCTATGCCGGAAATTCAAGTGGATGCAGCAGTCAGTCGAAACTTAGAATCGGGCTTGCAAGTCTATCAAACTGATATTTCAAACAAAGTACTTCTGGAAACAGTGGTCTTAGCCTTGGGAACCAATACGGTTGATAACTACGAAAGTTTGCTCAATCAATTTATTGAGAAATTACCAAAAGGACATCGTTTGGTTTTAGTGACGCCGTATGATGGTCGTACAGCACATAACGCTTCTAGCTTGGCAGTCAAAACACGTCAGTATGAATTGGAATTGGCGAAAAAATACGATTATGTATTTGTAGCGGATTGGTATCAAACTGCTATCGAACACCCAGAAATTTGGTATGGAACTGACTATGTGCACTTTGGCTCGGAGACAACAACGATCACCAAGGGCGGTGAACTCTATGCACAAACCGTCAAACAAGCCATTGATGAAGCTGTGAAAAAAGGAACAGTGAAGAAATAATAGTAATAATTAGAAGTCATGGATTGCCTTGTGATTCATGACTTTTGTGTGCTGTAAAAAGATAGTAGGGTAGAACGAGGATGTAGGAATACACAGCAAAAATGCTCTTTTTTACATAACTTTTGTTTTTGGAAATCTTGAAAAAGTATGTGAAATATATAATTTTAAGTTTTAAACTTCACAAACAATGTTTTTAAATATAATAGAAAACTCATATTTTGAAATAAATTCACAATATAAAAGAAAAAGTTTGTGAAGTTTACTTGAAAGTGTTTACAAGAGAAAGAAAATAAGGTATAATAATCTTGTGAAAAAATTAACAAAGGATTTATAAAAATCCTAAAAACCATTGGAGGAACACATGGCTGATAAAAAAACATTAACTCCCGAAGAAAAAAAGTTAGCTGCTGAAAAGCATGTTGACGAACTCGTTCAAAAGGGGCTAGTTGCTCTGGAAGAAATGAGAAAATTAAATCAAGAACAAGTAGACTACATTGTTGCAAAAGCTTCAGTTGCTGCTCTTGATGCACATGGTATCTTAGCAGAACATGCTGTTAAAGAAACAGGTCGCGGAGTCTTTGAAGACAAAGCAACAAAAAACCTTTTTGCCTGCGAACATGTTGTTAACAATATGCGTGGTGTTAAAACTGTTGGTGTGATTGAAGATGATCCTATTACAGGTTTAACGAAAATTGCTGAACCGGTCGGAGTAATCTGCGGAATCACTCCAACGACCAACCCAACTTCAACAGCGATTTTTAAATCATTGATTTCGTTGAAAACGCGGAATCCAATTATCTTTGCTTTCCACCCATCTGCTCAAGAATCTTCTGCTCATGCGGCACAAATCGTACGTGATGCAGCGATTGCAGCAGGTGCACCTGAAAACTGTGTTCAATGGATTACACAGCCATCTATGGAAGCAACAACAGCTTTGATGAACCACGAAGGGATTGCAACAATCCTTGCGACTGGTGGGAACGCCATGGTAAAAGCTGCCTATTCATGCGGCAAACCTGCTCTTGGAGTTGGTGCTGGTAACGTTCCAGCTTACGTTGAAAAATCAGCAAATATCCGCCAAGCAGCACATGATATCGTGATGTCTAAATCATTTGATAATGGTATGGTCTGTGCATCTGAGCAAGCCGTGATCATTGATAAAGAAATCTATGATGAATTTGTAACAGAATTCAAATCTTACCATACTTACTTTGTCAACAAGAAAGAAAAAGCGCTTTTGGAAGAATTCTGTTTTGGTGCAAAAGCTAACAGCAAGAACTGCGCTGGTGCAAAATTGAACCCAAATATTGTTGGTAAACCAGCTACATGGATTGCTGAGCAAGCAGGATTCAAAGTACCAGAAGGTACAAATATCTTGGCTGCTGAATGTGCAGAAGTTGGAATTAAAGAACCATTGACTCGTGAAAAATTATCACCTGTTATTGCAGTTTTGAAAGCTGAAGATACTGAAGATGGACTTAAAAAAGCTCGTCAAATGGTTGAATTTAATGGTCTAGGACACTCAGCTGCTATCCATACAAAAGACGAAGCTCTTGCAAAACGTTTCGGTACGGAAATAAAGGCAATGCGTATTATCTGGAACTCTCCATCTACCTTTGGTGGTATCGGTGATGTATACAACGCCTTCATTCCATCATTAACACTTGGATGTGGTTCATACGGACACAACTCAGTTGGTGATAACGTATCAGCTATCAACCTTCTTAACATCAAGAAAGTAGGAAAACGTAGAAATAATATGCAATGGTTTAAAGTTCCTTCAAAAATCTACTTCGAACGTAACTCAATCCAATACCTTCAAACTTGCGAAGGTATCGAACGTGTCATGATTGTTACCGATAAATCAATTGAAAAACTCGGTTTTGTACAACGTGTGATTGACCAATTGAATCTTCGTAAAAACAAAGTCACGATTCAAGTCTTCTCAGATGTTGAACCAGATCCAGATATCACAACAGTTCGTCGTGGTGTTGAAGTAATGCGCTCGTTTGAACCAGACACTATCATTGCCCTTGGTGGTGGCTCACCAATGGATGCGGCTAAAGGTATGTGGATGTTCTATGAACAGCCAGACGTTGACTTCGGTGACCTCGTTCAAAAATTCATGGATATCCGTAAACGTGCCTTCAAATTCCCATCACTTGGTAAGAAAGCTCAATATATTGGTATTCCAACAACATCTGGTACAGGTTCAGAAGTAACACCGTTTGCAGTTATCTCTGATAAGGCAAATAATCGTAAATACCCTATCACTGACTATGCATTGACACCAACCATTGCAATTGTTGATCCTGCTTTAGTAGAATCTGTTCCAGCATTTATTGCTGCTGACACAGGTATGGATGTCTTGACACACGCAACTGAAGCTTATACTTCTAACTTTGCCAATGACTATACAGATGGTATTGCTCTTCAAACTATCAAGTTAGTCTTCAAATACTTGGAAAAATCTGTAAAAACGGCTGACCCAGAAGCCCGTGAAAAGATGCATAATGCCTCTACAATGGCTGGTATGGCCTTTGCAAATGCCTTCCTTGGAATGAGTCACTCAATGGCGCATAAGATTGGTGCTGTTCACCACACCATTCACGGACGTACAAATGCTATTTTACTTCCTTATGTTATCCGTTACAATGGAACTCGTCCATCTAAAACTACAACATGGCCTAAGTACAACTACTGGAAAGCTGATGAAAAATTCCAAGATATTGCTCGTATGCTAGGTCTTCCTTGCTCAACACCAGAAGAAGCGGTTGAAGCGTATGCCAAAGCTGTTTATGACCTTGGTGTAGCGGTTGGTATCAAGATGAACTTTAAAGATCAAGGTATTGATGAAAAAACTTGGAAAGATAGCTTACATGATATTGCCGTTCTTGCTTATGAAGACCAATGTTCACCAGCAAATCCACGCTTGCCAATAGTTACTGACATGGAAGAAATTATGGCTGATGCCTACTATGGCTATGCAGAACGTCCAGGACGTCGTAAATAGACAGTAAAGTTTGTTCTAATTTGAATCGTTCGTCATTGTACAGACAATGTATTCAGATTTTTAGACATAAATCAGTTTATCAGTCACCATCTCCCTGTTTTTGTAGGGAGATTTTTCTATTTGGAGAGAGTGTCCTTTCTCTTGCTTGGTATTGTATGCGTTTTCCTGTAAACTAGTTGTGAAAAAAGGAGGGCGGTCATGTTTCAATTGTTGGTGTTTGATATGGACGATGTCATTGTGGATACAGAAAATCTTATATTTCTCTTTGCCCTAAAATATCATAATAGACTGATAAGTTTTGAATCTGTAAATTTGATACTAAAATAATGAAAAGTTGATGTTAAAGCATTATGAGTGTTATAATATAATTGTGTAAGCGGTTTCTAAAATAGATGATATTTATAAAAATAAGGAGGAAATATAATGTCAGTATTTTATGTTCCATCAGTTAATCTTATTGGTTGTGGTGTGATTAATGAAATAGGTGGTCATATCAAAGAGTTGGGGTATAAGAAAGCTCTCTTGGTGACAGACCATTATATTGCAAGTAGTGACATTTTACCTAAGGTAACTGCACCACTTGATAAGGAAGGCATTGAGTATGTCGTTTTTAGTGATGTTGAGCCAAATCCAACTGTTAAAAATGTTGAAGATGGTTTAGCTGTTTTGCGAGATAATAATTGTGATTTTATTATTTCACTTGGTGGTGGTTCGCCGCAAGATGCTGCAAGTAGTATTTCAATTCTTGCAACGAATGGTGGGCGTCCGCAAGATTACGAAGGTGTTCACAAATCAAAGGAAAAAGGCTTGCCGGTTGTAGCAATCAATACGACAGCAGGAACATCAGCTGAAATCACGATTAACTATGTTATTACTGACGAAGAGCGTAAAGTGAAAATGGTTATGGTTGATAAGAATAGCCTTGCACTCCTGTCAGTAAATGATCCAGAATTGATGATTTCAAAACCAAAAGCTTTGACAGCTGCAACAGGTATGGATGCTCTTACACATGCGGTTGAAGCTTTGGTAACACCAGGTGCGTATAATGTAACGAAAAAATTGTCTATTGGTGCAATTGAGTTAATTAAAGAATTTTTACCACGTGCTGTTGAAAATGGCCATGACATTGAAGCACGCGAAGCCATGGTTAATGCGATTTTCCTAGGTGGTATGGCCTTTAATAATGCTGGGCTAGGTTATGTACATTCTATGGCTCATCAACTTGGAGCAGTTTACAATCTTCCTCACGGTGTTTGTTGTGCCATGCTTTTACCAGTTGTAGAGCGTGAAAATGCAAAACGTGTGCCAGAAGCATTCCGAAATGTTGCAAAAGCTCTTGGTTTGCATACGGAAGGTAAAAGTGATAAAGAATGCGCTGATTATGCCATTTCTGAAATTGAAAAATTATCAGCAACTGTGGGTATTCCGAAAAAATTGACAGAACTGGACATTAAAGAAGAGGAATTTGACTTTGAATACCTTTCTAAAAATGCACTCATTGATGCTTGTGCACCAGGAAATCCATTTATGCCAACCTTAGAAGAAACGATTGCTCTTTACAAAGAGTTGTTTTAAGTGCTGATTTGTCGTAAAAATAAAAAAGCGAGATAGAACTAATATTTGAAAATTTTTAATTAGTAGTTTCAACTTCGCAAAGTTGTTCAATAGCCTCTCGGGCTGTCAAAGTGGTGAATGAAGAGAAACGCAGTTTTCGTCAAAAATACTCATCTAAGCTTGAAAAATGACTAAGGAGTGGTTTGCTTTGCTGTAACCTTAAAGAAGTATTTAGATATTAGCTACTACATCAAAAGCTTTTTGCTATTATAAAATAAGGCAGGGATAATATTGTCTCTGCCTTTTATTTGCGTTCGTCTTTTGGGGAATGTCCAAAATAGGTACGATATTTGTCATAAAAGTAAGTTTTATTTGAAAATCCAACACTTTGTGCTACCTCGTAAATTGGCATACGTGTAGATAGGAGAAGATGTTTAGACGGACGCCAGGACAATACCGAAAAGAACACCAGCACTGAGAAAATTTTAAACTTTTATTCAAAAGCGACTCTGGATGATACTCCTGAAAAAAGCATTCCCCCTTGCTAATTCTATTATAGGGTCTCCATTCTAGACAATTCTTGGGGGGAGATAGCATTCGCAGAGATGCAGTCTTTGTATGCCTCAGAGGCAATCCGCAATGATTATAGCGTCATGTTAACAGAGCTATCGTTCTGGTTGAAACTACTTTCAAGATTTAAGAGAAAAGTAATTATTATTAGAAATTAGAACCAAAATCTCAGATATTGTTGAAAGCGCTTCAAAAAATAGTTATAATAACATCGTGAGATTGAAAGCGCTTTAAAAATCGATCTACAATAGCAAAGGAGAAGGCTGTCTATGGCACAAATGACAAAAGACGAGCTGATTGCCAAAATAAAAGATGGCATCATTGTTTCCTGTCAAGCCTTGCCACACGAACCGCTATATACTGAAGCAGGTGGGATTATTCCCCTTTTGGTGAAAGCGGCTGAACAAGGAGGAGCTGTTGGCATTCGAGCTAATAGTGTTCGGGATATTAAGGAAATTAAAGAGGTTACTTCGCTGCCAATCATCGGCATTATCAAGCGAGATTATCCACCTCAAGAGCCATTTATTACCGCAACGATGCGAGAAATTGATGAACTAGCAGCTCTGGATATTGAAGTAATTGCTTTTGATGGTACAAAGCGGGAACGTTTTGATGGTTTAAAGATTGCGGATTTCATCAAGCAAGTGAAGGAGAAATATCCTCATCAATTGTTCATGGCAGATGTGAGTACCTTTGAAGAGGGAGCTGCTGCGGTAGAAGCGGGTGTGGACTTTGTAGGGACAACTTTGTCGGGCTACACTTCTTATAGTTTGCAAGGTGAGGGGCCGGATTTTGATCTGATAAAAAATTTATGTGATGCAGGTTTGGATGTCATCGCGGAAGGAAAAATCCATTATCCGAGTGAAGCCAAAACCATTCATGACCTAGGTGTTAGAGGAATTGTAGTGGGTGGTGCCATTACGCGTCCCAAAGAAATCACAGAGCGTTTTGTTGCAGCAGTAAGTGAAAAGTAGGAACAATTTTATCCTAAAAAGGATGACAATAAAAGGAGAAACAATATGAGGATGAAGAAAATACTTTGTTCGTTAGTTGCAGGAGCTGCAATTTTATCTTTTGCAGCATGTGGAAATTCAGGTGGTTCAAACAAATCAGCTGATTCAGGAAATTCTTCTGGCAAGACAGAGATTACTTGGTGGGCTTTCCCAGTCTTCACGCAAAAAAAGGCCAGCGATGGTGTTGGTACGTATGAAAAAGAAATTATCAAAGCATTTGAAAAAGCTAATCCAGATATTAAAGTGAAATTAGAAACTATTGACTTCAAATCTGGTCCAGAAAAAATTACAACAGCTATTGAAGCAGGAACAGCGCCAGATGTGCTGTTTGACGCACCAGGACGGATTATTCAATATGGTAAAAATGGTAAATTGGCAGAATTGAACGATCTCTTTACAAATGATTTTGTCAAAGATGTCAATAACAATCAAATCATTCAGGCCAGCAAAGCTGGTGACAAAGCCTATATGTATCCAATTAGCTCTGCGCCATTTTACATGGCATTGAACAAGAAAATGCTGAAAGAAGCTGGTGTGTTAGACCTTGTTAAAGAGGGCTGGACAACTGCTGACTTTGAAAAAGTATTAAAAGCATTGAAAGCTAAAGGGTATACTCCTGGCTCACTCTTCAGTAATGGTCAAGGTGGTGACCAAGGTACACGTGCTTTCATTTCAAATCTTTATGGTGGTTCTGTAACAGATGATAAGGTGACAAAATATACAACGGACAGTCCAAACTTTGTCAAAGGTTTGAACAAAGCAGTGAGCTGGATTAAAGATGGTTTGATGACAAACGGCTCTCAATTCGATGGTGGAGCAGATATTCAAAACTTTGCAAATGGGCAAACTTCTTATACTGTTCTTTGGGCACCTGCGCAAAAAGGCATCCAAGCTAAACTCTTGAAAGCCAGTGGCGTCGAAGTTGTTGAAGTACCATTCCCGTCAGACAATGGCAAACCAGCTTTGGAATACCTTGTAAATGGATTTGGTATCTTTAACAATAAAGATAAAAAGAAAGTAGAAGCTGCTAAAAAGTTTGTCAAATTTATTGCGGATGATAAAAAGTGGGGGCCAAAAAATGTTGTTCGTACAGGTGCTTTCCCGGTTCGTTCATCATTTGGTAAATTGTACAATGACAAACGCATGGAAACTATCAGCACTTGGACAAAATACTATTCACCATATTACAACACGATTGATGGATTTGCAGAAATGAGAACACTCTGGTTCCCAATGTTGCAATCTGTTTCAAATGGCGATGAAAAAGTTGAATCTGCTTTGAAGACCTTTACAGAAAAAGCAAATGAAACCATTAAAAAAAGTAAAAAATAAATAATGTAACGATTTCCCTTTTTCTGTTGTTGGTTTCATAAAATAGGAAAAGGGAATTTTTTATCAAAAAGAGGAGGTCAGTATCTCCTCTAGCTAAATGAGGTGTTGAATGTGAAAGTGAATAAAATAAGAATGAGAGAAACGGTGATTTCCTATGCTTTTTTGGCACCAGTTCTATTATTCTTTATTGTCTTTGTATTAGCGCCGATGGTGATGGGATTTGTAACGAGTTTCTTTAATTATTCTATGACATCCTTTTCATTCGTTGGATTGGACAATTACTCACGAATGTTTAAAGATCCAGTCTTTATTAAATCTCTCATTAATACGGTGATTATTGTTATTGGTTCGGTACCAATTGTTGTGTTGTTCTCTTTGTTTGTGGCTTCTCAAACCTATAGTCAGAATGCGATTGCACGGTCATTTTATCGGTTCGTCTTCTTCCTGCCAGTGGTGACAGGGAGTGTAGCTGTAACGGTTGTATGGAAATGGATTTATGATCCGCTTTCTGGTATTTTAAACTTTGTACTAAAGTCAGGTCATGTCATCAATCAAAACATTTCTTGGCTAGGAGATAAGCATTGGGCGTTGATGGCGATTATTGTGATTTTGCTGACAACTTCTGTCGGACAGCCCATTATTCTCTATATTGCTGCTATGGGAAATATTGACAATTCATTGGTGGAAGCTGCGCGTGTTGACGGAGCGACAGAGCTGCAAGTTTTCTGGAAGATTAAATGGCCAAGTCTTTTGCCAACAACTCTGTATATTGCGATCATTACAACAATCAATTCCTTCCAATGTTTTGCCTTGATTCAGCTGTTGACATCTGGAGGGCCAAACTATTCAACCAGTACATTGATGTATTACCTGTATGAAAAAGCCTTCAAGTTATCTGAATATGGTTATGCCAATACCATGGGGGTATTTTTAGCTGTCATGATTGCTTTGATTAGCTTTGCCCAATTCAAGATTCTTGGAAATGACGTCGAATATTAAAGAAAGGAGAGACAAGATGAAACAGAAAAAAATGAGTGCCTTTACGGTAATTTCAACGATTATTCTCTTGGTGTTGACCGTTCTCTTTGTTTTCCCTTTCTATTGGATTTTGACCGGAGCCTTTAAGTCTCAACCAGATACGATTGTCATTCCGCCTCAATGGTGGCCTAAGATGCCAACATTAGAAAATTTCCAACAGCTGATGGTGCAAAATCCAGCCCTGCAATGGATGTGGAATAGTGTCTTTATCTCGCTAGCAACCATGTTTTTGGTCTGCATTACCTCTTCTTTAGCAGGTTATGTTTTGGCCAAGAAGCGTTTTTATGGGCAACGTATTCTTTTTGCGACCTTTATCGCTGCTATGGCTTTGCCTAAGCAAGTTGTGCTGGTTCCTTTGGTTCGTATTGTCAACTTTATGGGAATTCATGATACACTAGCTGCAGTTATTTTGCCTCTTGTCGGCTGGCCTTTTGGTGTCTTTCTCATGAAGCAATTTAGCGAAAATATCCCAACAGAATTGTTGGAATCTGCTAAGATGGACGGTTGTGGTGAGATTCGTACTTTTTGGAATGTTGCTTTTCCAATTGTGAAACCAGGTTTTGCCGCTCTTGCTATTTTTACCTTTATCAACACATGGAATGACTACTTTATGCAATTGGTCATGCTGACATCACGTCAGAATCTGACTATTTCACTTGGGGTGGCAACAATGCAAGCTGAAATGGCGACCAACTACGGTTTGATTATGGCCGGTGCTGCTATGGCAGCCGTTCCGATTGTAGCTGTCTTCTTGATATTCCAAAAATCCTTCACACAAGGTATTACCATGGGAGCTGTGAAAGGATAAGGAGGCTGACCAAATGATTTTCGATGAATTGGAAAATCTCGCCTACTACAAAGGTATCCATGAGAATTTGGATTGTGCCATTGATTATCTCCTGACGCACGATTTAAACGATTGTGAGTTAGGACGGTACGAGATTGACGGAGAAAAAGTATTTCTGTTTGTACAGGAAAATGAGCTTAATCAAGAAGAGAATGATGGCTTTGAATTTCATCATCGTTATTTGGATTTGCATTTTCTCTTGGAAGGGCGAGAAATAATCCAGTATGGCTATGAGCAAACGGAACTTCGCAAAGTTTATGATGCAGAGAAAGATATTGGTTTTAACACTTGCAACCAAGTCTATCCGCTAGTTTTGGATCATCGGAATTTTGTGGCGTTTTTACCAGAAGAAGCTCATCACCCAAATGGTTTTGCTGGCAAGGGGTTGACGGTCAAGAAATGCGTGGTAAAAGTGCTATTTGACTAACTAGAAAAATAAAGGAGATTGAGCATGGAGAACAAAAGCTCTCAGTTAGTGAAATCTATTTTTAATACGGATAATTTATTCATGAGAATTTGTGAAAAAATTCTTGATTTAGTGACAGTCAATCTTCTTTTTCTGCTGTCTTGTCTACCACTTGTTACGATTGGTATTGCCAAAATTAGCTTGTATGAAACTTTGTTTGAAATCAAGGGTGCGCGTCGCGTAAAAGTCACAGCGATGTACATGCAAGCATTTAGAAAAAATTGGAAAGTCGGTTTAAAACTTGGTTTGCTAGAACTGCTACTTGTAGGAATCAGTCTATTTGACCTCGTGCTTTTTTGGAGGCAGGAAACAATGCTGTTTCAAATGCTAAAAGCAACCTGTATCGGCGTCATCATTTTTGCTAGTTTGCTATTTTTATGTATCTATCCTTTGGCAGCTAAGTTTGAAATGACGGTAAAAGATATGTTGCAAATGGGTCTTATCATGGTGAGTTTGCATTTTCCATGGTTCTTTTTGATGATAGCCTTATTAGCTGTAATTGTCTTTTTACTCTCTAGTTCAGGATTTGTATTGCTACTGGGCTTTACTCTTTTTGTATTAGTTGGCTTTGCAGCCTTAGGGTTTTTGCAATTGCCTATTATGGAAACTATTTTTAATAAATATAAACGAT
>ERZ772953.92-NODE-92-length-22869-cov-4.416323_pt1 | contig 22869 bp, 20 predicted proteins | sample MGYA00580685_ERZ772953 | MGnify/ENA primary metagenome ERZ772953 (study PRJEB29015, sample SAMEA2738080) | human oral metagenome | biome: human oral; feature: human-associated habitat; material: saliva | place: China | collected 2209 ...
GAAACGCGGCTCTTTGCCGCCGAAGCCGTCATCGACCGGCTCGTCGCAATATTTCCCGATTTGGTACAGGCTCCATTTGTCTATGTCTGCCACATTCAGACGACGTGCCAGCGTGGAAAATCGCGGCTGGGTCAGCACATCGTAAAAAACCCATGCCGGGTTGTTTGTCCATGCGGTTTTGAAACTGCCATCCCATGTTCCACCCGTATATTGACGGGTTTCAGGATTGTAATTGGACGGCACTTTGACCAAGCGGCCTTTCATCAAATAATTGCGACGCGGAATCTGATTCCCGAACTGCGCCGAATCAATCGACAATGCCGCAAACGCGGTATGCGGATAGCTCAATTTCACATCAACGATTTCAACGTAGGACGAAAAATAGGTATTGTTGCTGACCTTGTCGGTCTTGGAATCAGGCGAAATTCGGAAAACACGGATATTGAACGGCACTTGAGGCACCACATCAAATTCGACATCCTGATAATATGTCCCACTGGATTTTTCATTGAAACGCACCTGATTTGATGCCTGCACACCATTGCTGTTTATCAACTCAACACGCATTAAGGTATCAGCAGGCACGGTGTCGCCGTTGTCTTCAACCTGCGCATTCCGCTCGACAGCGACCGTAATCCGCAAACGGCTGACCAATTCGTCGGTAACGGCGCGAACAATCGGCTGATTCTGCTTCACCGCAGCCGAAACGGCTACGGTGCGCTCGGATGCATCGAAACCCGGAACATAGGACTGCTCTTGCTCGCCACGCTGGAAATAACCCGTAACTCCATTAAAATTGTAGCTGCCGTCCGAATTTTGGACAGGAGTGTCATCAAAATACACGCTTTTGAACGGCGCATCATCGCCGTTGGCAAACCCCGAAACCACACCTTCGGATACCGCATCAATAATCCGCAGCGACTGGGCGCTGGATAAACTGTTTGGGGCTTCATAAGGTGTCTGTTGCCCCCCGCCCGATTTACCGCCCATATTGTTTCCTTTCCTGATTCAAAATCTTACTTCACGGGATTCAGAATACTGATCAACCCCCAAAAATACACAAACAAAAACAGACACGCCGCGAAGTTTGCCCCTTCGCGGCGTTTCGATTTTTCAGACGACGTTTCAGCCCGAAAACGCCGCCTTATAATTGCGCGCCCGCACGCTGTCGTCTGAAAAGTCGGTACGGTATTTTTGCCCGTTCGGCGCGGTTGCTGCTACGCCTTGAACGAATGTCTTGGACAAACCCAAATTCAACACCGCACCTGACGAGGCCGCCGTCGATGACGGTTCGATACGGCGGGACTGCACACCTTGCGATACAACACGGCTGCCGCAGTAGCAAAGCCCGTAAGCCAACGGCACAGGACGCCCCTGTGCTGCCGTATTGGCAAGGTTGGAAAAAGCAGAATTCTTACTCTCCTCCATTCCCTTGCCGCCGGCATTCAATTTGGGCTGCTTGGTCAACATTTGGGCGACACCGCCCGCCACCATACCGATACCGACGGCGATAAGCTGCGCACCACCGGCCCAACTCGTATACGCGCCGACTACAATCAAAACCACTCCGATAACAGTTTGGATCAACCCGCCATTTTTACCTGCACCCTGTACGCGCGGAACAATGTGCAATACACCGTCAGCAGGTCGTCTGAAAACGCTACCTATCGTTTCTTCCGACTGGTCTTTACCGTCAAACCGAACCTGATACACCCCGTCCCGAATCCGCTGACGCAAGCCTTTGATTTGGGTAAACAGAGCGTGCAGGGCTTCGGCTGGCGTCTCGACGTGCAAAACAAAACGGCGGCCGTATTCGCGAAGGCCGCCGTACAGACAAACAGTAATCATGCTTGCTCCATATGGGTAAAATCGTTCTCAAGTGCCTGCATCATGGCCGGCTCGAAATCGGGATGCCGCCAAACGCTGTGCGTAACATCCGCCCAATAGCGGGTATAAGGTACACGGCAGCTCAATTGATTGTAGGCATGGTGCAGCATCCAGTCGTTGCCCAAATACAGGACGGCATGGGACGCATGCCCGCCCGTTGCCGTCAAGACCACATCACCGGCACAAAGGCCGTCTGAAACACGGGAAAACCCGCAGTTTTCCAAATGCTTTTCCAAAAAGCCTTCCGCCGCATCCTCATCCATATCACCGCGCGGATGGTCGGGAAAAACCAGCCCCATCAGCATGAAGGCATCGCGCACCAGCACGCCGCAATCCGTCTTGCCGTACTCGAAGACACGCCCGCGCAAATGCGGAACGGGGCGGAACAATTTCAGACGACCTTGTGTAACCAATATCCAAGGCAAGCCCGTTTCGACCTGCATCTGTCTGTCCGCACCCGATAAAAACGGCTCGCCACGCGGATGGGAATGCACGACTGCCACAATCTCGCCGACGCGCTCCGCCACCATCCAGTCGTCAGCGGAAATCTCAAAGGTTTCATGCGGGCTTTCGGCGCAATTGGACAAAGGCAGAAATTCATAACCTTCATAACTGAAAACCAAAACCCCGCACATTTCAGACGGTACGGCTTCTTCAGCACACGCCAGCATTTCGCGGCGGGCTTCTTCACTTAACAAATCCAAATCTATCATGTCGTTACCTTGTCGCTAGACGGGAAACCGCCGAACGGCAAAACCGCCGTCGCGCCAAACCGCGCCCTACATCCTGTCAGTGTTTTACTACATACGTCTTTAGACGCATCGTCCGTGGGCATATCGAAACGGTCGGCAACCGCACGCCCCGTATAACCGCATCCTTCGCCGCGATACTGCCAGCAGCAGGTATTTGCCAGCATAATACGGGCGGGAATGACCGAACCATCCGATTCGGACGGCGCGGCAAGTTCGAAGGTTGCCGTTTCTGCATTCAATGCCGTCATCCGTTCAACCAAATATTTGCCGACGACTTCCTGCATCGGGTCTGCGGTCGGATTGCGCCCGGACTGGAAATTGACCGCATCTAAAAACTTGGCATAGGTTTGACGGCGCACAACCAGCACGCCGACGAGCTGACCGAACTGATCCGCCGCGCCCGTAATCAACCCCAAGAGATTCGATACCGTCAGCGTCGGACGGTTGCCCGCGCCTTGCGAAGTTGATTCAAAGCCGTCAGCCTTAATCGGATAAGGCTCATATGCCTGCCCCTGCCAGACAACCGCCGTACCCCGCTCGTTGACCTGATTGCAGAAATAGAAAACCCGACCGCCCAGGGGCCGCAAGTCCACTTGCCACAAATCGACCAAAACATCCTGCTGCACGGCAGACAAGGCTTGCAGCATCACACCCGACATGGCCTTTATACGCGGATTCATGAAAGTACCTCCTCAAACGTACAGCTCAATTCGTAGGCTTTGCCACCCTTCGCCGTTTCCTGATATTCCGATACCTTGACCAATACAGGCACGCCGTCGGGCGGTCTCCAATTAAACGGCTCAACACCGCGCCGGGCATCAAAAAAGGCTTTGATTTCTCCCATCAAAGCCTTTTGTCCGACTATCTTGATCTCCCAGCTTCGCAGCTTCGGTTTCAAAGATTTAGGCTGCCGTTGCTCGTAGCCGTCGCCAAAGCGTACGGAACGGACATCGAATTTATGTACAGCCTTATTGTCCGAAGCAACACGCCATCGGAATGTTTCAGTCATGATCGGTTCCTTTCAGACGACCTATTTATGGTAAGTACCGTTTTCACGGTACACATTCTTGACATACCACTGTTCCACCATGCCCGGTATGGCGGCGGCAAGATGCTTCGCCATCTCCGTATCGGCACTGCTGTCCGATTCGGTGCTACCGTCCCGATTTATAGTGATGTTGACCTGCATGCCTCCAGCCCCGGCCGAACGGACTCCGGTCAAAACGGACGGCAGTCCTACTGCGCCGCCGCCGGCATAACCATTCAACCGCAGCCGCTCGACAGCCGCAACGCCGCCGTGATTACGTACGTCCCGCTGGGAAAATACGACTTCGCCCTTGTGGACAATGCCGGCAGGCTCATACTTCCCGCCATAGCCGGTATAACCGCCGCCGGAAAACAACGCGGCGGACTGCGCACTCCCACCGCCGACAATACCGCCGTCGGCATAACCCAACGCCGACTTCATTGCATTGACAATCGCCATTTTAATCAGCATTTTTGACAAATCCTGCAAAATGGAAACAGTCAGGCTTCGAAAATCAAGTTTGCCTGTGGCAACAAAGTCTGCCAGCGCATCCCCCATTTTGTCGAAGGTTTGTACGGTGGCATTTTCCATCGCCTGCCTCATCGTTCCGAATGAATCGATGTAGCTTTTTAAGCCGGACTCGATACCGCCGCGCCAATCATTGTCGCTGTCCATACGCGCCTTCTGCATTTGAGAAAGATTGCTCATCCCTTCCGCCTTGCCGCGCTCCAATAAATCGATACTTTCCAACGGCGCACCTTCTTCACGGGCTTTCGCTATCTGTCTGTCCCACAGTCTCGCCAGCGTCAGTTTCTCGATTTCTTCACGGGTTTTACCGATAAGCGAAATTTCAAACAGCCTGTCATCCAACTTTTCTTTCGAATCGTCGGTCATTTGCTTCACTATATCGGAATATTTTTTGGAAGCAGCCGTCAAACTATCCTGCGCATCGACCTGTTCGGCAAGCGCCCGTGCAGCAGCCTGCTGCTCCTTCGTCCAATCGCCGAAAGTTGGGTCGGCAAGCAGCTTCAACTGCTCCCCGACGGCACGGTTGGCATTCAAGATTTGCAAAGCCTTCTTCGCCTCGGCCTCGGCATGACGGCGGTTAAAATCCTCCCTCCATTTTTCGTAACCGGAAGACGGTATATCGACGAAATCACGGCGAGGGTCATGACTTATTTCACCTTTACCGCCACTAAGCCAATTCATGCGTGCCATTACTTCAGGAGCGTATTTTCTGCCGATAGGACCGATACGGCCTTTATCTACATTTCCTTCGCCCGAATGATAGGCTGTCAGGGCTTTTGTAATATCACCGTTGTAACGGGTTAACAAATCACGCATTTTCCGCGCAGCACCCAAGGCCGATGATTCTATACTTCCCACATTTACGCCATACTGACGTGCGGTTGCGGGCATAAACTGGAATACGCCACGGGCACCAACCGAAGAAACGGCATTCGGATTTCCGCGCGACTCCTGCATCGACAATGCAGCTAAAAGGTTTCTAGGTAATCCGTAGCGTTTTTCTAGACCTCCATAATCAAACCGCGCTGCCTGACTAAGTACGGTTTGATTAACAGTAAACTTCTCTTTCTCAATTTTGTTTTTTTTAGGCCCGCCGTGTTTTTTCTCGGCAAAACTTTCATTGATCAGCTTGGCATTTGCCGCGTGCTTATTAATGATTGCTTGCCGCTCCATCGCGTCAGTGATGCCGTCCAACGCCTTTTTCCGTGCTTTGTCGTTTTTCAGCAGTTCGCGCTGCCGTTGCTGCTCTCGAGTGGCATAACGTTCCGAAATAGCATCCAATTCGGCATTACCTTCAGTTTGGTTTTGGTTCCGCTTCTGTTTCTGCCGCAAAGCTTCAGCAGCGGCTGCCTCCTTGTCGATTTCGGCACGCAACCGGGCACGCCGCGCATAGGCTTCCTGCAGCTTACGCTCACCCTCTTCACCCCAATACAATTGTGTAACCGGATGTTTCTTGCTGGTTTCGATATTGGAAATAAACGAATCCAGCATGGCAATTTCATCCAGCTTGGTCTTGTCCCTACCTATGGATTTAACAGCATCCCATACCTCCGACGCACTTTCTTTAATATCCTTCCACGCCCGCTCAATCAACCCAAGATTGCCCAGTACGCGTTTTGCCATATCCTCCGACTCTTCGGAGAATTTCCGCTGCACCAATGCAACCGCGTCCTGTTCCCGACCTTGTGCCTGCAAAGCCTTGACCTGCTCATAAACATCGGCAGTCATTGTCCGGTAGGTGGCTGATAGAGACACCACGGCTTTCAGCGGGTCTTTGGCGATCTCAGTATATTTCCCAACCAAATCGTCAATACTTTGTCCCGTTGCCTGCGACTGGAAGGTAATACTCCGGGCAAACTGTTCGTAATTGTCCGCTGCAACCTTGCCGCTTGAGACCAAGGCCGTAATTGCAGCACGCGCATCAGCATAGCCGCCCGTCACTGCCCCAACCGAAACAGCGATCTGCTGCATCCTGTCTGCAGTAATCCCTGCTGCATCTCCGGCAAGTATCAAGGCTTTACGGTATTCGCGCGATTCCTCTGCGCCCTGATACATCGCATAACCCAATGCCGCAATGCCGCCGCCCAACCCTGCAACAGCAAGGCGCATAGGAGAAATGACCGTGGACAGCCCCTTAAGCATACCGCCGAAGCCGCCATACATATCACGCAACTGCCCACCCTGTTGCATCATGATCAGAAACGGGCTTTGCCCGCCTGCAAGCTGGGTAACGATGTCGGTAATTTGTGCCGGGGTTTGCCGCAATGCGTTATTGAACTGCTTGACAGACTGCGTAGCGCGATTGGTCTGCGTATTATGCCTGTCCAATTGGGACAGTAGCGGATTAAGCCGTGCAATATCAATACCACGCTGGCGGGCGATCTCTTCGTAATACTCTCGGTTTGCCTTACCGCCTGCAATCTTGACGGCTATATCGCGACGGATGGCATTTTCCAGAGAAGCCAAAGACCGTTCCGTCCGCTTCGATGCTGCCGACACTACCGTCGATGATTTCTCTGCGCCGTCGCCACTATGTACCAATCCGTCAGAAATACGCCGCCCCTGGGAAGATGCTACATCCCCCAACGACTTGATGGATTGTTTCGCCTTTTCTACGCCGCTGACGACACCGCCCGTTTCGGCGGTAATATAAATCTTGGTTTCGTTATTCATGCTCACCTGCCCACATTGACAGCACTTCAAGCTCCATCAGGCGGACTTTCTCCAACAGTGCTTTCCGTTTCTTCGACTTGATATTGCCGCATTCCATAACTGCTGCGACTGCGGAATAATCCAACCCCGTCTCACCCGACATTCCGATACGCCACTGCGTCGATACTGCAATAAACAGTTGCACCGCCTGCCAGTTGCACGGCCATACGCCAAAAGTGGTCTCCTCTTCTGAAAAATCGTCCTCCGAAAATCCGAATACATTCAATTCCGCCGCATCAGGCTGCTTCTCATAAAGCGCCCGCGCGGCGGCAATCAGTTTCCCTCGCGGGCATTGAAGACTTCCTCAACATAGCCGTTGACGACGGCAAACACCGCCATCGGATAGCTATCCAGCAGGATTTCGACATTCTGCCGGTCGAATGCTTCTTCCAAATCCCAGCCTTGAACACAATCCAAGACGGTATCTGCCGTCCAGCCGTCTTTATGCTTTTCGGTAAATTCTTTCATCGCCTTGCGGCCGCGCGCCTTAAATTCAAATTCGACGTCCGCAGGCTCTGCACCGGGAACAGGGATTTTCACGGTATGTCGGAAAGTTGCATCAGGCTTCAAAGTAAGTTTTGCCATTTCAATACTCCAAATAAATAAGGTTGCCCGAGCAACTCGGACAACCTTGATATGCCGATAAAATCAATAACGGTTTACTTCGCCGGAAATGGCGTAGGACAACGTTACAGCCATTACTTGGTTACGAACCAATTCGGGGGTTTTATTCATACTGGGATAACCGTTATAGCAAATCAGCCCACCACCTTTCAAAACCACTTTCAAAGGCCACTTGCCGCCTTTATCGCTGCATTTTGCAGCCGCCTTGTAGCCGGGCAACGAAGTATCGTCAGCGATCTTAATCGACATTGACATAGCTGATTTCGTGGATGGGATTTGCTGGTCAAAATCATCCTCCAAAAAACCAAAATCTACATATTGCTGCTCGCCGCCACTGGTCGAAAATTCTACAATTTGCGAAACCTGCACCCAATCGGTAATTTTCTGAACAGCACCAATACCGCTGCCTGCCGGAAACTCATCTGCATTGGAAGTATCAATGCCGGTCAGCTTGAATGTATCGGTTTTGACATCGCCAATCTGGAAAACGCGTTCATTCAACTTTCCCCAGCCGCTTTTAAACAAAACCAAATCGCCGTTGGCAAACCCGTGTCCTGCTACCGTCAGGACGCATTCGGCAGCATTAGTTGCCACCGTAGCTTTTTTCTCCGCCGCCAAAGCGGTCGCAATGTGAACGGTCGCACCGTTCGGTAATTTCACTGCCATACTTTAACTCCAAATTAAAGGCAATCTGAAATCAGACTGCCGTATCAAAATAAATTGCCTGCCATCCTTGCTGATAATAGACGGTAACGGCCTCGCCGCTTTCGTCGGAATCGATATTCAGCAAATCAGGCACCAGATTTTCCAAATCACCAACACCCAAATCGGAATGTTCGGCAAACAACTGCCCAATCAAAGACAGCATCTCTTCCGCCAGTTCGTCCGCACCGGAAGCAGCTTGCACGCAAACCAACGTAACCAGCCGCACCGTATGCCGGTAGGTAGGCGGAAAATCAAACGTTTCCTGTTCAGTTCGGCGACTGTCAACGTACACCACAACACACGGCAACTGCGATTGCGCAGGCGCGAAACCACGCCCGGAATACACGCGCTGGAACTTCGTTTTGAGCACATCTGTCGCCGCATTGCGGATTTCAGTAAGTCGGCTTGTCATGTATCGCCCTCAATTGCACAACAACCATTCCGCAACCGTCAAAATCGGTTTCTGCCACCGCATAACGTTTGCCGCGCACGGTAACAACCACCGACTTCACGTCTTCAGGCAGGTCATCTTCGGTTATGATGATTTGCGGGTCGGCATTGGCAACGGCAACGCCAAACCCGCTATCCGTCATTGCCTCACGGTCAAATATCGCATTTACCGACTTCCCGCCAATCATCACGGTTTCACCGAAATCGGCAGGATTGGTAAACACGTTCAGCGGCTCGTTAAACACTTCCGTCCTCGCCGCCATTACCGGATACGTTACCGCTATCTTCAGCTTCGCCGCCATCGGCATTAGAGGATTCGGCCTCTTTGGCAGACGCTTCTGCCGCCCAATTTTCGCGGATATAGACAGCCGCCGCAGATTCGTCCACCGAATATTTTTTCCCTACGGCAAACATCTGTTCACCATCGAAAAAACTACGGGTCGGGATAATTTTGATTTTTGCCATTTTTAATACCTCAATCAATAAGGTCGTCTGAAATTCAGACGACCTTGGGTTTCACAATCAAGCAGCCACGATGTCTTTAATGGCGGCAAAGGATTCGACATGACGGACGGCGATATCCACATCTTGCAACGTGGTGATGCGTACCGCGCCCGCAGTAGACTTGGTGTACGGATCAACAATCACATCCAAAACGCCCCAGTGCGCAATCATCAGATCAGACCAATTACCAAAAATCAGCGGGCTGCATTTGTTGGACGCCGTGCCTTTGGTCAGGTTGGACGGAATTTGGTTTGATACCGCGCAACGGTAGCCGTTCAACGGCGTTGCGCCGTCCTGCCAAATGTAGCCGGACACGCCATCGTCCTTCAGCTTGGTTTTCAGCAGACCGCGCACGCGGGCATTGGTGATGTAGGCCAAATCGCCGATGTCGGCATTGGCGGCGGCAATGGCACTTTCCAAAGCGACGATATGCTTCCATTCGGGCGCACCGCCGTTCGCACCGATTTCCACCGCACCGATGCCGGCAGTGTTCAGGATACCGGTCGGTTCGTTGCCGGTACCTTTGCCGTTGATGGCCGCCAAATCGATACCCAGCATCATGGCTTTCAACAATTCGCTGCGGGCGAACTGTTCGGCAGACAGCGAAGACTGCAAAATGAATTTGCGGCTCAATTCGGTATTGGCGGTAACGGTTTTCGGTTTCAGGCTCATTTGTCCGAAAGTGGCGTTCGATTCGGACGCGCTGCCGTTTTCATCCACCCATTGAACGGTGTTGCCGGCCAGGTGTTTCGGAATGGTGATGTCGCCGACCAAGCCGTCCAATACGGTCGCCCCTAATTGGGCAACGGCAAGTCGGTTGCGCAGCAGTTCGATAAACATGTCTTCGCGGAAGTCGTTTTCGATGACGTTGCCGCCGTTTGCCGCATTGCCTTTGCTGTAAGCGCGGGCAATCAAATCAGTCGGTACAAAGAAGCCTGCCGCTGCGCGACCATGCCGTTTTTCCAACTCTTCCGACACTTCGCGTTCCAAGCCTGCTTTGTCCCATTTGCCGGTTGCGGCGGCAGACATGGCGCGCAGAAGGGAAAATTCACGCTGTTCCTTATCCGTCATGCCGATTTCACCGGCGGTAACGGTCGGCTTCGTCTGCATGTTTGCCATGATGGCGGCGCGTAATTGGGCTTCACTGCCACCCTCTTTAATAACCTTTTCGGCGGCTTCGATACCGCCGTGGGCGGCGTAACTGCGACCAATGGCCAACAGTTCGGAAACGCGGGCGCGTTCATTCTGCATACCGCGTTCGGCAGTGTTGTTGGTATCGGTTGCTGCGGCGGCAGGGATTGCAGCAGCGGGAGTTTCCACCGTAGTGGGCGTTTGATTTTTATCCATGTTTCGATTTCCTTTTTCAGGGGGTGGGTTTACAGGGTTTTCAATAAATGGCTCCACCGACCTGCCGACACCTACTGTCGGGTCTGCAGGAACGGTTACAAAACTGATTTCATACGGCATCCAGCGGGTAACGATGTAACGGTAGTCCTCATCGTCAGCATCAGGATTGTCCAATACCATATGCTCCACTCGGTAGCCGACGCTGATATGGCGTAGGATGCCGTCTTGCACGTCTTGGAATTTTTCCGTTGCTTTCGTACCGTTGCCAAAACGTACCAAGGCACGGCCGCGCTTGTCGGCATCAATCCAAGCACGTTCGATGACGCCGATTTGGTCGTCCCAGTCATGATTGAACAACACCGCGCCACCGCCGTTCAGGCGGCTTAAATCAACAGCACCCTGCGCATGACTTAATACTTCATCACCGAACCAGCGGCGTACCGGTTCTTCGCTGGAAAACGCCACTTCGACCGTCCGTTTTTCAACATCAACACTTTCGCGCTGAAATACGGCAAAGCGGCTCATTTGCTGCATTTGAGCCTTATCAGGCTTCATTTTCTTCATTCGGGTTATCCTCCGATTTCGGTTCTGCCGCCGATGCGGCCGGTTTTACGTCGGCAATGATTCCTTTTCCTGCCAACATCTGGTTTTCCTGTTCGATTTGGGTAATAACATCTTCAAAATCCAAACCCATTTCCGCGCAAATATCGCGGCGGGATTTGACCGCCAACGCCACAGCCGCTTGATGCGCATTAATATCTTTCAGCGGGTCAACCCACGACCAGCGGCGCCCCTGCCAGGTGCAGGCCCTGAACTTATTCAGCTTGCCGGCGGGCAGCGATTTGCCGGACGGCATCTTGATTGCGCCCATTAGCAACGCCGCCTCAATCCAGCGATCGAATACGTCATACAAGAACGCTTCGGCAAACCAGTTTTGCAACGTCATCCATGTGTCGCGCTCCTCCAGCGTCCCACTGCGGATACTGGAAAAGTTCACGCCCTCAAGGTCGTTCGCCAAACTGTGATAAGCCACGTTCAAACCGCTGGCGATACCGCGCAGGCTGGCTTTGACGAATGCGTCGTAATTGGCGTGCGGGTAATCCGGGTCGAACGGCGTGAAGTCGTAACCCTGTGGTAGTTCGTGAAATGTGCCCGGCTCTACCGAATCGATTAAATCGATGCCGCCGCGCCCGTTATCGACCTCTTGCCCGTCAATCGGCGGCATGAAGTTGTCGGCGTCTTCCGTCTGTTTGAAAAAGCCCATTTTCGATGCGCCGACACGGGCGGCGATAATGGCCGCCTCCTGATAGCCCGACAGGTTTTGCAGGCCGATGATGGCCGAAGCCACCCACGGGAAACCGCGCCGCTGCTCCGGGCGGTCGTGCAGGAAAATATGGCTGATTTGCTCTGCCGGCACCCGTTCGCGTAAATTACCCGTATTCGTCTGTCCGTATGATTCGCCCGGATGTGCCGTCCGCAGCCAGTACGCCACAGGACGGGAATAGCTGTTTAGCTCGACACCCATGCGCACGGCGTTGCGCCCATTTTGCTGCGGAACGTTGTATCCCGTATCCAAACGGTCAATATCCAGCACCTGCAACGCATAGCCGTAATCATTGTCAAACCCTGAAATATGACGAATCAGCACTTCGCCGTCCCGCGCCACGCTGCGAATCAGCAGCCGTTGCAGGTCGGTAAAAGACATCTGGCCGGTAACATCGCACACACCGCGCCGCGCCCAGCGGGAAAACGCTGCTTCGATGGCTTTGTTCGCCAAGGCATCGGGCTTGTCGGCGTTATCCAGCAAAACACGCATTTGCAGGGCAAAACCATCGCGCCCGATAACGTTACTTTCGACCATGTTCAAAAACTTGCGCATGTAGTCGTTGTCGCGAGCAAGGCTGCGGGCGCGGGCGCGCAGGCGGTCAAGGTCTGACCGTGCCAAGGCATCCGCAGACCAGTTTTGCGGCTGCCATGAAGCCAGCGATCCGACCGGCCGCGCCCCTGCAAAGCTGCGGCGGGCTGTTTTCGGAACGGCTTCCCGCCTGCCGAACAAACGCGCAAAAAAACCGCGCTTTTGCGGCGCGGCATTTGATTGTTTTGCCATAGCTCATCCTAAAATCGCGTGATGATACGGCCTGAACGGCGCGGAGAAATACCCGCCGCCGCTTCCAGCCGCTTGATTTCCTGCTGCCAGAACCGTATCTGCTTCAACAAATCGGCAAGGCTGGAAAATTCCATTTCGCGGTCTTTGATTTTGTACCGCTTGGTCATGCCCCTGCCTGCCGCATGTTCCTTGTAGGCTTTTCGAAGGCTGTTCAGAATTTCTCGCGCTTCTTCAAGCTCTACCGCATACTCATTACCGTTCATTTTCAGACGGCCTCTTTTGCATAAAATTTACTGACGCCTTCCTCGAAACGCTCTTCCACCAAGCCTTCCTCAATCAGCGTATCAATATCGCGGCGGGCAAGAATCCAGCCGCTCCACTTCTGCTTTCCATACACCTCATTGGCAACACCGGTCGATGTGTAACCCGGATGCGTCCGAATGTGTGATAGAACCTGTTCTTTTTCGTTCATGGTTATAGCCGTATAAAGGCCGTCTGAAATCTGCTGTTCAGACGGCCTTTTTCTTGGTTTGCACTTAAAAGGCGGCCGCAAACCTTGGCCGCACCCTCTAACTTCGGGCAACGTCGTATCAAGCCCTAATCTGAAATGTAGCAGAAAAGCGTTTTCTGACGTCCGGTTGACGCTTAACCGGCTGGACAGCCATCTATTCAGACGGCCTGAATCAATAATTGGTAACGAAGTTACCGCCCTTACGGCGTCTGGTTGCCGCAAAACCGCTGCCGCTGTCCACCTTCGTTTTTTCCTGTACCTGTTCGGTGGGTTTCGGTTCGGCAAACAGTTCCGACTGCAACAGCGCGTTTTCGTATAACGCCCATTTTGCCGCCGACATGGTATGCGTGCCGACCGAGCGGGCGGCGTGCAGGGCATAGACTTCGCAGTCCAATGCCTCGTTTCGTACGCCGACTTTTTTCTGCCAAACCTTTTTGTGCTTGTTCATGCGGCTGGGTACTTTGACTTCGCTCAACAACTGGCCGCAGTAGTCGGCGCGGACATCTTTGTAAAAGTGCATCCGCCCTGCACCGCTTCCTTCCAGATTGATGCGCGCATGCTCGTCTATCAACAAGTCCTTCGCCCGCGATACGCCGACGCTGTACACCTGCACGCCGAATTTGTCGGCCTTGGTGTTTTTGTGCTTCAAGTCAATCGCCCGCGCCCGACTGAAAATCTCTTTATCGGGGTTGGTGCTGCCCTTGACTGCCATCACATTCACCGCTTTCACGCCACGGCAGCCGCGCACAAAGTGATACACCGCGTCGGAGGTATTGCCGTCCGAACTGTCTATCGATACCGCCGCAATCTTCATTCCCGCGCCGGTTTCGTGTTTGTAGGCCGTCTGAAAAATCATCTCGGCCAGTTTGCGCCACACGTCGGATTTGACGTCCACCGTGTTGCCGTGGATTTCTCCCCACCAAACCAGCCAGCTTTCCTCGCCGCGCCCCCATGCGCGGATGATGACGGCCAGCCGGTCATGTTGCACGTCCACGCCCATAGTCAGAATCAGACCGCCGCGCGGAACGGTGTTTTCGGCGTAGTCTTCGCCGCGTTCTGCCAGGTCGTCCTCCTTCACGCCGTCATTGGTCATTTCGAACGGGATTCCGATGGACGAATTGACGAAGGCAATCATCGGCGATATATCGCCGTTGTCCGCTTCGTATTGCGCGGTCAACCATTTTTTCATCAGTTCGGAAAACACACTGCCGGGGAACGGGCTGTATAGCTCGTTCAGGTAAAAACCTGCCGTGCCGTGAAAAGGCGCGGTCGCCTGCCACCAACCGCGACGCACATTACGGTTTTTCTGCATGTCGTTCCACACCGCGCCGCAGTTCGGGCAGGTGTAATGCGCCGTTTCCGGCAGCTTTTTGCCGAAAACGGGATGGTTGCCGTTCGGGTCTTCGTCGCAGGAAAGGTAATCGAAGCTCAACACATGGGCTTCGCCGCATTCGTGGCACGGCACCATGCCGACGCGCTTATCCGACAACTCCATTTCGGCGGCGATTGTCGAGACGCCCGCAATAGTCGGCGTGCCGCCTAATACGATTTTCGGGCGGCGGTAAGTTTTGGTTCGCTCCTTCGCCAGCTTGATACTGTCGCCCTGACCGCGCAGGTTCAGGTTACAGTCGTCCGGCTCCTCCACGCACACAATCGGTACCGGCGACGATTTCACACTGGCGGGGCTGTTACTGCCCACCAGCTTCAGAAAACCGCCGGGGAATTTCTTGAACAACTGCCGCTGCCCTTGCGCACGGATACGGGTATCGACTTTCTCGCGCAAGGCGGGCGTCGCTTCGACCATCGGAACGAATTTTTCGTCCATGTACTCTTTAGCCGCCCCCTCTTTCGGGAACAGAACCAATATCGGACTGGGTTCGGCATCGATGGATTTGCCCAAAAAGTTACCCAGCACACCCGAAGTCCACGCCACTTGCGCCGATTTCTGGCAAACAACCACTTGCACGGACGGGTCATCCAGCGCATCAAGCGGGCTGTTTTCCCATGCCAGATACGGTGTTACGTCCAAAACGTATTTGCCCGGTCGGGCGGCCTCTATGCTGGAAAGATAGCGGTACTTGTTCGCCCAGTCGCGGGTTTTAATTTTGCGCGGCGGCGCCCATTTCCGGCACGCCTGCCGCAACACCCGCGCCACCGTTTCAGCCATCCGCGCCTGCATGGTTGCGGCTGTCATCTCCATCGTTTTCTGCTCCGTAATTCGATAATTTTTCCAACGCCCTGTTGATGTACGCCGCAATGGTATCAGGGTCGATTTCCACGCCCGACGTCGCCGTCAGTTCAGCCGCCAACTGCTCGGGCATCGTTAAAAATTCCGTCCGCGCCGCTAAAACATGGTCGCCCCATGCGCGCTCAAACATCGCGGCTGGCGCAAGCTGTCCTAATTTTTCGTCCCGCTCCAATTCAGCCAATTCAGCCTTCACCCTATCCAGCCGATCGCGCGGCTTTTCCTTGTTCAGCCGTTCCATCTCCCGCTGAAACATCCAGCGGATAACCGCAACGGTATCGTATTCATTCGCAAGCCCGTTTTTATCTGCATAGGCCGCCACCGGCAGACCTTCTTTCTGCCAGTTGGTCAAAGCCTGTTCCGTAACGCCGACAATATCGGCAAGCTGTCTTTTATTCACTTTCATGTCAGTTCCTCATTAACCCAGCAAGCAACCCATACAAACCTGTCGCTTAACAGAAATCGCGGCTCGAATTACCCGCGTGGCTGAAAGTCCAGGAAGTACCTTATCGGGCTGTGGCGAATGCTTTTTCGAGTTCTTCGGCAAAGACTGCCTGCTGATTACTGACGACAGCTTGTTCAGCAACCTCAAAATACCGGAGGCGTTTTTCATACTGTGCCGCTGACACATACACAACCAAGGCTTTTACTTTTCTTTTTTGTCGTTTATAAATTCCCGGAGACAGTTTGCCGCGTCGTTTAAGCAGGGCGAAATGCGTCCCGTCGTTCAATCCGCGCACCATTGCCCGAAACGCAGCCAGCGTGATATTGCCGAAACGGTCAAGCCTTACCGCATCTGACGGCACAATCCGATACCCCGCGGGCATCAATCCCCGCGCGACCAGAAACGCCTCGATACCTTTCGCCCGACGGCTTCCACCATAAATTTGCGCCGTCAGATATTTGCCCGCGCTTCTATCCTTTGCACCGTCCTTGAAATCGACCACGGCGGTCAATTCCTCCTTGGTTGCATACTGTCTGACAAACAGACTGTTCAACGTCCACGGCTTCGGGTTGAAGAACGAATCCCTCATTTCATCTTGCAGATTGCCGATTGCCTGTGCAGCAAGTTTATTCACCGCATTTTTAGCGGCAAACGGGACTTGTCGGCGTTGGACATCATCCAAGCGTGCGACCATTTTGCTGACATCGACACGAATTGCCGGCATGACATCTCCAAAAAGAAAGGTCGTCTGAAACACAGACGACCTTTAATAACAGATAAGGATTCAACAAATGACGAACAAAAAAAAGCGGCATCGCACCTGAACGCACGAAACCGCAGTTTTCCATAATTTAAACATTTCACTGCACGAAGCGCAAGCAGTTTTTAACAACCGTTTAACATCCTGCCCGCTTCACTGCCACTTAAAGCCACACACAGCAAGGCTTTAGCGTCTTTCAAATATTTGTAGAACAAGCGGACGCAGCAGCCGCACTTCTCTGCCATCGCCTTTTCGACGCTGACCTTCTTGTACTCGTCGCCGATACCGCCTGAATAGCGCAACAGCAACACCTCCCGATGGAACGCAGGCAATTCCTTCATCACCACCCTGTCCACCGCAGAAAACACCGAATCCGCGTCCACCCCATAAGGCAGCAACGGACGCGTTCCGCCCGTATTCGCATCGCCTGCCATTGCACGGTTTGCCGCACTGGTTGCATAACCCAGTCCGTTATCGTCCCGAACCGAACGCCAAAAGCCCCAACGGGCAAGCAAATCATCAATAGTCATTCATAACATCGAATCTTTCCCAACAGTTATCTGCCAGCCACGTCTAAAATACCGCATGGCTTTATTTTTTAGGCGGAAATTATACCAAATTTATAGAAAATTCATATAGATTAAAGTAGCAGAAGACCGTCTGAAAACAAGTTTCAGGCGGCTTTTTTCCATCTGTATTCCCAAAAAGTGTCCAAAGTGTCCTAAAAGACACTTTTTAAAACTTTCGAAAGCCTTGCCTGATAAGGCTTAGGACACTTTGGACACTATTTTTGCGGAAAAATAAACCATATATATATAAAAAAAAAAAGAAAAAGGGAAAAAACTTATATATAAATATTTCCCCGACGCAAAAAAAATTCCCTATAGGGATAGGGAATCATTGAAATTTAGTGTCCAAAGTGTCCTAAGCCTTATTCCACAATAGTTTCAGGGAATTTCAAAAAGTGTCTTTTAGGACACTTTGGACACTTTTTGAAGATTTCAGACGACATCAGGACAGTTTTCACAAGTCCAGCATCTTGTTCAAGCAGGCGCGGAAATTGTGAATTTGCCTGCCGATAGCGTCCCTTTCTGCTTCACCTTCGCGCTCGTTGAATGGATTGGGCTTGAAAACAATTTCTTTGCCCTCAGCACCACCGAACCGCCAATTTCGCCGCGCCCTTGGCATCTTCGTTGCCATATTGTGCAGGAACTTGGTTTTACCCAGCTTATGCTCGTTCTCTTCGCGGCACCACCAGTCGAAGAGACGCCACAAATCCTTGGTTGTGCAGGCGCAAAACGGAATGCCGTCAATCTGACCGTTCTTCCACGCATGGAAGAACGTCTGCCAACTCGACCTGCCGTAAGCAATCACGTTTTGCTTATCTTTCGTCATCGGCGCGATCGTCGTCCCGTCAAACCGGCGCGGGAAATCGGTTTCAACCGCTTTCCATTCTTCGCCGTCCTCCGATTTCGCATAATCATAATCCAATACTAAAGGGAACGACAATAGAAGATTGTAGAAATTCAAAATACCGCCATCGGATATACACTCCAATACCTGCGCCTTCAGGTTATCCGGCAGCCGTTTTTCAGGCCACACCACAAAATACCGCCTGTCGTTTTCCTCGATTTTGAACGGCTGCGCCTCATTGCTCAAAAACACGCAGTTGATATGGTTTTCTTCTTCAAAGCTGTCCACAAATTTCCGCTCGACCTGCATAGTCTTGCCGGTAATCATGTGTTTCATCATACCAGTTTGGTCGTATTTTTGTTTGTTATTAAAAATCTCTTCAAAAACGACATAAAGTTTCCGGCTTCGATTTGCCGTATAAGTCGATTCAAGGTCTTTCTGACCCAGCGTTGCAGAATATACTCCGTAAATTTCCCGCATGATTGTGTCAAACAGCCAAGACTTGCCCGCGCCGTGTACATCTCCGTGGAATACCAAAGCCGTATTCATCTTCGCGCCCGGGTTTTGCAGTGGATAAGCCAGCCAGCAAAGCGTATATTGCATTTTCAAATCGTCGCCGCCGCACAAGTGAGAAAGCATATCGCAAATCGGTCGGCATTTGGCAAACTCCGGCATATCCAGCAAATCCTTCCACCATTGCGGCAGCCGCGCACGTTCCCCAGCCGGCATCGCCTGTTTCTCCAGTGGCAGCCCGCGATACATATTGATGTAACCCTCCGGCAGCGTCTTGCCAGGCGCAAACAAAAGATTACCCTTCCACACGCTGCGGCGCGCAGGATTGTTCGCCCAAACCTTATAGCCGTCGCCCAAAGCCATCGCCAATGCTTCGCGCGTTACAATCTCATCGCGCACCGAATCCCAAGCCGTCGAAGTGCCGTCCAAATAAATATAACGACCCACCGCATCCTTCAAGGCGACGTCCTCCTCGGCATCCTTCAGAGCGTGAATGGATTCCCATGATTTTTTTTCGCGGTTGATTTCCGCCTGCGTTCTTACCTTCTTTTGCGGGCTGGCAAGCCAACGGTCAAAATTCTCTTGTCCGAAAACGGCAATCATCCCGCCTTTACTGTATTCGACACCTTTTTTGATATTAAATGCTTTGACTTTACCTTCGATCAGCACCAAATCCGTCAACATTCCGGCTAATACTTCATTCATATCCGCATCATCCGCCCCCCTGCCCCCTGCGGAACGGTGTTCCTTAACTTCATCCGCAGTGTTATGCGTTCCTTCAGGTACGCCTTCCGAAAGGGGCGCGGGGAAGGCTTCCGCCCTGCCCAACATCTCTCTGACGCTGACCAACGGCTCGGTGTCTGAAATCACATCGGCAATATCGTAGCCGCCCGTCAAATCTGCTCCGGTATTTACAATATGTACCGTACATTCCTGATTGTGTAGCAGTGATGCAATACCCAGCATCGCCTTACGCCCTGGTTGCTCGTCAAAAGGCAGCAGTGGCGCATCTTCAGGTTTCATACCCGCCTCAACCTCCGCACGGCTCAATTTGCGCCGTTGACTGTCGGCATCAGGCCACAATACTACATCCCGTCCGACCACAGCCGACCAGTCCGCCTTGTTCCAGCCGTTGCAGCCGCCTATCCAAGACACCACGGCCCAATCGTGCAAATCAAAATACGCATCGGCGGCAATACGGCATTTCTCACCCTCCACCACCAACACACGAGCATCAGGTTTGGCCGCAAGAGCATCCAACCCAAACAGGGGCGTAGGCGCGGCAGGGCGGCGGTTTGCCCAAGCCTGCACCCCATCATCATTTTTCGCCCACACAAACGGCAAATCGGCCTTTCTGCCTTCTTCGTCGATAAACCGCTGCACCACACATAAAGGCGCACCCGCCGCATCACGGTACACCGCCCGCAAACCCTCGGTCTTTCTGCCCAACGCATAACGGTAGCACTTCGCACCCGACAAAAGGTTCAAACGGTCTTCCTCAAAAGGCATAATCGCCGTCCAATTCTGTCGTGGCTTTTTATTGCCATAATTCGGTGTCCCGTCCCATTCCTTCCTTTCGACCGCTCCGAAATTGCCGATGCGCAGACGCTCGGCGACCGCTTTTAGCGCATCCCCCTGCCGTCCGTTGCAAAAAAGATAGGCATAGAGGCTGACCAAATCGCCGCCTGCATCGTTCGTCGCATAATCCGCCCACGCGCCCGAATGCGTATTAACCGCAAAACTGCCAAGATGCTTATCCGCCCGCGTCGGATTCAGGGCGAAGAACTCATGCCCTTTATATTTGCCTGACGGAAGCCATTCCGCAAGCAGGTTGTCCACCGCATTCAAAGCCGCATCGGCAACCGTTTTAAAATCCAGTTTGTTTTCCATATCCGTTTGTCCTACACAATTTTTAGGCAACAAAAAGGCCTGCCCCCCCCCTTGAGGCAGGCAGGCGGTATAAAAGGCGGCGTTAAACGCCGTAAAAAACTCTGACTGGGAAATATCAGAGAGGCAGGAAATCGGCTATTCCATCCCGTTTTCTAGGGACGAATTTAAAAATAAATCTGGGTACTTCAGCTTTACAGCCGCAGGAATCCCGCGCCTGTTCCAATTCGATACACGCTGCTGGCTTATCCCTAGCCGTTTAGCTATTGATGAACAACTACCTATTGATTTCAAAAGATTTTTGTCATGTTCAATCTGTTTTTTCTTATTCACATTAAACTCTTTGTTTAAAATCCACTCTTATATTAAACACTACGTTTAGAAAAAAAGCAAGCGTTGTGTAACAACATTTTGTTTAAATGTTGGAAAATAAATAGCCATTGGGAGATTAAAATGAACGAAAAAACCGCACGACTCTACGAAGCAGCCGAAAAACTTAAAGGAATCAAAGGACAATCTAATTTAGCTAGATTTTTAAACACATCGCCGCAAACCTTGAACAACTGGGAAAGTCGCGGAGTATCATCAAAAGGACTAATAGAAGCAGCAAAAGCAATAGGCGCTTCAGTTGAATGGCTTGAAACAGGAACTGGCTCCATGGACGGATCTCACACACCCGAATCAAACGCAACCGTTATCGGCACGGTGGACGCATGGGACAGCCACACCCCGCTGTCAGGCGACGATTGCGAAGTCCCTTTCTATAAAGACATCCACCTTGCGGCAGGCAACGGCTTTTCAGACGACATCGAAGATTACAACGGCTACAAGCTGCGTTTCTCAAAAGCAACACTTCGGCGGCACGGCATCAGCCCCGCCGCCGTGATCTGCGTCTGCGCCGACGGCGACAGCATGGAGCCTGTATTTCCTGACGGCGCGACATTGGGTATAAATACCGCCGACAAAACCGTAAAAGACGGAAAAATCTACGCCGTCAACCACGGCGGGCTGTTACGCACAAAAATCCTGCAAAAACTGCCTGACAATAAAATCCGTATCAAAAGCTACAATGCCGAAGCCTACCCCGACGAAGAGGCGGATGCGTCCGATATAAACATCATCGGCCGCGTTTTCTGGTGGAGTGTGATGGATTAAGATACTTGAACAACTGATTTATTACCGCATATTGCGCGGTATAACTAAAAAGATATAATATATAAAAAAGGGCACGCATGGAGCTGACCGTCCACTTTAACGCCGAGCAGGATTTAGACCGCCTCTTTGAAAAAGACGAAGACGCAGTCGCTTATCTCGAGAACATCATTGAGATGATTCAGGCGGACTCTGCTATTTTTGATGGCTTATACAAAAACAGATACTTCAGAGAATATGGCGAACCCATAGGCCCGATTGATTTGGAAGTGAAACCCATATTGTCATTATGGGAAAAAGACATTAAAGTTTTACGCGTCCGATCTGACAGCGAAGAAGTCGCCGGATACAGAATAATTTACGCACCATTCCATGAAAAACAGCCAAACGGCGCGTATATCCGCCGCATAGATATATTGGCTGTTGTAAACAAGAAGACAGACAAATTTGACTATCAGGCAGAACACCCAATCACAAAACGGATTATCAAAGACTATGAAGAACTGTACTCCAACTAACGGCACATGGTTCCAAATGGGTGCAACACTCACTGTTGCCGTGGCCACCTGCACAGTATCAACACCTACATCCGCCACCCCCGTCACCCACATAAACTGCTTGCGGATAAACGGGCAGATTAAATGCGTCAAACCGATAAGCCCCAACACTACCCCCGCTGCAGAGCATATTGAGCATGTGCGGAAAAATCCGCGCCGCAAAGCAGCAATGGACAGGGCGGCAGCGAAAATTGCCGATAAAATAGCCCTCAAAGCAGGCGGGGAGACATTTGTCAGCCTAAGAATGAAAAAGGGGTTTACCCAGTCTGAATTGGCAGCCGCCGCAGGATTGCGTCAACCCTATCTGTCTCGCATCGAAAACAGCAAACAATCCCTACATAACGAGACTGTACAAAAACTGGCAAACGCATTAGGCGTTTCCCCGCTTGAGGTTCGCGCAGCGTTCGAACGGCAGTACGAATACATGGAGCAGGCATGATTCACTTAAATGTTCACTATTGCGATGAAATCATCCGCCATGCGGAAAATGACAAATACAGCCTAATAGGAATTTTGCCTGATGTATGTCATATCCCGGCGCAACAATCTATTTTAGGTCGTCTATGCCTGTCTATTTCATTTTACGCTGATGATGAGTATATGCAGACATTGCAAACCGAACCAATCTTTTTAGAGATTGTTCACAACGACGATGTAATTTCCAATTTTGAAATCCCACCGTATGATAGTGTCGATCAAGAAGAAAGTATTTCATTCATGCTGCACCAAACAGTTAGCGGCCT
>ERZ772953.93-NODE-93-length-22868-cov-5.264191_pt1 | contig 22868 bp, 9 predicted proteins | sample MGYA00580685_ERZ772953 | MGnify/ENA primary metagenome ERZ772953 (study PRJEB29015, sample SAMEA2738080) | human oral metagenome | biome: human oral; feature: human-associated habitat; material: saliva | place: China | collected 2209 ...
AGCATGCCAGCAGGGTCGATAATATGAGGAGCGGTCATCGTTGTGCCTCCAAATCATTTCGAGTCAGAAGTAGAAGAGCTTTCTCGAAGGATCACACGGTGACCGCACCCATCACAAGCAACGGGCCGATCACCACACGGTTACACCACTATGCGGGACGCTACTCTTTCACCGCTTAGTTACCGCCTGTTTGAGGCTAAGCGGTATATCGAAAACGTTGGTATATCAGTCAAAACATGGTGTGTTGCCGCCTCTACCGCCTAATTTCTAAAAAGTGTACACGCGAGTGTTCATCTTCCTACATATGCGTGTGTATATATAAAAGTTTTCGGTTTTAGGCGGTGAAGGCGGTAAAGGGTTGGGATTCGGTTGAGATACGAGGGAAAATGCTATACCGCTTTTGCATTTTCAGGCGGTAAACAGCCGGTATCAACGCCGATTAGGCGGTGAAAATCCTCCTCTGCAACCTCCCTCCCACGAGATCATGCACGAGCGAAGATAGTCATACGCCCCGAAGGGGCGTTGGATGATAGTCCTCGATGTTGGGTGATAGTCCCCCCTCCCCCCACCTCGACGACGGGCCTGAGTTTGGCTGAAAGGTAGGGAATAACATAGGGATTCGGTCTCGTCAGGGCAAAACAAAACCCGGTATCTCAGCGACTTTTCGTTGAGATACCGGGTTTTTCTGGTTGCGGGGACAGGATTTGAACCTGCGACCTCCGGGTTATGAGCCCGGCGAGCTACCGAACTGCTCCACCCCGCGGCGACTCATACAACTATACAGACCCCAAACCGGGCATGCAAGCCAAAAACGCGATTTGTAACCAAGCACACAAAAATAGGGGCTGTTGGGTAGAAAGCAGTTGGGTAGAAAGCAGTTGGGTAGGAATAGGGGCTACGGGGCAGTGCCAGGGGTAGAACATACAGGAACGGGGTGGAAGTGAATCACTTCCCCCCCGTTCCCGCAGAGATGTTCCCGCAGAGACCGCTAGAGCTAGTCGGTAGGAGCCGTATCCAGTGCAGGCCCCGGATCTAGAGCGAGGACGCTAGACCCGTGAGCATCCGGTATGGGCTACTCCCCCGCTGTCTCTTAGGCTTAGCCTCTTAGTCTTAGCGAGAAGCCGAGGCGCTGGCGCTGGGCTTCGCGCTTGCGGGGGCGCTTGCAGAAGCCGCGGCACTGGGAGCTGCAGAGGCGCTCGGAGCCGCAGAGGCACTGGGCGCTGCCGAAGCCTTAGCGGAAGCCGCGCTCTGCGCCTCCTCAGCCTCCAGAGCCTTCTTCACGGCTGCTTCCAGACGCTTCTGAGCCTCACCGTAGGCAGCCCAGTCGCCCTTCTTCATTGCCGCATCAGCATCGGTCATCGCCTTCGAAGCATCCGTCAGAGCCTGCTTCAGCTCCGAAGACTGCGAAGCCGACGAACCGCCGGTCGAAGCGCCCGAAGAACCAGAAGTACCAGAGGAGCCAGAGGCAGAAGCCGAGGGGCTAGCCGCCGAACCGTCCAGCTTCGCACCCGAAGAGCCACCGAACACCTGGTTCAGCGCCTCCTCCAGAGTCGGAGCGAAACCGACCTTATCGCCGAAGCTCACCAGCACACGCTGCAGACGCGGGTACTTAGCGTCACCGCTCGACTGCACGTACACCGGCTGAACGTACAGCATGCCGCCGCCCACCGGCAGAGTCAGCATATTGCCGTTAATAACCTCAGACGAACCGCGGCGCAGCAGGTTCAGCTGGTTCGACACCTCAGCATCAGAGTTGAAAATATTCTGAGCCTGACCCGGGCCGGGAACCACCGAAGAACGCGGCAACTCCAGCAGACGCAGCTTGCCGTAATCGGGGCTACGCTCGCCGTCCTTACCGGTACCAGCGTCACCATTAGCCGCAAGGAAGCCGTACATCACGTTACGAGAGTTCGAATCGCTCTGCTGAGGAATGAACGTGGTCGTCAACGAGAAGTGCGCACGAGAATCACCGGGCATCTGCAGGGACAGGTAGTAGGGCGAAATCGGCTGGTTACGATCATTAGTCGGGTCGTTCGGAATCGACCAGACATCGTCACCGGCGTAGAAACTATTCGCGTTCGTCACGTGGTACTTATTCAGCATGGTGCGCTGAATATTGAACATGTCAGTCGGGTAACGCACGTGGCTCATCAGCGAAGCGTTCATCTCACGGTAGCTCTTCACCGTGCCAGGGAAAACACCCTGCCACGCCTTCAGCACCGGATCCTCCTCATCCCACGCGTACAGGGTCACCGAACCGTCATACGCGTCCACGGTAGCCTTCACCGAGTTACGGATGTAGTTCACCGAGTTAGAACGCTGAGCACCCGCAGCGGTTGCCGCATCCTGGGAGCTACCCTGCGCGTAGGGGAACTGATCGCTCGTAGTGTAAGCATCCACAATCCACTGCACGCGGTTATTCACAATCGCCGGGTACGGCTTAGAATCCACGCTCAGGTACGGCGCCACCTTACGCACACGATCCAGCGGGTTGCGTTCGTACAGAATCTGCGAACCCTCACGCACCGCATCCGAAAGCAGAATGTCAGAGGACTGGAACTTAATCGCGTAAGACAGACGAGCCAGCAGCGAATCAACGCGAGGACCACCGTAACCGGCGAAAGTGTACTTCGCATCGGATGCGTTGGTTTCCTCAGCAGAGAGCGGACGGTCCAGCTCCAGGGTGTCGCCCTTACCGCCCACAATCGAATACTCCGGCGAGCTCATGCCAAAGTAAATACGCGGCTCATAATCCTCGCTCAGGGTACCGGTCGCCTTAATGCCGGACTGCAAGAACTTCGGGTTACCCGCAGAATCCACCTGGTTACCGTACGCGGCAATCACACCGTAACCGTGGGTGTACACCACGTGGCGGTTATACCAAGAATCGCCGCTCGTCTGCGCCGGGTTCAGCTCACGAGCCGCCAACACAGTATCCTGCGTGGTATTACCCACCGCATAGCGGTCCACCGCCAGCTGCGAATCAAAACGGTAGTACGGGCGGAACTGCTGCATCTGCGCAAACGCCGAAGACACAACATTCGGATCCAACAGACGAATATTCGCAATGGTCGCGCTCGAAGAGCTCAACGCACCGGCACGAGTATCAATCGTCGCGTCATACGGGGTGGTTTCAATCTTGTCCAGACCGTACGCGTAACGGGTCGCATCAATATTGCGCTGAATAAACTTCGACTGAGCACCCTGCTCATTCGGAACCACCTGGAAACGCTGAACAATCCACGGGTACAGGCCGCCAGCAACCAGAGCAACAACCACCAGCATCGCGGTGCTAATCAGCGGCAGACGCCAACGATTCATCGAAGCAGCCACCACGAACATAACAGCCACCAGCAGAGCAGAAATCGCCAAAATAGCGTTCACCGGAATCGACGAGTTCACGTCCGTGTACATGGCACCAGCCCAGCGACCCACCTGCTGCTGAGTCGACGAATAACGATCCAGCCAGAAGCTCACCGCACGAGTCAGCAAGAACGCAGCCGCCACAATCGCAGCGTGACGACGGAACGCCACGGTAGTGCTCACACCGCCCGGCTGCACCTTAATACCGCCGTAGAAGTAGTGCATGAACACGCCCGCGAGCGCCGACAGCACCACAGCGGAGGTCAGCAGAGTCACCACCATGCGGAAGAACGGCAACGCAAACAGGAAGAACCCGTAATCCAGACCGAACTCCGGGTCAGTCTTACCGAAGGACTGCTGGTTGAAGAACAGTGCGACGGTACTCCACTGAGTCATCGTCGCCGAAGCAATGAACAGACCCAACAGCAGCGGAACCGCAACCAGCAGAACCTTACGCGCCTTATCCACGCTCTCGTGGTAGCGGCGCATGCTCTCCTCAGCACGCTGCTGACCAAACACGTCACGCAGCATCTGCTCGGCAGCATCCGTGCCGCTCGTCGGCACGCTCTGGTCCGGCTTCGGCGCTTCCTGCGGCTTCTTCTCGGACGCCGGCGCCACATCAGCATGACGGACCGCATAGGACATCGAAGCCCACAGCGGCACGGCAATCACCACGGCAGCCACCACAAATACGGCCGCCTTCAACAAAATCTGGGTAGTGAACACGGTGCTATAACCCAGCTGATCAAACCACAGCCAGTCCGTGTACACCTGGGACGCACCCACAAAAGCAGCAATGAGCACCGCCACCACAGCAATCGTTGCCCTCAGGGGGCTACGGCGCTTGGGCGTTGACTTCTTCGGCTTGGGATGCGCAGTGCTATTGGTCGACTCAGACACAATTCCTCGCTCATCATACGTTCAGAGAAAATAACTGTCTTTAAGTATCTCAGAGGTACAGCAGAAGGGCAGAACCTCGTAGAAGCTCGGGGCGAAATATGACCCCGGGTTGAGAGGTTGTGGGGTGCGAAATAATGAGGTGAGGGGGCTGGTGAGGACAGAGAAGAGGATGCAGAACAGCCCCGGTACCTTAAGGTACCGGGGCTGACTTCTACGTTATACGGGGTAGAACCTCGCGGAGAGAAACGTTACGTTAGGAACCGCAACGGGGCAGGGAATCATCCGGGGTGCCGGACTTAATCGCCTCCACCGTCTTCACCGCCTCATCCAGGGTCGACACCGGCACAACCACCATCGTGCCGCGCACCTGACCGGCGTGATAGTAGTTGAACAGGTCGGGGTCCTGCGCCTGCATCTTCACAATCGAATCGCAGTTCTCCTTAGGCGCCAAGAAATAACGCGCACCGTAACGGCCCGTCGCCAAAATCTTGTACTTAATACCGCCAATTGCGCCGACCTTACCGTCAGCATCAATCGTGCCGGTACCCGAAATGTAGCTGCGGTACGGGTCGCCTCCGGCATCCTCATCGGCGAGCAGGGTACCCTCGCTCAGCTTATCGACCGTGCCCAGCGCCAGCATCAGACCCGCGCTCGGGCCGCCCACACCGTCCAGGTTGTACTGCACGTGCGCCGGCAGGTCATAGCTCTGCTTCAAACCCGCGCCCAGAATCCAGCGGCTATTGTCGCTGGAACGAACCGGGGTCAGTTTAAACGTCTGCTGCTTGCCGTCACGTTCCACGGTCACGTCAATCGGCGAACCGTTCGAGGCGTTCACCGCCTTCGGAACATCGGTGAGAGTCTCAATCTGCTTCTCCCCCACCTTCACGATGCGGTCGTCAGCCTTCAGCGCGCTCGCCGCCGGGGAACCCTCCACCGTGGAAAGCACCTGAACCTTCTCGGTCACCGCCATCTTCAGCTGGCGCATCGCCGCGACCTTCGCCTGAGTCTGCGAATCAGCCATCTGTGCACCGGTCGCCGCTGTCGCCTGCTCATGGCTCACGTGCGGGTACAGGGCATCGGTCGGCACCACGAGGCTGCGGTTACCGTCAAACGCCAACCAGCCGTAGAACGCCTCCGCGCCGGACAGCTCCGTGTACGGGCCGCCCGAAACCGACACCGTGGTCATGTTCATCTTGCCGAACGTCTTATAGCTGGGCGCGCCAGAAATCTCAATGACGTCCTTATCCTGGTAGGTTCCGAGCACGTCAAAGAGCGGGCCGGGGCCCTCCTTCACATAGGAGCTGGGCAGAACAAAAGCGCCAGCCAGCAGGGCGCACGTCGCCACAGCGCTAACCGAACGCAGGTTCACGCGGCGCGGCGCAAAACGCAAACGGCGCTTGGCCGTCTTCTCATTACTCTTCACGCTCGCGGAGGCGGCGTTCGGCTGCTGCTCAGCATCGGGGGTGGACTTAGTCATGGTTTCTACAGTACCGGATAAACCTGCTTTTCAACACGTGGGCGGGCACCGGGACCCCGCTAAAAATAGAGCCCCAGGAGGCGTTCACGCTCTGACCCGTACCTGACCCGCGCCGCGCTGTGTCAGCACCTGGCGGTGACGGCGGCACGAAAAAGCTCCCAAACCCCGACCCCGAAGACAAGCTTGTGTGCCCTCAGCTGATTAACCCGCCTCCACAGCAATGGCACGGGAAATTCTCAGCAAAAATCGGTAGGCTGGACAGCGAGCGGGCCAGCTACGCCCACCCCCGGATTACGAAAGGCTTCTACATGTCTGAGAACCCCACCGGCGGCGCCTCCAACGAGCGCGACCCCCTCGAAGAATTCATTAAGAAGATGCAGGAGCAGGGCTTCGACCCCTCCGCAGGGGCAACCGGCCAGGGCGGCAAGGGCGGCTCCTCCAACGCACAGAACCCCTTCGGCGCACAGAACCCCTTCAGCGCACTCTTCGGCGAAGGCGGTCAGAACCCCTTCGGCATCAGCATCGACCCCGAAGACCTGAAGAACATGGGCATGGGCTTCGATCCCGCCATGGTGCAGAGCATGTTCGCGCAGGTGCAGGCGATGTTCTCCGGCGCGGGCGCATCCGACAGCCCCAGCGGCGTGAACTGGGACAACGTGAAGAACCAGACCCGCCAGATGCTCGCATCCATGGGTGAAGACCCCTCCGTACCCGAAAACCTCAAGCGTGCCGTAGAAGACGCGGCGAACCTCGCCGACCTCTGGCTGGACGCAGTGACCACCATTGAGCGCCACAACCACCCGGTGCAGGCGTGGTCCAAGGCGGAATGGGTTGAGCATTCCTTCGACTCCTGGCGCGAAATGGTCGAGCCGGTCGCAGCCGAAGTCACCCAGTCCATGGTCATGCCCGGCGCACCCGAAGACGTGCCCGAAGAGATCTCTCAGATCCTCAACAGCGGCTTCTTGAACAACATTGGTTCCGTGATTTTTGGTGCGCAGATGGCGCAGGCACTCGCACAGCTCGCCGGTGAGGTCTACTCCTCCACCGACGTGGGCTTCCCCCTCGCGCCCGGTTCTTCCGCGCTGCTGCCCAACGGCTACCAGCAGCTCGCCGAGAGCATCGAGGTGCCCCCGCAGGAGGTTCTGCTCTACCTTGCCGTGCGTGAATCCGCGCTGATTCGCCTGCACAAGGCAAACCCCTGGCTGCGTGAAGACCTGGTTCAGCTCGTGGCGCGCTACGCCCGCGGCATTCGCGTGGACATGAACCGCATGCAGGACGCCGCATCCCAGGTGGACATGAGCAACCCCGACGCCGTACAGGAAGCCTTCGAAGGCGGCATGTTCAGCCCCCAGCGCACCGAAGACCAGGAACTGGCGGTGCAGCGTCTGGAGGGTCTGCTCGCGCTCATCGAAGGTTGGGTATCCGTCGTCACCGAGGACGCGACCCGCAACCTACCCAAGGCACCGCAGCTGACCGAAATCATGGCGCGCCGCCGCATCGACGGCGGCCCCAGCGAGCAGGTCTTCGAGAACCTGGTCGGCCTGGAACTGCGCCCGCGCCTGGTGCGTGAGGCACAGCAGTTCTGGCGCTGGTACGAAAACGCCCACGGCATTGAGGCGCGCGACGGCCTCTGGGACACCCCGGAGACCCTGCCCACCCCCGCCGAGCTGGAAGACTTCACCGCATACGATGCGCGCATGAACGAAATCAGCCTGGACGACGTGGACTTCGACTCGGAGCTGCAGAAGCTGCTGGACGGCGGCTTCGGCGATGCGCCCGAAGAAAAGTAGCGCGGCGAAAGTAGCGCGGCGACAAGTAAATAGCTGGCACCAGTAAATAGCTGATATTTGAGCGGGGGTGGCTTGTGAATGTACAAGCCACCCCCGCTCGAATGTTTCGTTTGGTTTTTGATTCTTTGATTTTCGGGAAGCGCTTTAGCCGGCTGGATTTTAGTCCGCGCTGTTTTCGCCGCGCTCGCCCTCAGTACGCTCACCCTCGGCACGCGAGCGCCCCAGCGCGTACCCCTCCAGGTAGGCTTGCGCCCGCAGCAGCTGCGGGTAGCGCGCCTCCAGGGTACGGAATGCCGCCGAATGATTCGGCTGCAACAGGTGGCAGAGTTCGTGGTGAATCACCGAATCAAGCACGTACTCGGGCACGCCCTGCAACTCCGAGGAGATGCGGATCTGCGTGTTCGCGTAGGTTGCCGAGCCCCAGCGCTGACGCTGATTGCTCACCCAACGAATCGACAGCTTCTCCAGCCTGCCCGAGGCAACCAGCTCCGGCAGATGCTTCTGCGCCAGGTGCAGGGCGCGGGAACGCAGATACTCGTCCGTGACCGTCAGCTGCGTGGCACGCTCACGGCGGGCGGCACGACGCTGAATGCGCGGCAGCAGGCGGGCAATATGCTCGTCAATCTCTTCGCTCGTGCTTGCGGCGGGAATGAGCAGGCGGTAGGCGGGGTTGCCGTGCGCATCCTCCCCGTCGCGCTGCATGCTGATGGTGCGGGTGCGGCGCGCCGAGCGGACCAGCTCAATCTGCGGGCGATCCTCGGTGGCGGGCAGAATTTCACGTTTAAAACGCTGAGCCATAATCTCCTCTTCCCTTCGACGAACGGCGGGGCTGTGCTGAGCGGGGCTGTGCTGAGCGCTGGCTATACGACGAGCCGGCACTCTCAGCCCTGCGGCGGCGCTTCGCCGGATCAATATCGTCCAGGAAACGCGAACGCTTCCGCTGACCGCGACCACCCACGGTGCGGGTCATCGTCCAGGTCAGCCACAGGTACTTGCGGGCGCGCGTAATGCCCACGTACAGCAGGCGGCGCTCCTCATCCACCTCATCCGGGGTGGTCGCGAAGGTAATGGGCATGAGGCCCTCGTTGAGGCCGCACAGGAACACGGCATCCCACTCCAGGCCCTTAGCCGCGTGCAGGGAGGCGAGGGTTACGCCGTTGACCTGCGGGGCGTCGTTGAATTCGCTGCGGTGGTTCAGGGTCGCCACCACCTCGTGCATGGTCAACGGTAGCGGCTCGGGCACGCCCGGGCGCGGGTTCGCGCGGTGCTCCTGAAGCTGCTCTTCACGATTCTGAGCCATCATGTCCACCATGTGCACCAGGGCGGCGAGGGACTCCCACTTCTGGCGGGTGGCGCCTCCCGAGAGGGGGCCCTCCTCCTTGTAGCCGAGGCCGCCGAGCACATCGCGGGTGTAGCGGGTGACGTCCTCGGTACCGTCCGTGGACTTCGCCGAACCGCGCAGGGCAAGCATCGCCTGCTTGACCTCGGGGCGCTCAAAGAAACGCTCCGCGCCACGCAGCTGATACGGAATGTGGGCGGCAGCCAGCGCAGATTCAATCGCCGCCGACTGCGCGTTCGTGCGGAACAGCACCGCAATCTCCGAAGGCGGCACGCCGTCCTTCTCAATTAGGTCGCGGATATCTTCGGCAATGCCGGCGGCCTCCTGCTCGTCGTCCGCGTAGCCGAACCACTCCACATCCACGCCGGGGCCTCGCTGAGACATCAGTTCCAGCGGCGGCGCCCACGAATGCGGGCTCGAATCCGGATGCGGACGACGCGCCACCAACAGACGGTTCGCCAGCTCCACCACCTGCGAATGGGAACGGTAGTCGCGGGTCAACTTCACCGTATGCGCGCCACGGTAGCGTCGCGGGAACTCCAGCAGGTAGCGGCTCGTCGCGCCGGTGAAAGAGTAAATCGTCTGGGAGGCGTCGCCCACCACGCAAATATCGTCGCGGCCGCCCAGCCACACATCCAGCAGACGCTGCTGCAGCGGGGAGACGTCCTGATACTCGTCCACCACAAAGTGGCGGTACTGGTTGCGGACGGTCGCGGCGAGCTTCTCGTCCTCCTCCAGCATGGCGATGGTCAGCAACAGCACGTCCTCAAAGTCGATGAGGTTACGCTCATCCTTCAAGTCCTCATATGCTTGGAAAATTCGCTGCATATTCTGCGGGGTAATCGCCGAGGGCAGCTGCTTCTCACTCAGACGTTGCATGATGGTGTCCGGGGTGAGCAGCTGAACCTTCGCCCACTCAATCAGCGACGCCAAATCACGCAGCAGGGAACGGTCCGTGCTGATGCGCAGACGATTCGCCGCCTCCGTAATGAGCGCTGCCTTGTTCTGCACGATGGACGGGAACGTACCACCCACCACCTGCGGCCAGAAATACGCCAGCTGACGCAACGCCGCCGAGTGGAAGGTACGCGCCTGCACGCCATGCGCACCCAGCTGGTGCAGGCGGGTGCGCATCTCCTCCGCAGCACGCAGGGTGAAGGTCAGGGCGAGCACGCGCGGGCCCTGGTAGCGACCAATCGCAATACCGTAGGCGATGCGGTGCGTAATCGCGCGAGTCTTACCGGTACCGGCACCCGCCAGCACGCGCATGGGGCCGTCCAGCTCGGTGGCAACCGCACGCTGATCCGGGTCAAGCCCGGCAAGAATATCGTCTGCGGAGATCATATGCTGAGGCTGCTGAGGTGTGGCGGTCATAATGCTCCATCAGTAAGGCGGGCGGTACGGGCAGACGGCTTACGCTCGCGCGGGCATGCGGACATACGGGCATACGGGTGCGCGAGGCGGTGATAGCCGGTCTTCCATTGTATTCTCCCAGACTGCATTCTCCAGCCCCGCCGCGGTTTCTTAGCTGATGCTTTCATTCAGGGCGTGAGGATTCAGTGCATGAGGATTCAGCGCTTGAGGGTTCAAGGCGTGAGGAACCCGCTTGTTTGGACGCGCACGGTGAGAAGCTCAACGAAATGCGCAAGAATACGCAGACGAGCACGTTTAGGCTTGTCCACAAGTATCTTCACCACTTGGCATAAAGATCCTAAAAACTACTAAACGGCACACATAGGTTTGGTAACCTTAACCCGTGACTTTATCTCCCCTTCAGCTAGCAGCCATTGTCTCCGCCGGAGTGCCCGGGATTTACCCCGTCGGCGCCGAACCGGTCCGCGAAGACAGCGACGACTTCGACTCGGCAATCATCGCCGACTCCACCGGTCGCCGCTGGCGAGTGCGCGCCCCGCGCCGCCCCGACGCCAGCATGCGTCTTGAAGCTGAACACCTCATCCTGCAGTCGTTCAGCCCCGGCCTGCGCGCACGACTGCCCTTCGCCGTACCCACCGTTGCCGGCACCGTACCCTACGCGGGCGGCAACGTGTTCGTGTACACGCACATCCCCGGCACCATCTACGACGTGGACCAGCTCGCCGAGCTGAGCCGCCGCGAAGTTGCGGCGGGCCGCCCCTCCCTGGCATCCATCATCGCCAAGGACATCGCGACCCTGCACGTGATGCCCGAAGACATTATTTACGAAGCCGACCTGCCCTCCTACTCTTCGGAGCAGATTCGCCTGCGCAAGAACGCCGAGCTCGAGCGTGCCGCCGCAACCGGCAAGGTGCCCGCCGACCTGCTCGCGCACTGGCGTACCGTGCTCTCCCCCGGACCCATGTGGCAGTTCCGCCCGCGCGTGGTCCACGGTGACATGGGCGCCGAGAACCTCGTACTGCACGTAACGCCCTCGACGGCGCGCATCGTGGAGGTCACCGGCTGGTCCGATGTGCACGTGGGCGACCCCGCGCAGGACTTCGCGTGGCTGTACTCCTGCCAGGACATCGACTTCACCGACGAGGCAATCGAGGTGTACCGCCAGCAGATGCCTCAGCTGCCCGACGCCTACCTGGCGCAGCGCGCGAACTTCTACGCGGAGTTCGCGATCGCCCAGTGGCTCACCCACACCGTGGAGGTCGGCGACCGCGACGGCGCAACCCACGCCGTGTCCATGCTCCTGGACATTCAGGACGACCTGCGCGCCTCCGGCGAACTGCTCGGACAGGAGGAGGTCGGCCCGCTGGTCGGCCCGGCAGAGTAGCTGTTAGGTTGCTACTTACCGCATAGGTTTTCGGTTCAGCTAGGTTTTCAGTTCAGCCCCGCAGTACTGCACTGCGGGGCTGAACTGTATCTACGGGGGTTTACGGGGGTTTTATATCCGCTTGCCTGTGCCCGGTGAAACCAGTTCCCCGAGTGTCTGTCAAACCGACGAGATGATACCCATAAGGGCTAGTGGAGGGGCCTTAGTGGGCCTTTTATCAAAATTTATTTAAGTGTTTCCCCTCACCTTTTGAGCACCAGTTTTGCATTTTTGTGCATGAATGACTCAGATTAAGGCTGAGACTTGAAGGTGCGGTAAGGGTGTCATTCACAATATTTCCCGGGTGCAAATACACCACAAACCCACAAAAACCAACTTTTGGCTTTGGGAGTCCACAGAGCCTCAACTGCGCCTTGAACCATGCTCAAAATAGTGCATTTTAGGGTAAAAACTTTCCCTGTAGATTTTTCCAAAAACTCCTGGAATACTTTTGCTGTGCCGCGAGAAAACCAGCGGACACACTCCCCATAGCGCACTGACCAGCGCTGATATCGTGGCAGCGATAAATTGGGGAGACAGATTGGACGGGACCCTGACCGGTCATGTCAGGCCCGAGCCGGATTCATGCACCGCGCAACCAATCACCGATGGCAGAAATCTATAGAGCTACTTTCGAGGTTGTGTTTGAGAGTAAAGACGCACGCAAACCCCACGGGGCGCCGGCGGCGCGAGTGAGGCCGCGAGAGCGGCAGTCGTTCGGCGCGATTCTTTCCCGGAGCGTGCGAGGGCACGAAGTACCTCTATAGTTCTTCAGCGGCTGAGGACGCCTCATCACCCTAATGCAGTGGGGTGAAGAGGCGTCCTCTGCCATTAACCGTAAAAGTCCGCACAGAAAAGCAGCTCACGAGGCGCAACGCCTACGTGAGCTGCTTTTCTCTATTCGGTGGCAGCAAGCGCTAGCACGCCACTGACACGGCGCAGACTGGCACGGCGCAGGCTAGCGGGGCACGCTAGTACGCGAGCGCCGCCTACCTATGTTGTCTAGACCTGCTACCTAGCCCTTGCGCGCCTCACGAATCACCTTCGCCAGCTGCGCCTCCGTGGGCAGGCCGCCGCGAATCTGGTAATCCCACACCTCCGCAACGCCCTTGCCGCCCAGGTACACGAACACGGTGCTGATACGCTCCGGGTCCACGCCCATAATGCGGGAGAACGCGATACGGTACAGGCCCAGCTGGAAGCGTCGAGACTGCATGGTCGACATCTTCGGGCGAGAACCGCTCTTCCAGTCCACCAGGACCCAGCGTTCGCCGTCCTCGTCCTCGGTGCGGAACACCGCATCGATACGGCCGCGCAGGCTTAGACCCTCGATGTGGGTTTCGACCGGGTACTCGACCGCCCAGATGCGCTCCTTCCACTCATCGCTGCCCCACTCGCTGTTGGCGAAGCGCTCCCAGAGGCGCTGAACGGAGGTCTCCAGTTCGCTCTCGGATTCTTCGTAGGCGTCCTCGAAGGTGAACTCGTCCTGCTCCTGTTCCTGCAGATCAGCCGGCGCGGCGGAGGCGGTAGCGGAACCAGGCAGGTCAACGCCCACCGTGTCCTCCGCGTCGGGCGCCTCCAGCGGGTCGGCGCTCGGCGCCACCCCGAAATGCTCCTCAATCAGCGCGTGCACCGCCGTACCAATCGTTGCCGCACGCGAGGGACGCTGAGGCACCGGGCGCATCAGCTGATGCACCGTGCCCTGCGGGTCCTCGCTCAGGCGAATGAACGTGGATGCGGACAGGTGCCCGGGCAACTGATCGCGCAGCACCGGGTCGGTCTGACCCATCATGAGCAGTAGCAGGTCGGCTTCGCGTTCCCAGTCCACCGCCTGCTGGCGCAGGGATTCGGGAATGGCGGACTCACCCTGTACCGCGGCTGCGGCAGATGCGGCGGGTGCAGGGTGGCTTGCGCTCTCCCCCGCTACATCCCCGCTCTGGTGCAGGTCATCCTCCCCCGCGCCGACGGCGAGCTCCACCGCCAGGGCGGCACGCTCGACCGCCTCGCGACGGCTCGAGGAGTTAATCGCAATCTCACGCTCCAGGTGCTCATGCTGGCCGCGGCGAAGCATCTCCTTCGTACCCTGCGTGAGAGCGTCATCAGAAGCCCAACGCCAAATTACGGGGCGCTCCAGCGGATCAAAAGGCCACATGGCGGTCAGCACCGCACCCAGGTTCGGGTTCCTGTCCTCGTAGTTCTTCTGGGCGAATTGGCCGCGCACCTCAATCGGCAGCGCCGCCGCGACCGTGGGCGAGAAACCGGGCTGAGGCGGTTGCGTCTCACGCCATTTCTCCCGTTCGGTGGCTTCGATAATCCATTCGGGCACCGGCAGGTTCAGGCGGGTACAGTTCTCCGCCACCGTGCGTGCTCGTACGGAAGGAGCCGCCAGCTGCCAATCCTGCGCGAGGGCGGGAGCCATGACCTCAACCAGCGCCCAGGCGTAGCGTTGCACCTGCTCGGCGTAGGTTGCCCGAGCGTTCGCGCGCGCCTCCGCCTGTACGGGGATTAGCTCGTCGGCGTCTACGGGGTAGAGTTCCAGCTCTTCCAGCAGTGCCGCCTCATCGGGGGCGGGCGGCAGGTTCGAGGGATCCACGACCGTACCGTGCACCAGGGTCACCGGCTCAACCAGGCGATACTTCGACTCGGCCAGCTGCTCAACCCAGCGGCGCACATGGTTCAGGTGCACCTTTTTGCGCTTATCGGCGGGGTTCGGCATCGTGTACGACAGGCCCATGCCCACCAGCTGCGGTGCCGCCCAGGGGGTATCCATCGTCTCTTCGAAGCGCACAGAGGGCGCATCTACCGTGGGGGTGCCCATGTCGAAGAGCGACTTGAAAAGCATCTCCATCAGCTCCTCCCAGAAGGGCTGCACCGGCTGAGGCGCCACAGAAGCACTCTTCCAGCGGTAGGCGCTCAACGCCAGCAGGTTACGGGCACGGGTCATCGCCACGTACATGAGGCGGCGGTCCTCCATGCCGGCATGCTCGGCGGCATCATCCTTGTGCTCGCCCAGGTAGTCTTCCAGGTCCTTCGCCTTCTCGAAGGCGGTAATCTCCTCCGGAGCCTCAAGGATCGACGGGAGATACTCGCGGTCGCCACGCAGCGGCCAGGGCAGAGCCGTATTAGCCGACATCTGCCACAGGTTCGGGGTCTGCCCGCCGGTCGCGCTACCACACAGACCCGGCAGAAGCACATGATCCCACTCCAGGCCCTTCGCGGCGTGCATGGTCATCAACTGCACCGCATTCGGGTCAGGCTCCACGGCGCCCAGCGCCAGGCCCTTCTCCTCATCATCGGCACGCTCAAGCCACGCAAGGAAGCCCATCACGTAGCTCACGCCGCCCGAAGACAGCAGGAAGCGGCGCGCACCCGGGTCGCCCTCCTCCGCGCTCACGCCGTCAGAGCCGGCGTAAATCATTGCGTTAATACGAGGCGCCGACATGCCGTAGGCGGCGGCAACCTCGTGGAAAGCGTCCAGGTTCGCGCGCGAACCCAGCGGGTCGGTACCCGGGCGGACCGCCAGCTCAATATCCAGCAGCATGGTCCGCTCAATCTCGTACAGAAGCGTGCCCAAGTCCTCGCTCAAACCGGCACGCAGCACGCGCATCTGCTCAGCAAAAGCACGCAGACGCTCCAGCGCCGCCGGGGAGAAACGGCGGCCGCGGTAGTGCTCACCGTAGAGGGGTTCGCCATCCGCGCCGTCCTGCGGTAGGTTCTCCACCGCCTCAATCAGGGAGGCGTAGCCGGAGGAATCCTCCACCGCGCCCTTGAGGGTTTCGTCCAGGCGCTCCTGGGCGGCGCGCAGGTGCTCCGCCTGCAGGTTGATAGCGGCAGCATCGTCGGCATCTTCAGCTTCGGCGAGCATACGCAACGCCATCTGCTCGCGCAGGGCACGCTCACGCTCACGCACCAGCGACTGCGCCCAATCGCCCAGCGCCAACATATCCGCCGCGCCCAAACGCCAACGCGCACCCGTCAGCAGGCGCGCCAGGGCATCCGAACGGTTCGGATCAGCCAGCACACGCAACGCCGACACCAAATCCACAACCTCCGGCTGGGAGAGCAAACCGCCCAAACCCACCTGCTGCACCGGAATACCCAGACGCTCGCACTCCACACGAATCGGGTCCAGCTGACCGTGCACACGCGCCAACACCGCAATTTCGGGCATCTTCAGACGCGGACGCACCGAACCATCACCGGAACGATGCGCCGCGTAGGCACGCTCATACTCGCGCACCGCCTGCGCACGCATCGCCGCGATACGCTCGGCGATAGCCACAGCCTCCTCGCGGTCAGAGTCGTGGTACGTCAAATCAACGCGCCCCACCATGCCCGCGGCAGCCTGTTCAAAAGCGGGCGAACCAGGCTCCCCCACCAGGGCGCAGCGCGGGCGCAGGTCAGGAACCTGAGCGGCGGTAATATCGCCGTCGGCGGCACGCACCCACTCGGGAACCTCCTTCAGCTTCTCCGCCACGTGGTTCGCCGCGTTCAACACCGAAATGTCGTTACGCCACGCAATGGACAGGAACAGTGGCTGCACATGCTCGGTCGGGAAATGACGGTAGAAGCTGAACATCTGACCGTCCGAAGCACCACGGAAACCGTAAATCGACTGCTTCGGGTCGCCCACAGCCATCACCGGATGCGCCGGGATACCCGCAGCCTCATCGGCACCGTAAATCGAGGAGAACAAGCGCATCTGCGCGTGCGAAGTGTCCTGGAACTCATCCAGCAGAACCACCTTGAAGCGGGCACGCTCACCCTCACGAATCGCCGGGTCAGCCTCCGCAATGCGGGCGGCAAAACGCATCAGGTCACCGAAATCCAGCACCTGCATGCGCGCCTTCACGCGGGCGTAGCTCATCGCCATACGCGCGTACACTCGACGGTTACGCAGCAGACGCTGAACCTTCAGAATGTCCCTCTCGGTCTTCGTCTCACGGCGCGGATCGGGCACCGCCGCGTACGCCGCCAGCTGCTCGGTGCAGAAGTCAATGACCTGTTGCGGCTCCACCAGGTGCTCCGCGCACTCGTCAGAAAGTTGCAGCATCTGGTTAATCATGGTCGCCGCAGACACCGGCACGCCGTCCTTATCGAGGGGAAGCTCCCCCTCCCAGTACTGCACAATCTGCGCGGCAAGCTGCCACTTCTGCGCATCGCCAAGCATCTGTGCGTCCTGCTCCACGCCCAGGCGCAGACCGTACTCCTTGACGAGGTTATTCGCGTAGGAGTGGTAGGTGAGCACGGTCGGGTCAGCGATGCCCTCGCGCAGTTCCTCATCGGTCGGGGCGACGCGGCGGCTACGGCGCAGCGTGTTCAGACCGGCGCGCATACGGCTACGCAACTCGGTTGCCGCCTTGCGGGTGAAGGTCACGCCGAGCACCTCTTCAGGGCGCACAAAACCGTTATCGACCAGCCAAATCACACGGTCAACCATGGTCGCGGTCTTACCCGAACCCGCACCGGCAATGACGAGGGTCGGGGCGGGGCCCGCCTCAATCATGCGGACCTGCTCGGGGGTCGGCTTCTTACCGTCAGCGCCGTTGAGCATCTCGGCAATGTCAAGGGCGCTGCGGTAGTCGGCAGGCTTCAGCGCGGGGTCGTTCCCGGCGGCTTCTGCCGAAAAGAGCACACCGTTAGGCAGCTGCCAGCTATTGTGCTCGCACCACTGGGCGGGGGTGAGCATGCCGGCACCAGAACCGGGGTTAGTACCGGAGCGAGCGCCGGGTTTAGTAGCGCCGTATGCGCCAGAGTCAGTCATGATTCCTCTTCCTCATGGATCATTCTCATGGGAGGTTCGGGGTGAGTGATATCAAAAGTAAACGTAGGGTACGCGGCTACTAGGGCTGAGTCACCTGACGGCCGCGCGTACAAATCGGGCAAATCTCCGGCAGGCGGCACCCGTAGCCGCCCTCACGGTGACGAGCCTGCACCTGCGAGCCAGCAATCAGCTCCGCGGCGTGCTGCACCAGCTCAGCCGCCCACGAATCGTGCTCCGTCAGCGCCGGCTGAACCTGCAGGCGAGTCTTGCTCTCATCGTTCACGCCCGAGGCGCCCAGCTGCACGAGCGCCGCGCCTCCGGACCGACCCGCATAGCCGGTGTACTCCAGCTCCTGGGGGCGGGCATCCGGTAGCGGTTCGCCCGCCTCCAGGGCGGCGGCTTCGGCGCGGTAACGCTCCTCCAGCTGCTCGCCCGCGCCAGCCTCCACCGCAATCTGGTAGGCGGCAAGCTGCGGATGCGTCTCCATCTCCGAGCCGGTCGGCTTAGACTTACCGGTTTTCAGGTCAACAATGGCGTAGCGGCGGGTGCCGTCCTCCGCCGGGGCGGTACCTTCGAGGCGGTCCACGCGACCGGTGAGCAGCGCATCCAGCTCGCCGACTTCACCGGCGGGGTCGAAGGGCACGGGCACACGCACCGAGAAGGAGCCTTCAACACCGAGGTTCTGCCAGCCGGCATCGCCCATGTGCTGACGGTAGTAGTAGCTCAGGCGCAGAATCATACGCTTGGCGCGCTCGTAGAGGGCGTAGGATTCCCAGGGCACGCGCTCGCGGTACTCTTCGTCGGTTTCGTCCTCCTTGCGGGCGGGCACGCCGAGGGAGCTAATGCGCTCGTCGAGGGCGGTTTGGAGCTCTTCGAGGGTGCCGGTCGGGTACTCCTCGGCGATGGCGTGGATGAGCGTGCCGAGGGAGCGGGACAGATCGGTCTGAGCTTCTGCGCGGGCGGCGGAAACCAGCCAGTCCAGCGGGGAGCTGTGAATGGTTTCTAGACGCGAGGGTGAGAGCGCAATGGTGCGGCGACCGGGGTTTTCGGCAGGCTCTTCGGCGTGGTTTTTGCCGTCTTCACCGTGGTTTTCGTCCAGTTCAGCGTGGTCTGCCGGGCTGTGTGCAAAGAGCAGCTCCGTGCTAGAAAGCGGCAGAAGACCCCACCACTCGTCGGGTGCGGCGCCGGGTGCCTGCGCATTCGCCAGGCGCGCCAGAGTGCGGGAGGCGGCATCGAGTCGGTACGCGGAAGCCTCCGGGGTGAGCGCATCTTCCTCCGGTGCGTTGTGCATCTGCGCGTCGCGCTGAGCGTCTTCGGCACGCATCGCGTTCATCGATTCCTCAACGAGGGTGCGGCGAAGCTCCGCCACGAGGGAACGCAGGGTGGCGGGGCGGCGCACGCGGGTGATGGGCACGTCCGTGGAGTCGCCGACCGCGTCGGTGGGCAGCACGAAGTCGAAGAACTCGCCGGGTGCTTGGTCGTCGTTGCGTACGGCGGTGAGCACGAGGCGGGTGCTGGCTCGGGTGGCGGCGACGGCGAACATGCGCAGCTCGTCGTGGCGGGTGTCGCGCACGCGTTCGGGGTAGCTGCGGATGCGGGCGGGCGGCACAGGTTGCTCGCTCTCCCCCGCCTGCTGTTCTGCCTGCTGGGCGCGCTGGCGGAGGTGCGCATCGCATAGGTCCACGAGGTCGCCGGTGCTCAGCAGGGAGCCTCGCACAGTGGTGTTGGGCCAGGTGCCTTCCTGCAGACCGCATACATATACGGTGCGCCAGGACTGACCGGCGGCGAGTGCGGGGGTGAGAATCTCGACCGCGTCTTGGCGTACGCCGCGGGCGGCGAGGGTGTCCATGGGCAGGTCTTGCGCGTCGATAAAGTCGAGGAACTGCTCGGCACCGGCGCCGCGCATCTGCTCGTCGAAGCGGTCGGCGGCTTCGAAGAGACCGATCATGGCGTCGAGGTTTCGGTGAGCGGCATCGGCATCGGGGCCTGCGCCGCGCGACTGGGTGACCCAGGTCTTTTCGAGGCCGCTTGCTTCCCAGAGCGCCCAGAGCACTTCGGTGCTGGTGGATTCGGGGCGCGCGAGTGCTTTACGTCCGGCGGAGAGCACGGCTGCGATGCGGTGCACGGCGCGTCCTACGCCCTCTTCGGGGAGGGTTTCGGGGTGTAGCAGGGCGCCGAGGAGCAGGTCGTCGCTGGGTCGGTGGCCGCCGCTTTGCAGTTCGATGGATCGTAGCTGTTGGCGGAGTCGTCGCACGTCCATGCTGGATGCGCCACCGAGCCGGGAGGTGAGCAGGGTGATGGCACTCTGCGCGCCGCCGAGGGGGTTAGCGCGGCTTTCTTCGGCGATGACGTCGTCAAGGCTTCGGCGCATGAGCTCTTCAGCTTCGGTTGCACTGAGGGCCTCGTAGCCGCCGCGCTCCCCCGCCTCCGCACCTTCTGCGCCTTCTGTCGCGGGCATGTGCACGGCGGGGTTGAGCGCCTTCTCGCCGCGCTTGCGGGCGTAGACGAGCAGGCTGAGTGCGTCGAGGAAGGGGCGTACGGCGGGCTCGTCGCGCACCGGCACGAGCGCCGCGGAGGTACGCGACGGAATACCGTTCGAGGAGAGCACACGGCGGATGCGCGCCACGTCCGCGCTGCTACGCACGATGATGGCGGACTCGCGGTAGGGGTGGTTGCCGTAGATGCGTTCTTCGAGCAGCATTTGGGCGATGAGGTTCGCCTCGTCCTGCGAGCTGGAGAGCGCATACTTATACACGCCGGCGGGTGCGGTGCGGTAGTGCGCGGGGTCGAGGATTTTGCCGTCGGCGCCCAGGTGCAGCAGCGGTTCGTCGGCGGCGCCCCAGGTGAGGGCTTCATCGGCGGGGGTGGTGTTGATGCGTCCAAAGGTTGCGGGCGCACTGTTCTTTGCACTGTCCTTAGCCCCCTCCTGCACGCCGTCCTTTACCCCTTCCTGTTCAGCGGTGAGCGGCACGAACCGGGTGTAGCGCGGCAGGCGGCGGCGAATGTCCGCCACAAGCGGCATCATGAGTGCGGGCAGGCGGTACGAGGTGGTGAGCGTGCGGGTGCGCATGCTCGGGAAGCTTGCCTGCAGGGTGGTGACGAGGTCGGGGCGGGCGCCTCGGAAGCCCTGGACGACGGCTTCGTCGCTGTAGGTCATGACAACCTGGGGGCCTTCAGCGAAGAGGTCGGGGTGGGTTTCGGTCAGGTGCGCGGCGTCTGCGGGGGCGACTTCTGCGGCGATGAGGCGTAGCAGCCGGTAGATGGAGGGGCTGAGTTCCTGCACGTCGTCGATGAGGATTAGGTCGTAGCGGCGGCGTTCTTCGGCGAGGAATTCGGGGGCGCGCAGTAGTAGCCGGCAGGCGTCGTTGATGAGTACTGCCGGGTCGTAGGCGTTTTTGGCGCGGAGGGCTCGCACGGCACGGTATTCGGTGTGCAGTTGGGCGAGGGCGTGCCAGGCGGGCTGGTTGTGTTCGGTGGCGAGGGCGTGTACGTCTTCGGCGGTGAGGTCGTATTCTGCCATGCGGTCGAAGAAGTCGCGGATTTCGTGGCGGAATCCGCGGGTTGCGAGGGCGTCGCGGAGTACGTCGGGCCAGGCGGGTCCGGGGGCGATGCCTTCGGCGTGGTTGGCGAGTAGTTCGCCGATGATGACGTCTTGTTCGGGGCCGGAGAGGAGTTTGAGGTTGCCTTCTACGCCGCTGAGTAGACCCCGGGTTTGGGCTCGTTTGAGCAGGTCGAAGGCGTATGCTGCCCAGGCGCGGGTGGGTGCTACGGAGAGGCTGCGGTCGCTGGATGCGGCGATGGTGTCTCGCATGCGGGTCGCGGCGGTGCGGGTGGGTGCGAGGATGAGCAGGCGGGCGGGGTCGTTGCCGTCGGCGAGGTAGCGTAGGGCGCGTTCGGTGAGGTGGTGGGTTTTACCGGTTCCGGGGATGCCGGTGAGAAGTTGGGTTGTCATGGTTTCAGTCTATCGGCTGTAGCGCGGTTGTACCTTGTCGGTTGTCATTCGGGCTCGTCGGTGGCTTATGCGCCGCCCCGGTGACTTAATATGCCGCCCCCGGGGCTTAATATGCTGCCCTGCCGAAGGGCTTATCCACAGCAGCATGACCCGCGGGCGCGCGCCTCCTTCTCCGCTGGGTTAGTCTTATAGCATGACCTGGATGAACGGCCTGCGCGCCACTTTTGACCTTGAAACCACCGGTGTGGACGTCACCACCGCCCGCATCGTGACTGCTTCCCTGATCCTGCTGGATCCTCAGGGTAATGTGGTGCGCCGTGGCGAGTGGCTGGCTGACCCCGGCGTTGAGATCCCTGCCGGTGCCGCCGCCGTGCACGGTATTACGACCGAGTACGCGCGTGAGCACGGCCGTCCCGCCCGCGAGGTCGTGTGGGAGCTTGCCGGCGCGATTGGTGCGCTGAACCTTGACGGTGTGCCGATTATTGCGTTCAATGCCGCCTACGATTTTTCGGTGCTGCACCACGAGATGCTGCGCCACAATATTGCCAACGGTGAGCTGCCGCCGGGTGTGGTGCTCGACCCGTACGTTCTGCATAAGCACGTGATTCCGCGTAAGCGCGGCAAGCGCACCCTGGAGGTTCTCGCCGCCGAGTACGGTGTCTCCCTGGAGAACGCCCACACTTCCGCCGATGATGCCCTGGCGGCGGAACGTCTGCTGGTGAAGCTGACCGAGCAGTTCCCCGAGGTCCTCAACGTGGATGCGCGCCAGCTGCACGAGCAGCAGGTTCAGTGGGCGGCGGAGCAGGCGGCAAGCTTCCAGGCGTGGTTGCGTACGCAGCCGGGTAAGGAATCTGAGGTCATTGACGGCCGCTGGCCGGTACGCCGCTAAACTCACTCTCGCTCCTCCCCCAGCTACCCAACATATCTCGCCTTTACTGACGGGCTGACGCTATCCCCTCCGGGGCTTCTCCCCTATGCTAGAAGGTGACCGCACCTGCAACGAATAGCATGTGAATAGCACGACCCGGAAGGCCTCTCATGGATGATCAGCCCCGCACTACCGAGCCGTACCCTGACACTAATACGCGCAGTATTTATTTGGGTTCTACCCGCCTGGCGCATGAGCATTTGGTGGCGCAGTCTCAGGTGGTGCTCCGCCTGGGCCGCATCCTGATGAAGTCGGGTGCGAGCGCCTACCGTATTAAGGCGTCGATGGCGCGTTTGGCGAAGGCTGTGGGGTTGAAGGAGCATCACGCGCAGGTGACCTTCACCGAGATTTCGACGTCTTCGTACACGGACGGTAATTTCCGTACTGAGGTGGCTGAGCAGCGCACGATGGGTATTAACGCTCATAAGCTGGATCAGTTGGGTAAGTTCATTTCTGAGCTTCCCGAGAAGATTACCCCGGCGGAGGCGAACGCCGAGCTGGACCGCATCGATTCGGCTAAGCCGCTGTACACCCGCTGGATGCTGGCGCTGGCCTCTG
>ERZ772953.97-NODE-97-length-22625-cov-3.900089_pt1 | contig 22625 bp, 16 predicted proteins | sample MGYA00580685_ERZ772953 | MGnify/ENA primary metagenome ERZ772953 (study PRJEB29015, sample SAMEA2738080) | human oral metagenome | biome: human oral; feature: human-associated habitat; material: saliva | place: China | collected 2209 ...
GGAGGGTGAGCTGACCGTCCTCGTCCAGGAGCCCGGCAACATCGCGCCGATCGCGAACGCCGACTTCTACGTCGCGCGCGTGGGCGAACCCCTGGTGGTCGCGCCCCTGGCGAACGACACGGACCCCAACGGCGACGTCCTGACGCTCACGAAGGTCTCGACCGCGCCCGCGTCGACGACGCTGGTGCCCGACCTGGAGCTGGGCGTCGTGACCTTCACGGGCTCGCAGGAGGGCTCCTACGAGTTCACCTACACCGTCAGCGACGGGCCCGAGGCCGTCGTCGGCGTCGTGCGCGTGGACGTCGTCTCCGGCGACGAGCACGCGGCTCCCGTCGCCGAGGACGATATCGCGATCCTGCCCAGCGGCGGCTCCGCCCTGGTCGCGCCCCTGGCCAACGACACGGATCCCTCCGGCGGCGTCCTCGTCGTCCAGTCCATCGAGGTCGACTCTGACGCGGGCATCGAGGTGGCCCTCATCGACCGCCACCTCCTGCGCGTGACCGCGCCCGCCGGCCTCGACGACGTCGCGCGCTTCACCTACACGGTGTCCAACGGGTCGGGCGCCGCCACGGCCTCGGTGGCCGTCATTCCGACGCGCGCGAAGGACGATCGCGCCCCGCTCGAGCTGCAAGACGACTCGGCGAAGGTGCGCGTGGGCGACATCGCCTCCATCCAGGTCCTCGCGAACGACCGTTCGCCCTCCGGCCTGCAGATGAGCGTGTCCTCGTCCCTGGCGGGCACGGTCGACTCCGAGTACGGACACGCCTTCGTGACCGGTAACCTGGTGCGTTTCGAGGCCGGGCAGAAGACGGGCCGCGTCGACGTGACCTACACGGTGACCGACAGCGCCGGCAACACGGCCAGCGCGACGGCGACCTTCAACGTCATCGGCGCCGAGCAGGCGAATTCCGCGCCCCAGCCCAAGGCTCTGACGGCGTGGGCGGCCGCCGGCCAGACGACGCGCATCCCGGTGCCCCTCACCGGCATTGACCCGGACGGCGACTCCGTGACCCTGGTGGGCATCGACCAGCCCCCGACGATGGGCACGGCGACGCTGGGCACAGAGTGGATCGAGTACACGCCGAACTCGGATGCTTCCGGCACTGACGTCTTCACCTACACGGTCGAGGATCGCCTGGGCCGCCAGGCGAAGGCGCGCGTGCGCGTGGGCGTGGCCCCGCCCTCGGAACTCAACCACAACCCGGTTGCGCTGCCCGACGTCGTCCAGGCGCGCCCGTCGCGCACCATCGAGGTCAACGTCTTGTCGAACGACGTCGATCCCGACGGCGACACCCTGAAGCTGCGCGAGGGATCCCTGGAGTCCTCGAACGGCCAGGTGCAGGCTTCGGTCGTGTCGGCCACCTCCGTGTCGCTGACGACGCCCGCCGAGGAGAATCCTTTCGTCGTCACCTACGTGGTCGACGACGGCCGCGGCGGTTCCGCGACGGGTCAGTTGACGGTGAACGTCGCCGCGGACGCGCCGCTCATGTCGCCGATCGCGCGCGACGACCTCGTGTCGCTGTCCGACATGCCGCGCGACGGCGCCCCGGTCGAGGTCAGCGTGCTCGCCAACGACGAGGATCCGGATGGCGCCCTGTCGGAGCTGACGATCTCCTCGAGCGCCGACGGCGTGAGCGTGGATAACACGACGCACAAGGTGACGGTGACACCGCAGACGGATCGCCGCCTCGTGGTCTACTCGATCACGGACCAGGACGGGCTGTCCTCCTCGGCGGTCGTGTCGGTGCCCGGCGCGGAACGCAAGGTGCCCGCAGTGAACCCCTCGCGCGTGCCGATCCGCCTGAAGGCGGGGGAGACCAAGACCCTGTCCCTCGACGATTTCGTGATGGTCAAGCGCGACGCGCACGCCTACATTCGCGACGTGTCGACCGTGCGCGGGGGCGCCGGCCTGACGAACCTGACGGCCGACGAGACCTCCATTTCTTTCACCGTCGATTCGAGCTACGTGGGTAAGACCTTCGTGAACGTCGAGGTCTTCGACGGGCGCGAAGGGGACGATTCGGCGTCCTCGGCGTCGCTGACCCTGCCGATCCAGGTGGAGGCCACGCAGAACCACCCGCCGACGATCACGCCGACGGTGATCCGCGTCGCGTCGGGCGAAGAGACGTCCGTGAACCTGCCGCTGATGGTCTCCGACCCGGATACGCCCGACCCGTCGTCCTTCACCTACCGCGTGTCGGACATCCCCTCGGGTATCACGGTGCGTAATGAGTCGGAGACCCGCCTGGCGGTGAGCGCGGAGGCCGGTACGAGGCCGGGCTCCGCTGGCTCGCTGACGCTGAGCGTGGACGATGGCTCGGGTAGCCCGGTGAGCGCGAAGGTGCCGATCGAGGTCGTGGCCTCGACGCGCCCGCTCATCCAGACGTCGCTCGCGCAGATCGTCGCGGATGCGGGCAGCACCGTGAACGTGGATCTGACGCAGTACACGACGAACCCGTTCCCGGACACGCCGATCACGATTCAGCGGGCGACCGTTGAGGTCGGCGAGGGCACGGTGGACCCGCAGGGCACGGTCCTGGCGGTGAGCCCGCGCGCGGGCTTCCACGGGAACATGGTGATCGTCTATCGAGTGATCGATAAGACGCTGGACTCGTCGCGCGTGGTCGAGGGCCGCGTGTCGGTGACGGTGCGCGACCGCCCGGATCGCCCCGAGAACGTTCAGGTGACGCCCACGGGCGCGGGGCGCGCGAGCGTGTCCTTCACGCCCGGCTCCGATAACGGTGCGCGCATCACGCAGTACATGGTGACGAGCTCGCAGGGCGGGGGCGCGGTGTGTCAGCAGACCGTGTGTGAGGTGTCGGGCCTGACCAACGGCGCTCGGCACAAGTTCACCGTCGTTGCCCGCAACGCCGTCGGCGATTCCGACCCGTCGGAGGCCTCGGCGGAGGTCCAGATTGACGCGACGCCGGCCAAGATGGCCGTGCCGACCCTGTCGGCGGGCGACGGTCAGGTCACCGTGACGTGGGCCGCTCCGGACAACGAGGGGTCCCCGATCACGAAGTATGAGATCGCGGTCAACGGCGGCGATGGCTCCAGCAAGCAGACGACGGCCGATGGCTCCGCTACGAAGGCGACAATCGGCGACCTGGAGAACGGCGTCAACTACTCGGTGTCGATCGTCGCCCGGAATGGCGCGGAGAAGCAGGCCGAGTGGTCCCTGCCGGCGAACGCGACCCCGCACGGCAAGCCGGATCCCGCCACTGGGATCACGCTGAGGCACGTGGGCTCGAGCGCCGACGGGTCGACGGGTTCCGTCGACGTCTCGTGGAAGCTTGGCCGCTCCGGAGGCACCAACTGGGGGCCCACGACCGTGACCGTGGACGGGCTGGATCCGATAACGGTCGACGGCTCGACCGCCTTCCTCCATGTCGACGGCGTCACGCCCGGCAACTCGGTGTCCGTGACCGTGGATCTGTCCAACGCCGAGGGCGACCATTCGTCCTCGACTCAGAGCTTCTCGCTATCGACCGTGCCCATGCCGATCGGCGCTCCGACGCTCGAGGGCACGGGCAGGCACGGCCAGCTGGTGGTCAGGAACCTGAGCAAGGCGCCCGGTAACGGCTTCGCCGTCGGCGAGTTGAGCCTGCGCTACTCCACGGAACCGGGCTCGTGTGTCGATGGTTCGGAGGCTAGCGACGGCATGCTCATCGAGGGCAGCGGTATCGGTGTGCGCACCTACTACTTCTGCCAGGTGGGTCGGGCGACCTCGGGTGCGACGGTTGCGTCGACTCCCGTGCGCGCCGATGGACAGCCCATCGCGCCCCCGACCCTGCAGGGCGTGACGGTCTCGAAGGCCGGGCCCGGCGCGGTCCGCGTGAATGTGGCCGTCGCCGAGGCCTACCCGGCCATGACGGAGCTGACGGTGACGGTGGGTGGCCAGCAGGTCAACATGTTGGGCTCGCAATCCGTGGTGGTCAACAACCTCCCCGAGGGCGCGCAGGTGAGCGCCCACGTGGTTGCCAAGAATTCGCAGGGCGAGGCCTCGGCGGACTCCAACGGCATCACCACCGAGCTGGGCGTGTCCACCAAGTGGGTCGAGAACTGCAGCCCGGGCGTCGCCGGGCAGATCCCCGGCCAGGTGTGCCACACCTTCAACCTGGTGGCCCCCGGCTTCACGCCGAACGCGTCCGTCGAGCACGTGTGCCGCGTCTCCTCCGACGTCGATCCCGGCCGCATCTATCTGGTGAAGGTGGGCGGCCCCGAGGTCGAGTCCGGTGTTCCGACGCGGGCCGGCTCTCAGGCCGAGCTGAACGGGGCGGTGCGAGTGGAAAGCTGTGAGCCGGGCCGGTAGCGGCCGGGGCGTGAGAGGAACCGATCTGATGGGAGGAACGCCATGAAGCGTGTGAAGGCCGACATCGGCCTGACGGAACGACCGCGCGTCCTGCGGGCCGTCGCCTCGGCGCGTACCGCACTGGATCGTCGTCTCCGCGCGATCCCGGGAATGCGCTACGTGCTGGCCGCGTGCGGCATTGTCACCCCCTTCGGGTGGCTGGTGATCGCCTCGGCGATCGCGGGGCTGGTGGTCGCGGGAGTCGTGGGATGGGCCGAGGCCTTCGCGCTGGCCATCGCGTGCGTCGCCCTGCTGGTCATCGCGATCGTGCTCGTCGCCGCCCCCTCGCCCTACCGCGTGTCGCTGCGCCTGCCCCAGGAGAGGGTGACGGCCGGGCAGACGGCTCTGGGCGAGATCCGCGTCGTCAACGACACCTCCCGCCGCGGCGGCTCCGAGGTCATCGAGCTGCCCATCGGCGCCGGCGTCGCCGAGTTCGTCATCCCGGGCGTGCCCTCCCACCGGACGTGGGACGAGTTCTTCTCCGTCGTGACCCGCCGCCGCGGCGTCATCGAGATCGGCCCGGCCCGCACCGTGCGCTCTGACGGCCTGGGCCTGCTGCGCCGCGTGCGTTCCTGGGATAACCCGGTGACCCTCTACGTCCATCCGCGCACGGTGCGCGTGCCTTTCGACGCGACAGGCTTCCAGGTCGACGTCGAGGGCGTGGTGACGGCGAAGCTGTCCAGCTCCGACGTGTCCTTCCACGCGCTGCGCGACTACGAGCCGGGCGACGATCGACGCGCCGTGCACTGGCAGTCCACGGCCCGCCTCGGCAAGCTCATCGTGCGCCAGTACGAGGAGACGCACCGCTCCCACCACCTGATCGTGCTCGACACGGCGCGCTCCTCCTGGGATCGTGACGCCTTCGAGGACGGGGTGTCGGTGGCCGCTTCCCTCGCCCTGGCGGGGATTTCCGCCTCGCGCACGGTGTCTTTTGCCGCGGGCAAGCGGTGGATTCCGGCGACCGGGGCGGTCAGCATGCTCGACTCCCTGGCCTCGCTCACGTACTCCGGGCGTTCGAACATCACGGCGCTCGTGCGCCGCGCCTTCGCCTCGTGCCCGTCGGCCTCCTACGTCAGCGTCATCGCGTCCCCCGCGGTCACGGACGAGGAGGCCGCGCACCTCGCGCAGGTCACTCCCCGGGACGTGACTGTGCAGATCCTGCGCATTAACCCGAAGCAGCGCGCGCGTCGGCGGAGCCTGGAGGGCGGCGTGCTTTTCGACTGTCCGTCGCTGCGCGAGCTGGCGCACTTGGTGGGTGATATCCGGTGACTGTTGATGCTCTTGGTCGCGCCAGGCCTCGCCTGCCGCTCCTGTCCTTCTTCGCGTTGGCCGTGCTCTTCGTGGGGCCGGTCCTCACGCACGAGGCCGTCTTCGGGTCGTCTGTCGGCCTGATCGCTGCCGGTTCGGGCGTCGCGGTCGGCCTGCTCATCGCGGCTGCCTCGACGCGCTGGTCGTGGGACACGCTTTCGACCCTCGCGGCGCTGCTCGTCGCCTACTTCCTGCTGGGCGGCCCGATCGCCCTGCCGTCGACCGTGCGCTGGGGCGTCGTGCCCACGACGGACACGCTGCTGACCCTCGTGCGCGGCTCGGTGAGCTCGTGGAAGGACCTCTTGACGCTGACGCCGCCGGCGGCCTCCTACGTGGGCCCCGCGCTGGTCCCGTGGATCACGGGCCTGCTGTGCGCGCTGATCTCCGGTCTCGTCTCGGTGCGGTGGGGGCGTCCGCTCCTGGGCATTATCCCCGTCGCCGCGATGGGCGTCGTGGGTCTGGCTTTCGGCCTGTCCGGGGTCGTGCCGCCCGTGTGGCCGTTCATGGTGTGGTTCGCGGGCGCGTTCCTGTGGCTCGCGTGGGCTTCTTCACACCAGCGCCTGTCGCTGGGGTTGGACGTGTCCGTCAATCGACGAGGCCGTGGCGGGGCGAGCGCTGCGACGGCCTCGACGCGCGGTCCTTCCCGTCAGGCGGTGTTCCGCTCCCGGCGGCTGTTGGCCTCGTCCCTGATGATCGCGCTGGCGGTGGGCGTGGCCCTGCCGGCGACGGCCTCGTGGGGGCCGGTGGGCCGACGGATCGTGGCCCGCGAGAAGGTGGAGCCGCCGTTTAACGTGCGTCAGTACCCGTCGCCGCTGTCGGCGTTCCGCCACTACAAGAAGGATCTGGCGGAGCAGACGGTCATGACGGTGCGTGGGCTGCCCGCGCGCACGCGTATCCGTCTGGCGGCGTTGGACGTGTACGACGGGACGACCTTTACGATGAGCGCCCCGAAGAGCCAGGTGTCCACCTCGGTCGCGGCCCAGTCGGATGGACAGGCGTCGACGGTGAGCGTGCGTAACGGCTACGTGTCGGTTGGCTCGACGATTCCGCGTACTCGGTCGCAGGGCACCGACGGCTCGTTCACGGCGACGATCGAGACCTCGGGCATTGTGGGCCCGTGGGTGCCGGTGGCCGGAGACGTCCGCTCGGTGACATTTGGCGGGGAGAACGCTCGCGCACAGCAGGAGGGCCTGCGCTTTGACATGTGGGCGGATGCGGCGCTGACGACGGGCCTGCCCGCCCAGCCGCAGACGGTGACGATCAACGCGGACTCCGTCGTGACGCCGACGGATTCGCAGTTCGCGGGCGCGACGCCGGTGAAGTTCCATTCGGATACGGACGAGCCCTACCCGAGCGGCCTCGACACGTTCATGGCGAGCATCGTGGGCTCCGCGTCCTCGCCGATCGAGAAGGCGCGCGCGATCGAGCAGTACCTGCATAACGAGGGCTACTACCTGACGGAGAACACCGATCAGTCGCGCCCGGGTCATCACCTCAATCGACTCTCCGCGATGGTGTCGGATAGCGGCCAACTGATCGGCGACGACGAGCAGTATGCGGCCCTGATGGCGCTCATGCTGCACCAGCTGGGCTGGAACGCGCGCGTCGTGCTCGGCGCGTACCCGTCGGGCGAGTCGGCGGACGCGAGCACGCTCGTGGGCACTGACATGCACGTGTGGGTCGAGATGGAGTTTGAGGGCATCGGCTGGGCCGTGTTCGACCCGACGCCGGATAAGGACCGGGTGCCGCAGGACAACTCGGAAAAGAAGAAGAATTCGCCGCGTCCCCAGGTGCTTCAGCCGCCGGAGCCGCCCGAGGAGCCCGTAGAGTTGCCGCCGGCGAACCGCGACCAGGACGTGGCCGCGAAGGAACCGCCGGGGGCGGGCATCCCGTGGCTGCTGATCGGCACCGTGTCCGGTTCGCTGCTCCTGCTGCTTGCGCCCTTCGCGCTGATTGCTGCGCTCAAGGCCAGGCGAACTCGCGTGCGCCGCAAGGCCTCGCCCGGCGTGGCCCTGGTGGGTTCGTGGGACGAGGTCGTGGACATGGCGATCGACGCGGGCGTGCGCGTGCGCGCCGACCAGACCCGCCAGGAGGCGGCGTGGGCGCTGGCCTCGTTCTGGAAGCTTCGCGAGGGGCAGGAAGAGGGAGCTGAGGCGCAGCGCGTGGCGTCCCAGGCCTCGACGTCGGCGCTGATCCCGGGGTGGACGCTGTTCCGTGAGCGCGTGCCGATGACCGTGGCGATCGCTCGCCGCGCGGACGTCGCTGATTTCGCGGCGGCGACGGGCGGCCAGAAGGAAGCGGAGTCCGCGTGGTCGGACGTCGATCAGCTCAAGCGGTCCCTGGCGTCTTCCGCGAGCCTGTGGGTGCGCCTGCGGCGTCGTTTCTCGCTGCGTTCGCTGCTGCGCACGTGGAGGCGCCCGTCGGCGGCCGGGAAGGAGTCGGTACGAGGCGTGGGTTCCTTGCTGGAGGACGGCGAGGATGCGGATGGTCCGTTGGAGAATCCGTCGAGCGGGAGGAGTAGGCCGTGACGCGTGGAGCGGTTGTGGGCGCGGGCCCGCACATTGAGGGGTTCCGGTGGATTCGTGCCCTCGGGTCGGGCGGATTCGCGGACGTGCACCTGTACCATCAGCAGGTTCCGTCCCGTGACGTCGCGATCAAGGTTGCTCGCCCGAATGTGGAGGGCGGCAACGAGGCGATCAGGTACGAGGCCGACGCGATGGCTCGCGTGTCGAGCCACCCGGCCATCGTCAACCTGTACGGCGTGGGGTCGCTGCCCGACGGCCGCCAGTTCCTCATCATGGAGTACTGCCCGGTTGCGAATATCGCGGATCAGGTGCGGGCTCGCCCGATGGATCTGGCGTCGGCGTTGGACATGATGATCCGCATTTCGTCGGGCGTGGAGATGCTGCACCGGTCGGGCTACGTGCATCGGGACATTAAGCCCGGCAACATCATGCTGGACTCGTACAAGGCGCCGGTGTTGACGGATTTCGGCGTGAGCGCGCGCATCGGCGAGGGTGCGGGCGGCAGCGTCGACGGTTTTTCGGTGCTGTGGGCGCCGCCCGAGCAGCATGATGGGAACTCGGTCGCGGAGCCGTCTCAGGACGTGTGGGCGTTGGCGTCGTCGCTGTGGACGCTGCTGGTGGGCCGCAGCCCCTTCGAGGATCCGATTGGGGATAACACGACGGTTGCGGTCGCGATGCGCGTGCGTTCGGGGCGGCTGCGCGGGGTTGCGCGCGCGGACGTGCCCGAGGAGCTCGACGAGGTGCTGCGCGCTGCGATGAGCGTGGATCCGGCGCGCAGGACCCGCTCCGCCCTTGCGTTTGCTCAGTCGCTCCAGGGTATTCAGCGCCTGGCGGGGCTTCCCGTGACGCCGATTGAGGTGCGCGATGCGCCGCACATGCCTCGGCCCTCGGTGCCGGGACCGGCCTCCCCGGCTGGCTTCCCGGTTCCGGTGCCCTCCCAGGGGGAGGGGACGAGGCCTCGGGGGGCGTCGGCCGCGCAGGACGCGACGATCCGCTCGGGTGTGGGTTTTGATTTTTCGGAGTCCGGCGTCGTGCCGATCGCGGACTCGTGGCATCATCCGCGCAACCTGTCGACGGGCCGCGCGGCGGAGGCGTCCTTCGACGACGAGGAGGAGCGTGTCGTCCGGCGTCTACCCGTTCCCGCGATCATTGCCCTCGTGCTGGTGGGCGCGGTCGTGGTGGCGGGCCTCGTCGTCGCGATGCTGACGGGCGGCGGGCATTCGGTGCGTATCGACCCTACGGAAGCGCCGACGGCGAGCCAGGAGGATCCGAGTAAGCTCACGGTGCCTCCGGCGGCTCCCACGGGCCTGAGCGGCCGTGTGGAGGGCGATTCGATCGTGTGGACGTGGACGGCGCCCGCCGATTCGAACTACACGAGCGACCAGTTGATGTTCCAGTACCGCCTGGAGCGTCCGGGCGAGGCGCCGCTGGGCGCGTCGAGCCCGGTCGCGTCCGTGACGCTGCCCGCGACGCGCGGCGGCGACAATTGTTTGACGGTGCGCACGGTCGTGGCGTCTTCGGGCTTGCAGTCCCAGTCGATCAACGCCTGCGTGGCGGTGAATTGAGCGCTTAGCGGCCGCGGCCCGGCTTGCGCAGCCAGGACACGACGACGAGGCACCCAAGGAACGTGACGCACGCGAAGGCGATGCCTGCGATGGTCAGGTCGGCGCGGGTGCGGGCTTCGGCGCCGGAGGAGCGCTCGGTGACGGGCAGGATGGGGGGAGTGTCGTTTCCGCTGGTGCCCGTCATGGGGTTGATGGGGCCGTCGACGTGGGCGTTTGCGGCGATGGTGACGGCCGCGTAGGGGTTGATCATGCCCCAGCCGATGGCGGTGGTCGATGCGATGGGGTTGGCGCGGCGTGCGGTGGCTTCAAGGCGCCACTTCCACATGGCCGGTGTCTCGTCGGGGTGCGCGGAGGCGACCAGCGCGGCGGCGCCCGCCGCGTAGGCGCTCGCGAAGGAGGAGCTGCCGGTGGTCTCGTTGTTGGCTTCGCCGGTCAGGCAGTCGCCGCCCGCGACGGCCGTGGTGAGCGCGGCGATGGAGGGGGCGGCGATGTCGACGTGGACGCCGGAGACTTGGCCGCCGTCGGGGACTCCGGCCGTGGCGCTGGTGACGGCGAGGACGTCGGGGATCGCGGCCGGGTAGCGCGGGACGGTGTCTTCGCCGTACTGCTGGACGATCTGGGAGTCGGCGTTGCCCGCCGATGCGACGACCAGGGAGCCGGCCGCGGTGGCGGCTGCGACGGCGGCGTCGAGGCGGGAGTCCGGGGTCGGCTGGGACTGCGGGACGACGATGATCTGGGCGCCTTGCGCGGCGGCCCATTCGATGCCCTGGGCGGTCTTGCCCGCGTCGAGGCCGGTGGGCCCCTGCTGGGGGTCCTCGTTGAAGGTGTCGTAGACGCGCACGGGCAGCAGGGCGACGCGCGGGGCGACGCCTTCGAGTGCGGATTGTTCGGGGAGTAGACGCGAGGCGATGATGCCGGCGACCTGGGTTCCGTGACCGTAGGTGTCGGTGCGCCCGTCGCCGCCATTGACCAGGTCGAGGCCGGGCAGGACGACTGATCCGGAGGGGAAGCGGGCGGAGTCTGCGCCGCCGTCGGTGGCGGGGTTGACGGGGGTGAAGTGTTTGCTGGTGGGGCTGATGCCGGAGTCGACGATGGCGACGGTGACGTGTTCGCCCTTGGTGATGTCCCAGACGCGCTCGAGGTCGATGCGTTTGTCGGCGCTCTGCGGGTAGGAGCTGATGAATTCGGTGCTGGACAGGCAGCCGCCGGAGTTCTTGCTGGCCGTGGGGGTAGGGGTGGGGGTCGGCGTGTCGGCGTGGCTGGGCACGGCGGCGCTGACGGTGAGGCAGGCGCCGGCCAGGAGGCAGGCGCCCGCGCGGAGGGCGCGACGGGCGCCGGTGGTGCGCGCGAGCGTCATGACTTGCCTCCGCTGGCGACCTCCCGGCGCGCGGCTCGGTTCGACAGCTCGACGCCGCTGGGGATCAGTTCGAGCCACTGTTCGGGCACGGTCTGGATGTAGTCGGTGCCCCAGCCGAGGCGCTGGAGGGTGTCTTTCTGGTCGTCGCCGAGGGAGTGGCGCAGGCCGAGGTCGGATACGAAGGTCAGGGGCGTCTCCGTTTGGCCGTTGGTGGATCCTTGGGCGAGGGTGCCGTAGCCGGATTTGACCAGGGCGGAGCCCGCCGAGTACGAGGCTGGGGTGGCGGCCGTCGGGTCGAGGTTCCAGGTGGAGCGGCGCGCGCCTTCCTGGGACATGACAGTCAGCGTGGCGTGGGCGGTGGTGGAGCTCTGTTGCGTGGTGACGGTGCCGGAGGAGTCGGACTTGCCCTGTTCGAGGGTGGCGCAGGGGACCTGGTCGCGCACGCGGACGACCTTGGGGTTGTCGTCGTCGGAGCCGGAGGTGGTGGAGTCGGAGTCGAAGGGGTAGAGGCCTTCGAGGGCCGCCCACTCCTTGGGGAAGGGGGAGGGTTCGACGTCGGTTTTGGCGATGGTGAAGGCCTGTGCGAAGGCGCCGGGCTGGATCGTCAGGGCGGTTTCGATGGTTCCGTTGGGGGCGAGGGGGCTGCCTTCGTAGAGCGCGGCGGCGAGGGGGGACAGCGGGTAGGCGTGGCCGGTGCTGACGAGCACGTAGTACGTGGTCGACCCGGTGTCTTTGACCGCGATGATGCTGCCCTGGCGCAGGGAGTTGTTGTTCTGCGGGTAGGAATCCATGGGGCCGCCGGGATTCTCGACTGTCCAGGTGGCCAGGTCGGGTCCGTCGTCGAAGAGGGAGATCCAGTTCGGGTTGACGGAGATGGGGGAGGAGCCCAGGCGCAGGCGGGCGACGGTTTCTCCCGCGGCGGCGGGGATGCGGAACTTGGAGGAGCCGGAGACGATGTAGGAGTCGGTGCCTCCGACGGGGGCGACGTAGGCGCTGCGGGCGGCGCGCAGGCCGTTGCTCTTGAGCAGCGAGGAGTTGCCGATCCACGTGAAGGTGCGTTCGGCGATGGCGCAGCTCGTCCAGTCGGCGGTCATGTGGTTCTTGTCGGAGGGGACGTCCTCGGGCGCGTCGGCGATGCCCAGGGCTTGGCCTTGGCTGTACTTCGCCAGGTCGGTGTCGGAGATCTTCATGGTGCCGGTGGAGGAGTCGCCGAGGAGGCGCGCCGAGGTCCGGTTGGAGATCGGGTGCCACTGTCCGTCTTGGAGGTAGTAGCGGGCACCGGAGCTGGAGACGACGGCGAGGCCGGCAGATTGCTTAGTGTCGGCGCCGGGGTAGAGGAAGCGCAGGCCGACGCTCACGAGGAGCATGACGACGGCCAGGGCGGCTCCGATGACGAAAGGACGAGTCGGGGCCTGGGGTTCGACTTCTTTTCCTTCGGGCGAGCCTGCGACAAAGGAGGTGATCAGGCGTCGGCGGTTGTAGCGCTGGGCCTCGAGAATGTCCTTATTGGATGCCATTTACATTCCCCACATGTACAGAGCGAAGGGCGGCACGGCGATGATGACGAGCGTGCTGATCGTGTCGGCGGTGCGCGAGAGCCAGGGGCGGGTCTTCGGGGTGACGACGTTGGTGGCCAGCACGAGGAGGCTGCCTGTCAGGGAGGTGACCAGCACGAGGAGCAGCGAGGTGGCCGACTGGAGGGCGGCGGCGTAGGCGGCCCACGCGAGGACGGCCATGCCCGAGAGGACTCCGATGAGGACCTCGACGCGCGAGCGGATGGAGCGGGTGGAGAGCATGAGGGCCGCTCCGATCAGGGCGGACAGTACGATGCCCTGGGAGGTGGAGCACAGGATGGGCGCGAGGATGACCAGCGCGAGGCAGGTGCCGAGTCGGATGGACACGGACATGGACACGCCCATGGAGACGGACTTGTCGATCTGCCGAGGGTCGATCTGGGCGGCCGCTGAGGGGCCGGTGACGCGCACGGGCGTCGAGGCCATGGCGAGCCACGGGATACTCAGGCAGGCGAGCAGGAGGAGCGCGGCGAGGAGGGCGGAGATGCGTTCGGGTTGAATGCCGAGGGTGCCGGACAGGAGGCCGAAGAGGCCGAGGGACACGCCGATGATGGCCGGTGCGAGGCCGCTGGCGCGCAGTCGGCCGGGCAGGACGAGGGAGCTGAGCGCCCCGACCGTGAGGGCGACGCCTGCGGCGAGTGCGCCGTAGGCGGTCCACGGGCCGGCGGGTAGTGCGCCGGCGATCGAGCAGGCCAGGAGGACGGGCGCGCAGTTCGCGAGCACCGCGACGGCGGGCTTGTCGAGCCTGCGTGCGACGACGGCGGCGGTGCCGGTCAGCAGGAGCGCGCCGACCGCGCCGATGATGGGGTAGGCGATGGTGCGGATCTCGTTCAGTGAGGACACGACGCCGGAGAGTGAGGAGCCTTGGGATGCGCCAGATAGGAGCAGGACGCCGGCTAGGCCGACGAAGAGTGCGGAAGCATAAGCGGAGAGCTGGAGGGAGTCAAGGGGTGTCCACGGGTCGACCGAGTTCTCAACGGCACTTCCCACGGCCTCGACCAAATCGTCGAAGCGTTGATCGTCGCGTCCCTGGCCGGCGCGCTCGAGGGTGAGGGAGGCGCCCGCGCGTACACCTTGGTCGCGCAGGCACAGGGACTGGTCGAGGACCTGTCCCGAAGAGGTTGACACCGTGAAGCCGGCGGATGCGCCGTAGACGTCCATTCGCCCGATACTGCGCAGAATCGTGGGGATCAGCTCCGCCAGCGGAGACAGCTGCGGAACTGACAGGTCGACCGTTTGATCGTCGTAGGTGACCGTCAGTGGAGTGAGTGCAGTAGCGGTCTGCGTGCTCTGAACCATTGTCTCCTCCGGGTTGGGATGTTCATAGTCTGCCTGTTTGTGTTCGGCGGGGCAAACTGTCGGGCTCCTGGGACTTGGTAGAAGTTTGATGAGATTGTGTGGCGGAGGGTTAGACTTTTGGTGGGTTGTGTGGTTAGACTGGCGTTGCAAGTAGGGCGTTCCCGTTGTGGGGGCGTTCTCCCATCGATGATCTGGGAGGAAATATGACCGATCAGAAGGCTCTAGAGGGTGCGCTGCTTAAGGGCGCGCAGACTATTGAGGACGCGCAGGGGCAGATTCAGTCTGAGCTGAGCTCGCTGCAGTCGAAGCTGGCTGGCATTGGCTCTGCATGGCAGGGTGAGGCTGCGTCGGCGTTCCAGAAGGTGATGTCTCAGTGGGATGCTGAGGCTCGTAAGGTGACCGAGGCGCTCACGGAGCTGCATGCTGCGATGCGTTCGGCGGATGCGAAGTCTAAGGCGAACGAAGACGAGCAGGCCGCTGTGATGAACAAGTTCCAGTCGATGCTTGGCTGATTGAGAGTAGGGAAGGTTTTTTATCATGTCTGATATTCTGTACAACTACGGTCAGATTGAGCAGGCTGTTGCTGATATGGGTGCGGGTGTGAACTCGCTCAATGGCAAGCTTGAGGATATGGATTCGCAGCTGCGTCAGCTGCAGTCGTCCTGGGATGGTCAGGCGAAGCAGGCGTATGAGGTGTCTAAGGCGAAGTGGACTGATGGCATGAACGGGATCGTGGAGATCCTGCAGAGTGTGTCGGCTGCTGTGTCTGAGGCTCGTCAGGCTGCTGAGGCCACGGATTCGCGTAACGCTGCTGCTTTTGGTGGCTGAGTGAGTGTGTGATCGCTGCGGGGAGGGGCGTGTCCCCTCCCCGCGGTGGTTGTCTGGTGGGAGCTGCACGCACCGCGTGCGGTTCCCACGCTCGTATACGAGCGTTATTGACTGTATGTGAGGTTTAACCGTGGTTTCATCGCCGAATTACGATCGCGTTAAAGAACTTCTTCAGCTGAGTGTGAAGCCCGAAGGCTCGCAGGATACCGAGGAAAGAACGATTTCCTCGGATGTTCACACCTCTGTGGATGAAGCTAAGGGGACGTCTGAGGAGTTTCAACGAGACAAGAGTGTCGGCCAGTCGCAGACCAAGGAAGGTGCCGACGGGTGGATGGCTAGCTTCGGTGTGGAGTCGAAGCGCCACTTGGAAACGATTAGGAGCTCGAAAGCGCACCACGAGACGCTGCGCATCAAGATGGCTGGTCTCGTTCAGCAGGGCGCTTCCCTGAGCCCAACGTTGATTGAGCCCCTGCTCGAAAGCCTGCGCCATTCCGGTGAGCTTGTGACGATTCCGGTCGATATGCGGGGGATGTTCGGCGGCGCAGTCGAGGCGACGGGGCGGGCCTACATCTCAGCTCTTGAGAAGGTTAAGAATGAGGAACGAGAACAGGCAGCGAAGGCGATCCTAGACCAGCTCAATTCCGTTGGTAAGGAGCACGCGTCTACCATTCAGACGCCCATTCCTGACCCGCCTGTGCCAAATCCCGATGACGACGATAAGCCCGGGCCGGTTCCGCCGGTTCCGCCTAAGCCCAGGCGGCCTGTGGATCCCACTCCGCGCCCGGGTGGGGGTGGCGCCGGCAACGTTGTGACTGGCGGAGTGTCGGGTCTGACCGGTAGCGGTTCTGGCCTGAGTGGGTGGGTGCGTCCCTCGGGTGACGAGCTGGGTAGTATCTCCAATCCGATTACGGATCCGGATGATCTGTCACACATCGATCTGGCCAGGACTCCGATTAATGCGCGCATGACGCCCAACGGACCGGTTGGCGGCCATATGCCGGCCGATGTGCTCAATATTGATGACCCCGCTTGGCGTGCCGTGCCGCCGTCGAGCGGCGGGGCGGCTCGTATCGTGGGCGGTACGCTCGTCGCCGGGTCGGCTGCGGGTGCAGCCGGTGGCTTCCTCGGTCGTGGTGGCGGCTACAGCGGCATTGCCGGCCTGACGCCCGGTGCTGCGCTGCGTCCGTCCGCTCCCGCCGGTGGCGTGCTGCGTTCCCCGTCGTTGTCCGGCGGAGGCGCTGGTGTCGCTGGTCGTGGCGGTGTTGGTGCCGCGGGTCGCGGCGGCGCTGGTCTCGCTGGTCGCGGCGGCGTGGTGGGTACCGGCGGTCAGTCCGGTGCTCGTAGCGCTGGCGTGGCAGGTCGTGGCGGTGCTGGTGTCGCTGGTCGTGGCGGTGCTGGTGTCGCTGGTCGCGGCGGTGCTGGTGCCGCTGGCCGCGGTGGCGCTGCTGGTCGCGGCTGTGTCTCCGGTGTCGTTGGACGTGAGGGCGGCGCGGGCTCTGCCCGTGGCGGTGCCGGTGTCGCCGGTCGTGGCGGCGCTGCTGGCCGCGGCGGCGCTGGTGTTGCCGGTCGCGGTGGCGCTGCTGGTCGCGGCGGTGTCTCCGGTGTCCTTGGACGCGAGACCGGTGCGGGTTCTGCCCGTGGCGGTGCTGGTGTTGCCGGTCGCGGTGGTGCTGGTGGTCGTGGCGTGCTGGGCGGGGGTTCTTCTGCCGGTCGTGGTGAGAAGAAGAAGGAGACGCAGCGTCGTAATTACGATGTGGTGCGCATTGACGGCATCGAGGAGCAGTCGACGGGCCTTGTTGGCGGTGCCGCTGGCAGCGCCGATCAGCTGAAGCCTCTCTCGCGTGATTCGGGCGAGGATTGGTGAGCCTGTAGTCGCCTGAGAATCCACTGTGAGGGCCGCACCCGGTTGGGTGCGGCCCTCGGTGTTTGCGTGTGCGCGCGGATGCGATATCAGCGTGTTTGCGCGCAACGAGCGTTGAAGACGCGTCGCGGTGGTGAGATGGGTCCTGCTGCCTCCTCGGGCGCGTACGCCGACGTGAGGATGCGTCCCAGTGTTGGTTAGTGTATGCGGCGCAGGGCTATGACCAGGGCGGCGGTGCCGACCAGGAGGAGGGCGGCGATGGCGGCGCCGATACCGATGAGCAGGCCCGTCGAGGAGGACCTGCCCGGCTCGGACCGGTCTCCCGACGCGGCGGCCGAGGCGCCGGTGGCCGGGTCGGTCGTGGGCTCAGGAGTAGGCAGGGTGAAGGGGTTGACCGGTGCGACCAGGTCCGTGAACGCCCCCACCGTGCCATGCTTATACGTGGTGAAGAATTCGTCGGCGTCGCCTTCGAGGAGCGGCTCATCCGTGATGGGAATGACAGCCCCGTGGTCGCTTTGCCAGACACAGCTGCTTCTGTGTGAGTTGGCCACGATCGGATCATCAATGACTGAGTAGGTCGGCTCAAAATTGCACTGACCGTTAACCATCGAAGGCGAATTATAGTCAAGCTCCGTGATGGTCCCCTTTTCGAAGCTGTCGGCCATCTGCTGGAAGTATTCCATCGGGGCGCGCAGCTGGAAATGACCGGACTCATCCATGGAATAGAAGGCGTGACGCGCCTCCCGATAATACGTCGCTTTCAGGACGCAGCTAATTGGGGAGAAGGAAGCTGTCGCCTTGAAATCGGGGTGAGAACCCGACCAGAACGTGTCAGCGATAGCCTGACAATCCTCCACCTGAAAATGCTGACCTAGTTCTCCGGGGGACAGCATGATCGTCACCTCAACGGTGTTGAGCGTGTCGGTGTCGGACCCGTCCAGCCCGTACCTGATTCTGATGCTCATCCAGATTTCGACGCCGGGCATGAGGGTGCCCGGCTCGGGCGCGGTCGGCGTCGCGCTGGCGATCCGCACCGGCGTATCATCCGCCCGCGCGGGGACGCTCCCCACGCACAGGCACGCCACCGCCACCAGGGCGCACGCCACCCACCTGGCCACCCGGCGTCGGGTTGTTGTCTGCGTTGTCATGGGGTGCCTCTCGGTTCGCGTACTTGGTCGCCGGCGGCGGCGTGTGGTTAGTGTCTGCGGCGCAGGGCTATGACCAGGGCGGCGGTGCCGACCAGGAGGAGGGTGGCGATGGCGGCGCCGATGCCGATGAGCAGGCCTGTGGAGTCGCTCTGCCCGCCAGCGGAATCCCCTGCGGTCGAGGAGCCTGCGGCCGGTGGGGTCGTGGGCTCAGGAGTGGGCAGGGTGAAGGGGTTGACTGGTGCGACCAGGTCCGTGAACTCCCCCACCGTGCCCTGCTCATATGTGGTGAAGAATTCTTCGGCGTCGCCTTCGAGGAGCGGCTCATCCGTGATGGGAATGACGGTCCCCTGGTCGCTTTGCCAGACGCAGCCGGTGTTGTGCGTGTTGGCAACGAGCGGAGTATCAATGACTGAGTAGCTCGTATCAAAATTGCACTGACCGTTCACCATATGCGGCGAGTAATAGCTGAGATCTGTGATGGTCCCTTTTTCGAAGCTGTCGGCCATCTGCTGGAAGTATTCCATCGGGGCGCGCAGCTGGAAATGACCGGACTCATCCATGGAATAGAAGGCGTGACGCGCCTCCCGATAATACGTCGCTTTCAGGACGCAGCTAATTGGGGAGAAGGAAGCTGTCGCCTTGAAATCGGGGTGAGAACCCGACCAGAACGTGTCAGCGATAGCCTGACAATCCTCCACCTGAAAATGCTGACCTAGTTCTCCGGGGGACAGCATGATCGTCACCTCAACGGTGTTGAGCGTGTCGGTGTCGGACCCGTCCAGCCCGTACCTGATTCTGATGCTCATCCAGATTTCGACGCCGGGCATGAGGGTGCCCGGCTCGGGCGCGGTCGGCGTCGCGCTGGCGATCCGCACCGGCGTATCATCCGCCCGCGCGGGGACACTCCCCACGCACAGGCACGCCACCGCCACCAGTGCGCACGCCACCCACGCGCCCAGGCGCCTCGTCACCACTGTCATTACTGTCCTCCCGTCCATGGAATGATTGACCGGCCCCGGCACCCTAGTAGAACAGGTCCGGGGGGATGGGCAGGGCCCCAAATTCCGAATCCAACAGGCGTCGCTTCTCCTCCGACATGTACATCGACGGGATCCCGGCCACCTCCTGGTTCAGTTTCGTGGCCGCGTCCTTATCCCCCGCCTCAAGATTGCTCAACGCCTTTTTGACAGCTTTCGCGAAGTCTTTGGCGTTCTGGATCATTCCTTCCAAGGCGGTCTTCTCCTGCTGCCAGTAGCTGGCGTAGACCCTCTGGAACGCGACCGGACCTTCCTCCCTGCCCCACTTCGCCTCCGTCTGCATATCCCTGAGAGTCGCACAGTTATCTGCCGCCCTCTGAAGCTTAGAGATGACGCACTCATCGCCCTCGGTCAGCTCCCTGATCCAGCGCTGCCACTTCTCTTTGGTCACCTCAAGGTCTTCAGCCACGATGCTCTCCCTCGTCCACGAATACAGTAGGAACACGACAAGCCTACCAGACGGCAAAAGGGCGGCGCATCAACCTCAGAAAAGACGGGGAGCGACTCGCTCGCCGCCGCGCTCGTGCGCCGCTCTCGCGCGCCGTTCGCGCGTGAGAGGATGCGCCCGGACTGGGCGGCGGCGTTTAGCCGATGATCGGCTGCTCCTCGGGCATGCGAATGACACGGGAACGCTCGCGCAGGGCAAGGGCGGCGGCCACCGTCATGGAGCCCGTGCGCCCGGCGAACATGAGGGCGATGAGCACGTACTTCGCGCCCACGGGCAGAGTGGGTGTGACACCCGTGGACAGGCCCACCGTGGCGAACGCGGACACCGTCTCGAACAGGATGACGTCCAGCGAATGATCCGTCATCGACAGCAGGAGGACGACGGAGATCGCGACCATGGCCAGACCCAGGAGGGAGACGGCGACCGCCAGGCGCACGGTCGAGGTGGGGATGCGCCGGCCGAAGGTCTCGATGTCGCGGTCGCCTCGGGCCTCGGCGATGACGGCCAGGACCAGCACCGCGAAGGTCGTCACCTTCACGCCACCCGCCGTGGATGCAGAGCCGCCGCCGATCATCATGAGGATGTCCTGCACGAAGTGGGTCTGCGACTGCATCGACCCCACGTCCAAGGCGGACAGGCCCGAGGACCGCGAATTCACGCCAGCCAGCATCGCGTTGAGGATCTTCGACGGGGTGTCAATGGAACCCAGCGTCGCCGGGTTATGCCACTCGGTGAGCGCCAGGGCGAGGGCGCCGACGAACGCCAAGATCAAGTAGGTGGCCAGCGTCAGCTTCGTGTGTAGGCGCCAGCGGCGCGGGCTGCGCAGATTCTTCGCGACGTCCATGATGACGGGGAAGCCGATCGCGCCCACGGTCGTACCCAAGATGATGGGGATCAACATCCACCAGTCCGTGACGTGCGGGGCAAGACCCTCGGGCAAGATCACGAAGCCAGCGTTGTTGAACACCGAAATCGCCATGAAAACGGCGTCCCACACCGCGCCCACGGGATCGATGCCCATCGCGAGGAAGCGGGGCAGGAACATGACGGCCAGGAGCGCCTGCATCGTCAGGGAGGTCGCGATGACGGCCTTGAGGAGGGTGGAGATCTGCCCCATGGCGCCGGTCCCGGTTTCCTGCGTGGCGAGCATGCGCTGGGTCAGGCCCAGGTGGCGGGACACGGCGAAGCCGAGGATCGAGGCGAGCGTCATGACGCCCAGGCCGCCGACGACGATGCCCGCCGCGATGACGGCCTGCCCGAACGGCGACCAGTAGGAGGCAGTATCGACGGTGGTGAGACCTGTCACACACACGGCGGAGACGGCCGTGAAGAGCACGTCGACGAAAGGCGCGGACGTGTCGGTCGCGGACGCGATGGGCAGCATGAGCAGGAGGGTGATGACCCCGATGATGAGCGCGAAGGTGCTCAGAGCCAGGCGCGCCGGCGAATAACGGGCCTGGCGCGACAGCCACGCGCGCACGCGCTGGGCGCGCGAGGTGGGGACCTGGGGGTGAGGCCCGCTCGGACCACCCGGGACCTGCCGCACGACGGGGGAGGGCTGAGGAGTCAGGGCTTCCTCTGAAATCGCGTGGGACGAGGCCGTGGCGCGCCCGCGGATCAGGGACCTCGTCGCGCCAGACTCAGTGCGCAGGCGAGACTTTCCTGCTCGCGGCGTGCGCCCCTTGCGTGACCGTCCCATCGATGCTCCTTAACGACTCTGCAACAAAACTGGATAAAGTTGCAGTTTCCATGCGGTTGGGCAGTAGTATATTTCGTGAGGCTACGTAAGCGGTGAACGAACGGGTTTAGCGCGCCTCGCGAGCATACTGGGAGTCATTAATGGAACAGCAGTCGGCGCCGCGCTTTATGACTGTCACGGAAGTGGCGGACATCATGCGCGTCTCTAAGATGACTGTGTACCGCTTGATTCACAGTGGCGAAATGCCCGCGATTCGCGTCGGAAAGAGCTTCCGAGTCCCGGAGGCCGCGGTCGCCCAGATGATCCAGGCCGGTATGGCGGATCACTCCGGTGGCCAGGCTCGCGTCATTGGCGGGTAGTATAGGCACGATGTGCCCGCTCCGGGCACCCATCATCAACCAGCGGTAGTACCTCTGCCGCCCACACTACGAGGGAGGAACCCCATGGGCTCCGTCATCAAGAAGCGCCGCAAGCGCATGGCGAAGAAGAAGCACCGCAAGCTCCTGCGCAAGACGCGTCACCAGCGTCGCAACAAGAAGTGAGCGAGCGGAGGCCCGGCCTTTTGGTCGGGCCTCTCGTGTATCTGGGCCCCTATACTTGGGTGTTATGGAACGCACCATTATTCATGTTATGCGCCACGGTGAGGTGGACAATCCGAACGGTGTTTTGTATGGGCGTCTGCCTGGTTTTGGGCTGACGGAGCTGGGCCATGCGATGGCTGCTCGCGCCGCGGAGTACCTGGTGGATTCGGGTGCGGATATTACGCGTGTGATTTCTTCGCCGCTGCTGCGCGCGCAGTTGACGGCGGCTCCGACGGCGGCCGCGTACGACCTGAGTATCCAGTCTGATCCGCGCCTCATCGAGTCGGACAACGTCTTCGAGGGGCTGCCGGTGAACACCAACCGCGCGATGCTGGCGAACCCTAAGTACTTCAAGTACTACTGCAATCCGCTGCGTCCCTCGTGGGGTGAGCCGTATCGCGATGTTGCGTCGCGCATGAGCGCGGCACTGTCGTCGGCTTTGCGTGCGGCGCGGGGGCACGAGGCTTTGGTGGTGTCGCATCAGAATCCGATCGTGACGCTGACGCGTTTCGTGAATGGCCAGCCGTTGCCTCATTCTCCGAAGTCACGCCACTGCGCGCTCGCGTCGATCACGTCGTTCATTTTTTCGGGTGCGACGCTTGTGGGTACGTCCTACGCGGAGCCTGCGGCGGACCTCGTCGCGATTGCGAAGGATATGACGCCGGGGGACTCGCAGGCGGACCTGCGCCGCTGACGTGATCGTTGTGGGCGACGTGCGCGCCTCCGCGGGGGCGCCGCGTCCGTTTGAGGGGGTGCAACAGGGGGAAACCCCGTCCGTTTCGCGGGCTGCGTGAGGGAGCCCCGGCACAGCCTGTGCGGTAGCGCTCGCCATGCCTCGTCGCGCGAGGCGTGCGGTGACAGCGTCCCCTAGTTGGCCTCGTCGCCCGAGGCCTCGGTGTGGTCGGTCCCCTCATCCTCGGAGCGCTTGCGGCGTTCCTGCTCGCGGCGCTCTTCCTCGCGGCGCTCGTCCTCGCGGCGCTTGCGCTGAATGTCGCGCTCGAGGCGGAACAGGAATTCGGGGTCGTCGTCGGGCGCGGAGGGGCG